>Ga0209403_10006468_pt1 | contig 11841 bp, 15 predicted proteins | sample ArcticOcean_MG_C_8_FD_187440 | JGI IMG/M metagenome (GOLD analysis project Ga0209403, IMG submission 187440) | Marine microbial communities from western Arctic Ocean - ArcticOcean_MG_CB11_86 (SPAdes) (version 2) | ecosystem: Environmental > Aquatic > Marine > Oceanic | place: Arctic Ocean... | reverse complement strand
ACCCCGAAAAAGCAAAGCTCATGTTACACCCTCATGTATTTAACTATATTCAAGAAAATAATATATACTTATGTTAAATATGTTTCCTGAATTAGTACAGTTTTTAGTGGGTGGTTTGCTCTTATTTTTTGGTGCTGAATATTTAATTGAGAGTAGTAAAGCTATCGCTAAAAAATTCAGCATCCCTAAAATTGTAGTTGGTATTACTTTGGTTGCCTTTGGAACCAGTTTACCAGAACTTATAGTGAGTATTATGGCAACATTTCGAGGTGAATCTGGGATTGTCATCGGCAATGTAATTGGCTCAAATATTGCAAACATTGGATTAATTTTAGGAATTGGTTCAATCATTTCTCCACTTTGTTACTCATTTTCAAAATTGAAGGTGGATCTCTATTTTTTATTGGTGATTACTATGCTTCCCATATTGAGTATTCGATTTGATTGGATGAATTTTTATACAGGTATGGCTTACATTGGCATCCTTTTATTATATTGTTATTATCTTATTAATTCAGATCATGAAGTAGATATTATAGAAGATAGTAGTTCACAAAATGTCGTTTTATTTGTTATTATTGGAATTTTAGGTCTTGGCTTTGGATCACACTTTTTTGTTGAGGGAGCCATAGGATTAGCTGAAATATTTGGCATTCCATCCATAATTATTGGCATGACTATTGTGGCCATTGGAACCTCTTTACCTGAGTTAGCCACTACGTTAGTGGCTATAAAAAAAGATGAGGCTAGTTTGGCAATTGGAAACATTATCGGTTCAAACATCATGAATATTGTGGCAGTTTTAGGAGTTTCGTTTATGATTAACGATATTTCCATTACTTTTACCTCCATAAATACACAGCTATTTATCATGGGCTTACTCACGGTACTTTTATTTTTAGCATTATATTTTAAGGATAAGTTATCTCGAGGAATTGGAGTTATTTTCTTGGGAATTTATGTCATATTTATTTTTTTAAATTTTGATTCCCTTTGGATTGGTTAGCATCAAAAAACATGAGTAATATTTTATATGATTCAATTTGAAAATGTAACGGCTACTTACGCTGATGATGTGGGAATATTTGATTTATCATTCCATATTGAAAAAGGTGAAATGGTATTTTTGATGGGGCCAACTGGTGCAGGAAAGTCAACAGTTTTAAGAACCATTTATAAAGATATACTTCTGAATGATGGTAGCCTTTATATTGATGGTCAAGATATTACCTATATGCGGAGTCATAAAATTCCATATTACCGAAGAAAAATAGGGATGATCTTTCAGGATTTTAGACTCATTGAAGATAGATCAGTATTTGAGAATGTTGCACTACCCTTGCATATTTCAGGCCTCCCCAAAAAGGATATTAAATCTAAAGTAAGCGAAATTCTTGAAAAGGTAGGGCTGGATAGTGTAACAAAAATGCGTCCATCTCAGTTGAGTGGTGGAGAGCAACAGCGTGTTTCTATCGCCAGAGCATTGGTAAAAGATCCAGTGGTAATTCTTGCAGATGAGCCCACGGGGAATTTAGACCCCAATGTGTCTGATGAAATATTAGACCTTTTAGAATTAGCCACTAATAATGGAACCTCTGTATTGATGTCAACGCATAATTTCCCCTTAATTCGTCCGCGTAAAAAAAGATATATTGAATTAAATGACGGACGCTTAGTACAGAAATGATGTCAAAGTTAACATTTTTACTTAGTGATAGTATTCGTGCTTTATTCCGAGCACGGATTCCTGCAATTATTTCTTCAATTACAATTGCCATAACATTGGTTGTATTTAGCTCTGCGTATTTTTTTTACGTGAATATGGTGGGCTTTACTAACAAGTTTACGGCGCAGTTTAATATTGAGGTATTTTTTGATTCTGAACTTTCAGAGGCAACATCCATACAATTATTTAATGATATTTTATTAATTAGAGGGATTGAGCAAGGTGAATTCATAGATAAAGAAAAAGCAGCAAGATTATTTAAACTTTATTTCAAAGATGATATTCAAAATATAATTGGTAATAATCCACTACCCATGGGCGGGAATTTTGATATATCTATATCTCATCGGTCTCCGCGAATGATGTCGAAAATTACACGCGAAATCAGACGTATGGATGGGGTTGACGAGGCGGCATTTCAGCATGATGTGGTCTCTCGAGTTGATCAAATCATTGATAACCTTTTGGGATTTTCATTGGTGGTTGGTATCGCAATTTTATTAATCTCAATAATATTAGTTTCCAATACGATTCGATTAATAATTCATTCTAAACAACATTCCATTGAAACCCTTCATCTCTTGGGTGCCACCAATAGTTTTATCCGATTTCCATTCATCATGGAAGGTATATATCAAGGCTTAATTGGCTCAACAATGGCACTGTTATTTCTTTCATTGTTATATTCATTACAAGCTTATTTAATTGAATCATTGGTTCGAATTCAATTGGTAATTCCAGACATGATGATTGCCGGAAATTTGATATTTGGGATCCTTTTGGGGCTCACGGGTAGTTACCGTGGGATTTCCAAATATTTGAAGTAAAAAAATAGATATAAATTAAACAATCCTCCCCTTGTAAAAATCTTGCTTAAAATATTAAATTTCAGGTCTTGCTATATAACCAAAAATAAATTTATAAGAGTATATGCCGAAAAAAAGCACTACCATTAAATCTAATTCAAAAAAGACTAAAGCAACTGCTACGTCAAAAGAAGTAAATGAATTAAAGGAGTTAGAAACTTCTTTAAATGAAAATATTGCTGAATTAAAATCTGATATTGAAAGATTGAAAGATAAAAATATTCGTCTTCTCGCTGAGTTTGATAATTACAAACGAAGAACTCGTGATGAGAAGATTCATTTAATTCGATATTCTGGAGAGGAGATAGTTTTATCTCTTTTGCCCGCAATCGATGACCTCCAACGTACCGTTGATAATGCAGATAAAACAGATGAAAAATCTATTAAGGAAGCAATAAAACTGGTACATCAGAAATTGACTAAAAATTTAAAAGAAAAGAATATTGAATCTTTTGATACTATTGGTGAAACCTTTGACCCTGAATTGCATGAAGCATTAATGAGTGAGCTGGGAGAAGAGGATGATATTGTAGTAAAGGAGTTTGAAAGTGGGTATAAATATCATGATCGAATTATTCGTCATGCAAAAGTAGTCGTGAGTAAGATAAGTTAATGAGAGATTATTATGAAATTTTAGGTGTTCAAAAGGATGCCGACAGCAATACAATAAAAAAAGCATATCGTAAAGTTGCAATGAAGTACCATCCTGATAAAAATCAAGGGGACAAAGGTGCTGAAGAAAATTTTAAAGAAGCAGCTGAAGCGTATGGCATCTTAAATGATGGTGAAAAGCGACAACGCTATGACCAATTTGGTCACGCAGGTGTAAATCAAAGTGCAGGCGGTGGATTCCATAATATGGATATGAATGACATCTTCAGCTCATTCGGTGACATCTTTGGCGGTGGCGGTGGATTTGGTGACATTTTTGGCGGTGGTCGTGGAAGATCTCGTCAACAGCGACGGGGTGGCGATTTAAAGCTCACATTAGCATTAACCTTAGAAGAAATTTATGCGGGTTCACAAAAAACAGTAAAAATTAAACGATTCGAAACCTGTGAGCCTTGTAGCGGTTCTGGTGCTGAAGGAGAGGCCCAACCAAGCACATGTTCATCATGTCAAGGTACAGGTGAAATCAGACAAATTCAGCGTTCTTTCCTTGGTCAAATTGTAAATGTTCAGCCATGTCATCATTGTTCAGGAAAAGGTACAATCATTTCAAACCCATGCAAAACATGCAGAGGTGATGGTCGTGTAAAAAATACGGTAAGTGTAGATATTGAAGTTCCGTCAGGTGTTTCTCGGGGGAATTATATGACCATGTCAGGTGACGGTAATCGTGGCCCAAATAATACTGCATCAGGTGACTTAGTGGTGTATTTTGATGAGAAGGAACATGATCTCTTTTTAAGGGATGTAAATGATATTTTCTTAGATTGTTGGATTGACTATCCCATGGCTGTTTTTGGGGGGACAGTTGAAGTTCCTACATTGTCGGGAAAAGTTAATTTAAAAGTTCCTGCTGGCATTAAATCAGGACAAATTCTTCGTTTAAAAGGCAAGGGGATTCCCGAAGTTAATCGTCATCGAAATGGAGATGAATTGGTGAAGGTAAATATTAAAACGCCCACTAAATATTCTAAATCTGTTCGTAAACTTTTAGAAGGATTAAGAAAAGAATTAGATGATGGAGCCACATTCTCTAAGTTTAATTAATGAAATTTTTTACAAAAGATGAACGTAACACCGTATTGTTTTTAACCATTGCATTTATGGTTGGTGTATCTATTTTATATGTTCGGGATAATAATAGAAATACTGAATTAAAATTTATTGAGATTAATGAAGAAGTTGCAGATATTGTAAAGTCAGACAACGCATTATCCGAAAAGATAAATTTGAATATTGCAGGTAAAGATGAGTTAATTTCACTGCCAGGAATTGGCCCAGTTACGGCAGAAAAAATTATAGCTAAACGATTAGAAATGGGCTCTTTTTCTTCAATTGAGGACTTATTGTTAGTTCCAGGAATTGGGATTAAGACAATTGAAAAAATTGAAGATTTCATTGAATTATAAATGGGAGATTGAGAATTGTATTCACAAGAAAAATTAGATCGTAAAATTGGTGCGTTAGATTGGGGTATTATATTTTCCATTCTCATATTATTTCTAATAATTTATATTCCGCGATCAATCTGGATTGAAGAGACTGAAATAAGGAATAATGCACGTCAACGAATGTTAGATATTTCTAATTCACAGGATTTTTATTTTGAACTCACGGGGAAATATTCCACGAATGGTGAGCATTTATTTGAACTTGTTGAGGCTGCAATGGACTCATTGATAGCAGATAGTACTTTTACCGGTTCTCAATTATTAAATCTCAGCGATGGTAAATACGCCATTAATATTGAAAGAGGATTTGAAGTCAAAGTTGACACGACCTTCAGTGATGCTGTCATTATGAGAAAAGTCAAATTAGATACTATTTATACCGTTGGTATGAAAAATGAAGATAGTGGGGGAGTTGATACCCTATTTGTAAATGTTAGAGATTTAAAGTCATTTACAAGTGATGAAATGTTTCATGAGATATTCTCTACCGATACCACAAGTCGTACCGAAATTGTCACCGACTATTTGAGAAAAAAATATCATTTGAGTAATAATCAATTATATTGTCCAATCACAAATGAATTTTTTTATTTTGATATTGATGAATCGGATTTAGATAATCCAATTTTTACCGTTTCATCTCCAGTACCTGATGACTATACCGAATCCCGATTTTTAGTATTCCAATTTGAGGCGGGCCGTCATGGGTCTGTTAAAGGTGGAGTTACAACCTGGGCAGGTGAATAGGGATTTAGATTGATTGCTTTATCACAAAGCGGTAAGTATTTTCAATACTTAGAGTGGATTCCGTCAGAAGGTGGTCCATTGATTATCAGATTTGGTCAAATCAAATCACCTCAAGACTTTAGTTTCAAAAATGGGAATTTTACATCTATATTAGAACAGATTATTTATGAGTCATCGGAAACGTCTCCCCGATTTCAATTATCTTTAGATAATCAAAATATATTTATTTCGCATACCCATTATAATTCATCAAGTTTTATTGAATGGCAGAAATACCAGATTAGTGACCCTGAATTTGAAAATTTGTATGATACATTTTCTTTTCCATTTTCGAATAATAATAGCCTCTTAAACATCCATTTATGTAAAGAATTAAAAACTAGTATTGTAAATTCAATTCAAGACGTTAGTGGTGAACTTAGAACCATCAACATTGGCATTTTTTCTGCTGAAATTGGCGCTCGTCAATGGTTTCATGCTCATCAATTGGAAAGTTATGCCATTTGGAAAATGGGTAAAAATCATGTAGATCAATTACTTATTGTTAAAGGTGGAGAATTTAAATCATTAGTTACTTTTAAGCGGTTAAAAAATACAGTGAAGGTACTAAACCTCCTGGGGTCATCTTTATTAATTGAGAAATTGACGTTGCAAATTGAATCTTGGATGAGTGATGGTATAGATGAATTTATTCACATGGAAAAGGTATTTGTATATTCTTCTGAATTGAATGCAAAAGATTTAAAAAAATTGGTTGAATCTGATATTAGTAATGTAACTTTATTAAATCCGTTTGAAGTATTAGATATTTCCAGTGAAGAAAAAATTAATCCACTAAAAGGCGCAACATTTGCAGAAATGGGTGTAGGGTTTAGGGGGATTGATGTTTGATATAAATTTACTTTCAGAACCTGGAATTCAAACAGAAGAAATGGTAGACTGCTCCGTTTCATTTTTGAAAGAAAAGCCACATGTTGCCCCAAAAATCGCACCCCTTAAGCCCAAAAAGGTAGTGGATAAAAAGGTTCGTGAGTTCCCTTCGATTAGTTTATACGCCATCATCTTTATAGCCATTTTTGGTGTCATTTTTTACCCAATGCTTTCTAAAGTTGATTTTAACATTCCAATGCAATCAGAAAAAATTTCTCAGGAAGTAGTTATCGATAAAGTACTAAAAGTTATTTTACAGAGTAAAAATAATTATACTATTGAATCACTTCAATTCCTTGATGGAAATGTGTTAATTAGTTTAGGGTCATTTGATTTATCAATCATGAACTTTCTTCAAGAAGAAATGGATTTTTTAAGTAATGGTGCCGTAAGAATTTTTGGTAAAAATAATAATTATTCTATGATTGCAAAATTCCCATGGGAATTAATTAGTAATGATGAATCAATTACTTCTCCTGAGATATTTTTTGAGATTGTTAATACAGGGAAAAATGTCGAAACGATAATTTCTCAAGATGAAATTGCAATGCGTGGAAGCATTTCAGATATTATTTCTATTTTTTTACAATTAGCAAATGCTGAAAAACTGCAATCTAATGAAATGATTATTCACTCAATTGATGCAGATAGTTTGATTTTTGCTGTAAAATTTTCTAATTAGTAATGATAAAAATTATTTCGGGGAAATTCAAGGGGCGAAAGTTACAAGATGTACCAAACCTATATGTTCGCCCAACTCAAGCGGTTGTAAGAAAATCAATGATGCAGATTCTTGAGCCATTTGATGGTGCTTCTGTTTTAGATTTGTATGCTGGAGTGGGTACACTTGGCCTTGAAGCGTTAAGTCGGGGAGCCAGCCATTTAACATCCGTGGAAAGTAATAGATTGGTGCTTCAAGCCTTACGGAAAAATATTGCAGTTATTTGTAATGATGAAGATATTGCAATTAAACCTATGGATGTGAGTAGATTTCTTAAAATGAATTTGAAGAAGTATGATATCATCATTGCAGATCCACCATATACAAAAGTTGATTATTTTAAGCTGAAAGAAATGGTAAAACCATTTTTAAATGTTGATGGTATTTTTTGTATGGAAATGAAACGGTGTTCAATTGATGATGATACGGCACGAATTAAAAAGTATGGTTCAACACAAGTTGTATTTTGGAAGGCTGAAGCATGAAAATAGCGATTTATCCAGGATCGTATGACCCTATTACAAATGGACATTTAGATATTATTGAACGGTCATCAAAGTTGTTTGACAAAATAGTTGTGGCGGTAGCCAGAAATGCAGAAAAGGGTTCAGCTTTATTTTCTGAATCTGAGAGAATCACTATGATTAATCAGTCTATTCCCCATTTAAAAAATGTAGAAGTTGATTCATTTCATGGATTACTCGTGAATTATGCTGCAGAGAAGAATTCCATTGCTATAATTCGTGGACTTCGAGCCTTATCTGATTTTGAATTTGAATTTAAAATGGCGTTGATGAATCGAAGTTTGAAGGAAGAAATTAGTACCGTTTTTATGATGCCTCATGAAAAATATACACATATTAGTTCTTCCCTTGTAAAAGAGGTGGCATCATTAGGTGGAGATGTTTCAGCATATGTTCCCCAACATGTTGAAATTGCCCTAAAAGAAAGTTTTAGTGGCAGCAAATAAATTTAGAGATAGGCTTATTCAACAGGGAATAGCCACAGGCGCACGAGTAGTGTTGCCAGAGATAAATGACTCACGTATTGTAGACGCAAAAAGAGAATTATTACAACTGGGATTCAATATTCTAGAGTTGGCAGATTCATCTATGGCACTGTCGGATTTAAAAGAGTCGATTGCTAAATTAAAATTTACTAAAAATTGGACAGACGAACAACTTCATGCTTTTATAGAAAATCCATTAAATGTAGGTATGTCAATGGTGGCCAATGGTATGGCTGATGGTTTAGTGGCTGGAGCAGCAACTTCCACCAGTGATGTGATTAGAGCCGCTATAAGAATGGTTGGCGTTAAACCCAATTCAAAATGGGTATCCAGTATATTTTTTATGGTTTCCCCAGATGGTGAAAAAGCCTTTACATATTCAGATTGTGGCGTAATTCCAGAGCCCACTAGCGAACAGTTGGTTGCCATTGCAAAAGACGCATCTGAATTCCATGAAATATTATCGGGTGAATCTCCAAAGGTTGCATTTTTATCATTCTCTACTAAAGGGAGTGCTAACCATTATCGTGTAAAACGAGTCACGGATGCGGTAAAGACGTTTTCAAATAAGCATGGTCATATTTGCCATGATGGTGAATTACAATTTGATGCCGCCGTAGATGAAATTGTAGCATCTCGAAAAGTACCAAATTCTCCACTTGGTGGAAATGCGAACGTGATGATTTTCCCAAATTTAGATGCCGGAAATATTGCATACAAAATTACAGAGCGATTAGCAGGATACTCTGCATGGGGACCATTATTACAAGGACTCAATAAACCGGTGCATGATCTATCTCGTGGTTGCTCTGTTGATGATATTATTCTAGTAACAGCTATTGCAGCAATACAGAAAGATGTTTATGCCAACATATAATTATAAATGTAATGAATGTGAAAATAAATTTTCAGTATTTCAAAAAATGAGTGATGATCCAGTTCAAGAATGTCCTCAATGTGAGGGAAAAGTAAGAAGAATTATTAGTGGTGGTTCAGGAATGATTTTTAAAGGGTCAGGTTTTTATCTGACCGATTATGGAAAATCAGGTACATCCAAAAAAACTGAGTCAACTCCTACCGAAAGCACAACAAAGGAAGATAGTAAAAATGAGTAAAGTTATAGTTCCCGCACAGGGACAAAAAATTACCATGGAAGATGGAGTTTTTATTGTTCCCAATAATCCAATTATCCCATTTATTGAAGGTGATGGAATTGGCCCAGATATTTGGGCATCTGCCGTACGTGTATTAGATTCATCCGTAGAAAAAGCATACGAGGGTAAACGTAAAATACAGTGGATGGAAGTGTATGCAGGTGAAAAGGCCAACGAAATATATGGCCCCAATACATGGCTTCCACAAGAAACCTTAGATTTGATAGATGAATATTTAGTGGCTATTAAGGGTCCATTGACGACACCGGTGGGGGGTGGAATTACTTCTATTAATGTGGCATTACGCCAAAAGTTAGATCTCTATGTTTGCTTACGTCCCGTTAGATGGTACAAAGGTGTTCCTTCACCGGTAAAAAATCCCGGTGCCATTGAAATGTGTATTTTCCGTGAAAATACGGAAGATATCTACGCAGGAATTGAATTTGAAGCAGGTTCAGAAGAAGTAACTCGATTTCTTGATTTGATGAAAGCAAACTTTGGTGAAAGGTTTTCTCGAATTCGTTTTCCTAAAACGGTTGGAATCGGAATCAAACCAGTTTCTAAAGAAGGTACACAGCGCTTAGTCTGGGATGCCATTGAATATGCTATTAAAGAAAAACAAAAAAGTGTAACCCTTGTGCATAAGGGTAATATTATGAAGTACACGGAAGGTGGCTTCAAAACATGGGGTTATGAGATTGCAGAATCTAAATTTTCAGATAATACATTCTCATGGGCTCAGTATGATAGAATTGTTGAAGAAAAGGGTAAAGAAGCTGCCGAAAAAGCACAGAATGATGCGGTGGCTGCAGGGAAAGTAATTATAAAAGATGTTATTGCTGACGCCTTCCTACAACAGATTTTACTTCGCCCCAGCGAATATGATGTGATTGCCACCATGAATCTGAATGGTGATTATATTTCTGATGCCTTGGCTGCACAAGTGGGGGGGATTGGTATATCTCCGGGAGGTAATTTAAATTATATTACAGGTAAAGCCATTTTTGAGGCCACTCATGGTACCGCTCCAAAATATGCGGGACAAGATAAAGTGAATCCAGGCTCTGTTATATTATCGGGTGAAATGATGCTTCGGTATTTGGGTTGGCATGAAGCTGCAGATTTGATTGTTTCAGCAATGAATAAGACCATTAGTCAAAAAAGAGTAACCTATGATTTTGAGAGACTTATGGATGATGCAACACTCTTGAAATGTTCAGAGTTTGGTGATGCCCTAATTGAGAATATGTAAATAAGAGGTCTTTGACCTGCATTCTTTTTTATGATTAAATTTATTGATAAAGCAAAAATACATTTAAAGGCTGGTGATGGCGGTCATGGATGTATTGCATTCCTTCGTGAAAAATTTCGCGCACAGGGTGGTCCTTGTGGTGGAGATGGAGGGAAGGGTGGTTCTATAATTCTTCAAGTTGACCCACAATTAACCACATTGCAGGATGTGTCTTACAAACGTCATTGCAAAGCAGAGCGAGGTCAACATGGATTGGGTAAGAATATGCATGGGAAGAGTGGTAAGGACTTAATCCTATTAGTGCCTGCAGGAACTACCGTCAAAAATGCGGAAACTGAACAAGTGATTGTTGATATGACTGAACAGGGTGAACTGTTTACTATTTGTAAAGGTGGTAATGGTGGTTTTGGGAATGCTCGATTTAAAACTCAAAACCAGACTGCGCCCCGAGTTGCAAATGATGGTCAATTAGGTGAAGCACTCATTGTAAATTTAGAATTAAAAGTAATGGCAGATGTTGGACTTGTTGGTTTCCCCAATGCGGGTAAATCTACATTAATTTCTGCCATTTCGAATGCAAGACCCAAAATTGCAGATTATCCATTTACCACATTGGCACCTAATTTGGGAATAATTAAATATGGCGATTATAATTCTTTTGTGATGGCAGATATTCCTGGATTGATTGAGGGAGCGGCTGAAGGCAAGGGATTAGGGAGTCAATTTTTGCGTCATGTTGAACGTACCCGCGTATTGGTATTTTTGGTAGACGGAACATCCGAAAATATAAAAGAGCAATATGAAATTCTTAGAAGTGAGTTAGAGCGACATGACCCTGAATTAAATACACGCCCCAGTTTACTCCTTATAACTAAATTAGATGCAGCCCTTGATGAATTTATAGATGAACAGGATCTTCCCGCAATTGACACCATTCGAATTTCTTCTGTGAGTCGTTCAAATTTAAAAACAGCCATTATTAAAATATCAAAATTACTCGTATCCCAACATGCTTCCCAACCATCAACTGATAAGCCTAACTAATGTTAAGGGGATTGGCCCCCGAAGAATTCGCGAAATTCTCCGCCAATTTCCAACATTAGAAGATCTCTCTCATCTCTCCATATTAGATTTAAAGCAAATCAAGGGAATTACTCATGATAGGGCTCAAAATATTGTAAATCTAGATGAAGACTTTGGTAGAATTGCATTAGACAAAACATCGAAATTAGATGGACGATACTTATCTTTCAATGCCGATGAATATCCTCATTTATTAAAAATGATATATGATGTCCCTATTGGGATTTTCGTAA
>Ga0209403_10006466_pt1 | contig 11843 bp, 15 predicted proteins | sample ArcticOcean_MG_C_8_FD_187440 | JGI IMG/M metagenome (GOLD analysis project Ga0209403, IMG submission 187440) | Marine microbial communities from western Arctic Ocean - ArcticOcean_MG_CB11_86 (SPAdes) (version 2) | ecosystem: Environmental > Aquatic > Marine > Oceanic | place: Arctic Ocean... | reverse complement strand
GCCAAAGAAGCAGCAGTATTAAGAGGGCCATTTCTATGTCTTGCTATAGATGTATGTAGACCCCTTAAATCTCTAACTATTTCAACACTCATTCTAATACACCAATTCAAATAAATTCATTGTATTAATGATAATATTTATCGTATCGTTGCTTAATAAATAACTATCTAATAAAGCCATTATAGATGAGGCGCAAGAAAATTTTAAAAAGAGTTTAATATGAATTATAAAATGATTATTACTTTATTCTTAGCAATTTTATTAAACAATAAACTTTTATTCGCCACGGATGGAGCCGATGATTATAAGACTTCTCCTGAGGGAAAGATAGGTAATATTGGAAATGCTAAGTACAGTGTAGCTAAAAAATTTATGGCCGTTACTGCTGATCCCAGAGCAACTTCATCAGCAAAACGTATATTAGAAGCAGGCGGCACTGCAATCGATGCAGCTATATCAGCACAAATGGTTTTAAATCTAGTAGAGCCACAGTCTTCAGGTATAGGTGGAGGAGCATTTATTTTATATTATGATGCAAAAACTAAGAATATTTATGCTTGGGATGGACGAGAAAAAGCATCTATGAATTTTTTTGAAGATGTTTTTCTAAATTCTAATGGGAAAAAGAAAGGTTTTATAGAGGCGGTGTCTGGCGGATTAGCAGTTGGAGTTCCTGCCTTAGTGTCTATGCTGGAAAAAGTACATAGTATACATGGAAAAATGCCTTGGAACGGACTGTTTGAAGATGCCATTACTTTATCTACAGAGGGTTTTATAGTTGGAAAGAGGTTAGAAAAACTTATTTCTAGAGCACCTCATTTAAAGAATCAAAAAACGGCAAGAGAATATTTTAATATTGATAATGGAGGGCTAAAATCAGGTGATCTTAAGAAAAATAAAAAATATGCGGAAAGTTTAAAAATAATTAGAGATACGGGTTCTAAAGCTATGTTAAATGGAAAAATAGCAGATGATATATTGTCAACTGTCACGAGTCATATAGCTAATCCAGGTCTTATGGTTAAAGAAGATTTTAGTTTTGTAAACCCAATACTTACGAAGCCTGTATGTGGAAACTATAGAAAATGGAAAATTTGTGGAATGGGTCCTCCAAGTTCAGGTGGTATAACTGTTTTACAGATTTTAGGAATTTTAAATAATTTTGAATTAACTTCAGATAACCCTAATGATTCTGAAGTCTGGCATCTATTTTTAGAAGCTTCAAAATTAGCTTATACAGATAGAGGCTATTATATTGCAGATAGTGATTTTATTAATGTGCCTATAAATGAAATGTTAGATACCCAATATTTGAAAGACAGGTCTAAATTAATTAATAAAACTAGCATTATTACTAATCCTGAAAAAGGAGAATTTAAGAATTATCACGCAAGACATTTAGGAATAGATTCTACTAGTGAAAAACCTTCAACAACTCATATATCTATCATAGATAAATATGGAAATGCCCTAGCTCTTACCTCTTCCATAGAATTTATGTTTGGAAGTGGTCTCATGACATCTGGATTTTTATTAAACAATCAAATGACTGATTTTTCTTTCTATCCTAAAGATAAAAAAGGAAACTTAATTGCTAATCGACCAGAAGGAAAAAAGAAACCACGCTCTTCTATGTCTCCTACATTAGTATTTGATGCCAAAGGAGAATTAAAAATTGTGTTAGGGTCCCCAGGTGGCTCTCAGATAATATGTTACGTAGCAGCATCTTTAGTTAGGATGATAGATTTAAATATATCACCAGGAAAAGTTACAGAGTTTCCAAATATATGTAATAGAGGTTTTAAATCGGATATTGAAGAAGGAGTAATTGGTGATATATTATCCAAGTCGTTAGAAAATAAAGGGCATAAAATTAATAGAAAAAGTATGACAAGCGGGTTACATATTATATATAAAGATTATATGGAAAATTTACATGGTATTGCCGATCAAAGAAGAGAAGGTTCTGCCTTTGGTTTATAAATTATGGGGACGTAAAAAAAATGAAATTATCAGCAGATCAAATTAAGTCATTTAAAGAATTAGGGTATGTATTTATAGAAAATGTATTTGATGCAGATGAAGTAAGAAAAATGAATGACGAACTACCTAAGATGTATAGTCTAGATAGAGAAGAAGTTCAAAAAGAAAAAGATGGTAAAGCTATTAGGACTGTTTTTGCCGCTCATACTTTGAGTAATGTATATTCAGATCTGTCTCGTCATCCGCGTATAGTTAAGCCAGCAATGCAACTTCTAGGGGGAGAAGTTTACATTCATCAATTTAAAATTAATGCCAAGGAGGCATTTGATGGAGACTTATGGCAGTGGCATCAAGATTATGGTACTTGGAAAAATGATGATGAAATGCCAGAAGGTTTAGCACTTAATGTAGGATTATTTTTAGATGATGTTACGCAATTTAATGGACCACTAAATTTTATACCTAGGTCGCATAGAGAAGGTTATATTGAAGCGAAGCATGATGTGACCACTACGTCTTACCCTTTATGGACAATAAACAATGAGACTATATCTAAGCTCGTGGATAAAGGAGGCATTATTGCTCCTGAGGGAAAAGCAGGATCAATGATTCTTTTTGATTCTACCTTAGTACATGGATCTCCTTCTAATATGTCTCCATGGAATAGAACAATAGTTTATATATCGTTAAATAGAACGAGTAATTATATTAGAAAATTTAGTAGACCAGACTATATAGCGCATAGAGATTTTACACCTATTACCTGTGTAGAAGATTCTTGTTTTAAATAAAAATTTTTGTAAGAGATTAATGAATTTAGATTTAGCAGATAGATTATTAAAGCGTCAGGAAGAAGGTAAGTCATTTCGTGTGGGTGTGATAGGAGCAGGAAAGTTTGCCACTATGTTTTTATCCCAAGCAAATAGTACTAGTGGTTTTCATATTGCTGCAATAGCAGATCTGGATTTTAAACGTGCAGAAGATTCTTTAAGAACGGCAGGTTTTGAAAAAGATTTAAATATATCAGGAATTGATGAGGCTATATCATCAAATGAAATATGGTTTACGGATTCAGGTATAGAGTTAGCACAATGTGAACAATTAGATTTAGTAATTGAAGCCACAGGAAATCCAGAGGCAGGAGTTGATCATTGTCTCGCAGCTTTTAAAGCCAAATCTCACGTTGTCTTAGTGACTGTTGAGGCGGATGTTTTATGTGGGGCGGCAATCATAAAAAGAGCAAATGAAGCTGGGGTTGTATGTTCTATGGCTTATGGGGATCAACCGGCTTTAATTTGTGAGCTTATAGAGCGAGTAAAAAGTTCAGGTTTTGAAATTGTATGTGCTGGTAAAGGAACAAAATATTTACCAAAATATCATTCAAGTACGCCATCTACGGTTTGGGATTATTATGGTTTAAGTACGCAAGAAGCGGCAGCCGGCGGGTTAAATCCTAAGATGTTTAATTCCTTTTTAGATGGTACAAAATCAGCTATTGAAATGGGTGCTCTTGCTAATGCTACAGGATTAGGTGTACCAGATGACGGGTTACTTTTTCCAGCAGTTGGAACTTCTATGCTTTCGCAAGTTTTAAAACCTAAAGAGTTTGGTGGGGTATTAGCAAATTCAGGAACAGTTGAAGTTGTTTCGTCATTAGAAAGAGATGGAACGGAAATACCGGATAATTTACGTTGGGGCGTTTTTGTCGTATTTAAATCGGATTCACATTATACAGAACAATGTTTTAGAGAATACGGAGTGCCTGTTGATGATAGTGGACAGTATGCAGCATTGTGGAGGCCGATCCATTTAATTGGTTCGGAATTAGGTTTTAGTGTAGCCACGGCTTTATTAGATAAAAAATCTACCGGAGCAACGAAAGCATTTTCTGGAGATGCAGTGTCTGTTGCAAAAAGAAATTTAAAGGCAGGAGAACTGTTAGACGGTGAAGGAGGCACAACTGTATGGGGAAAATTATTACCTGCGGCTAAATCTATTTCTTTGAAGGCGTTGCCTATAGGCTTAGCGCATAATGTTAAACTTTTAAAAGATGTTTCAGAAGGCCAAGTTATTTCGCAAAATGATGTCAGTACTATTCCAGAATCTAATGCTTATATCTTAAGAAAAGAAATGGAAGCTGAATTTTTAGAAAATCAAAAAAATTGAATTTAGGTTTGATTCCTTATAAAGAGTATTTTCCTAAAATTAAAAAAGATTGCACCTTAGCTTCAACAGCTACCGTAATAGGAAATACAGTTTTAGGATCAAAAAATATACTGAGAGATAGAGTTGTTTTGCGGGGAGATGGTGCTGAAATTCTGGTTGGAGAAGACGTTACTTTTTTGGAGAGAAGTACCGTTCATGTGGCCAGTGATTTTATGGGTTCTTATATTGGAGATTATTCCATAGTCGGAAGATTTGCCTTAGTGCATGCTTGTAAGATTGGCAAGTCTGTAATTATTGGTGACCAAGCAATTATAATGGACGGCTCTGAGATTGGAGATAATTGTATTATTTCGGCTAACTCTTTAATTTCTCCAGGAAAAACTTTTCCAAATAATTCATTAATTTCTGGAGCACCAGCTAAGGTAATTAGAATAGTAGAAAACAGAGAATACGAGAAATTTAAATCAGAAATTTTAGCTAATATTGATTTAAATAAAAGTTTGGTAAGAGCGCAATTAGATGGGGATGATCCTTTAGCGGAATTAGGTATAGAGCCATGGGTAAATTATAATAAAGGAATAGAAAACATTAGTTCTAAGGCTTTTGTAGCCCCTGATGCAATTATTAGGGGAGATATAATTGTTAAAGATAGAGCTAGTATATGGTTTGCAACAGTTCTTTCTTCTTTACCTGGCGGAAGTATTTCAATTGGTAAAGGCTCGAATATCCAAGATAATACAATAATAGATGTTAATACCAAACCTTTGATAATAGGAGAAAAAGTTACAGTAGGCCATAACGTAAGACTAGGAGCTGGTAATATTGGAGATAATTGTTTGATTGGTATGGGGTGTACTATTGAAGATGGGGCAATAATAGAAGAGAATGCTTTTGTAGGAGCACGAGCAATTGTTAAAGCAAATACAGTTGTTAAAGCCAATACTATATTTGCAGGAAGGCCTGCTAATTATTTTAGAGATGTAAAAGATGAAGAAGCAAAATTTTTTAAAATGGGACAAGAAATATATGAGGGTTTTGCTGAAGATTATATTCAAGAGTTATATTCTAAAAAATAATAGGATTACGTTACATGTTCTTTATGGCTTTAATAAAATTAATCATCATTGCTGCAGTATTAATAATTTTAAGAATTCTCTTTCCAACGTTAGTGAGAGGTTTTAAGAGAATAATGTTTATTGTTATTGTTTCTATGATCATATTTGCAGTAGTCGTGATGTATGCTTCTAAGTAAATTTTATACTTCATAAAATCTCCATAATATATGAACAAATTCTTTATTTATATTTGTAATATTTAAAATATAAATAAAGTGGAGCTATTAAATGGATAAATCAGAAAATAAAGGCTTACTAGCTACAGCCTTATTATTATTAGGATTTTTTTTTCTTGGTTTTTATGCGGAAAAAAAAGAAGAAACCTCTCTTACTAATTTAAATATAGAGAGTAATCAATCACTAATAAGTGAGAGCATAGAGAAATAATTTTATAAAATCCTCCCCCAAAAGTGGTTGGAGAAAGGAATAAGTTTGGAGATAATATATAAAATTTGTCTAGGAACAATGCTTATTTTAACAATGACATTATTCATTTTACATATTTTTTATGCAACTCCAGATATCAATAAGAACTTAATTTTTTCTTTTGAAAAACTTTCTCCAACTGCACCAAATATAGAATTAGCTAATATTAATTAATTTTTCGCCATTTCCATGGTTCTAAAAACTCTCCTTGCCATAAGCCTATTTTATTATTTTTTGCAAACGCTTCTTCTTTAACATAGGCTTTAGAATATTTTCTATAGGCTAACGCCCATCCTTTTTTTACGAGCCATGCATTTATATTTATATCTTTAATAAAGCATGTTCCTATTAATCTTTTATATCTATCTTTGCCATGTATATGACATTGCACCTGATGGTTAGAAATTAAATTAATTAAAGTAAGTTTTGCTTTAACCCCACAATTATAATCTTCATCATATTTGTTTTTGCATAGTTGTTTTATTTCCGGAGTGTCTATTCCATGCAATCTTATTTTTTTATTATTAAATTTAATAGTATCACCATCTGTAATGATAATCTTCGTTGTAGATAATATTTCTGTTTTATTTTGGACATCGTTTGCCCATGCACAAAAACATGTTGCTAATAATACAGTATATAATAAAAAATATTTTATGTTTATAAACACTTATAGCCTTTATTATGGAAGAGGCACTCTTCCTCCATCGGTCACTAAAGTTTGCCCTGTAGTAAAATCAGATTTATCGGATAGTAGGTAGCAAACGGTATTAGCAATATCTTTAGGTTTTCCAATTCTTTGAAGTGGAGTAGTTTCTACCATAGTTTTTCTAACTTTTTTATCTAGTGATTGAATCATATCTGTTTCAATAAGGCCCGGCGCTACGGAATTAATACGTACGTGTGGAGCAACAGCGGCAGATAAATTTCTTACAAGGGCTATGACAGCAGCTTTAGACGTTCCATAGGTTATCATATTGGGGCGCATACCTAATCCTGCTATGGACGAAATACATACTATTCTTCCAAATTTTCTTTTTATCATTCCTGGAAGTACTTCTTTTATAGGCAAAAGTGTTCCATCCACATTAGTTGCCATAGTTTTTTTCCAAACATCATAATCTAGCTCTAGAAGGCTTTTAGAAAGCAGAGCTATACCAGCATTTGTAACCAAAAGATCTATGGGTCCTAATTTTTTTTCTGTATTCTTTATTAATGTTTTTACATCTTTTTGTTTTGAAACATCCGCTTTAAATATCTCTGATTTAACGCCTGTTTTATTAACTAATTTTTGAGTCTCTTTGGCCGACTTAATATCAGAATTATAATTAATAGAAATTGAAGCTCCATTTTTTGCTAGTTCTATAGCTATAGCTCTTCCTATCCCTCTAGAGGCTCCTGTAATTAAGGCAACTTTTCCTTTAAATTCGTTTGTATTCATTTTATTATGTCCCCATAAGTATTTTAAACTTTATGTTAGCGTATAATAATTAATTGTTAAGGAAAAAAAATGAAAAATTTATTTATCTCTCTTGGTTTTGTAATATTGATGTTTGCTAAGCCAATTTTGGCAGACTCCTTAGATACGGCTATTGTGAGTTCAGACAGAACCCATGAATATATGGCAAGAGATAAATATAGGCATCCAAGAGAAACACTTAATTTTTTTGGAATCAAATCAAATATGTCTGTAATAGAATTGTGGCCAAGTCGTGGTTGGTATAGTGAGATCTTAGAACCATTTTTGGGTGTTGAAGGAGAATTTGTAGGTGCAGGTTTTGACCCCAATTATGCTTCTTGGACACCAAAAGCTATAAAAAGAAATGCAAAGCTTAGGGCCAATAGTAAAACTTTATCAGCAATGAAGATGACAATTCTTTCTTTGGATAATATTCCATTAGCTGAAAAAGAATCTATAGATATGGTTTTGACTTTTAGAAATTTACATAATTGGCTTAAAGCAGAAATATTAATGGATGTTTTTAATAAATCTTATGATGTCTTAAAACCTGGTGGAATATTTGGTGTTGTGGAACATAGAGCTTTACCTAATAGCTCCATAGATAATATGAAAAAGAGTGGGTATGTTACAGAGAAATTAGCAATAGAATATGCTCAAAATGCAGGATTTATTCTCATCGCTAAAAGTGAAATTAATGCTAATTCTAAAGATGGAACTCTTCACCCTAAAGGGGTATGGACTCTTCCTCCAACATTAAGAATGGGTGATGAAGATAAAGATAAATATTTAGAAATTGGAGAAAGCGATAGAATGACATTAAAGTTTAGGAAACCTAACTAGGATTTTTAATTTTTATTAAACTTTAGTTTTATAGGGGAAAAATATAATAAGGTTAAAATAGCGCCATCGGTTAAAGTTCCTAGATATTGTAATATATATGTTATTTGACCAATAACTTGTATTTTTCCAAAGTATAGACAAAAAATATAACTTATTATTGTATAAAGAAATAAAGACTTTCCTAGAGGTTTAAAATTATACAGACAATAAATGGCTATGAAATACATTAGCAGTATCAAAAGAACTAGTACTAGTCCTAATTGGGTATCAAAAAATCCAGGCTCTAAGTTTTGTGAATATTCTAATATAAGGCTATTTTGCGAATAAGAACTCATAATGATTAAAACAAATATACCTAAATTTGCTAAGACTAAATATCTAAATATATTTTCTAAATTCATTTTTTCTTTTCTGAGTTAATTATAAAAAGGGAAGTACTCAGTACTTCCCTTAGTGATATTATTTTAAGTCATATCCAATTAAACTATAAAGTAGACCCATAGAGGTTTGCTTCATGTCTATTTACTGCTTTGAATATACTTAATCTGTAATTCATATCATTAGACACTGGACCACCTCCTTTCGTTGATTAATAATACTTTAAATGTATGTCTCTCTTTAAAGATTTTCAAGACTATATTTTTTTATAAGGGTATTCTTTAAATAATTCTGGTTTAAACGCCATCCCATGCCCAGGAATATTTGGAGGAACTGCAGTACCATCTTTAGGGAGTATAGGATTTACCCATAGATGGTTATACCAACCCATATGTTCTAACCATGATGCATTAGGAATTGATGCATTTAAATGAGTATTAAGTTCCATAAAAAGATGAGGTGCTATTTTAATGTTATTTTTGTTAGATAACTCAGCAATAACTTTCAACTCTGTGTAGCCTCCTCTCATAATATCAGGCTGAAGGGTAGGCACTTTTCCGCTTTTAATAAATGGCATTAGGTCATGGTGTGTAAAATGATTTTCTCCTCCTGCAAGTGGTGTGCTAATAGAATTAGCTATTTCATGGTATCCATCAAAATTATCTGTCATGACTGGTTCTTCAAGCCATTCCACATTATAGTTTTCAATTGCTTTTCCAAAAGCTATGGCTTCCTCAACCCCCCATCCTTGGTTAACATCGATCATAATTTTAATATCATCACCAAGTTCCTGACGCATATCTCTGACATTTGTGACATCTTCATCGTGCGTAAAGCCCCAAGCTACTTGCATTTTAATTGCTTTATAACCTTCAGAAACAAACTTTTTAGCCTTTTCAATCATACCATCATGACCAAGACCTCTATAGCAACCAGAACCATAAACAGGAAGTGGAGTATCACTTCCTCCCCATAATTTCCAAAGAGGTTGATTATTATTTTTTCCAATGAGATCCCATAATGCTATATCAATTGCGGACATAGCCATAACGCTTATCCCCATACGACCTTGAATAAAGGTGGCATCCCACATAGTTTTCCATAAGGTTTCTACTTTTGTTGCATCCTTTCCAATTAGCAAGGGTTTTAACATTTCATGAATACACATCTCAATAGTTTGTAACCCACCTGCAAGAGGATGTAAGAAACCCATGCCTACTAATCCAGAGGATGTTTCTATTTCTACTATTAATAAGTCTATGTTTCCAATATCAATAAAGCCTATTTTAGGAGGGTCTTCATAAGGAATAGATAGAAGTTGTGTGTGAATATCTGAAATTATCATGAGTAAATTTCCTTTCTTTTATATTTTTTTTAGAAAGCTAATTATGCCGTCTGTTGTTTTTTGAGGAGCTTCTTGCTGTACCCAATGTCCGGCTTCTTCAATTATTAATTTTCCATAAAAATTAGTACAGTTTTTGCCAGGGTTTTCATATATATCATGCCCTTTTAAAAATTTTCTAACGCTATCCTTTCCACCTCCAATGAAGAAGCTTGGAACTTCTATTTGTAAAGTAGATAGTTCAGGTATTTTTTCCCAGTCTCTATCTTGGTTTCTGTATCTATTTATTGGTCCTCTAAAACCACTATTTTTAAATTCATTAATATAAAAATCTAGGTCATTGGAAGATAACCAATTAGGAAATGGGTCTGGATCAATAAGCCCGTCTAATAATTCACTGTCTTTATCAAAATTTGTTCTAACTTTTGCATCGTGTCCTTCAGCAGAGATCCAATAGTAAATTTTTCTTAAAGAAGAGCCAATATCTTTCTCTAGTTCTTTTTCCGCAACACCTTCTGCTTGAAAATATGTTTGATAAAAAAAGTTATCTTTATATATTTGTCGCCACAATTCTATATTTGAAATACTGCCTCGTCTTGCATGGGGAACGCTAAGACCAATTACAGCTTTTATTTTATCAGGATGTAAAGCTGCTGTTGACCAACAGATAGGTGCCCCCCAATCATGACCAATAAGAATAGCATTTTCTACATTCTCTTTATTTATTATATTAATAATATCACCTACTAAAGAGAGCATATCATACTTTTCTACTTCATAAGGCTTAGAGCTTTGTCCATATCCACGAACATCTATTGCTAATACCTTATATCCTAAGTCAGCAATAGGCTTTAATTGATGTCTCCAAGAATACCAAGATTCTGGCCATCCGTGTACCATTATAACTAAAGGGCCTTCTCCTATTTCTTTTGCATATATATTAATATTATTTAAATTAAAATATTTTTCCTTTAAATTGCTTAGCATTTTTTCCTCTTTTAATTCATTGGTAAATTTAATTCTTTTTCTAAATAATTAATAATTTCTTTTGATTCATATAACCATTGAATATTATCTTTATTTTTCTCTATTCGTAGGCAGGGAACTTTTAATTTTCCACCCAAATTTTTTAAATTTTTCTTATTTAAGCTATTGCCTTTGGCATCTCTTAATTCAATATTAAGAGAATATTTTCTCATATTTCTGCGGACCTTAACACAAAAAGGGCAAGCTTTATATTGGTATAGACTCATTTTTTTAGTTAGTTTATTAATCTCTTCTTGTGAATTTTTATCTCTTATCACAGGTTTGGGTCTAGTGATATAATCCAAAGATAAAATAATTAGTCCTAATACCCATCTTATTAAAGTCATTATTAATCCCTTATAAATGTTGAGATAAAGTTTTAAGTTATAACTTTTTCTAAATTTGGTTTAAAATATTTAGGGCTTTTCATTACTTTGCCAGCTTCATTATATATAGGCTTACCATTTTCATCTAATTTGCTCATATTAGAATCTTGAACTTCGTTAAAACATTTGTCTAAGTTTATACCAAATGCATGTCCTGCTCCATAAGTAACATATAAAATATCTGTCAATGCATCGGCTATTTCTATCATATCTTTTTGCTCAATGGCTTCTTTAAGTTCCTCAAGTTCTTCTTTTATTAAATCATAGCGAAGCTTTATTATTTTTTCATTTGGAAATTCTGTCTTCTCTTTTACTTCTTGTCCAAAAGTGTTCATGAAGGTTTTAACTTTTTCAAAATTACTCATTGTATCTCCTAATAAAGATGGTGCGCCTGGTAGGATTTGAACCTACGACCTTTGCCTTCGGAGGGCAACGCTCTAATCCAGCTGAGCTACAGGCGCTTATAGCATCCAATATAATTTATAATATATATAAAATAAGCTTTTATGTTATTAATTTTTGTTTAAAATATTTTTATGAATGAGAAAAATGCAAAATATTTATGGAGTTGTATTCAAAAAGCAGGAGATTATTTATCTGATCAATTGCCGTCACATCCCAATCATCCAAAGGGAAGAAATGCCTATGCTCATGTAGCGATATGCATAAAAAATAAATTTAATAATAGTTATAAAGATATTGACGATAATCAATTAAAT
>Ga0209403_10006461_pt1 | contig 11853 bp, 8 predicted proteins | sample ArcticOcean_MG_C_8_FD_187440 | JGI IMG/M metagenome (GOLD analysis project Ga0209403, IMG submission 187440) | Marine microbial communities from western Arctic Ocean - ArcticOcean_MG_CB11_86 (SPAdes) (version 2) | ecosystem: Environmental > Aquatic > Marine > Oceanic | place: Arctic Ocean... | reverse complement strand
TTAGAGAGATCACGCTTTTAGGGCAGAATGTAAATGCCTACCATCGTCAGGAGAATGGAAAACAGTTGAGGTTAGTAAACTTAATCGAAAAGCTATCCAAAATACAACATTTAGAGCGCATTAGGTTTACTACATCCCACCCGAACGATATGGATGATGAGCTTATTAACGGTTTTGGAAAATTTGAAAAGCTGATGCCTTATCTCCACCTTCCTGTTCAGTCAGGTTCAGATCGTATACTTAAGCTTATGAATAGAAAACATACATCTAAGAGCTATAAGAATATTATTGCTCGTCTCAGGGCTGTGCGACCGGATATTTTACTGTCGGGGGATTTTATTGTAGGTTTTCCCGGTGAATCAGAAGCTGACTTTCAAGATACTCTCAGCTTGGTGGAAGAGATTAGGTATGGTCAAGCATATTCATTTAAATATTCGGCACGTCCTGGAACACCAGCAGCAGAAAAAGAGTGCGTTGCCAATGATTTAGCTGTCAAGCGTTTACACAAACTGCAAGCGCTTCTAACAGAACAACAAAAAGAAACCCAGGAAGCAATGGTGGGTAAGAATATTAAAGTTCTGTTTGAAAAACCTGGAAGGGATAAGGGTCAGTTAATTGGGAAGTCTGAATACTTACATGCGGTACATGTTACCGCTCCTACGGATTTTTTGGGTACAATTCAACCTGTGATCGTCTCGGATAGTGTTACAAATTCTCTCGCAGGAAAATTAATTTAGATGTAAATGGAGTTAATGTTTGCAAATTTTGATGAGCATTGGCATCGTGGTAATTATTTAGACTTTCGGAGTGGCTATTGAATTTAAAAGAGAATGACTCTAATCGGGAAGTTTTAACTGAGTTTCCTGATAATAGACTTTTAATTGATTTATGCGGGGAATTTGATCGGAACATTGTTCACATTGAATCCGCTTTGGCCGTTAATATCATACGCAGGGGAAATCAGCTTGTTACTACAGGTGAATTTCGATTGGAAGCCACCCGAGTTTTACAGGCTATGTACCAACGTCTTGAAGCTAAAAAGGACTTAGAGTCATCTGATATAGATGTTGAAATAAGAATGCTCTCTGGTAACACAAATGGTGGAACCATTCGCGAAGGTAAGAAAGAAATAATTTCGGAAGAGATTCTTGAGATCAAAACTCGAAAAAGGACAGTTGAACCACGAACATTAGCCCAGAAAAATTATGTAAAAAAATTATTTAATAAAGAGTTAGTTTTTGGAATAGGTCCGGCAGGTACAGGAAAAACATATCTAGCTGTCGCTGTTGGGGTGAACTTTCTTATAAACGGAATGGTGGATAAAATAATATTGAGCCGCCCGGCTGTTGAGGCTGGAGAAAGGCTTGGCTTCCTGCCTGGCGATATGAAAGACAAAGTTGATCCGTATATGCAGCCGCTTTATGAAGCTCTCAATGATTTTCTTCCTGCCAGGCAAATAGCAAAGCTATTTGAAGAAAAAAAAATAGAAATTGCTCCATTGGCATTTATGCGTGGGCGAACCTTGTCAAACGCTTTTATAGTTTTGGATGAGGCTCAAAATTCTACCACGATGCAAATGAAAATGTTTTTAACACGGATGGGACAAGGCTCTCGAATGGTCGTAACGGGGGACCGATCGCAGATAGATCTACCTCGGGGAATTAAATCTGGTTTGTGGGAGGCGGAAGAGCTTTTAAAAAATGTAAAAGGAATTTCTTTTAGTTATTTCTCATCAAAAGATGTTGTGCGCCATCCTCTTGTCGCTAACATTATACAAGCTTATGAAGCCCGTGATGGCATTAGTTGATATTTCTATTGAGGATGACGGTTGGCTTTGCATAGATTTTGAAAGGTTGGTTCAGCAGGCTTGTTCCATGGTATTATTGCAACTTAACATAGATAATCGTTTTCAAATTAACGTAATGGGATGTAATGATAAGCGTATTACAGATCTAAACTCAAAATTTAGAGAAATAAAAGCAGCAACAAATGTTCTAAGCTGGCCGTCTCAAGAAAGGTCATCTTTAAAAAAGGGTAAATCTCCAAAGAGCCCTATTTTTATAGAACATAAAGAAAACGAATTAGGTGATATTGCTATTTCTTATAACTACTGCATTGAAGAGGCAAGATTACTTGATAGACCATTTGAGGCACATATTAGTCATTTGGTCGTGCATGGGACGCTTCACCTGTTGGGATTTGACCATATATTTGATGAGGATACCAGGTTAATGGAGAAATTTGAAATAGAAATCCTTGAGAATTTGGGTGTTAGTAATCCATATAAATAGAATAAGTTAGTTATTGTTGGAAAAGGGATAATGAGCGATAATATTGAAGGTTCATCTATTGCAGCGCAACGCGCGCATGCCACTGAAAAGAGTAAGCCGTATAGAAGACTCCGGGCTTTTTTTAAAACAGTTTTAAGCTTTCTTAAAAGAAGGTTGTTCACCGGCTCGAATCACAAAGCACAATTCGAAAGTTTATGCTCCTTAACTAGTTTAGGAGTTTCAAATCTACGTTTGAAATGCGTTGAAGACGTAGCGATACCTAGAGCTGAAATTATTTCTGTTCCAGTTACGATAGGTTTGGATGAGCTTGTTAAGGTTTTTAGAGAAAGCGGTCTAACTAGATTACCTGTGTTTAGCGAAACATTAGATACACCAGTCGGCTTGTTGCACCTAAAAGACCTTTCATTAAAGTATGGTTTTAACGAGAAATTTGAAAAATTTAACTTAAACAAAATGGTTCGCCCAGTTTTATTTGTTCCACCATCGATGTCTATCGGTGTTTTGATGTCGAAGATGCAAGCAGACAGAAAGCATATGGCTCTAGTCATTGATGAGTATGGCGGTGTCGACGGTCTAGTTACTATTGAAGACTTAATTGAGCAGGTGGTTGGAGAAATTGAAGATGAGCATGACATTGATGAGGTCGATCTTTGGAAATTAGAAAAACCTGGTTGCTATATAGTCCAAGGAAAGGCGCCCTTAGAGGAATTTGAAGCTGAGTTAGGTTTAAGATTATCTGATGACGAAATGGATGAGGAAATCGATACGCTTGGGGGGTTAATCTTTATGCTGCTTGGAAGAGTTCCGGTAAGGAATGAAATCGTTAGGCATCCGTCGGGAGCCGAGTTTGTTATAATTGATGCGGATCCCCGTCGGGTAAAGAGCTTAAGAGTATTAATTCCAAAAAGTGAACTATGAAGCGATTCTTATGCTGTCTAATACTTCAATTAACTTGGAAAAGTTTCCACATTTAAAACTGATTTTGGCTTTTTGCTTTGGCGGATTAGCCGCTTTAGGTCAGGCGCCTTGGTCAATGTGGGGGTTTACGCTGTTGGGCTTTTCGGGTTCGTTTTGTTTGACAGGGTTAGATTGGAAATTTAGGTCCGCTGCGACCCTGGGTTTTTTTACTGGGTTAGGTTACTTTAGCATTTCTTTATTTTGGATAGTTGAACCATTTTTAGTGGACTGGGAAAGCGATGCGTGGATTGCGCCTTTTGCCCTTTTAATTTTATCTGGTGGATTGTCTGCCTTTTGGGCTTTGGCGTATGGCCTATCTGCTAGTTTGGTTGAGCGCCGAAACGGGGTCTTATCATTAATAATATTTTTGACAGCTGCCGAAATTTGCCGAACAAAATTATTTACTGGGTTTCCCTGGGCTCTTATTGGTTATGTTTGGACAGACCATCCCATTTTACAGCTGGCGGCTTTTGGCGGACCTCATTTGTTGACGTTTATAACGCTTTTAATCGCGGGTCTCCCGCTGCTCTTAAGATTAAAATTAATACTTAGAGTTATAAGTGCTGCCGCCATTTTAATGTGCTGTTGGATTTACGGGATTGTTGAATTGGGTCACAATTCTAATTCTTATTCTAACAAGTTTGTTAGATTGATTCAACCGAATGCCTCACAAAACTTAAAATGGGATTCAAAAATGATTCCTATATTTTGGAAACGACAACTGGAACTCACTGGGCAGCCGTCGGAAAACGAATTAGATTTAATTATTTGGCCAGAAACTTCTATTTCAGTTTTGTTAAGCGATGCAGATATGTTTTTAAAAGCTATTTCGAAGGCTGCTTTAGGTAAACCAGTTGTAATAGGGGCACACGATAAAGTAGATGGGAGTGTACGTAACGCAATGGTGGTTCTGGGACCAGATGGAGAGATTCTAGATGTTTACCATAAACAGCATTTGGTTCCATTTGGGGAATATGTGCCTTTTGGAGAAATTTTAAGCGCATTTGGCATAAATGGCTTAGCTGCTAGAGACGGATCAGGATTCGAGGCGGGAACCGGGGAGCGCGCTTTGGATATTTCTAACATTGGTAGAGTTCTTCCATTAATTTGTTATGAATTAATATTCCCAAGGCACCTGATTACAAAAATTCGACCAAGCGTAATTTTGCAAATAACTAATGATGCTTGGTTCGGTTCGGCTTTGGGTCCTTATCAGCATCTACATCAAGCTAAGGCTCGAGCAGTAGAGCAGGGAATTCCGTTAATTAGAGTGGCTAATACCGGGATATCAGCTGTTATCGATCCATGGGGAAATATCGTTTCTCAAACGAGAATGAATGAATCCGCTTATCTGGATGTAAATATACCGGGTATAAGAAGCGCCACTTTTTATTCTAAGTATTCTGATTGGCCAATTTTAATGTTTATCTTTTTTGGGATTGCATTTTGTGTGGTTTTAAAAATTAAGGATATTAATTATTGACCTTAGAATCAATCTTATCTAAGTGTTAAATTAGTTCGCAACGGCTACCTGAAGCGACTGGAAATGAAAATGGAGCACTTTAATGTCAAATAATGATTATCTCTTTACTTCAGAATCTGTTTCTGAAGGCCACCCAGATAAACTTTGTGATCGTATTTCGGACGCTGTTTTAGATGCATTTATAGGAGAAGAACCTGAAGCTAGAGTAGCAGCCGAAACATTCGCAACAACAAATCGGGTGATTGTAGGAGGTGAGGTTGGTCTTACTGATCGAGTGAAGCTAGCGGAGTACATGAACAAAATAGAAGATATTGTTAGAGCGTGTGTTAAAGATATTGGTTATGAGCAGGAGAAGTTTCACTGGCAAACATTGGAAGTTACCAATTTGTTGCATGAACAATCTGCTCATATTGCGCAAGGAGTAAATGCTTCGGAAAAAGACGGTAAGGATGAGGGTGCAGGGGATCAAGGTTTAATGTTTGGCTATGCCATAGATGAAACTCCCGAATTAATGCCGGCCCCCATTCATTATTCGCATGCTATTTTGCGGCGCCTTGCAGAGGTCCGGAAAAATGGAACAGAGCCCACACTTGGACCCGACGCTAAATCACAATTGACGCTGAGGTATCGCGACGGCAAACCCCGAGGGATTACTTCAGTCGTTTTATCCACCCAACATTTAGATCCATCGATGACGTCATCTGATGTTAGAGAAATAGTAGAACCTTATATTAGAGAAACGGTTCCAGAAGACTGGATAACGAACGAAACTCGTTGGTGGGTGAATCCGACTGGTAAGTTTGTTATAGGAGGCCCTGATGGAGATGCGGGTTTAACAGGTAGAAAAATTATTGTTGATACGTACGGTGGTTATGCTAGACATGGTGGAGGTGCTTTTTCTGGAAAAGATCCGTCAAAAGTAGATAGATCTGCTGCATACATGGCTCGATACATAGCTAAGAATATTGTAGCATCTAAGCTAGCAAAACGTTGTGAAGTTCAATTAGCCTATAGTATTGGTGTTGCTGATCCTATTTCAGTGTATGTAGATACTTTTGGAACAGGTAAAGCTAATGATTATCAGCTTAATGAGGCAATAAAAAAAGTATTTCCTCTTAAGCCTAATGAAATAATTAGTCATTTAGATTTAAAGAGACCAATTTATACACTATTATCAGCATACGGACATTTTGGACGCACAGGTTATAGTTGGGAAAAGATTGATATGGTAGAAAAATTACTGTCTACTATAAAATTATAGAGTTTTTTAAAAATAGATTAAATCAAGGATAAAAGAATATGGATTACAAAGTAGCTGATATTAGTTTGGCACAATTTGGAAGGAAAGAAATAAAATTAGCTGAAGCAGAGATGCCTGGACTAATGTCCTTAAGAGAGATGTATAAAAATGAAATGCCATTAAAGGGAGCAAGAATAGCTGGTTGTATTCATATGACTGTTCAAACTGCAGTATTAGTAGAAACGTTAATTTGCTTAGGAGCAGAAGTAAGATGGTCATCATGTAATATCTATTCTACTCAGGATCATGCAGCATCAGCGTTAGCAGAAAAAAATATACCAGTTTTTGCTTGGAAAGGTGAAACAGAGGATGAATATTGGTGGTGTATTGAACAAACGCTTAAGTTTGGAGATAAGGGTCCAAATTTACTTTTAGATGATGGCGCAGATTTAACGTTAAAAGTATTAGAAGATTTTCCTGAATTATGTGCTGATATAAAAGGAGTTTCTGAAGAAACAACTACAGGTGTTCATAGACTTGAAAAATTACTTGAGCAAAATAAATTATCCTTTCCAGCAATTAATGTTAATGATTCAGTTACTAAATCAAAATTTGATAATAAATATGGATGTAGAGAATCATTAGCAGATGGCATTAAAAGAGCAACAGACATTATGCTTGCAGGAAAAAAAGTTGTTATCTGTGGATTTGGTGATGTAGGTAAAGGTTGCGCACAATCTATGCAAGGTTATGGTGCTCAAGTCTTTATTACGGAAGTAGATCCAATATGTGCTCTTCAGGCAGCAATGGAAGGTTACTCTGTTGTGAGTATGGATGATGCTGCTGAATATGGAGATATTTTTGTTACTGCTACGGGTAATAAGCATGTTGTTAATAAATATCATTTAATAAAAATGAAAAATAATAGTATTTTGTGTAATATAGGGCATTTTGATCATGAAATTGATGTTGCTTATTTAGAAGAAAACACAATTGAAGATAATATTAAACCTCAAGTTGATAGATTTGAGTTCAGTGATGGAAAATCAATTATTCTATTATCTAGAGGAAGATTAGTTAATTTAGGTAATGCTACTGGGCACTCTTCATTTGTAATGTCAACATCATTTACTAATCAAGTTTTTGCTCAAATATCTCTTTGGAAAGAAGAAGTAGATAAAGGTGTTCATGTACTTTCAAAAGAATTAGATGAGCAGGTTGCAATTTTGCATCTTGATCATTTGGGTGCTAAATTAACAAAAATGTCTGATGAGCAATCTGATTATACAGGGATATCTAAAAAGGGACCATTTAAAAATAAAAACTATAGGTATTAATTTTTGAATTTATTAGATAGATTTAAGATATTATTTATTATTTTCTTTCTATTTTTTTTTAGTTGTGATTTTAGAGTGCCTCAAGAGTGGGAGACTCCATCATGGGAATTTGATTTAACTATTCCATTAGTAAATCAGCAGTATTCTATGGCCTCAATTGTTACAGATTCCAATAATATTGAAATTTTCGCTCCTGATAGCACAGATTTTATAATTTCTCTGCAAGAAAGTATCATTAATCAGGGTGATGTTGTTACAGATGAATCTTTTTTTATTATTGAAGAATCAAGTTTAGAATTTTCACTAGATCCAACAGTTATTTCTAACCCCTCCCCAATGCCTGAATTTCCTTCTATATCAGAAGAATTTTTTATTAGTGATTATTTGCCTGCTGAAGCTCAAGGCTTAGATTGTATCCCTAAAAACATAAATACTGACATTGATGAAACTATTGAAATTAATGTAGATTCATTATGTGATGGATTAGATGGCGTTGAGTGTATTAATCAAATTAATTCATTAATAATAGGTGAAGGACAAAATATATTGAGTATTAATAATGGTTTTCCATTTAAAATTACTGAATTTAGTTTAACTCTAGCTTCGAATGGTGAAGAATTTGTAAACATTATTGAATCTAATATTTCTGGGAGTGAAACAGTTATAGATTCATTATTAAATGGTAAAGAAATTGGATGCGAAGTTCAAGCAATAATCAATTTAAAGATTGATCAGGAGTTAGAATCTAATTCAAATGCTGAGGAATGCAATTTTTATCAAACATCATGCGAAACAGCTGAGGGTTTATGGTTTGCATCAAATGGTGAACAAGACTGCTATTTACCAATGACTATGAATGAAGAAGTTTGTTCTGAAATTAATGATACAATATGGAATAATAATCAGTGCATAACACTTTTAGGTAATAATGAATTTATTTGTAGTCAATTAGATGAAGGTATTTGGGATGAAAATGATAATCAATGTTATGCCATAATAACGATTAATCAAACGATATGCACTGAAAGTGGAGCTAGCTGGGTAAATAATGGTTGCTATTTAGCTTGCCTTCAAGAAGAAACTTGTTGTGAAACATTAGCTCAAGGGACTTGGAATAATAATATATGTGAGTCTCCTATAATAAATGGATTAAAGATTTATGGGAATGAAACTTTAGTTATTTCAAATGAAATCAATATTGATAATTTTCAATCATTAAACGTAGATATTGAGTGTGTAATAGATACTAGCTTTAATACCGTGTTACCTATAAATGAAAATATGAGTTTAATTGAAGGTCATATACAGGATTTAGAAGTTCTAGATACAAATATTATTAAATTAAATTTAACTAACAACTTATTTACAGATATATTATTTGAGATGTCTTCAGAAAACTTGTTTGATTCATTTGATAATAATTTAAACGTGAATCAAATAGTACCTAGAGGTTCTAACTTTTCTGATATAAGTTTGTCAGATTATACAATTAAGAATATTGATAATACTCCAGTTGAGTCTTTACTTATAAATTTTTCAACATCATTAAATCAAAATAATGTTACTATAATTTTTGATGAAGAATATGGTTTATCAGGAGATGGAATTATAACTAAAACTATTAAACTTGATGAATTAAAAGTAAATCTTAATAAGTTTAATTCTTCTGATATAAATATGGGTAGTATCCCTTCAGGTTTTGATGGTTTTGACATACCATTTTTATCATTTAATTTATATTTATACAATCAAATATCAGCTGACATGAAATTATATTTAGATTTATTTGGTATAACTAATGAAGATACTTTGAAAATTCATGTAGAACCAGATATTAAATTTTTAGATATACTTAATCCATACACAAACACAGATTCACTATTAATTTCCTTTTACAGAGATAGTATGTTAGTCAAACATTTTGGTAATGATATAGGGCATGCTTCACCACTTATTACAAGTACGGATCATAAAATAACGGATTTATTTTCATATGATGCTATTGAAGTTTCAGGCTATGCTGTGATGGATGGAGATGCAACTTTATTACCGAATAAATCTTTATGGGGAGATCTTGAAATTATTATTCAGCCATTAACTTTAATATTAAAAGATCATTTTAGTTTTGTATCTAATGATTTCACAGAATTTGGCCCCATGGATGATGATGTCAGATTAAAAATTGATAGTGGATTAGTATCTGCTAGTATAAATATGAGTATTGATAATCAAATACCTTTTGGTGGTAATTTATTAATGTATCTTTCTAATAAACCTGATTATTTTCCATTATGTATTGACTCATTAAGTAATGGAATTTTAGATAATCAAGTAATATCTGATTCATGCTTAACTAGTCTTCAAAATTATTTAAATTGTGATTTACTAGATATTGAATATAATGATGATTCAACTTTTGTAAAAAACTTAGAATGTAGCTCTGGAGATTCTTTATTTTATTATAAGAATTTACTAAATTTGGAATTTGACACTCCATATTTGGATGAATGGGGAAGTGTGCTTGATACTTCTAGTTCGTTTTATGAATATATTTTAGATGATGAAATATATTATTTAACAGATTCAACTAAACAATTTTTAATACCTAGGTTTGTTTTTGACGCTGGTTTAGATACAGTTACATTTCAACCAACTAACTCACTTAGTATTAATTCTTATATTATATTAAAATTATTAAATACTGGATTACTAGATTAAATGAAAAATTTGATAAAATATTTATTATTAATAAATCTATCGATTGCAGCATATTTATTTAATCCTGAAAATATTTCAATGACAGGTTCGATAGCTTATAATGATTTTAGGTCATTAAATCCTGCAACAATTGCTTATCATAAAGATTTATCAATTCAATTAATAGGTTTAAGTTCAGGTTTTGGAAATAATTTTTTATCTATTTCTAATTATAATGATATTAATGGAGCAAATTTTGACAATCCTACTGCTTCTAAGTATTATCCCAAGAATGACTTTTATAAATTATTTAATAATGGAATAAAATTTAATTATCAAGCAGCAATAAGCCTTCCTTTTTCAAGTATTAGTTATAAAAATTTTTCTTTTTCATCAAGAACTTATTTAATGTTTGATTCTACCTTACCAAAGTCATTAATTAAATTACCTTTATATGGTAATGAATTAAATGAAAATTATAATTTAAATATAAATAATTCTATTAATATCTTCTTAGAACATTCTCTAGGGTATGCTGTAGATTATTCTGGATTAGGAATAGGTGCAAGAGTTAAATATTTACAGGGTCTTGCGTATGGTGAATTAGTTAATTTATCTGATAATTCATCTTATTTTAGTACAGATTCATTAGGTTTTTTAGGTAAGGCAGAATATTTATTAAATCAAGGCGTTGGAGGTAGCGGTATGGCTTTAGATTTTGGTCTATATAATAAAGAGGCTATAAAAGGATGGAATTTTGGATTATCAATAATCAATTTATTCGGTAAAATTAAATGGGATAATAATAATATTACTTATAATTACTTTAAGAGTTCTATATCTGAGCAATTATCATTAAGATATAATGAAAAACAATATTTTTCTATTAATTTAGATACTTTAAATGCGCTTAATATAGTCAATACTCCAATTGATCAAATATATACAATAGATTATTTTCCAGTTGTTGAATTTTTAAGTGTTGATGATATCCCTTCATTTTTTGAAATTATTTATAGTCAACAAGAAAATGAACCAGATACATTATATTCAGAGGAATTTGGAAAATTAAAATTAATATCTACAGAAAATGGTACATATTTATTAGAATCTAAAAATATATCAGATAGTTTATTGTCAACTTTTAACGTTAAAAATTTTAATAATGAAACTAAATATCCTATTTCATTTCATATAGGAGCTAAAAAGCAACTAGATAAAGATATTTTTCTATCTAGCAATTTATCTACTGGTTTTAATAATTCTTTAAAAAATTCAAAAGATTGGAAAATAACATCAGCAATAATATTTAATAAATTTAAAAATGTACCTATAACTTTAGGCTTTGGTTGGAGTAAAAATAATATTAGCTCTGGTTTTTCAATTGGTTATAAAAAGGGACCAATTTTATTAAATTATGGACTATCAAATAGAAATGGATTTTTTTTACATTCTATGAAGGGCTTAGATGTAGCCTTTTCATTAATATTTATTAAAAAATAAATTAGAATATATATTTTTTATATAAATATCCTGAAAGTATTAATAAAGAAAAATTAGCAAGCCATGCTGATAAAAAAGGAGATATAATTCCTTCAATGCCAAGGTTTTTACCAACAATTAATAGTAGATAATAAACTGTAATTATCAGCAAACTAAGCCCAATTCCATAAGAAACATTAGATTTTTTAAGTGTCAATGAAGATAATATTGCAGTAATTGATAATATTAGACTAGAGAAGGCATAAGATAGTTTATGATGTAAGCCAACTTCCCATTTATTAGTATTAGCTGAATTATTTTTTTTAATGGATATAAAATCTTTTAGTTCATAATAATTCATTTCTT
>Ga0209403_10006460_pt1 | contig 11854 bp, 8 predicted proteins | sample ArcticOcean_MG_C_8_FD_187440 | JGI IMG/M metagenome (GOLD analysis project Ga0209403, IMG submission 187440) | Marine microbial communities from western Arctic Ocean - ArcticOcean_MG_CB11_86 (SPAdes) (version 2) | ecosystem: Environmental > Aquatic > Marine > Oceanic | place: Arctic Ocean... | reverse complement strand
ATTAAAATATTCCAATTAAACAAAAAGTGTACTTAGTTGCACCCTAAAAAAAATTTGTAGTTACGGTGTCTCACCTGCTCCTAGATCCCACCATAAGCCAGTCATGAGTTTTAGTGCACTTTGCGATATTGTTTCGAGTATATGCTCATTTGGCGCGTGTTGGGAGCAGCTGGCATAAGAGTGTGGTATCCAGATCGTAGGTAGACCAAGTACTTCGGAAAATACGTCATTTGGTAGAGACCCCCCAAGATTTGGCATCACTGCAATATCAGCACCTGCTGTATGCGTCAGTGATCGTACCGCCCACAATACCCATGGATGGTTAGGGTCTAAGCGAGTGGCATGCATCATATCGCGCTCACTAGTAATAACAATGTCCTCAAACCCATGCCTATCAAGATGTGCCCTTAGCATTGGAATTAATTGTTCAGGCTGAGTTCCCACAACGTAACGCAAATGGCCAAACACCACTGCACTTGAGGGAATGGCATTAGCTGGAAATTGAGGATTACCAGTCTCAAAAGCCCTCACCTCAAAAGTGTTACTTCCAAAAACCCGCTCCTCCAGAGTCATGTCAGGCTCACCCCAATTAGGGTTAATATTTGGTGAGTTTTCACCACCATCTACCTTTAACTTGGCAATGGCCGCTCGAACTGAGTTAGGGAGTGTTGTGTTACGCCAACCCTCCACAAGAATCTTTCCATTGCGATCAATCATGCTGGCAAGCGCGTGTGCCATCACCACTCCTGGGTTGGTCAATAATCCACCCCAGTTTCCTGAATGGTGCGCACCCTCATGTGATTTAAGCCGCATCGTAAAATTTAATACTCCACGGGAACCCATAAAAATTGTTGGCTTTTCTGGAGCAATGCGCGGTCCATCCGACGCAATAAACACATCAGCATTAAAAAGATTTTTATTTGTTGCACAGAATTCCCTGAGGCCTGGTGAACCTCGTTCTTCACCCGTTTCAATTAGGACAATAACATTGAAACCCAGCTTACCTCGAGTTTCAAGAACAGCTTTTAAGGATGCTAAATTAATAGTGTGCTGGCCTTTGTTGTCAGCAGTCCCACGTCCATACCATCGATTACCAACCTTGGTGATTTCCCAGGGAGACATCTTGTTGTCCCATTTATCATCATAACCAGCAACAACGTCACCATGACCATAAGTCATTACCGTCGGTAAATCATCCCCTTCAGAACGATGTGCTACTAGAAAAGGACCGGCACCAACGCATGGATTTGAGTGAATAGTGCAGGTGAAATCCAATTCTTGCAAATAGGGTGAAAGATTATTCTCTAAATAACTATTTAACGCTGCATCGCAATTAGGTAAGTTACTTTCTGTTTTAAAGGCAATCCGGTGATTCAGGTCGCTCTCGAAATCACCCGATTGGAAATACTTTTCAATTTTAGTTAGTGCCTGATCTCGACTCATAGTCCTGGTCTCTCCAAATGTCATATACAACGGCTATTTAAACTCAATTGTTAACGTACGCTAAGAGGGTTTTTAGTTATTGTCAAAACTGCCGTGTGAGGTCTATCAATTAGGCCGTAATATGGTCATTTTGTTTAGTTTAAATTCCGTTTTTAAATTAGACGCCAGTGATGCCTTTGGTTAGATAGTCAAAGCCACGTGATCTTCTCCAATTTGGTTCGATACATTGCAAACCACACAAAGGTTACAGTCAGGGCAATGATTGTGAAAACAGGTAAACTTTAGCTACAATCACCCTACAACTCAAGAAACCATTATCACAATGGATCAAAGGTCAAAGATGTATTAGTATTTGTTTAAGATGCCGTATTTGAATTCGATCAAATAATGTCTCTGGCAATAAACCCATAAGAAAGAACCATTCATGGCCAAATTAAATCTACTTCCTATTAATCATAATGATCCTGAAGATATCTGTGCGGCGATCCGTACTCGCCGCGGTGGTATGCTCAACGAGCTGGACCGGATGCTTTTACACAGCCCCGCAGTGGCTGAAGGCTGGAACGTCTTTTTTGGCAAGTTACGTGACGAAACTACCATTGCCCCCCAGCTTCGAGAATTAGCAATGTGTGTTGTAGCAATTTTGAATAACGCAACTTATGAGTTTCAAGCTCATAGCCCACTTTATCAAGAGGCAGGTGCAACTGTTCAACAGGTGGCGGGGCTTAAAAAACTTGATACTGCTGACTTTGACCCAAGTCTGTATTCAGAGCTTGAGCAGGATGTGATTGCCTTTGTCAACTCCATGACCCGAGATATTGAGGTGCCTGAAGCCCTAAAAGATAGCCTTTATGACTCACTTGGGCCCCGCCATCTAGTTGAACTTATGGCTGTGGCTGGAGGCTACAACCTGGTCTCACGATTTCTGGTTGCAAGCGGAATCCATGCTGACTAGCGAGCAGAGTTTTCTGTACAGATTGGTTCACAAATATTTATAATTTGAAAAAAATTTCAACAGACATTCTGAAATTACCTCATAACAAACTTAATGATTATAGCTATATTAGCAAAAAAGGGGTTTAATTTTTTTTGTTACGTTGTCTTGGATCAGGTGAGAGTATCGAATTAAGAAGTGTTTTAGTATAAGAATGCTGGGGGTTCGAGAATAGTTGATCAGTCTCAGCCTCTTCTACCTTCTCGCCAAAATACATTACAGCAACCTGAGTTGCCATATGCTCCACAACAGCAAGATTGTGGCTTATTATAACATAAGTAAGGTTTAGTTCTTCACGTAGATCATTTAAAAGGTTGAGTATTTGTGATTGGACAGAGACGTCTAATGCAGAAGTAGGTTCATCACATATAACAATTTTAGGACTATTTATCAAAGCCCTCGCTATGGCTACACGTTGCCGTTGACCACCTGAAAGTTGATTTGGGTATTGGTCAAACATTCGAGCAGGCAACCCAACTAAATCCATAGTTTGGAGAGCTTTTTTCTTCCAGACGTCAGAGTTTTTCTCACCTTGAACCCGCATAGGTAAAGTAATTATTGATCCAATTGATTTTCGAGGATTTAGGGAAGAGTATGGGTCTTGAAAAATTGGCTGCACCATTTTGGCGAGCTCCAAACGAGGGATTTGTTCAATTTTGGATCCACAGAGCTCTACAGTCCCACTATCTTGTTGCAGTAAGCCTAGAAGAATTTTTGCTAATGTAGTTTTACCACAACCAGATTCTCCTACTATGGCTAATATTTCGCCTCGCAAAACTTGAAGAGATACTCCGTCAACAGCGCGTAAAGTTTCTTTTCCACGGAACAAACCTTTAGAAATCTTAAAGTCTTTAACAATATTTTTCGCATCAATCATTACTTCAGCCATTAATTGACACCTTTACTTATTTTAGATTTTGATTTTTTCAAACAACTGTTGCAACAAAACCGAACAACATGATCAGTTGTTCCATGTACTAAAAATGCGTAATCCACTCCTTCTATAGGGACAAGGTTTGCAATATTTTCTTCGTCTTTACCAAGTGTATCGCCCCACCTCCCAGCAAAACGACATTCAGTAAATTCACCTATGAGAGAGGGAACCATACCCGGTATTGAACCCAAATGTTCGCCTCTTTTTATTTTCCCCGGAACTGGGATACAGCTTAACAATCCTCTTGTATAAGGATGAGACGGATTGTCAAAAATTTCATATACGCTACCCTCTTCAACAATTTGACCAGCATACATAACAGCTACGCGGTCAGCACTTTTAGCAACAACACCAAGGTCATGTGTTATTAAGATCAACCCAGTATTGAAATCTGCTTGTAATCTCGTCAATAATTCAAGAATTTGTGCCTGTATGGTAACGTCTAGAGCCGTCGTTGGCTCATCAGCAATAATTAATTCTGGCTCACACAACAATGTCATAGCAATCATTACACGTTGTCGAAGACCTCCTGATAGCTGATGTGGGTACTGTTTCAGCCGTTGCTTAGCGGGAGTTATTCCAACCTTTTCCAGCATCTGTACTGCTAATTTTTTTGCCTCTTTACCCCTTATATTTCGATGCCGTGCTAACGTCTCTACCATCTGATTTTCAACAGTGAAGGAAGGGTTTAAGCTCGTCATTGGTTCTTGGAATATCATCCCAATTTTACTACCCCTGACATCAGACATTTGCCTATCTGAGTAATTTAATATGCTACTGCCATTCAATTCAAGTTTATCAACAGTTCGGACAGCTTTTTGTGGCAGTAAATCCATTATTGCTAGTGAAGTTAATGACTTTCCACACCCAGATTCTCCTACTATGCATAGGGTTTCACCTTTGTTAACACTAATACTAATACCATCGACTGCATGTAAAATATCTCCAGAAAGGGGTATATCAATAGAAAGGTTTTCAACATTTAATACCTGATCAGCCACTTGCACTCCTAATTCCTGTTTTCAGGCGCTGTTACGTCCCGCATTCCATCACCTAAAAGATTAACCGATAATACTAATGCAAAGAGAGCAACTCCAGGAATGGTTATCAGCCATGGTTCAAAAAGCATCATGTCTTTACCCTCTGACACCATCAAGCCCCATGAGGGGAGAGGCGGCTGAACTCCCAGTCCAAGAAAGGATAACGCAGCTTCTAAGATTATTGCATGAGCGATCTCTAGAGTTGCAATTACAATCAGGTTATTGACCACATTCGGCATAACCTCAGTCATCAATATTCTTGTTGTAGAGCAACCAACCGCTCGCGCAGCCGTAACGTAATCCATCGATCTGATTTGCAGTGTCGACGAACGCATAACTACTGCGAACCTGTCCCAGAGTAAAAGTCCCAAAACACCAATAACTACTTGTAACGAGCCACCAACAATAGCAACTACAGCAAGAGCAACTAATACTACCGGCATTGATAAACGAACAGTAATCAAAAAAGTGACCACCATATCCACACGACCACCAAAATAACCCGCCATAACGCCTAAGAAAGTACCAATTATTCCTGAAATTAGCGCTGCACCTATACCAATCAATAACGATATTCGTGATCCGTAAATCAGCCTAGAAAGATAATCTCGTCCCAGATGGTCTGTGCCAAATATATGCTCCCAGGTTCCACGTGAGTCCCAAACTGGTGGCTTTAGACGATTAAGCAAATCCTGATGATAAGGATCGTGTGGGGCAATCAATGGGGCCAATATGGCTATAAGTACAACAAGAACTACAATCGTAGAACCGATCATCATCCCCTTATGCCGCAAAACCCGGCTTTTAACTCCCGAAATGGGAGAGGTTGAAGTTATCTGAGGTAAGTCCGTCATAATCTTCAGCCGATCCTTATTCTTGGATCAAGCCACGCATTAATAAGATCGGCAATTAACGTCAAAATGATATAAAATAGTGAGAATGCTAGAATAAGCCCCTGCACTGTTGGCAGGTCATTTCTAGTAATAGATTCCCATGCTAGAAATCCGGCACCATGCAACGCAAAGATGGTCTCAACAACGATTGATCCACCCAGCATAAAACCAAATTGTACTGCCGCAAGGCTAACTACTGGAATAATTGCATTTCTAAGGGCATGTTTAAAAAGCACGACTGGCGGCCGCAGCCCCTTTGCTCGCGCTGTGCGAATATAATCCGTACTTAACACCTCAAGCATACCAGTTCTAGTTAATCGCATTATTGCGGGAGCCGCATAATAACCCAGAACAATAGTTGGCATAACAAAATGCTGCCAAGTATCTGATCCTGACACTGGTAGCCAACGGAGATTGACTGAAAATAAAACAATTAAAATAAGTGCAAACCAAAAACTTGGGAGTGCTTGACCCATAACTGAAAGGAACAACGCAACCCTATCAATGATACTATTTGGCCGGATGGCCGACGCAACGCCAAGCGGTACTGCTAATCCTATTGCAAAAATAATAGCGCAGAGTCCAAGGGTCATAGTCGTTGGTAACCGCTCTGCAATCAAATGGCTGACATCAGTACGGAAGTAATAACTTTTACCAAGATCTCCAGAAGCTGCTTTTTTCAGCCATTCCCAGTACTGCACAACAATAGGGCGGTCAAATCCATATAATTCACGGATAGCTTCAATGTCAGCGTCAGACGCCGTCTCACCAGCCATTGCAATAGCCGGGTCACTAGAAATGTAAAGAAGGCTAAAACTGATCATTGAAACAGTCAGAGCCACTAAAATGGCGAGTATTGACCGTTTCAATGCGTAAGTAATCATCTCTGTTTAGCCTTGCTATCAGATTTAAAAAAAACGACGTCTACACTTAGTAAAAGCATAGACGCCATATGTTTCTTATTTCCACGTTGCCGTGAAGAAACGCGGTATTTCGTCAGGAGTTGGGTTGAAATCTAGTTCCTGAGAAAACGCGTAGTTAGTATTATAGGACCATAGGGGGAACATGAATACCTCATCAGCAATCCGAGAAAGAGCCTTTTTATATGCATCTTTTCGAACAGCTAAATCAACGGATGTGTCACCAATACTCAAGTTTTCCATGACTTCAGAATCTCGTGAATAGTCGTCTTTTCCACCTCTTTGGAAATGACTGGTAATGGCCGACACGTCGTTTATTGAGTAAGATCCCCATGTACCGAAATTAAACGGAGAATCTCCATCCTGAACCTTATCTCTGAATGCTGCATATTTAAGATAGGTGAACTTGGTGGTAATACCAACTGCATTTAGATTATTGATCATTGCTTCTGCATAATCACGGTTACGATATGCTAAAAACGGTGTTTCAAAACCATTTGGATACCCAGCCTCTGTAAGTAGTTCTTTTGCTTTCGCTGGATTATAGTCGTATTTTGTAACATCTTGAGTACATCCAAACTGGGTAGGGAAACAAAGTGAATTAACCACTATAGACTCGCCTTGTACCAATGCCTGAACTATCCCCTCGCGATCAATCGAGTGCGCTATAGCCTTTCGAACTCTCACATCATTCATAGGGTTTTTACCATTTCTGCCAGAGGAATCAAAATTCAGATATCCAATCCGCATAGTCGAAGAATTTTTAACTGTGAAATTCCCTTGCGCCTGAATTCTTTCAGCTGCATCCGGCTTCACCTTCCATATCCAGTCAATTCCACCAGAAAATAACTCAGCAAGCTGTGTATTGCTTTCCGCGATAGTTCTAATAACTATTTTTCCAATACTCGCCTGGCCTTTTGGACTACCTGAATGATAGCTCGCATACTTTGAAAATTTGTAGCGTTTACCAGGCTCAACACTGGTAACCATATATGGTCCTGTCCCAATAGGATTTAAAGCCATCCCCTCCGGTCCAACTTCACCATAATATTCGTTAGGGTACATCACAACTGGACCAGAAAGAAATTCTAGTGCTGCTGGGAACTCTGTCTTTAAGTTCAACTGTACTTTGTAATCTCCAAGCTTCTCAGCATTACTCCACCAGTTCACATTGCGGGCAGGCTTAGCACCGTTGGCAGGGTCAGCAAGATAATTCATTGTAAATACAACATCATCAGCATCAAACTTTTCACCATTATGAAAATTCACGTCCGATCGAAGATCAAATTGGAGTGTTTTAGAATCAATCCATTCATACGAAGTAGCCAGATTTGGCATATATTCATTGGTCGCTGGGTCACGATATAAAAGGCCGTCCCAGATCATTCTCGATATCACAATACCTTCTCGAGCAGTATTGTAATAGTTATCAATTGACTCTAGCTCTCGGTCTATTGCTATATTTAGCGTATCATTTGACTTATCAGCATAAGCTGTTGAAAACATCATAGTTGACGCTAAAGCGCCAATCAGTGAAAATACGAATTTCTTATTTTTCATTATGAATTCCTTTCTTTGCTAGTTTGCGTGCCATTGTAAGATATTACGATTAGTTAAACATAGATCCTAAAAACTGTCGACTTATTTGTTGACTTTATCAACGCTTCAGTGATTTGGTTTAGCAGTTATATATTAGTCATATATTGTTATGTGGTTATTAACACCGTTGTCAAATAGTTAGATTTTCAGAAGACCTTTTTTACTGAAAAATTCTAAATTAAATTATATATTAATTTCAAAATGAGCGTTAACAACCCATTTAGGAGACTGCGTTTGAAAAAATAGTGTTTAGCGCAGTTTTACGGATTCTAGTTTCATCCAGTTAGGTTGATAGAACTAGTGGTGAGGTACGATGTTACCTGAACCAGTTCTGTATTTTGCCATGAAATCTTATGCTAATCTAACTTGCCAATAAAGCGGCATTACCACCCGCAGCAGTAGTATCGATACAAACTGATTGTTCCCGCATCAGCCACATCTCAAAGTTTTCATCCATTAAAACTGGCACAATTGGTCCATTTCGAGCACTAAGTGCTTTACGAATTTCTGTTGCAGCCGGCCCAACACAAATTACAGCATCCAACTCTTCGACCAAAATAAGTTCATTAGTGCACAGCGTTACAGCAACTGCGTTGCAGCCCAATAACTTAGCCCGTTCAGCGTACTCCTTAGAACCCGGCCCCATACAGAGAACCCGACGGCGGGGAGACAAAATATAGCGATTTGACTCTCCAGTGGGCCCAGGCAAATCTACTGTCGCCGGTAATTGGAATTTGGGGTTAATATTTAAGGCATTAGACACTTCTTTCAATGTCAATCTAGGTGGAACTAGTTGTCCAAGCGGTAACAAATTTTGCATTGCAAAACGCTGTAGGTAACGTGGCCCTCCAGCTTTTGGACCTGTTCCGCTTAATCCGTTTCCACCAAAGGGTTGAGAGCCAACCACCGCACCAATTTGATTTCGATTAATGTAGAGATTACCAACATCTATCTTACTGACAACGCGTTGCACACGGTCGTCAATACGACTGTGAAACCCAAAAGTCAGACCGTAATTACTTGCATTTATATCATCAATCACTTGATCTAAAGCATCAGCCTCAAAGGTGGCAAAGTGCAATACAGGACCAAAGATTTCTTCTTCTAAATCATTAATACCTGAGACAGCCAACACAGTTGGCGGCACAAAACTTCCACCACTGGGCGCTTCCGTTTTAAAAAGAACATTACCTTGCTCAATATGTCGTAAAATCTTTTCTTGGGCCAACCCATCTATCACCGGACCCACATCACAATCGATCCGTGCAGGGTCACCCACCACAAGAGCTTGCATGGCACCAAACAACATAGTTTGAAAAGACGTTGCAATATCACGTTGAACATAAAGTACCCGCAATGCCGAGCAACGCTGACCAGCAGATTGAAAAGCGCTGACCAAAACATCACGCACTGCTTGCTCTAGCAAGGCAGTGCTGTCTATTATCATTGCATTCAGCCCACCAGTTTCAGCAATCAACGGCACATGTGCCGGTAATTCGTGCGCCATGGAACGGTTGATCACCTGCGCTATAGCCGTAGAACCCGTAAAACAAACACCTGCTACCACCGGTGCAGTGCACAACACTGGGCCCACAATTGACCCTTGTCCGGCGACCAATTGCAAAACTCTCGTAGGAATCCCAGCCCGGTGCATAAGCTCAACCGCAAAATACGCTATCATACTGGTATTTTCCGCAGGCTTTGCCAACACGCCGTTTCCAGAAGCCAAAGCGGCCGCAATCTGTCCCGTAAAGATCGCAAGTGGAAAGTTCCAAGGGCTAATACACGTAAAAATACCAGCTGGCGGCGCAGGATTAGCTTCAGCTTCAGCCGCATAAAAACGTAAAAAATCGATGGCCTCACGCAACTCTCCAATACAATCGGGAAGGTTTTTGCCAGCTTCATGGGTCAGTAAAGCAAAAAACGCATCGGCATGGCTTTCGTATAGATCAGCCACTCGTCGCAACACGTTCGCCCGCTTTGCAGGGCAAGCATGCCATTGCTCAGCAGAGTCAACTTTCTCTTGAGCCTGGTTAGCCGATAGAAACCGAACCTGCCCAATTCGGGTCCCAGTGGTTGGACTATTAACTTTATGGACTTCACCTTGTACTCCAAAATCCCAATTTTTTGGAACAATTCGCATCTGTTGAAGTGACAAGATTACCGATGGATCAGCTAGATCAAATCCAGTTGAATTAACCCTGTTGGGGGCAAAAATATCTTTGGGTTTGGAAACCTCAGGCCCGGGGGTACCAAGTTTATCAAATGGATCAGCCGCAACCACCACCGATGCAACATCTGAATCAAAGATTTGGTTTACAAAAGATGAATTGGCACCATTTTCCAATAATCTGCGCACCAAATAAGCCAAAAGATCACTATGATGCCCTACTGGCGCATAAATACGGCAGCGTGTACCCTTCTCTTTTAGAACTTGATCATGCAACTCTTCACCCATTCCGTGCAAACGTTGAAATTCGTAGTCAGACACGCCTTTTTCTTTAGCGATGTGCAAAACTGCAGCAATCGTATGGGCATTATGCGTGGCAAATTGTGGATAGATACGATCCGACAAGGTCAATAGTTTAGCCGCACAACATATATAACTGATATCAGTATGATGTTTGGCGCCATAAACTGTAAATCCTGGCAAACCTTCGACCTGAGCCAGTTTTATCTCAGTATCCCAATAAGCACCTTTAACTAAGCGGACCATAATTCGACGATCTAGCCGAACAGACAAATCGTACAGCCAGTCAATCACATACACTGCTCTCTTGCTATAAGCCTGAACAACCACGCCAAACCCATCCCAGTCAGCAAGGTTTGGATCAGACAAAACTGCTTCAATAATATCCAGAGACAAATCTAGCCGTGCCGCCTCTTCAGCATCAATATTCAAACCAATACCAGCAGATTTGGCTAGTAAAGCCAGGGAACGCGTCGAAGGTACTAAATCTCGCATCACTTGATCACGATGCAATAAATCATAGCGTGGATGCAATGCTGATAATTTGATTGAGATACCTGGATTAGTCCGAATACACTTACCAGAGGCCACTTTGGAAATTTGGGAAATTGCGTTTGCATAGGCTGTATAGTAAGCTCTGGCATCAGCCTCATTCATCGCCGCTTCACCCAGCATGTCATAGCTATAGCTGTAACCATCTTCCTCATACACCTGCGCACGCTTAGTAGCTTTTTGAATGGTTTGACCGAGCACAAACTGTTGACCCATCTCGCGCATCACGCGTGCGACTGCTTTACGAATTACGGGCTCGCCAAGTCGCTTAATTGCGCCACGCAAATGCCCTGCTATACCCTGCCCGGGCGCTTCAAGTACATGACCGGTGATAAACAGAGCCCAAGTGGACGCATTCACCAAAATTGAATGACTTTCGCCTAAATGTTTGCCCCATTCCGAAGGAGCGATTTTGTCTTCAATAAGCGCATCCATGGTCGCCGCATCTGGAACACGTAAAAGTGCTTCAGCCAAGCACATTAATGCTATACCCTCATCAGACGATAGGCCGTATTCTCTCAAGAACAGCTCCATCATCGAAGGGCTAGCATTGGTGCGCAATCGATCGACCATTGCACTCGCATCTGCAACTATTTTGGTACGTTCATCTTTTGCAGGCGCCAGCGAGTTAAGATGTTCTAAAGCTTTGAGATCTGGTAAATAGCACGCAGCCCGCATCTTAACACGAATATGTTCCATCAGGCCAACCCTTTTGCTCGCTCAACCATGCCAAAAAGATCGCGTGGATCATTTGGATCAGCCACTAAATCAAGGTCAAGATAATGACCTGTTTTTTCAAGCTGATCATGTACATAACGCAACGCAGAAAAATCTTCAGTTGCAAAACCAACACTATCAAACACGGTGATTTGGCTCGCTGAACTGCGCCCCTGACTTTTTCCAGTAATAACTTGCCAAAGTTCAGTTATGGGGTGATCTTCATCAAGCTTCTGGATCTCACCTTCAACACGAGTTTGTGGTGGGTATTCTACAAAAATACCAGCGCGTA
>Ga0209403_10006459_pt1 | contig 11856 bp, 9 predicted proteins | sample ArcticOcean_MG_C_8_FD_187440 | JGI IMG/M metagenome (GOLD analysis project Ga0209403, IMG submission 187440) | Marine microbial communities from western Arctic Ocean - ArcticOcean_MG_CB11_86 (SPAdes) (version 2) | ecosystem: Environmental > Aquatic > Marine > Oceanic | place: Arctic Ocean... | reverse complement strand
CGGCCTGTCAATGAACCGAACCAGTGAAGACGATTGGGGAAATGATCCGGCCAGTTGGATCGCTGCCGATCCCACGCCGGGTTCTGTCGACACCAGTACACCGACAGTGCTGAATGTTGTGATCAACGATTTAACCGATCCTGCCGACCTCCCAAGTGGCCCTCAACCCACGTCGTGGCTAGAGCAACGCAGCGCACTGCAACAACTACAAGTCAACTTCAGCCGAACAATGTTGCTCGACGAAAACGACCTCGTTCTGACAAACCTCGGAATCAACGCTCCTGCGGATGCGGATCAAGTCGTAGCACTTACGAGTAACCACTTGAGTTTGGTTGGCTCTACGTTGACGATTTCGTTCGCCACCGACGAATTGCAAGACGGTGTCTATCAGCTGGAAGTTCTGGCAAGCGCTACCGATACAGCAGGCAATCCAATAGACGGAAACGGCGATGGCAATGGAAGAGATCTCTTCGAGTTTAGAGGTGATGCTTCGAATTTGTTCTATCGACTGGAAGCCGATTGGAGCGGAGACGCAGGTGTCTCGGTCTTCGACTTCACGACATTTAGCTATTGGTTCGGTTTGTCCGTCCCCACTGCTCCCGCGTACGCAGACATAAGCGGCGACGGCGGTATTAGCGTGGTCGATTTTTCTGGGTTCTCGAATAACTTCGGAGTTGGCGTCACTTATCCAACGGCCTTACAGAACGCCGTTGCATTCGTCGCGGCCGAAGATGGCAGGGAGAGCGCGAATCCGTCAGAGGAATTGGCCGAAGTTGCAATCCAAAGAATCGCGCCCACGGATTGGGTGATCCACGATAGGCGAGGAAGTGTTCTCGCAGAACTAAATAGTGAACTTCGAGGTTCAGGAAATATCGACTGGGAAGCTTTAGACGATATTCTGGGCGATATTCTCGAGTAGTTTGAAACTGGCAGGAAAATGGGGGCAGGAAGATTTTTACTTCCCGATTTTCCTGCCCCCATCTTCCTGCCAAATCGTCTTTCATGTGGACGAACTCGTGAGCGCTGCCGAGTTCATCCATCTTTTTCCAGGCGTCGAGTTAGCGACTCGATTAATAATCTCTTGGAGTGATGCGGCCTTGCACGCGATAAGGCAAGCCTTGGATTCGCAGGAAGCCCTCGGCGTCGTCTTGGTTGTAGGATCCGCCGCCTTCCATCGTTGCGATACCTTCGTCGTACAAGCTGTTCTTGCTGCTGCGACCGTCGACCATGATGTTGCCTTTGTAGAGATTGAGGCTTACTTCACCGGTGACGTTCTTGTGCGCTTCGCGAATGAAGGCGAGAAGTGCATCTAGTTTCGCGGAGTACCAAAAGCCGTAGTAGACCAATTCGGCGACTTCAGGTGCCATGCGATCTCGGAGGTGAGTGAGATCGCGGTCCATCGTCAGTTGTTCGATGACGAGCATTGCGTCGTAGAGGATCGTCATGCCCGGCGACTCGTAGACACCGCGGCTCTTCATGCCGACGAAGCGATTCTCGACCATGTCGATTCGCCCGATGCCATTGCGTCCGCCGATTTCGTTCAGCGTTTTGACGATCTCCAAAGCGGACATCTTTTGTCCGTTAACGGCGACCGGTACACCCGACTCAATTGAGATCTTGACGTTTTCGATTTTGTCCGGCGCGGCTTGAGGAGAGACGGTCATGCCGAAGTCGACTGTGTCGACTCCATTGACCATCAGGTCTTCGAGTTGCCCGGCTTCGTAGCTGATGTGAAGGCAATTTTCATCCGAGCTATATGGTTTGCTCGTCGATGCTTTCACGGGAATATTGTTGGCGGTGCAATAGTCGATCATTTCTGTTCGACCGGGGAAGAGTTTGCGAAACTTTTCCATTCGCCAAGGAGCGATGACTTCGACGGTTGGGTCGAGTGCTTCGGCGGCCAGCTGGAATCGGCACTGATCGTTCCCTTTGCCTGTTGCACCGTGAACATAGGCGTCGGCGCCGACGTCACGTGCGACTTGGAGACAGACTTTGGAGATCAGCGGGCGGGCGATGGAGGTGCCCAGCAGGTAGATACTTTCGTATTTGGCTTGCCACTGCAGTACAGGAAAAGCAAAATCTCTGCACATTTCTTCTTGAGCGTCGATGATCTGAGACGTTTCTGCACCGCAGTCTTCGGCCTTCTTGAGGATCTCCTGGCGGTCTTCGCAGGGTTGACCCAAATCGACATAAACTGCGTGCACGTCGTATCCTTCGTCGCGCAGCCATCCCAAAATTACGGAGGTGTCCAGTCCGCCGGAATACGCTAATACACAACTTGGCATCGCTTTGATCCTAAAGAGTTTTCAGTTACTGAAGTGGTGATGGTTCGTCCAAAGTTCCCCATTTTGACTTCGTCCTCCGCATTTCACAAGGGGCTTCTGGTTTCTGTGTAGTGAGAACGCATAGAATGATGTCACGGGTTAGCCGCCAAACAAGACATCAACACTAGCCATGCTTTAAAATTGCGCTAGTTAGGGCAGGGCTTTTAGGAATTATCTCATCTATGTATCTAGTTGAAAATCCGGTTCTTCAACGAGAACTGTTGGTCAATCTCCGTACTCCCCGATCATTTTTGCTGCTATTGGTCTACCAGTGTTTGCTAGCGGCAGTCGTCTACTTTGCGTGGCCACAAGACACGCACTTGGACTTGTCGGGTAGCGATCAAGGTAAGGCTAGTCAGCTGGTCGATCTGTTCTTTATTGGCCAGTTTGTTTTGGCGTCGATGATGGCACCGAGTTTTGCGGCAGGCGCGATCACCGGCGAGAAGGAACGCAAGACTTACGAGATGTTGTTGGCCAGTCCATTGCGACCTTTCGCGATTGTGCTTGGAAAAATGGTGGCGTCTCTCACCCATATCGCGGTACTCGTTTTTTCATCGCTGCCGATTGTGATGCTCTGCTTACCACTTGGTGGCGTCTCGCTGTACGAAGTGCTGGCCGCCTATATCGGATTGATCGTGTCCGTAATCACATTCGGTGCGATTAGCATCGCCTGTAGCAGTTACTTTCAAAGAACCGCTGCATCGTTGGTGGTTTCATACTTACTGATTCTACCGTTGGCTATGTCGGGTGTCTTGGCGTGGTATCTCATGGCCGATATGGGGGCCGTGCGGCTTGTCTTTACTGTCGTAATGTTGCCAGCTCTTGGCGCGGTGTTTTGTGTCGTCTTGTTGGTCAATACGAGCGCTCGACTGTTGCATCCGCCGGACGTCGGTAGCGAAGGTAAAGAAGTTGTCGATTTGGAAGAGGAAGCTCAGCAAGCGGTCGGTTTGGTGATTCAGCGAGACCAGTTTCCCGACAAACTCTTTGCGCCCCCAAAACGCGATGACTTGATGGACGACCGGACGAATCCCGTTTACGACAAAGAAATTCGCAGCGAGATATTTAGCCAAGGTACGCTAATGCTGCGCTTAGTTATTCAAGTCAGCATGTTATTAGCGATTCCGCTGATGGCGTTTTGTCTCTATATCATGCCGCAACATGCGCCGTGGTATATCTGTTATGTCATCTTGTTCAACATGTTGGTCGGCCCCGTTTTTTCTGCGGGCAGCGTAACCGGCGAACGCGAACGCGAGACGTTGGACTTGCTGTTGACAACCGCCATCTCGCCGTGGCAGATCTTGTCCGGAAAGTTGATTGCCAGCCTCCGCGTTTCCAGCGTGTTGACCATGTTCCTGTTGTGGCCCGTTCTGCTGGCGTGCATCATGGTTGCCACTTATTGGATGAACCCGTTCGCAGTTCTCACCTATTTGTTTATCGTCTTGGCCACCTGTCTGACGACGGCGATGGTCGCGTTGTTCTGCTCGGTGGTCTCGCACAGAACGTCCGTTAGTTTGATGATGAGTTATCTGATCGTGGTCATTCTGTTTTGCGCTCCGCTGGCCGCTCTGTTTTTCGCCAAGACGTTCTTTCCCAACGCACCAGGAACCGAAGTTGTGCAGTTGTTGGGAATGACCAGCCCCTTTGCAGCCACATTTGAAGTGCCGCTGGACGTCGATTTCAGTAGCAACGAGTTTCCCGATCCGGGGAACTGGTTCGCAGTACTGAATTACGCGTTGTTCACACTCGCGTTGAACACTGGCCTTCTAATTGTGATGAGCTGGCTATTCAGCTCGCGATGGCGTGTCAGTACCAGTAACCAGTGAGTTATCTCCCCAGCGAAGGGTTGCGCAGCAAGCGACGGCCTTGGCCGCCGCGGCTGGGGATTGAGAAGCAAGTTTGACACGCCATTGGAATATCGACCCGTCTACTACAGCGGGTTGAGTTGATCGAGCATGTCGGTCAACGCGTTGCTCTTATCTTCTTCCACGATGACTCGATCGCCCGCGTGCAACGCGTAGTTGTAAAGCGGTTCGACTCGGTCTTCCGAATTGTCGTACTCGACATCCATCTTCAGCGTCTCACCATTTTCCGAGCCGCGGACGACTTGGATTTTCGAGCGTCCAAACCAACTCTTTCCACCAGACTTGGCGAGCGCTTCGTCGACGACCATCGAAGGGTTGTAGGGAATCGTGGTCGCGACCGGATCTCTGCCATTGGCCTGCTTCACCACGATCACGTTGGCTTGGTTGCCCGCGATCGCCTGGTCGTCAGTGGATACGTGCTGACCGCTAATGCCTAAAGAACTGCAACCGCTGAAAAGCATCGCCATGCAGAGAGTGGTAAAGCTGAGAGTGGTAAGTTGAGTTCGCATGAAATCACCTCCTTGTGATTTTTGGTGAGCGAAATCAGTCCGGCAGGCCGCAAAGTTTCCGCATCTTTCCCTGGTTACTATTGGACAATCGGCGGCTGTCGCTCAATCCTTGACCCAAACTTTAAGAAACTTAGAAATCTTTATGCTAGCTGCTAGCGGCGAGTTGCGGTAATTGTCATGTGTTAGTGACATGGGCGCGGCGTTGGTGGCGAAGTTCGACGTTGTATGTGACGTTGTATGTGACGTTGTATGTGACGTTGTATGTCACGTTGTATGTCACGTTTTACCTAGTTTGGCATTTTGCCTAGGGTGCGCTGCGCGACCTCAGGCTCTTGTTGTAACGCCTTCGGCGTAAAGAGGGCCGTAGGCCTCCTGCTCATCGCTAACAGCTAACAGCTAATCGAGCCAGCGCGAGCTCGGTTCTTGCCTTCGGATTTGGCTTGGATGAGCGCTTGGTCGGCGAGTTCGATGATAGCGGGCCAGTGAGTTGTTTCGGAGTTGGGGACTACGTATCCGGCGGTGGCGGTACGGGCTGGTTTATCGCCGGCATTGCAGACGGCTTGGCGAATTCGTTCGACGGTCTCGTCGGCAAATTCATCGTCGAGGTGTCGCAGTAGGACTCCGAATTCATCGCCGCCGATGCGAGCGATCAGGTCGTCGTGTCGCGTTGCATCTTGAAGCGACTTGGCGGTTTGGCGGAGGACTTCGTTGCCGGCGTTGTGGCCTAGTGTGTCGTTAATTTCTTTAAGGTTATCGAGGTCGAGCAGGACGACCCACACTTTTTCAGCGGCTCCCAGATTCTTGATGGTGGATTCCCATACTCGGCGGTTGGGTAATTGTGTGAGCGGATCGGACTGTGCGAGACGCATCCAGCGCGACGTATCGAGGATCGCTTGTTGGTTGCTTCGTCGCAGCGTGGCTAGTTGAGCGACGAGTCCGGCGGCGATTTGTAGTTCGCGTTGAGAGGGGAAGGGTATTTGAATTTCGGGTGGAAGTTCGCTTTCCGCGGGATCGGGGCTGACGAAGATCGTGCCAGCGTGTTGCAGAGCTGGTTGAGTCGCAAGGTGTTCTGGTAGGGGGAGTTGATCAGTGACAATAACTTCCACGGTATCGGACTGGTCGACGTCGATTACGACTTCGGCAGTATCGCTGAGCCACGCTCGCCATTGCTCGGTAACATCGTGGGATTCGCCGACCAGTAGGATCTTGTGCATTGCGGTTCCGGATACGGGATTGTCACGGCAGCATTTGTAGATTGGTGCATTGTAGCGACCTCGGTTTGGTTTTCGACGGTTGCAGGCAGAATTGAGGGTGATAGAATCACGCAAAGCGCGGCGAAGCGACCTGATAGGGTTTGGCGGATATTGGGCCAAAGTAGCGACCATTTTGGGTTCAATCGCACACCAAACCTCCCCCTGCCGCCATCGGTGCGCTGTATTTAATCTCGAATTTAATCTCGAAATTTGGCCTTGATATTAAGCTTCAAAATCGAGGTCGGTCGAGTGATTCATCGTGTTCTCAGCTGGCGGAATCCCAATGAGTACCCAAGTCGTGGATATCGAAAAGAATGCGGCGACGTGGACGCGTCGTCACCTGTTGGATCTCGAGAGTCTAAGTCGGGAAGAAATCGTCACGATTTTGGACACGGCGGAGCAATTCCGTACCGATACCGCCAACTGCAGAAATAAACTCGACGTTCTCAAAGGTTACACGATCGCAAATCTCTTCTTTGAGAATTCCACTCGAACTCGCACGAGTTTCGGGTTGGCTGCGAAACGATTGGGAGCAGACACGGTCGACTTTTCTTCATCGGGAAGTAGTCTCTCCAAGGGCGAGACGTTTATCGATACGGCCAAGAATATAGAAGCGATGAACGTAGACGCGGTCGTCGTTCGTCATCGAACGCCTGGCACTCCAAAATTGCTGGCCGAGAATCTTGGTGTGAGCGTTGTTAATGCTGGCGATGGACCCCACGAGCATCCGACTCAGGGTTTGCTCGACATGTTGACTATTCGCCAACACCGAGGCAGTTTTGAAGGCAAGACGGTAGCTCTGGTCGGCGATATCGCTCACAGTCGCACAGCTCGCTCAAACATCTGGGGGCTGAAGAAACTTGGCGCTCACGTGATTGTCTGCGGGCCGTCGACATTGGTCTCGCCGCTGTGGGAGAAATTGGGGGTCGAAGTAGCCTACAGCCTGGACGACATTGTCGCCCGTTGTGATGTGCTCAACTTGCTGCGAATTCAGTTCGAGCGACAGTACACGCGACCGTTTCCTTCGGTGCGAGAGTATGCGTTGCTGTACGCGATGAATCGCGAGCGAATGGAAAAAGCGAAAGACGACATTTTGATCATGGCACCGGGGCCGATTAACCGTGGAGTGGAGGTGACTCCCGAAGTCGCCGACGGACCGCATTCGGTGATCCTCGATCAAGTTACCAACGGCTTGGCGGTTCGCATGGCGGTACTGTGGCTGGTTTGCAAAGCAGGAGCGGCAGAATGACATCCACCTCGACAACATCCAACACAATACTGATCAAGAACGGACGAGTCATCGATCCGAGCCAAGGGATCGACCGAGTGACGAACGTCTTGATTCAGGACGGCAAGGTCGCTGGACTGGACGTCAACGAAGAATCGGCAAAACAAGCCGCAGCAGACGGCAACTTGACCGTGGTCGACGCCAGTAACAAGATCGTCTCGCCCGGGTTGATCGATTTGCACGCTGAATTGCGGGAGCCGGGTTTTGAAGAAGACGAGACGATCGAATCGGGTACGGCCGCTGCAATTCAAGGCGGCTACACCTCGATCGGTTGCGTTGCGAATACGGATCCTCCTATCGATACTCAGGCGAGTGTCGAATACGTGCGACAGAAAGCGGTCCGCGCGAACAATTGCAATGTCTTTGTGATTGCCTGCGTCAGCAAAAACCGCGACGGTGAACAACTGGCCGAAATTGGTACGTTAGTCGAAGCCGGCGCGGTGGCTTTCAGCGATGCCAGTCATCCAATTCAAAACTCCAACTTACTCCGCCGCGCTCTTGAATACTGCTTGATGTTTGACAAGGTGATCCTCAGCAATCCGGAAGACGTCTCGCTTAATTGCGATGGCGTTATGCACGAAGGGCTGACTTCCATGGTCCTCGGCTTAGCCGGGATGACCTCGAAGGGCGAGGACGTAATGACCAGTCGAGACTTGCGACTGGCCGAAGCGACGGGTGGTCGATTGCACTTGATGAACATCTCCAGTGCAGGCAGTGTCGAATTGATTCGCCGGGCGCGAACGTTGGGGTTAGAGGTAACGGCTGAAGTTTGTCCAGCCAATTTTATTCTCACGGATGTGACGTTGCGGACCTTTGACTCCAATTACAAAGTTAATCCTCCGCTCCGCTCGCAGGACCACGTCGACGCCTGCATCGCTGGGCTCATCGACGGCACACTCGACGTTATCGCCAGCTGCCATCGTCCGCGGGCGACGGAAAAGAAAATGCAGGAACTGGACCTCGCGCCCTTTGGCATGTCGGCTCTAGAAACGACATTATCGCTGGTCGTCGAACACTTGGTGAATCCAGGTCACCTGACTTGGACTCAAGTGATTGAAAAGATGACGATCAATCCCGCTCGGATTCTCGGAATTCAAAAGGGCTCGCTGAAGGTCGGCGCCGACGCGGACGTGACGATCATCGACCCACAGGCCGAATGGACGTTAGAGGCCGCAGGGATGGAATCGCGCAGCGCTAATACTCCGTTTATCGGCCACCAAATGCGCGGCCGAGCTGTTCAGGTGATTGTGGGTGGCGAATTCAAATTGGGCGAGCCACAGACGAGCAGCGAAGGAGCGTCATGCCATTCCTAATCGATGGCTACAATCTTTTGCACGCCAGCGGAGTCTTTGGGCGCGGTCCCGGAACTCTTGAGAACGCTCGACTCGCCCTCTTAAATTTTCTTTCGATCCATCTCGAACCCCACGATCTGAAATACACCACGATCGTGTTCGATGCCAAAGACGCTCCGCCGGGTCTCCCCGATACCTATGATCTCCAGGGGATGACAATTCGTTTTGCCAGAGGGTACAGCGATGCCGACGCGTTGCTCGAAGAGATGATCGCCGCTCATACAACGCCTCGACGATTGACGGTGGTTTCGAGTGATCATCGAGTGCAACGAGCAGGGCGTAAACGGCGAGCAACTGCCGTCGATAGCGATGTGTGGTGTAATCAGCTGGTCAGCCAGTTTCGCGAGAGACGCCACAATCAGAGTTCTGCTGACGATACTCCGAAGAGTTGGGAGAAGCCGAGCGGACGGGATTCGGCGGAAGTGTTGGCCGATGGCGACTGGCAAAAGGAATTTGCTGATATCGACGTCGATGCGATTGCGGCCGAGGAGTTTGGCCCTGATGGGGTACCCTCGCAATCGGCAGCGGATGCCGAAAACGGTATCGAAGACGATGCGGACATTTTATCGGATAAAGAATGTGGCGACGTAGATAACCCGTTCCCGCAGGAGTATTTGGACGATTTGTCCGACGAGCTGTGAACCTGACCGCTAACACATTGGTCCCTCTCTGTGTAAAATAGGCGGTCCAGGAATTCACTTTCAAGTTTCCAACGAGAGCATTCATGATTGCGATAATTGACTACCAAATGGGCAACCTCCGCAGCGTTCAGAAAGGATTTGAACGAGTGGGGCACGAGGCGATTATCACTAGTGATGCGGATCAATTGAGGGCGGCTGATCGGGTCGTCTTACCCGGAGTGGGGGCGTTTGAAGACGCGATTGCCGAACTTCGAAAACGTGATTTGGTCGACCCGATCCGAGAGATAATTGCAGCTGGAAAGCCCACTTTGGGAATTTGCCTCGGATTGCAATTGTTGTTTGACGTGAGTTACGAAGGGGGTGAATTCGAGGGTTTGGGGGTCGTGCCTGGAAAAGTGGTTCGGTTCGAAGTTCCCAAAGGCCACAAGGTTCCGCACATGGGCTGGAATCAAGCGAACATCCGCAAGCCCTGTCCCTTGCTCGAGGGGATCGAAGAGGGAACTCACTTCTATTTTGTCCACTCTTTCTATGTTGTCCCGGCGGACAATGACGTCGTTGCCGTCGAAGCGGATTATCCAGATCCTTTTTGCGCGATGATTTGGCAGGACAATCTCTATGCGACTCAATTTCATCCCGAGAAGAGTCAAGAAAACGGCTTGCGAATGCTGAAGAATTTCGCGGAACTCGGATAATTATCTTGCGCTTGGGATAACGGACTCTGGCAAATGAGATAGCCCCATATTTGGGCGATTGTTTCGTGGCTTACCTTACCCGGATAGTTGTCCTTGCTCTCGCACTTGACGCCTACCCCCAAATTGCGGTTGTTGAAATTGCGACTTTCGAATTACGGGTCCGTCTGTGGGTTTTGCCGTGAGCTGACGATAGTAATCGGGACACGTGCAAATCGCTAACTACAAACGAGTAACCGCTTTGGTGTATCTACTTGCAGGGCGCTTGCAACTCTGCGATATTGCGAGTTCCACTAATAATTGAGCACCTCTGTATAAGAGTCTTTTCCCATGCAAGTGTGGCCCGCGATCGATCTACGCGGCGGTAAATGCGTTCGTTTGCGTCAAGGTGATTACAACCAGGAAACTGTTTTTGGAGATGATCCTGCGCAGATGTCTTTGCGTTGGTTAGAGTCTGGCGCAGAGCGTTTACATTTGGTCGACTTGGATGGAGCTCGCGACGGGACGGGCGCAAACCGCGATGCGGTTGCGGCGATTGTTTCGGCGGTCGGTATACCCTGTGAATTGGGTGGCGGCATTCGCGATGAAGATTCTATCCGCACTCTTTTGGATCTCGGGTTGCAGCAGTTGGTGGTTGGTACAAAAGCATTGAAGGAGCCAGATTGGTTCCGAGAAATGTGCCGCAAGTTTCCCAATCGACTCGCGGTCGGCATCGATGCCAAAGATGGTCGAGTGGCAACGGATGGCTGGTTGGAGGTTAGCGAGGTGAGCGCAGTTGATATGGCGAGGTCTTTCGAGTCGGAGCCTGTAGCAGCGATCATTTACACTGACATTGCTCGCGACGGGATGATGGCTGGCCCGAATCTTGCCGCGATGAAAGAGATGAAGAACTCCGTTGATCTTCATGTGATTGCATCGGGAGGCGTGACTGTCGTCGACGACGTCGCTTCCTTGCGCGAAGTGGGGATGGACGGTTGCATTATCGGACGAGCTCTCTACGAAGAGACGATGACGTTATCGGAAGCTCACGCGGCGGCTAGTCCCGGCTGAGCCGTTGTGGAACGCTGTTTCATAGAATCAAGACTCGAAGGAATCCTGGTATGCCGAAGAAAGTCGAAGACATCCGCAATCTGGCCCTTTGTGGACATGGGTCGTCAGGTAAGACGACGATGGTCGATAAGATTTTGGTCCAGACCGGCACCGTTAGCTCGAATCCCAGCGTAGATGATGGAACGAGCATTTGCGATTTTGACCCCGAAGAAAAAGATCATAAGTATTCGATCGAAGCTTCGCTTGTCCACTTTGAACACGGAAAGAAGTATTTCAACGTAATTGATACGCCGGGTTACCCCGACTTTCTCGGCCAAACCATCGGCGCGCTCAATGGCGTCGACATGGCGGCAATCGTTGTGAACGCTCATTCGGGTATCGAAGTGAATACTCGCCGAGTTTTCAAAGAAGCGGAAATAGCTGGTTGCGGTCGGATGGTCGTCATCAACAAGATGGACGACGAGAACATCGACTTTGCCGGATTGGTCAGCGCGATCCAAGAGCTGTGGGGACCCCGTTGTGTTTTGCTCAACGTACCCATCGGGCAGGGACCGGATTTCAAGGGCGTGGCGAGCACGCTGCAAGTGCCCGCTGATACCGCTGGTGCTTTGATGGATCCCGCGGAAATCAATGAGCCGTTGCTCGAGTCGATCATCGAAGTCGACGAAGCAGTGATGGAACGTTATTTCGAGGGCCAGCCACCGACGGAAGAGGAACTTTCCAAGTTAATCGTTCAAGCCGTAGCGGCTGGCGCGTTAATTCCCATCGTTTGTTGTTCGGCAAAAACAGAAGTCGGTCTCAAGGAATTTCTCGATGCGGTAACCATGTGCGGTTTGTCTCCCGCCGATGTTTCCATCAAAGGAATGAAGGGCGAGGAAGAAATCGTCA
>Ga0209403_10006458_pt1 | contig 11857 bp, 8 predicted proteins | sample ArcticOcean_MG_C_8_FD_187440 | JGI IMG/M metagenome (GOLD analysis project Ga0209403, IMG submission 187440) | Marine microbial communities from western Arctic Ocean - ArcticOcean_MG_CB11_86 (SPAdes) (version 2) | ecosystem: Environmental > Aquatic > Marine > Oceanic | place: Arctic Ocean... | reverse complement strand
CCATCCGGGTTCTGAATCGCGGGGAGACTAAACATCGTGGCCGACGGCAATGTATCGACCGACAAGTGGCAGTTCTGGATCGACCGTGGCGGGACGTTCACCGATTTCGTCATCCGCGCGCCGGACGGCAAGCTGACAACCCACAAACTGCTGTCGGAGAACCCGGAACGGTATAAGGATGCGGCGCTCCAGGGGATTCGCGAGACCCTCGGCGTTGAGGGCGATGCGCCGCTGCCGGACGGTCTGGTCGAGGCGGTCAAGATGGGCACCACCGTCGCCACCAACGCGCTGCTGGAACGCAAGGGCGAACGGACTTTGCTGGCGGTCACCAGGGGTTTCGCCGACCAGTTGCGGATCGGTTACCAGAACCGCCCGAATATCTTTGCCCGGAGGATCGAGCTGCCCGAACTGCTTTACGAATCCGTCGTCGAAATCGATGAACGGCTGACGGCAGAGGGCGACGTGCTGACACCGGTCGACGAAGCCGAGGCGTTGCAGGCGTTACAGGCATCTTATGACGATGGCATTCGCTCAATCGCCATCGTGTTCATGCATGGCTACCGCTATCACGAACATGAGAAGACGGTATCCGGGATCGCCCGCGATATCGGCTTTACCCAGATCTCGGTTTCTCACGAAGTCAGCCCGCTGATGAAATTCGTCGGCCGCGGCGACACGACCGTGGTCGACGCTTATGTATCGCCGATCCTGAGACGCTACGTTGATCTGATCGCGGCCCAGGTCGGCGATGCGCGGCTGATGTTCATGCAGTCGAATGGCGGGCTTGCCGATGCGCGATTCTTCCAGGGCAAGGATTCAATCCTGTCGGGCCCTGCCGGCGGCATTGTCGGCGCGGCGCAGACCGCTCATATGGCCGGATTCGACAAAATCATTGGCTTCGATATGGGGGGCACATCCACGGATGTCGCTCATTACAACGGTGAATACGAACGCGCGTTCGAGACGCTGGTCGCCGGGGTCCGGATGCGTGCGCCGATGATGAATATTCACACCGTCGCCGCCGGTGGCGGGTCGATCCTGCATTTCGACGGATCGCGCTACCGGGTGGGGCCGGGCAGCGCCGGCGCCAATCCGGGCCCGGCCTGTTATCGGCGCGGTGGCCCGCTTTGCGTGACGGATGCCAACGTGATGCTGGGCAAGATTCAGGCGGAATTCTTCCCCAGGCTTTTCGGCCCGAACGGGGACGAAGCGCTCGACGACGCGGTGGTGCGCGAGAAGTTCCAGGCACTGACGACGGAGATCGAAAACGCGACAGGCGACAAGCGGTCACCGACCGAGGTTGCGGACGGATTTCTCATGATTGCCGTCGACAACATGGCAAATGCTATCAAGCAGATTTCCGTTCAGCGCGGTTATGACGTGACCGACTATACGCTGAACTGCTTTGGCGGCGCGGGCGGACAGCATGCCTGCCTTGTCGCCGATGCGCTCGGTATGACCAAAGTGTTCGTTCATCCGTTCGCCGGCGTCTTGTCGGCTTATGGAATGGGGCTCGCCGACCAGCGGATCATCCGCGAATTGGCGGTCGAAAAAACGCTCGATGAAGGTTTGGTATCTGAGCTTGAGGCCGGCGTCGCCCGGCTTGCCGCTGACGGGGTGTCGGAAATGGAAACCCAGGGCGTTGCGGCAGATGAAATTTCGTCAGTCGCCAAAGTGCATTTGCGCTACGAGGGAACCGACACGGCCCTCGTCGTGGATTTCGCGCCGATGACGGAAATGGTCGCCGCATTCGAAACCGCGCATATGCAGCAGTTCGGTTTTATCGCGCCCGAGAAGAGCAACATCGTCGAAGCACTGACGGTCGAGGTAATCGGCGGCGGCCAGGATGTCGAAGACGAAGAAATCGCGCTCGATCCGGATGCCAAACAGGGCGATCCGCTGGGGTATGCGGATATGTATGCGGCCGGCGAGATCCGGCGTGCGCCGGTTTTCGATCGCGACGCGCTGCCGCCCGGTGCGACAGTTGACGGCCCTGCTGTCGTGATCGATCCAAACGCGACGACGGTAATCGAGCCCGGCTGGCAGGCGGAAATCACGGCGCGTAATCATTTGGTCATGACCCGGGTCGAGGAACGCCCGACCGCGCACGCGATCGGCACCGAGGCCGATCCTGTGATGCTGGAAGTGTTCAACAACCTGTTCATGTCGATCGCCGAACAGATGGGAGTTGTGCTGCAGAACACATCCTATTCCGTGAACATCAAGGAACGGCTCGATTTTTCCTGCGCGATCTTCGATGACGACGGCGAGCTGGTTGCGAACGCGCCGCATATTCCGGTTCATCTCGGGTCGATGAGCGAGAGCGTGAAGACGATCATCCGGGAACGCGAAGGCACCGTGAAGCCCGGCGACGTATTCGTTTTGAACGCGCCGTATAACGGCGGGACGCATCTGCCCGACGTCACCGTGATGACGCCTGTTTTCGATGAGAACGGCGCAGGCATACTTTTCTATGTCGCGTCGCGCGGCCACCATGCCGAGATCGGCGGCAAGACGCCCGGATCCATGCCCCCTGATTCCCGCCATATCGACGAAGAGGGCGTGCTGATCGACAATTTTCAGCTCGTCGACCAGGGACGTCTGCGGGAGAAGGAACTGGAGGAACTGTTTACCTCGGCGCCTTACCCGACGCGGAATTTTCAACACAATATCGGCGATTTGAAAGCACAGATCGCTGCCAATGAGAAAGGCGCGCAGGAGCTTCGCAAGATGGTCGCGCATTTCGGTCTCGACGTCGTGCTCGCCTATATGAAGCACGTCCAGGACAATGCGGAGGAATCCGTCCGCCGGGTGATCGAGCGTCTTTCGGACGGCGAATTTGAATACAAGATGGATTTCGGTGCGAAGATAAAAGTCGCAATTACGGTTCATCCGGAGACGCGATCCGCGACGATCGATTTCACCGGCACGTCGCCGCAGCAGGACAACAATTTCAACATCACCCATGCCGTCGCCATGGCGGCGGTGCTGTATACGTTCCGCTTGATGGTCGATTCCGACATTCCGCTCAATGCCGGCTGTCTCAAGCCGCTCGATATCATCGTGCCGGAGAACTGCATGCTGCGGCCCAAATATCCCGCGGCCGTCGTTGCCGGAAATGTGGAAACATCGCAGGCGATCACCGATACGATCCTCGGGGCGCTAGGCCTGATGGGGGCATCGCAGGGCACGATGAATAATTTCACCTTCGGCAACGCCAACTATCAGTATTACGAAACAATCTGCGGCGGCGCCGGCGCCGGCAAGGATTTCGACGGCACCGACGCGGTGCACACGCATATGACCAACACCCGGTTGACCGATCCCGAGATTCTTGAATGGCGGTTTCCGGTCATTCTACACTCGTTTGAAATACGGCGCGGCTCGGGCGGCGGCGGCACGTACCGTGGCGGCGACGGGGTTGTCCGACGAGTCCGGTTCCGCGAACAGATGACGGCGTCGATGCTGTCCGGTCACCGGATCATTCCGCCTTATGGGATGAAAGGTGGCGCCGAAGGCCAGGTCGGCCACAATTACGTCCAGCGCGCCGATGGCACCATCACCGAACAGGGCGGCACCGATTCCACAGAAGTGTATGATGGCGACGTCTATGTGATCGAAACGCCCGGCGGCGGGGGATATGGTGCGCCATGACGTTCTATGCAAAACCGGGCGAACTGCGCGCCGCGTGCCGATCCGGCGCCTATGAAGGTCCGACATCGGGTCACGCGCAGGGCTATGTGCAGGCGAATATGGTGATCCTGCCTGCCGCCGATGCCGAAGAATTCCGGTTGTTCTGCGCGCGCAATCCCAAACCCTGCCCGGTGCTGGAAATCCTCGACCCCGGAGATCCCGAACCCAGAAACTGCGCGCCCGGCGCCGACGTCCGGAGCGATCTGTCGCGCTACCGTGTGTTTCGCGACGGCGTGCCGGTCGGCGATGTGACCGACGTGGCGGACATCTGGCGCGACGATTTCGTGACGTTTCTGCTGGGGTGTTCGTTTACCGCGGAAGAAGCGCTGATCGCCGCCGGGCTGGAGCCGCGGCATATCCGGGAAACCGGCATCGTGCCGATGTTCCGGACGACCAAGCCGACCGAAGCGGCAGGAAAATTCACCGGCCCGTTCGTCGTCAGTATGCGCCCCTATACGCCGGAAGACGCGCAGCGCGCCGCCGACATTACCGAAAACTATCCGATGGCCCATGGCGGGCCGATCCAAATAGGTAACCCGGCTGCACTCGGTATTCGCGACATAAACAAACCCGAATACGGAGAACCCGTCACAATTGAGGACGGGGAAATACCGGTGTTCTGGGCGTGCGGCGTCACCCCGCAGGAAGCCATCCTGAACGCGAAGCCGGAAATCGCGATCACCCATGCGCCCGGCTATATGTTCGTATCGGATCTGCCATCCGAACTGGGCAAGGTCTGAGCCATGGACGGGAATTCAGGTCAGATACAGACGGCGATCGATGTTCTCCGACAGCGTTTTGGCGACCGGCTGACCACAAACCAAACGATCCGCGACCGTCACGGCACCGATGAATCCCATCACGCACCCAAGTCGCCCGACGCGGTTGTGTTCCCGCAGACCACCGATGAAGTGATCGATATCGTGAATATCTGCCGTGAGCACCGGACACCGATTGTTCCGTTCGGTGTCGGCACATCGCTGGAAGGCCATATCGCAGCGCTCCACGGGGGGGTCTGTGTCGATCTCGGGCAGATGAACGCCGTGCTGAGCGTTCATGCCGAGGATCTCGATGTCACTGTTGAACCGGGAATCACCCGAAAAGAACTAAACGAATACCTTCGCGATACCGGATTGTTCTTTCCGATCGATCCCGGCGCCAACGCGACCATCGGCGGGATGACGGCGACGCGCGCGTCCGGCACAAACGCCGTGCGCTATGGCACGATGCGCGAGAATGTTCTGTCACTTGGCGTTGTGCTGCCCGACGGCCGGTATATCCGAACCGGCAAGCGGGCGCGTAAATCGTCGGCCGGGTACGATCTCACCCGGTTGTTTGTCGGCTCGGAGGGAACGCTTGGCATTATCGTCGACGTCACCCTGCGCCTGTATGGCATTCCGGAAACCATCTCGGCGGCGATTTGTTCGTATCCCTCGGTCGACGATGCCGTGAATACAACGATCCTGACAATACAGTCAGGCGTGCCGATTGCGCGGATCGAACTGGTCGACGAGGTTCAGATGCGCGCACTGAACAATTTTTCAGATCTTGGTTACGCCGAGCGCCCGACATTGTTCTTTGAATTCCATGGCACGGAGGCAGGGGTCGCCGAGCAGATCGAAAGCGTCCGCGCGATCAGCGACGATTTCGGCGGCGCCGATTTCGCCTGGGCGTCGCGGCCCGAAGACCGCAACAAGTTGTGGCAGGCCCGACACGATGCGCATTACGCGAATATGCAGCTGCGTCCCGGCGCCAAGGCGTGGCCAACCGACGTCTGCGTTCCGATTTCACGGCTTGCCGAATGCATCGCCGAGACCCGCAAGGATATTGAAGAATCTGGCCTGCTTGCCCCGATTGTCGGCCATGTCGGCGACGGCAATTTTCATGTCGATATGGTGCTCGATCCCGACGACGCGGAAGAGGTCGGCCGCGCCCGTGTGCTGAACGAACGCCTTGTTTCCCGCGCTCTGGAGATGGAGGGGACGTGCACCGGAGAACATGGGGTCGGCTACGGCAAGATCGACAACCTGTTCGCTGAACACGGTGCCGCGCTCGACATTATGCGCGATTTAAAACGGACGATAGATCCGCTGAACTTGATGAATCCAGGGAAAATTGTGCAGCTTTGACTGCTGTGTCAGGTCTTTTCCGGATCTTTTGGATCATCAAATTTCTTTCCGTCGAGACGATGGTCGAGCGCTAATTGGGCCGCCTGAGCAGCTTTTCGCTCCTCTTTCGTCCGGCCGGACTTGATCCGGTTGTTTTCCGCCGCGCTTTTCTTTTCGGCACGAAGTCTGTTCTTCCGGAACTGGTTCAGGTTAACGATTTCCGTCATCACACTGGGCCCTTCAAACGTCACGCTTCGGATACTATGTATAGAGGATAGCTAAATTCGCCGGCTGCGTATGGCAAAAGTGTTTCGGGCCGGACATGGAGATTTTCGATGAAAAAGGCTGCTTACGGTCTCGTTGGCCTGATTGTATTACTTGTTGCTGCCGCCCTGATCGTTCCCAGTCTGATCGATTGGAACGCCTACAAGCCGGAAATCACAGCCCAGGTAAAAAAAGCAACCGGACGGACACTCGAAATCACCGGCGACCTCGATTTTGCGGTTTTGCCGACCCCCCATCTGAACGTATCGAACGCCAGGCTGGCAAATGCGCAGGGCGCAACAGCGGCGCATATGGTTTTGCTCAAAGAGCTGCGGGTCAGCGTAAAGTTAACGCCGTTGCTCCGGGGCAATATCGAAATTGCCAGCGTCGTGCTCGTCGAGCCGGTGATTGAGCTCGAAAAACTGCCCGGCGGAAAGATGAACTGGGAATTTTCGCCGCCCGGGCCGACGTTCACCGGTGCCGTCGGTTCAAAACCGTCGTCGGCGGCGACGAATGACCGTTCCGACCGCCAGGCGTTCAAACTCGACAGCATGAGGATCGAAAACGGTACGATCGTCTATCGTGACACGCCTGCCGGCACAATCGAGAAGATAGAAAATCTAACCGCGGATTTGTCCGCCGGATCGCTCGCCGGGCCGTTCACTCTCAAGGGCGGCCTGACGGGCCGTAACATTCCGCTGACGGTCGATGCACGGATCGGCAAATTCGCCGAAAAGGGGGCTCTATCCTTCCAGTTCAAATTCGGAACCCCGCGCTCGAAGGCGAATATCGGTTTGAAAGGCACCGTTACAGACCTGGAGACGATGCCTTCCGTCGTCGCGACGCTCAACGGCTCGGGTGACGATCTGGGTGTTCTCGTTAGTTCTTTATCGGGGTCGGCCCCGATGCCCCAACTTGGACAACCGTTTGCTGTCACGGCATCTATCGGTGGGTCGAAAACCGCCGTAAGTGTCGAGGACCTTGTGTTCAAAATAGGAAAATTGTCAGCAACCGGAACTGTGAAAGTGGCACTGAACGAAATTGTCCGCGCCGATGTTTCTCTGCAGATGAAATCTCTCGATGCGGACGCTTTTCTGACTGCAGGACGCCGGCCGGCCATGGCTGGCGGAGCGGTGAGCAGAAAAACCGACGCCGGAAAACTGGGGTCGGGAATAACGCCGACGGCGCAGAAGATAGTATTGCCCCGCGATGTAGAGGCCACTTTCGAGCTTGCGATAAACGAGGTCATCGCCAAAAAGAACCGGGTTCGAGATATTCGTCTCTCTGCGTCGCTCAAGGACGGTGGCGTCCAGTTGAAGACGCTGACGGCTGAATTCCCGGGCGGCGGAAAGCTTGCCGCATCCGGAACCATGACCGCTCCGCAGGGGGCATTGTCCTATGGTGGCAAGGTGTCTTACCGATCGGCCAATTTGCGGAATTTTCTTGAATGGCTCGAAATCGATGTTGCGGCGGTTCCGGCGGACCGGCTTCGCAGATTTAATCTAAGCGCCGATATAGACGGAAACTCGGCGCAGGTTCAGGTCGCGAATATCGTCAGTCAGCTGGATGCATCGCGGATGAGTGGTGGTGTTACGGTCGCGCTGCGCGATCGTCTGGCGTTTGGTGCGAGCGTCAATATCGATCAGTTCAATGCCGACGCGTATATGGCTGCGCCGGGCCCCGTGAAGACGGGAGCCGCCGCAGAGAAAACACCACAGAGAGCGCCTGGCGGCGTGGAAAATGATCCGCCGGAAAATCCCTTGGCGGTGCTGAATAAATTTGACGCCAATTTTGCACTTCGGGTTGGCAGCCTGAGCTATCAGCAAACCGCCATTCAGGGAGTTCGTCTCGATGGCACGCTGATAAACAATGTTCTGACGCTGCGGGACGCGAGCGTGCAAAGCCTTGCCGGGACAAGCGCCCGGGTGAAAGGAACCGTAACCGGTCTCAGTGGTATCCCCGCGTTCAAGGGAACGATCGTTGCCGCTTCGGACGATCTGACGGGTTTGTTCAAAATCGCCGGTCTCAAATCCCCGGTCCCCGCGCGTAAACTTGGCAAAATGCGTCTGTCCAGCACGACGGATGTCTCCAAAGACAGGTTGCAGATCGATGCCAGTCTTCAAATTGCCGAGATAAGAGCGAAGATAACCGGAAACGTGACAGGCATTCCCTTGACGCCCGTGTTCGATGTAACTCTCGACGCCCAGCATCCGGAACTTGCCCGTCTTGCCAATTTGTTCGCCGACGGCAAGCCGGGCCCGGCGGCGGGGCGTGTCGGCCTGAAATTCAATTTAAAAGGCGAAAGCCGGGTTGTCGCAGTGACGGCAAATGGAAGCGTCGCTGGCGGGTCGTTCCGGATATCGGGCACTGTCGGCACACCGCTCGAGACGCCAGAATTGGACGTCGATGTCGATCTTCGGCATCCTAATTTCGTGCGGCTCGTGAAGGCTTTTGATCCTGGTTTCAGACCCGCCAACCCCAGACTTGGTGCACTTAGCCTGGCGGCAAAGCTGCAGGGGACGGACCGCGATCTGACGATTAAAGATCTGTCGGGCAATATAGGCCCGACAAAAATCTCCGGCTCCGGGTCCTATAAGGATGGGGCTTCACGGCCCGATCTCAGGCTCGCTCTGACGTCGTCGGTTATACCGCTCAGCGACTTTCTTGAAGCTCCGCGCGGCGGAGCTTCGGGCGACGCCCAGCTAGCTTCGACGCCAGCTAGGAAAGCGCCCGGGCCTTCGCGCCCTATAAGCCCGGGACGCCCGGGACAAAAATGGTCTACCGATCCGATAGATACGACGGCATTCGGACTAGTGAACGCCAATATCGATTTGAGCGCCGCGGCGCTGCTTTATAAAACGTTCAGAATCGACAAGCCTCAGATTGTGGCGGTGCTCAAGGATAGGGTGCTGAATATTGAGCGTATTTCCGGAACAATGTTCGATGGCGGCTTTGAAATGAGCGGCCGGGTGGATGGGCGCGGCGTTCCGGCCGCATCCACATCGCTGACGATTACCAAGGCCAACGTCGGAAATGCGCTGTTTCAGGCGGCGGAGTTCGATATCGCGACTGGGGTTCTGACGTTCGGGATGAATTTGACGGCGCGGGGAAAATCCCAGAAAGACATGATCGGGGCGCTGAACGGAAAGGGACGAATTGATGTCGCAAACGGCGTCGTGAAGGGCTTCGATCTTAAGAAGGTCAGCGACAGCCTGAAGAATTTGAACCAGCTAACCGGTCTGCTCGGCATTCTCGGCGGCGCGATGGGGGGCGGCTCAACCCGGTTTTCGTCGTTGAACGGCAATTTCAATATCGACAAGGGCATCATGCGGACGACGGACCTTCGGCTTGTTGCCGATGCAGGCGCCGGAAACGCTGCAGGATTTGTCGATCTGCCAAGATGGAACATGGACATGCAATCGGAATTCCGGATGACCGAGCACCCGAGCGCGCCGCCGTTCCGGGTTCGCGCGGTCGGGCCGCCTGATAATCCGCGGCGGCTTTTCGATTTCCAAAGCCTCCAAGCCTGGGTTCTACAGCAGGGTGTCGGCAGTTTTATTAAGAGTTTGCTGCCGGGATTCCGCAACAAATCGGGTTCGCAGCAACAACAACAGCAAAAGCCGAAAGTAGAAGATGTCTTGAAGGGCCTGCTGAAAGGCTTTGGGCGCTAGCCCGACGCGTGGGCCTTGATGTTGGCCAGGACGTGCAATCTGATGGCCGATGACAGATTGGTCGCTCGCGCCTCGTCGATCGTCGCGATCAGATTATTGAGCGATATGTCCCGGTCCCGTGCGATCCGGATTAACTCCACCCAGAATTCATCCTCCAGCGATATGCTGGTGCGATGTCCGGCGACGGTCACGGATCGTTTTCTCAGCATTTAGATTAGCTTTTGCGCCGCGTCGGGGCCGGTTCCAATCCCGGTCCGGCCATGTCTTTCGGGCGGACCCACCGGTCGAATTCTCTACCGGTGACATATCCGCTCCCGATCGCGGCCTCGCGAAGGTTTGCGCCGGTTGTATATGCCGATTTCGCGATCTGCGCGGCCTTGTCGTACCCGATATGCGGGGTAAGCGCAGTGACAAGCATAAGCGATGTTTCAACGAGTTCGCCGATGCGGTCCTTGTTGGCGTCTATGCCATCGACGCACCGGGCAGCGAAACTTTCCGTGGCACCGGCGAGCAGATCGATTGACTGTAGCAGGTTGTAAATCAACACCGGCTTGAAGACGTTCAGCTGCAGGTGACCGTGCGACCCGGCGACTGTGATCGCCGTGTGATTTCCCATCACCTGGGCGCAGACCATCGTGAGCGCCTCGGCCTGGGTCGGGTTAGCCTTCCCCGGCATGATCGATGAGCCCGGCTCGTTTGCGGGCAGGGTAATTTCGCCAAGCCCCGCCCGCGGCCCTGAGCCCAGAAGACGGATGTCATTCGCGATCTTCATAAGCGACACCGCAAGCACGTTAAGCGCTCCCGACATTTCGACAATGGCATCATGCGCCGACATCGCCTCGAATTTGTTTGGTGCCGGTTTGAATTTTTTTCCGGTCAGCATCCGAAGTTCGGTACAGAAACGGCGATCGAAACCTTTTGCCGCATTTAACCCCGTACCCAGGGCGGTTCCCCCCTGCGCGACCGTCAGCAGGCGGGGTAAAGCATTCTCTATGCGCTCGATCCCGGCATCGATCTGGTGGACAAAGGCCGAAAATTCCTGACCGAGCGTCAGCGGTGTCGCATCCTGCAGATGCGTTCGGCCGATCTTGAGAATTTTCCCGAATGCCTGCTGGCGGCCGAAGAGCGACACCCGAAGTCGCGTCAGCGACGGCAGGAGATTGTTCGTAATCCCCAGGACCGCTGCGATGTGCATCGCCGTCGGGAATGAATCGTTGGATGACTGGGCGAGATTGACGTGGTCGTTCGGATGCACGGGAATCATCGCACCCAGCTTCTCACCGAGAAGTTCGTTCGCCCGGTTGGCGGCCACTTCGTTCGCGTTCATATTGGTGTGGGTGCCGGAACCCGTCTGCCAGACAACCAGCGGAAAATGATCCGAAAGCTTCCCGGCAGCGATCTCTCCGGCGGCGCGCGCAATCGCCCGTCCGCGGCGTTTGTCCAGAACCCCCAGATGCATATTCGCTAACGCCGCGGCCTGTTTCTGCATGCCGATTGCCCTGATCAGGCTGTCCGGCATCCGTTCGGTTCCGATCGGAAAATTCTGCAGGCTACGCTGGGTTTGTGCGCCCCAATATCGGTCGGCCGGAACCGAGATTCGGCCCATGCCGTCATGTTCGATACGGAATTTTCGGGGCGCCATTTATTTCTTTTTTGCCCGCCGCGCCGCGGCATGTGCTTCGGTGCCCCATTCGACCAGGCCGGCACCGTCGCCAAATACGTCTTCCGGAACTTTCCAGTACGACATCTGAATGGGTTTGGATTTACCCTGATAGGTGAAGGGCTGGGAACCGGCAGCCTCGGAATGCGGCCGGTTGCCGTCGTCGACTTTTAAATAGAGAACGTTGTCGGCGACAAGACCAAACATCAGTCCCTCTATAAAGATTCCGAAGCCGCCGAACATACGCCTCCCCGTGACCGGTCCCATCGGTGTCAGCCGGGGGGTAATATCGTCGCAGATGGATTTGTCGCTAGCCATCCCGCCATCCTATATGATGCTGACGCTAAGAACCAAAACAGGTTGCGCAGGAGGGATATATGGTCGGAAAGATAGAGAGCAAGCTCGCGGAGATGGGGATAACGCTGCCGGTGGCCGCCAGCCCAAAAGTCGCCAAAATCCTG
>Ga0209403_10006451_pt1 | contig 11873 bp, 9 predicted proteins | sample ArcticOcean_MG_C_8_FD_187440 | JGI IMG/M metagenome (GOLD analysis project Ga0209403, IMG submission 187440) | Marine microbial communities from western Arctic Ocean - ArcticOcean_MG_CB11_86 (SPAdes) (version 2) | ecosystem: Environmental > Aquatic > Marine > Oceanic | place: Arctic Ocean... | reverse complement strand
TGTATGTACTAAGCCAATCAAAGAAGTGAATTCACCAATTCTTGTTTCGATCTGTGAGGACGCAGTTTTTAATCCGTCTAGCAATTCACTGAAAGATTGGTGTGCTTCCTCAATGTCGCCTCGAATCATTCCAGAGATCGATTCTAAATTGTCAGCTATCTTGATCCCTTTTTGAAATAGAGGATCAACACTTTCAGAGAAAACGGTGAGAGCCTTGGTCAGTCGAAAGATAAAAAATATTCCAGCAATCAAAAATATACTTGCTACTATTGCAAGGAAGATTATTGATACGTTAACTATTAGGTCTATGTTAGGCATCTTCCTTCCAAGTTATAAGGTTCTACATGAGGGCGAATATTGGGAACATAGTACATTATGAACAATACTACACCCTGTGGGGTTTTAGGGAGTGTTAAGGTACAATACCTTACTGTATCCAGTTTTCCAGCGGGTCGTAAGCCCAATAGATAGAGTGCCAGAGGGCTATATAAGAACAAGAAAGGGGATTATATGGCGAGTTTTGTGGTAGAGGGAGGGCAGAGCTTGTGCGGCGCGATAAGGCCACAAGGGAATAAGAATGCAGCTTTGCCAGCTATTGCGGCATCCTTACTCGGATCAAGTCCGACTATTCTCAAGAATATACCGCGAATCCTCGACGTGGTTACTATGTTGGAAATACTGGAATCTTTGGGTGCAGAAGTAACCTGGGAAGACCAAAACGTTGTGTGTATAGACCCTAGATCTGTAAGGTCCGGGACTATCGACCAAGCATTGGCACAAAAAATCAGGGCATCGCTGCTTTTGGCCGGTCCCCTATTAGCTCGCTTCGGCCGAGTACAACTGCCTCCACCTGGAGGAGATGTCATCGGTAGAAGAAGAATGGATACACATTTTCTCGCCTTCGAGTCCTTAGGGGCAGACGTGAGTTTGAATTCTGGGTTTGAAATAGAATGTCGCAATCTCCAAGGAGCGGATATCTTCTTGGACGAACCATCGGTGACGGCTACAGAGAACGCTATTATGGCGGCTGTATTAGCCGAAGGAGAATCATGGATCAGGAATGCGGCTTCGGAACCTCATGTGCAAGACTTGTGCTTGATGTTGATGTCTATGGGTGCATTGATAGAAGGTGTCGGGAGTAATCAACTTAGAATATCAGGAGTAAGGGAACTGCATGGAACCACCTTTACTATAGGTATGGACCACATCGAAACTGGCTCTTTTATTGGTTTAGCTGGGGTTACTGGGAGTGAAATATTGATTAAAGATGCCCCTGTAGAACATATGAAAAGTACTTTTTTGGCCTTTAGAAGGTTGGGCGTTGACATTGAAATAAATGGGTCTGATATAAGAGTTTTTGGCGGCTCTGAAAAAAACGTGGTCAACGATGCGTTTGGGTCACTTCCCAAGATAGATGATGGTCCATGGCCGGCTTTCCCGGCTGACCTAACCTCCATTGCTTTAGTGGCTGCTACTCAGTGTAACGGAACGGTTTTAGTGCATGAAAAAATGTTCGAATCCAGGATGTTTTTTACGGATAAACTAGTAGCCATGGGAGCTCAGATTATTTTGTGCGATCCTCATCGAGCTGTTGTGGTTGGTCCCTCGAGATTAAGATCCGCCAATCTCGAAAGTCCTGACATTAGAGCTGGCATGGCATTACTCATAGCTGCTCTAGGTGCCGACGGTGTAAGCCGAATTCAGAACATAGGTCAAATTGAACGGGGGTATGAGAGGATAGGTGAACGACTTAGAGGCTTGGGAGCAAAGATAGAAAGGTTGGATTAGGGCAGGGATCTTGTTCAGAAAATAGCTTAGACAGCCCGAAATGTGGAGGTGGAAAATCTGCAAACCTTGTGAGTAATGTAAACCTCAAAAGCCTTGAAAATATTGGACTGTTTAAGTAGTTTTAAATCGTAGATCGACTGAAGAATGGCAGTTATTTTGTAAGTGGGGGAGTTGTTGACCCCCGCTTTTTTATTCTAGGAACATTGGGTTTTGGCAACTGGAGGCGCCCTAGTATTGGATAAAAAACAAATAGCGAAAAAGATAGAAGGAGAGCTTCTAAAAATCGGATTTGAGCCTGTTCTAATTGAATGGTCTGGAAGTTCTGGCCGTCCAATAATCAGGTTGAGGATTGATTCGGTGACACTTGGACCGTCTAATATGGGTGTTACGATCGAAGATTGCGCGAAGGCTAGCAGATGCCTGGAAGAGTGGCTGGAGCAAGAAGAGGTTTTGCCAGAAAATTATGTTTTGGAGGTGTCGTCACCAGGAGTGGAAAGGCCTCTCGTTAGGCCCAAAGATTGGGAACGGTTTGTAGGCGAACCGGTTCTGGTGCAAACTCACTCGCAGAGTGAGTGGAAAAGATCTCGTTTTGAAGGTCGGTTATTGAAGTTCGACGGAGGGATAGATAGCTCACAGAGTGCACAGATACTCTTAAAGGACGGTACAATGTTAAACGTACAACTCTGTGATGTTGAAAAAGCTAACATAATGTATGAATGGTAATGGTGTGTAGACCCGTGAGGATTATATGAATGATGCCACTGAAATTGTAGACGCACTGAAGGCAGTAGTTGCCACAAAAAATTTGTCCGCAGATGAAGTCAACGAGCTTTTGAAGGAAGGTATAAGGGCTGGATTGGGTCGTATTTACGGCCCAACGGTTCAGGCTGAGATCAGTATCAATGATCAATCGGGAGGTGTGGACATCCTAGTCCTCAGGCGTGTAGTTGAGGATGTGCAGGATTCTTCATCGGAAATTAGTCTGGATGAGGCACGTTGGGACGATGAGGGATTCGAAATTGGTGATGTCATGGAAATTCCAGTCGAATTTTCTGATTTTGGGAGAAACGCTGTAATGGCTGTGAAGCAGAAAATTATACAGCTAGTCAGAGAAAATGAACGTGATAGAATTCGTTATGAATTTGAAGATAAGATCGGACAACTCGTTTCAGGTGAAGTTCAGCAGATTGAATCAGGTAAAATCATAATTTTAGTCAATGGAGCTCCCGATGCAGATGCTCTAATTCCTTGGAAAGAACAGAATCCACGGGAGAGATTTCGCCAGGGTGACCCTATCCGTTCTGTATTGAAGAGGGTTGAAGAAACCCCAAAAGGTCCGAGACTTATTTTGTCTAGAGGAGCGCCGATTTTTGTAGGAGCACTGTTTAATCTAGAAGTGCCCGAGATTCAGCAGGGAATTATTGAGATCAAAGAAATAGCACGGGAAGTTGGTGGAAGAACTAAATTAGCGGTATACAGCCATGATGAATCTATAGATCCAGTTGGTTCTTGTGTGGGCCTAAGGGGTTCTCGTGTACAAGCTGTAGTTCAGGAATTGGGTGGTGAGCGTATTGACATCGTTCCCTGGCATGCTGAACCAGAGGTTTTTGCTAGACGTTCTTTGGCACCAGCTCGAGTTTCTAAAATTATGAGTGACTCTGTGCGCAGAGTTATTACTGCTATAGTAAACGAGGATCAGTTATCTCTGGCAATTGGACGGAATGGACAGAACGTGAGACTAGCTTCTCAGCTTATCGGATGGCAAATCGACCTGTATGGTGCCAGAGAATGGGTCGAACTAGGAGCTGATCTTGGATTGTTCGAGAGAGAAACAGATGAGGAAGAGTATGAGAATGCCGATTTCTCTTTGGAGGAACTAGATCTTCCGGAGAAAACTTTAGCAACCCTTCAAAGTGCTGGGTTTTCTACATTTCTACAAATAATCGATTTTACTAAAAGTGATTTTCTGAAGGTAGACGGGATGTCCGAGGAAGAATCTGAAAAACTGATGCAATTGATAGAAGAGCTTACAGTCATTGATGGAACAGCTACTTCCGTGCCTAACGAACCTAATCAATCCAGCGAAAAATCTGATAAGGTTGAAGGGTGAGATTGTGACTAATCTATCGAAGAACAGCGCTTTTGGATTGTTGGGGCTAGCACGCAGAGCTGGGATGCTTGAACAGGGAGTGGCTTCGACTCGTCAGGCCTTAAAACAAGGCAGGGCAATGTTAGTATGGATGGCCAAAGATGGATCTGAGACACAAAAAGATAAAATTGTCAATTTATTAAGACATAAGAATGTCCCCGCTGTCACTTGTGGTACATGTGCAGACCTCGGTTCAATCTTAGGATCTGATAAAGTTGCAGCTGTTGCTGTAACAAGCGCAGGGATGGCCAATCAAATGCTAGCTAGATTAACTGAGGATTCAGAGTTGATGAGTGGGAACAATTCAATGGAAATTGGTGAATAGCATGAGGGTCGTTGATTTGGCAAGAGAGTTGAGTTTGCCCGCTCAGACTCTACTGAGTTGTTTGCGAGTTCTGCGTATCTCTGTTTTGGATAGGGATGACCTTATAGACGAGGGAGACGTAGCTCTCGTTAGAGCCCGCATTGAACTGGTCCGAACTAGGCACAGTGATGTTAAAGATAACGAATCAGCAGTCCAGGTGATTCTGAAGGAAACCAAATCCACAGGCAAACGTCGTCGTCGCAGGCAGCAGCCAGACCTTGTGATAGAAGATGAACCTCCATTGTCTACAAAGGAAATCCCTGTGGATGAAACTGATTCCACGGTGATTCCAATTGAGGCAAGCGAAGAATCATCTGCGGACTCCAAGATAGATACTGAAGAGCCAGATGAGTTGGAAATCAGTGTAACCCTTCCTGTGGAACAAGAGGTGGAAGAAGAGGTTCTAGAATCGGTGGTTCCCCTCAAGAATGGTAACTCTCAAAAAGAAATCAAGAAAGAAGAAGTACCCCTAGAGCCTGGCGGGCGTCAAATCAGAAGGCCAAAACCATCGAAGGCCTCATTGACGGCTCTGGCAGAACAGAAATCTACTGCTGGAGTCAGACGAAGTAAGCAGGTAGGTCAAGTGAGAGTGCAAGCAGGTGGGTATAGCCCAGACGGCTCCAGGGATATCCAGAAGAAGAAGAAAGGAAAAAGAAAACAGGATGTGGATCAAACAGCTGTCCAGAGTAACATTCAACGGGTTATGGCTGAAATAAAAGGCGGTGGCAAGAAAAGACGGCGAAAATCCCAAACGGTTTCTCGAGAAGAAAGAGAGGCCGCGACAGTAGAAGCTGAAAAAGAGATTGAAAGAGAAAATACAATTGTGCGGGTAAATGAATTCTTAACTGCTTCAGAGCTGTCAGATCTTGTCGGGATTCCAACAAATGAAATCATAGGTGCTGCCTTTAAAAACTTTGGTTTAGTTATGACTATAAATCAGAGATTGGATTTCGAAAAAATAGAATTGGTCTTGGACGAATTCAATTTTACGGCAGTCAAAGAAGAAGAATATGAAGTTTCTGAAGAACTCGATGGACCAGATATAGATGATGGGGATGCCGAACCAAGGCCTCCGGTCGTGACAGTGATGGGGCATGTGGATCATGGAAAGACGGCACTTCTGGATTACATCCGAAAGGCGAATGTGGTCGCGGGAGAATCCGGCGGCATAACCCAGCATATAGGGGCTTATCATGTTGATCTGGGAGGTGAGAAGAAAATCACATTCTTAGATACACCAGGACATTCAGCTTTCACAGCGATGAGAGCTCGGGGAGCAGAAATCACAGACATTGTGATCATTGTGGTAGCGGCAGATGACTCCATCATGCCTCAGACCAGAGAAGCTATCAGTCACGCTAAAAATGCTGGAGTGCCAATTGTAGTCGCTATTAATAAGTGCGACTTGCCTGCATCTAATCCCGAAAAAGTCAAACAAGCTTTACTTCAGGAAGATGTGCAGATCGAAGAATTTGGTGGCGAAACCCTTTGTGCAGAAGTGTCAGCCATTACAGGTGATGGTGTGGATGACTTGCTAGATAAAGTGATACTGCAAAGTCAGCTGATGGAACTTCAAGCTCCGGCAAACCAGGATGCAATTGGCACTGTCGTAGAATCCCAGCTCGATGTATCAAAAGGTCCTGTGATTACAGTGCTCGTGCAAAAAGGGACTCTGAGGATCAGAGATACTTTCGTAGTTGGACATTATGAGGGCAGGGTAAGGGCTTTATTGGACGAGAAAGGGAGTCAAGTGAAGGAAGCAAGTCCTGGCTTGCCTGTTCAAGTCTTGGGTAGTATAGGGGTCCCTCAAGCTGGCGACTCATTGAGAGTCATGATGGCCAGTAAGGCCAAAGAAATTGCAGCTAGTCGATCAAGACTAGATAGAGATAAACAACTCAGGATAAGAGAACGCGCGGTCAGCCTAGGGAATTTCGGGAAGTCTTCTACCGAAGAAAAATCCAGTATTCTTGCCGTAATTGTCAAAGCTGACGTGGATGGTTCTGTACAAGCTCTGTCTGACGCATTGGAGCATTTGGGAACAAGTGAAGTGGGAGTGTATATTGTCCACAATGGAGTAGGAGCCATCAACGAGGAAGATGTTCTGCTTGCAGAGACTTCCAATTCTGTAATTATTGGCTTTAGGGTCAGGCCTTCTACTAAAGCCCGTAAAAACGCTGAGCGGCAAGGTATCGACGTCAGAACCTATGACATTATCTATGATGCTGTCGATGAAGTGAGAGCAGCCCTAGAAGGAATGTTGCCTCCCGAGAAAAAAGAAGAAATACTGGGTTCTGCCGAAGTTAAAGAAATTTTCAGAATAGGTAAGGTCGGTACTATCGCGGGCTGTGAAGTTGTTGAGGGTCGTATCGACAGAGCGGCTAGGGCGAGGGTTATAAGGGAAGGAATAGTGATCTACGACAACGATCTTTCATCTCTTAAACGTTTCAAAGATGACGTCAAGCAAGTTCAGGAAGGGTTGGATTGTGGGATTGGAATTAAAAACTTCAATGATGTCAAAGTTGGAGATTCTATCGAATGTTTCACGGTGGAAGAAATTGCTCGAACCTTGGCTGACTCAAAATAATGAGCTGGGGTTTATCAGAAATCAAAGTGATTATCCCTATGTCTCAGCCTGAATTGTGATTGCCAGTTGCGATCAATGGGTGTACTGAGTAATGACCCTAAACCCCAATATCTAGTCAACTGTGTCGAGTCAACGATTAACCAGACTGAATGAACAGTTTCGTAGAGAAATCATGGAAATTCTTATCAGAGATGTGAGAGATCCAAGGATTTGCGAAGTCGCTGTCACCGGTGTTGAAATAACTTCCGATCTGTGGTTGGCGAGGGTTTATATACAGGCATCAGGAACAGCACAAGAAAAGGCTGATGCATTCGAAGGTCTGAGAGCAGCTCAGGGATTCATTCGGAGTTCATTGGCAAAAGGGATGAAGATCCGCCGGACTCCAGAGTTGAGATTCTTGGAGGATAAATCTTTTTCTCATGTTCAAAATATAGAAGATGTACTTGCAAAAATAGATCGAAGTAATTTTGAAAAATCAATCTCGAAGGAGGAGGATTCTGAAGGATAAGTTCGGGAAAGGACCTGGAAAAGTCGTTTTACTGGATAAGCCTTGTGGGCCTACTTCACATGATGCCGTACTATGGACCAGACGATCTTTGGGAACCTCAAGAGTTGGTCACTCTGGAACACTGGATCCATTTGCATCTGGCTTGCTTCTGATAATGACTGGGTGGGCAACAAGGATATCTGAGTATTTGACAGTTCTCCCGAAACGATATCGTGCAACGATCCGATTCGGTATGACTACTGATACAGATGATTCTACTGGTGCTGTGGTCAAAAAAAATGATAGATGGAAAGAGTTAAGCAAAAATGATATCACAAATGGCTTAAGGAGGTTTGAAGGTCATATTTCACAGACCCCCCCGCAATATTCAGCGAAGAAGATTCAAGGTGAAGCGATGTACCGTAAAGCGAGGAGGGGAGAGCGAGTCCAACTTGATCCAGTAGGAATTGAAATTTCCAGAATTTCTTTAATTCAACTCAATCTCCCTTCTATTATTATTGAAGTTGAGTGCTCAAGTGGTACATACATTCGATCCTTGGCTCGAGATCTCGGTGAAACCCTTGGAGTAGAAGCTCACCTAAGTGCGTTGCGCCGTTTGTCGGTAGGAAAATTTTCAGTCGAAGATTGCATTGATCTAGATTCGCTAAGAAACGGTATCGTGCCAGATAAAAAAGCAGTAGTTGAAATACCTGGAGCTTTGGGGCATTTGAGATCCATTAGTGTAGAAGAGGACATTTCCAGGCAACTAAGAAACGGTATGCCTGTTAGTTGTCCCGACAGGAAATACGAACATGGTGAGATTATTGTTGTCCTATCTAAAGGTGGCGAATTGATAGGGATGGCTGAAATTGATCAGGAGATAATAAGACCCAAGAAGATTGTTCCTGGATTGATAGTATGACAGAATATTTGTCGGACCAGTGGGATGGCCAGCGACGTGACCAAATCGTAAGGCCTACGGTGATCACCATAGGTACTTTTGATGGACTACACAGAGGTCATCGCGAAGTTATTTCCAAGATATGCAATCGGGCAAAGGCAGTGGGAAAGAAAAGTTTGTTGGTCACGTTTCGTCCACATCCGTTGTCCATCATATCGGCCGGGAAAGCACCTGCGTTACTGACAAGTTATGACGAAAAAAAAGAAATACTAACAGAATGTGGAATAGATTATGTAGTGTTCCTTCCTTTCAATAATGATCTGGCCAATTATGACCCTAGGGAGTTCGTTAAAGATTTTCTGATAGATAGGTTTGGATTAAGTGAGTTGATTGTTGGTTATGACCATCGATTTGGGAAGGGAGGTGCTGGAGATATGCATTTACTGAAAACATTAGGGAAAGAGATGGATTTTTCTGTTGAAGTCGTGCCACCGCTCCTTAAAGACGGCCGGCCTATTTCATCATCTGCTATTAGGGGGTACCTCTCAAGTGGTGATGTGAGGTCCGCCAGTGAGAATCTGGGCAGATTATATTCTTTCGTGGGCGAAGTGGTAGCTGGTGATAAAAGAGGCAGAAAACTAGGGTTTCCGACAGCCAATATTAAGGTTTCGAATGAGCAAGATGAGGTGAAGTTAATACCTTTAGAAGGCATTTATGCAGTTATAGTTCAAGTCGGCCGAAAGCAATACTCAGGGGCTCTACACATCGGCCCGAGACCGACTTTTTTGGATCTAGATAAAGTGATAGAGCTATACATCATAGATTTCAAAGCAGACATCTATGGTAAGAAGGTAAAAGTGGAGTGTGTAGAATATATAAGGGATATCACCTCCTTCGAATCTGCCATAGATTTGATTTCACAAATGAATAATGATGTCGAACGTGTTCGAGAGATTCTTGGAGAGAGATAGAAATTTAAACAAGTTCATTATTCTAGTAGTGTTGTTGATCCACTGTGGTTTAGCTAATTTACGGTGCTACTCGTACAAACCGTACGATGGGCTTCCCTCGTAGTACTGACTCTTGCGGAGGCAAAAAGTTATGGCAATAAGTAGACAAAATATTATAGAAAAATATCGACTTCACGAAGATGATGTTGGTAGTGCGCCTGTTCAAGTCGCTATTTTAACAGCTAGAATTCTGGAGCTCACCGATCATTTTAAAACCCATAAAAAAGATCATCATGGTCGTCGTGGCCTCCTTAAGCTTGTAGGACGCAGAAAGCGCCTGTTGGCCTACCTTAAGAAGGAAGATATCGATAGGTACCAAGAACTTATTACCAGCTTGAAACTGCGGCAATAATCACCAATGTGCTAATCGCCTAGATTCGGCCAAATGAATGATAGCAAGCTTAGGAAACCGATTATACAATCGGAGATGAATTGTCCGTATAGTCTTAATAGAAGGAAATAGCTTTGCTGGGGCGGTCCCGGCGAATTTCATAGTATGGAAAGGACAGGCCTTTTCATTGAAAAACAGAGAAAATCATAGATGATTAAGAGAGTAGAGCGTCAATTTGCTGGTCGTACTTTGAGTATAGAAACAGGCCGAATGGCCAGATTAGCGCAAGGATCTTGTCTGGTGCAGTTTGGTGATACAGTCGTGTTAGTAGCGACTACCGTACAAGATAAACCCAGCCGTTTCCCATTTTTTCCTTTGACTATTGAATACCAAGAGAGAAGCTATTCAGCGGGAAAAATTCCAGGTGGTTTTTTTAAGAGAGAAGGTCGCCCCAGTGAGAATGCTATTTTGGCTTGCAGGCTGACCGACCGACCACTTAGACCTCTATTCCCAGACGGATTTCAGAATGAGACTCAAGTTTCCGTTTTCGTTCTGAGCAGTGACCAAGAAAATTCGGCGGACATTCTGGGGATGTTAGGAGCTTCGGTAGCTTTAAACTCTTCAAAAATCCCTTTCGATACATTGGTAGCTGCTGTGAGAGTTGGAAGAATTAAAGGTAATTGGGTCATTAATCCGACTTTTCAGCAGTTGGAATACTCAGACGTCGACATAGTTGTCGCTGGATCTGAGGATGCGATTCTGATGGTTGAAGGCGGAGCTATTGAAGTGCCTGAAGAAGAGATCCTTGAAGCCTTAAGTAAGGCTCAAGAAGGGATCAGAGAGCTGATAGATATTCAGAAGGAATTTTTTGAAGGACTTGATATTCCAGAAACAATGGAATGGACCTCCGTTAAGCCATCGGCCGACTTGACTGTTAAAGTGGAAGGGATGCTAGAAGGAAGGATGGAAACAGTATTAGAGTTGCCCGATAAAACAGAGAGAAATGCTGCAATAGTTGAACTAACTAGTGATATAGTCGCGAAGCTCGTGGAAGAAGATCCCGAGTACTCTCAGCATGAAGGAGCTGTTAGTGACGTAGTTCGATCTGTAGAGAAGCGTGTCATACGCAGCAAGATACTATCCGAGGGTAAGCGTGTGGATGGCAGAGTTGAAGATGAAGTAAGACCAATAACTTCCGAGGTTGGACTGTTACCAAGAGCACATGGTTCAGCTTTGTTTACCAGAGGTCAGACTCAGGCTTTAGTAACAACGACTTTTGGTACCTCAAGAGATGAACAACGTATAGACACAATCGAAAGTTCAGAAGAGGTAAAAAAATCCTTCATGTTGCATTATAATTTTCCACCATTCTGTGTCGGTGAAGCGCGACCTTATAGGGGTACTTCTCGGCGCGAACAAGGCCACGGAGCTTTAGCAGAAAGAGCTATACGTCCGTTATTACCACAATACGATGAGTTTCCATATACTATTCGTGTTGTGTCCGATATTCTGGAATCAAATGGATCTTCTTCCATGGCTTCGGTTTGCGGTGCTTCCTTAGCGCTGATGGATGCCGGTGTTCCTATTAAGGCTCCCTGTGCCGGAGTGGCAATGGGCTTGATCAAAGATGGAGAAGATGTTTCTATACTGACAGACATCTTAGGGTTAGAAGATGCATTGGGAGATATGGATTTTAAAGTGGCCGGAACAACCCAAGGCGTGACTGCTATTCAGATGGATATAAAAGTTGACGGCTTGACCCATGAGATAATGAAAACAGCCCTTGAGCGAGCCCATACTGCTCGGCTGCACATTCTAAATCGTATGGAAGAAACTCTCTCTGGACATCGTGATGAATTGTCAGTGTATGCTCCGAGGATCATCAGTATTCAGATTAATCCCTCTAAGATTGGCGAGATAATTGGCCCTAAAGGAAAAACTATTCGTGCCATCCAGGAGGATACTGGCGCCCAAGTTGATATAGACGATACGGGGCTAATTAAAATTTCCGCGGTAGGTGGTGATGCTGGTGCAAGGGCTAAGGAAATGATCGAAGCGATAGTACAGGATCCGGAAGTTGGCAGAATTTATGAGGGCCCTGTCAAAAATGTAACGACATTCGGCGCTTTCATTGAAATAGTTCCAGGCGTAGAAGGCCTTTGCCACATATCCGAGTTAGCAGAGAAACGAGTCGATAAAACAGAAGATATCTTAAAGCCAGGAGAAATAACTCGAGTCAAGTTGCTTTCTATTGATGAA
>Ga0209403_10006446_pt1 | contig 11877 bp, 9 predicted proteins | sample ArcticOcean_MG_C_8_FD_187440 | JGI IMG/M metagenome (GOLD analysis project Ga0209403, IMG submission 187440) | Marine microbial communities from western Arctic Ocean - ArcticOcean_MG_CB11_86 (SPAdes) (version 2) | ecosystem: Environmental > Aquatic > Marine > Oceanic | place: Arctic Ocean... | reverse complement strand
GATTTTGATTTTCTTATCAATCGTTGTTGCAGCCCCCTGGGTGTTAATATTTCTTATTCCTTGGTATTTAGTGAGGTGATCGAAGATGAAGGATCTAAATAAAAAATGGTTAACACTTACTCATAATTTTACATTAACTATTAGATAATATGATTAAATTAAAATAGCAATATAAAAACATCAACTGCATTTATAGTGCAGCTTCATCTCTAGCCAGACTACCCATTGGATCCCAAGCAGGTAATACTACTGGTGTTGTGTTGAGTCCATTTTTCATCTTATCAGTAAGGTAATCTGTCGGCGCAGCAATCTCGAACATGTGTTCGTCATACCACGAATCATTCATTGTAAAGAATCCTTCTTTGCCACTTTCTTTTGCTCCCCATGAATTTTCGACTCTCCATCTTCTGGGTGCTCCCTCAACTACATCGACTCCAGTAAAAAGCATGGCGTGGGTCATCATTGTCTGACTGTATCTCAGGCGATCTGCTTTATCCATTCCAAATTCAGTTCCATATAATCCAGCAAAGTCGAATAGTTTAGCATCCCAAAGACCTCTCTTCCTATGCATTTGTTTTCCAACATCACACCCCATCCATACTGGTAGGCCATCTTCTAGTAATTTCTGTGTTACATCTTTCATTTCTTGACTTGGTACATTTAGGTAAACTACAGGTGGACCGCCTGCCACATTTTGTAGGTAATCTACTGTGTAAGTTTGGTAGTAATCATTCCTTGGATCATTCACAATACAAACATAATCTTCCCAATCCATGTCTACATATTCTTTAGCGAATTTTTGAGGCGTCATACTTCCTTTCCTGTGGAACTCACCATCTTTATCCTCCCATTGCCAATCAAATTCTTCAGGAGGAGTTCCAAGATGGATACACAAAATCTTCCATACATCTCCAACTCTCTTATCTTTGTGGGCACGAGCATCTTTTTCTGATCCACCATTATCTAGAATTTCACGTAATTCGCTTGCTCCACTTCTTAGAATGTCTTTCAGTATTGCATTCATGAATCTTGTGCTTGATGATGAAACACTCTCTGGATAGGCGGATTTTGGAACTAATCCGTGCTTACGAATTAAATTCATTGCCATATTCCACTGACCGCCATCTCCAATAGGGTCTCCCAGAAGGAATCCAATTGTTCGGTCATCTAGAGGCCTATCTGCAGTACCAATAATCGCCTCAAAGAAATGATTACTTCTCTCAAATTTGTCCCAAAAATGAATATGTGATTGACTAAATTCAAAGTTTTTAACATTCAATTTCTTCATAGTCCCCGGCCTAAATAAATTTAGTGTTGCGAATAGCCAACATCTTCCACTACTCTTCTGATTTGTAACCTTCCAATCGTCTAATTTTATAGAAAATGATGAGTCAATATTCTGTACTAAATCTCTATTTAGTGCAATATCTAGTAAATTTCCATTGGTTATTGCATTTTGTGCAACCTTTGCTGCAGGATCGTTTGCAAAACTTGCTCTGAATTGTTTTAACTGTTTATTTGTTACTGATTCTCCCATTGGCTCACCTTCGGTAAGGTATACCCTATAATGACGCCTCTAAGTTATTGCTTCTCTATACTTCTGCAGATTCTGCCAAACCTGCTGCGATTAATGTATCAGCCATAAGTGATGAGAAGTTCGCAACTTCCCCCGCAGTCAGTTGAATTGCAGTTCCATCTTCATCGATAATAGGGTCCATCAAATCTTGTATGATTCTAATTCTCTTCATATCTGAATTACTTTTTCCAGATGATGTTGTATTCAATGAAGTTGAAGATTTCGCCCCCGTAGCTCTTTCTGGGAATTCATCCATTTGACGAATCCTATCTTCTTCATCTAATTCTGGGTCATCCCATATCTCCTGAGAGGATTGAGGCACAGATATCATTGGTGGATTTACACTCTCATCTTCATTATCTAAGTCATTGAACTCTGTAAGTGCAGCATTCCCTCCTAAACTCGGTTTTTTGATCTGTATAGGATTTCCTCCATGAAGCATGTTATTCCATGAAACTTCATTTTTGTATTTTTCAACTAAGCGTTCAAGACTTGTGTAGTAGGCTCTCTCTGAAGGATCATGACGTTGCCAATTTAGCGGCGGGACTCGATTTTCATTTTGATTCCCGTTTGGACCTTTAACTAGATTTGTTAAAATCGCATGTTGCGTAAATGCATTCATTCTCATTCTAGTTAAATCTGACACAGATGTCCTTGCAACACCAAGTCTACGCGATTGAAGTTGTGTCTTTGCATTCATTCCTTCATTTCTTATGGTTTCAGCTAGTTCATTCTCTAAATGAGTTAGTAATTGGTGAATTGATGACCAGAAATTTGGTAATGCAATTTCTACTGGTACATTTTGGCTTGATTTTTGTTGCCTTGTCAATTCAAAAAGTGCCTTTTCGACCTTAATTAGTTGTTGCTTCGATAATCTTAATGAAGCAACTTCGTCAATCATGTGAGCAACCTGTATGACGGCAGAGAGAGGAAGGCCATGAATGATTCCTTCCTTTATCTTCTTTCAAGTCTCTTCATCCGTCGGACTCAATAAGAAAAAACCTCTCGGCAGACTGCAGGTGTACCCGAGTGGTCAAAGGGGTCGGGCTCAAGTTCCGATGCGTAGAGCTTCGCAGGTTCGAATCCTGCCTCCTGCACCATCTTCACTTACGTGACGCGATAAATTGCTCAAGAAATTCAATTGTCCCTAAGGTTCCTCTGGCCTTAGTTAGATAATCTGCAGCCTCTTCAACTCCTTCAAATTCATTATTTACAGCTACTGAGAAGCCGCACATTTCAAACATAGGAATATCATTTGACGCATCACCTACAGCAATCACTCTTTTTGGATCAATTCCTCTTTGCTCAAATGCAACCCTCAGTCCACTAGCTTTGTTCAACTCTTTTTCTGTTATATGTACTGCAAATCCTGTTGGAACAACCTGTAAATCGGGCCATTGAGAGTTTTCTAGAGCATCTCTCATGTTTTCATAATTTTCAGTATCAAGTAAACACCATTCGGTTTCTCTCCAACGATTTGTTTCAATTCCCTTGGGGTCCAAGCCTTCTATTTGAGTAGCTAACCATTTTGCTGCATCTCTCGCTCTTTTCCCATCTGCCAGACATTTGATTGGAAATCCCGCTTTACTATCCCAGACCATCCCTCCATTTTCACCTATGACGAATCCAGAAACGGCAAGTGCTTGCTGTATTGGTGTAACATTTGGTAAAGTCCTTCCTGAGGCTAGAGATACCGTAATTCCCATGTTTTCAATTTCTCGAACTAGAGGAATTAGCTTTGGCTGGAAACCATTTAAATCTAGTAATGTACCATCTATATCAAAGACAATCATATCCCAATTGTCTCCTTCCGGCATTTGACCCATGCACTCGCGTAATGGTTCTATTTCATCATCCCATCGCTTATGCCTTATCTCGTCAGATTCAAGGATAACCTACTTGTCGCAGTACTATGGATGAGGAGGAGTTTCTTCTTCTTGATGATGAAGAGGATGAAGAATCCAATCTTCCGGGGATAAAACCAACATCAGGAAAAACAGAGAATACTGCTTCTATAGACCTAATAGCTAATATTTCTAAAACACTAGGTAATAGTTTTTCACAAATTCCTTTGAAAATGAAACAATCATCAGATACGAAGAAAATACTTCAAGAAAGGAAAGACAATATGATTTCATTTGCACGAAGTGCTGATTCAATATTAGATGTCGATTTAGCTGTTGATGGTACTTATGAAATAGAATGGGGAATTAATGGCATGGATTGTGCAGATTGTGCAATGAAGGCAACGAAGGCAGTAAATCGGTTGCCCGGTGTCAACAATGTCAATGTGTCTGTTACTAAAGGAACTGTGAGATTTAATTTAGATTTAGCAAAAGGAAAAATTTCTCGAGCTAATTCTGTTTTAGAGAGTCTAGGACATAATCCAGTAATTGTTTGGCAGTCAGTATCTGGTATGACACCTAGCCGAGTTGCTAATAATATTGGAATAGACCGTAAAGTGCTTAGAACAACATTGCTTGAAGTGCCAGGGATGATCAATGTCCGATTTGAAGATGGTAAGATTGAATTACAGAGAATACATTTCTCTTCAATGAAAATGAAAGAAATTTCTGATGAGAGATTACGCCAATTACTTGGCGACAATTTTAAACTAGAGAAATCTACAACATCTAAACTTAGACCAGATCAAGTACAACTTCTCTCAGCGGTCTTAACAGTCCCTATATTTGTAGGTGTAATTGCTATTAATCAATTAGAATCAATTCCTAATTTTACTTCCCTCTTACTTTGTTTAATAGGTATTTCATTTGCTGGTTTTCCTATGTTCAAGGCTGCTATAGCTAGTATCCAGAATAGAGTTCTTGGTTTTCAAGTATTAACTTCATTAGCAGTAATTGGAGCAATGATAATGCAACAATATCCCGAGGCCCTTATTGTTACTGGATTAGTCGCCTTTGCTTCCCATCTTGAAGAAAGTGCTCTTGTAAGGGCCAGAAATGCTATGCAAGGCGGTCTTGACCGATTACCTAGATTAGCTAGACTTTCATCAACTAGTGAAAGTAGTTGTTGCGATGATGAAACTTGTGATTCCAATTCTAAAGGAGCTGAATCTGAAAGTAGTTGTTGCGATGATGGAACTTGTGATTCCAATACTAAAGGAGCGGAATCTGAAGAAGAATGGATTCCCATTGAGGCTTTAAGTGTTAGAGATATTGTTGAAATCAGATCGGGGGAAATTGTTCCTGTTGATGGTTTAATAATTGAAGGGAGCGGTGCAATTGATCGTGCCCCATTAACTGGCGAACCTATCCCTGTTAGTATTGCTAAGGGTGATTATGTGGAAGCAGGTTTAGTATTAGTCCGTGGTCCAATTATTGTTAGTTGTGAAGCTATTGGTGAAGCAACTAGACTAGCAAGTTTGATTGATTTAGTTAGTCGTTATCGTGAACAACCAACTCGAACTCAGACTACAATAGAGCGTTTTACAGCAATTTGGGTTCCATTTGTCTTAATCGGCTCTCTTCTTTATGGAATTGTAACCAAAGATTTCGTAACAACTCTAGTATTGTGGGTTGTCTCATGTCCTTGCTCCCTTCTATTGGCTGCTCCTGTTCCTCATGCAACAGCTCTCTCATCAGCCTCTGCTTCAGGGCTTGTTGCGAGGGGAGGGGATGTCCTTGAATCTGCTGCGTCAATAGAACTTGCACTACTAGATAAGACTGGAACTTTAACAACAGGCAATCCAAAGATAGGGGAATTTGTTTGTGCAGATAACCAAAAAGAAGACCACATCCTAGCTATTGTCTCAGCACTAGAGCAGCGTTCAAACCACCCATATGCTAAAGCAATAATTTCGTTAGCAGAAGAATCTGATATCAAACCAAAAAGCGTCACTGGGATTACTGATGGTGATGCAGGAGTCTCTGGTAAATTAAATGGTAAAGAAATTATATTTGGCAGAGCAGATTGGCTAATTACTCAAGGTGTCGAAATTTCTAATGAAATTCAGTTAGTTCTCGATAGTTCTCGAAAGAAAGGTCATGGAGTCAGTATATTATCTCTGTCTGGTAAATCTGTAGCAGCATTTTCTTTCATTCATGATGATGCTAGAGACGGAGTTAAAGAGATGATTCAAGCATTACAAGAGCAAGGAATTATTGTAGAGATTCTTAGTGGCGATGAACAGTTATCTGTGGAATCTTTTGCTAAGAAGTTAGGAATTGATCCATCTATATGCCGAGGTAATGTAACTCCCGAAGGAAAGGCACAGTGGGTCGAAGAAAGAAGCAAAGCACGTCGCACCTTAATGGCCGGCGATGGTTTCAATGATGCTGGGGCTTTAGCAGCTGCAAATATTGGAGTTGCAGTTGGTAGTGGTGATCAAGTAAACCTAGAAGCCGCCGATGTCTTGATTCCGGGAGATGATCCAGGAGCGATAGTGAGATTATTAGAGTTAGCAAAAAGGACAAAGATGATTGTAAATATCAATATTGCAATATCAGTTATTGTAACTTTAATCCTTGTATTAACGACTTTAACAGGTGTGAATACAAGTATTGCCGTAGGCATTGCAATTCATGAAGCAAGTGTATTTTTGATAATAATCAATGGTATGTTTGTATCCGACAACAATACTCGAAGGACCACAGTATTACTTGACCTAATGAAAGGCCTGGCTAATGACCTCAAAGAAGCATTTGCGGTATTATTTAGTGCCAATAATACGACCGCTTGATAACTAATAAGGGGTAGCGAGGGACATGGCTGATTCAGCAGAGGTCGAGTCGAAACACGTAGCACCTTTGGCAGAGTGTGCTCATTGTAATCATATGCTACCCCCTGGACTTGGTGAAATCCAATGCGAAATTTGCGAGGCAGTTTGCAGAGTATCTCATCAACCAACAGTTGACGCATTAATCGAAGAATCAGTACCTTGCCCTCATTGTAACATGATACTTGTAGCTGGTACAGAGGACAGGCCTGTAAGCCTAACTTGTAGTGGTTGTACTGGTGTATTTACACTAACTGCTAAGATTGTAAAGTCAGAAATAGAATGTCCAGGTTGTGAGAGAAAATTGCGTATCAGACCTCGTCCAGGAACACGTCAGTTAGACTGCCCTGCTTGTGATTCTGCATTCAATGTTACATTTTGAGAATCCTTAATCCCCTACAAAACAGGGATTATTGGGAGAATTACACCCAATGTTCTCATATACTCAAGAAATACCGTAATGATGGGGATGGGTACCTATGAGTGAAAGCAAGTCGCCAACCGGAAATGATACCGAAGGTATCGATGAATTGTCTAGCCTTCGTGCTCAACATGTTCTTTCGGCGTCATCTACTATGGATTCAGTGGCTAGAGCACGTGACAGACTTGATGAAGAATCCAAACTTAGATCTGGTATCCGTAGAGAGCGAAGAATGCGTATTTCTGAAATGACTGAAAGAGTCTCAGGGATGCATGGTGCAATACGAAAAGCCAATGAAATTCTATTTGAAGAGCAACTGCAAAACATTGAAGCAGATCTCAGAGCAGGTCTCGAAGAAGAAATGGAACGTCTCGAAACAGAAGCATTGGAACGGGAAGAAAGACTTCTTCGTGAAGAAATGCTACATAGATTGCGTCGAGAAGAAAATCGATTAAGAGAGCAATTAGATTTAGAGAGAGATAGACGTATTGAGGCCCACGCCTCCAAATTAAGAACTAGATTGAATGGTGAGATGGAAATTGATCTTACTCGACGTCAAGCATTTTTGAATGAGAGGTTAGAGTTAGAAGCTAATCAAGATACAGAGAGAATGGAACGACGAATTGAGATGGATCTACGTGAAGTCATGGAATCTCAAGTCCATAGAAAAGTTGAGGCGTACCGACTAGAAGAAGAAATTCAGATGCGAGAGAGGCTTGCAGAGGCACGAAAAGTCCGAGAATCTGAGTTAGATAAGCAACTCAAAAGTGAGCGTAAATCATTAGAGAAAGACATGTTGACAGATGTTGATGTTAGGACAAAATCTCTTGAAGAAGAAACTGAACAAAATGCGTTATCAGATTTAGATAGAAGGTTTAGATCCGAAAGAAAAACAATGGAAGTAGCACTTTCTCTTCGCCGTCAAGAATTAGCATTAGAGAGTGAAGTCGAAATGGAACAACGTGTTGCTACCTTTGCTAAAGAGAGAGAAACTGAGTTACTTTCTAAATTAGAAGAACAGTTTTCCAAAAGAACCGATATTTCCAAGAAAGAAGTAAATGAAATAATGAAATCACTTGAATCTCAATTGAAAGTTCAATGGGAAAAAATACTATTAGATGCTAAGCAAACTACTCTTGAAAGAGTAGGTGAAAATTAATTGCCAAGAATTATTTTAATTCGTGAGTCTGCTTCTTTAGCAAAATCCCAAAGATTTTGACTTGAAGGATTTGATTTGTTTGGATTTTTAGCAATAACAATTGGTGCACCTTCCAGTGGAGATTCTGCTATAGCAATTGAACGGGCAATCTGCGTTTTGAACACACGATCACCAAAATGTTTTCTTGCTTGTTCAGCCACTTTTTCACACAATTTACTTCGTGATTGAACCATTGTTAATACAATTCCAAATAATTTCAAATCAGGATTAACTGCTTTCTGTATGTTCTGAATTGTGTTCATTAATTGCCCCATTCCTTCTAGCGCATAAAATTCAGCTTGTATTGGAATGAGGACCCACTGAGCCGCAGTAAGTGCATTTGTAGTCAATAATCCAAGGGATGCAGGCGTATCTATGATAATCACATCGAAGTGGTCCTGAGCCTGAATTAGAACAGACTTCAATCTTGCTTCTCTTCCGAATCTTGTAGCCAAATCAATTTCAACTCCTGAGAGATCTAAATCCGCAGGTAATATCCACAAATTGTTGATAGCAATTTCTTTTGGTGGACCTCGTTTTTTTCCCGGATTATGTTTTCGCCAAGATTTTTTCATTGATTGGGTAAGATTCCCTGGACCTAATAGACATTGATTGAGGCTAACTTGTGTGCCATCTATACCTCCTTTGAACAATTCATTCATAGTTGGTCCAAGTGTCCTTTTATCGATTCCAAATGTAGTTGCAACATTTCCCTTCGGATCTAAATCGATAAGTAAAACTCGGCGCGATTCAATCTCCATATCTGTATTGCCTGTAGCCAATGCTGCTGCGAGATTTACTGCAGTAGTAGTCTTTGAACAACCGCCCTTATGGTTGACAACTGCAATTACAACTGGCTTCGCCATGTGTCTCACTAAAGGGTTGTGAGAGCCGAAGGTGTTCAATCCTGTTGGCTAAATTCACTGAATTACGGGTACTGGGACCTCTGATAGAATTTTTCTCATTAGGTGGTGTCCAGTAACTCCACGAATCTTTGACTCGGGTTTCAGCATAATTCTGTGGCTTACAACTTGTAATGCAACATTCTTGATATCATCAGGGATAACATAGTCTCTTCCATCTATTGCAGCACTTGCACGGCTGGTCTTGAATAGTGATTGACTTGCACGGGGTGAAGCGCCAGTAATTACTCTGTGATCTTCTCGTGTACGGTGAACAAGTTCAACGATGTAAGACATAATTCCAGGGTCTACGTGTACTGTTTCGAGAGCTTTCTGCATTGCCACCACTTTCTTTGGTGAAGTAATTTTTTCAACATCGTGAGCATCCTTTCCTCGAAGTTTTCTGCGTTGTAGAATTGCTTTCTCTTCTGTTCTGCTAGGGTATCCCATTGACATTTTCATCAAGAAACGGTCCATCTGCGCTTCTGGTAAAGGATATGTTCCTTCTTGTTCAATTGGATTCTGTGTAGCCATTGTAATGAATGGAGCAGGCAACTTGTGGGTAATACCCTCAATTGTCACTTGTTTCTCTTCCATAGCTTCCAGTAAAGCAGCTTGTGTTTTAGGTGGAGCACGGTTAATTTCGTCAGCTAGAAGTACGTTTGTGAATAGAGGACCTGGACGTAGTTTGAATTCACCAGCTTGTTGGTCATACATGTATGTCCCCATGATATCTGCAGGCAGAAGATCTGGAGTAAATTGTACACGCTTGAACTTGCAACCAAGTGCATCAGCGAATGTATTTGCCATCAAAGTTTTAGCTAACCCAGGGAAATCCTCAATCAGCATATTTCCATTTGAAAGTATACCTACTGCGACTCTTCTGAGGTTTTCTTGTTTACCAATAATTACCTTGGAAACTTCGTTCATTAATGCATTTGAAATTTGCGAAACCGTCTGAATAAGTTCTCGGGACTTCGGGTCACTGGCTGCCATAGTCATCTTTCAACACCTTCTAACATCTACCTGCCCCGTTTTTTAATACTAAAGGGTTGGGTGTCTATGAACCAGTTCTGCATCGTATTCTCAACGTCCCCAGAAGTGGTCATCTTTACGATGAATCTCTATTAATTCCTCTAAAACCTCTTCTTCAGCAGTCGAGAGGTCCATCTTTCTCAGTTTTCTTGCATGGGATGCTGGTATGTCAACTAACATGATATCGTTCTCTTCAATTTGTCTTCCTACGGTGACTCCATTAATTGCAATAGCTATCTCCGCTCCTTGCAATGCTTCCTTCTGAGATTCTTGTCCAGAACGGATAGATTTTATTCGTCCAACCCTTATTCCATCTTTGAGTAAATATTGCCCAATATGGATTCTTCCTGCTAGAACTCTTACACCAATTACTGCTGGTTTGTTAACACGGAATGTGTGATCAGGTAGGAATTTGATTCTTCCAGGATAAACAACAACTTCTCTTGATTCTTCTTCAAGTTCTTTAGTTCTCTTTTCTACCCATTCTTCTCTCTCTTCAAGAATGCGATAGATGATGTCAGAACTGATGTATTTTACTCCATTTTCAGATTTATCTATCTCTCCTTGTGCATCTACTAGAATATCAGTTGCAAATGCCATAATAATTCGGTGCAGAGGGTCTTTTGCATTTTCAGCAGATCTTACATCTCGGCGATTTACTTTACCAATTGACGCTTGGCGAATTGGTAATTCTAATTCTTTCAGTTCTTTTGCTAATGCTTCTAGGCCACCAACGGTATCAGCTTTGATGGTCACACCTTCTTCATCTAACTCAATGGATAGATTTGCCTCATTATTTGCAGCATTAAGGGCGTTTTCACGCTCTTCATCAGTATTTACGACTCTTAGTGTAGTTCCTGCAAGAACACCGTCAATATCAGGTGCTGAGACTTTCAAACCAGATGCAGCATGAGCAACATCAGAATCATCCCATCTGTCTCCAGCGTCTCTCATCTCTGACATTCCCCTTGGAGAGAACATTCCACGAACTCGTGTTGAGATTCCACCATCTTGTGTAACTAATACAATTTCGTCGCCTTTGTGAATGGAACCACGGTATAGAATTACATCCAGAGTTTTCCCAAGTCCTCGCTCTTCTTTCATCTCAAGGACAGTACCTTCTCCCGCGCCATCAATATCGGTTAATTTGTCACCGAGATATCTTTCAGCCATTCCTATAACTACTGCTAGTAAGTCTTGGATACCTTCTCCTTCTTTTGCAGAAATAGGCACTAGTGCAATTTCTTTAGTAAAATCCTTCATTTTATCATAGCGCTCAATATTGAATCCATGTTCTGCAAAAGAACCAACTAACTTCCAATATTTTTGATCAAAGTAACCTATTGTGTCTTTTGTCTGCTCTCTGAGAGCTAGAGCCATAGGTCTGTCTCGTACTGATTGCCAACCATGAATTCTATCTACTTTATTCGCAGCAATCACAAACGGTGTTTTTGAATTCTTTAGAATACGAATAGATTCAACTGTCTGTGGCATACACCCATCATGAATATCTACCATTAAGATTGCAACATCTGCTAGAGAACCACCTCGTGAACGCAGTGTTGAGAATGAATGGTGACCCGGTGTATCAATGAATAGCAATCCAGGAGATTCAAATGATTTTCCACCCATTAGTGGAGAACATAATTCATTCAGTAAATCCGCAGGAACTTCTGTTGCTCCAATATGTTGAGTAATTCCACCCGCCTCACGGTCCATTACTGATGCCTGTCTCCCAGAACCGAGTGAGCGAATATGGTCTAGTAGGCTAGTTTTACCGTGATCTACGTGCCCTAATACGGAAACAATTGGTTGTCTGCGGTTTTCCATTCAGACCACCTCATATTTCTTCCTCAATTAGTTTAATTGTTTTACTCGTAAATTTGTGATTCAGCATCACGTACCCAGTCGCATAGTCCATCTGGGAACCAAAGACCTAGTTCGAAGGCAGCAGTATCTTCTCCATCGCTGCCGTGAATGATGTTGTGTCCGATATCCATAGCCCAATCT
>Ga0209403_10006444_pt1 | contig 11880 bp, 12 predicted proteins | sample ArcticOcean_MG_C_8_FD_187440 | JGI IMG/M metagenome (GOLD analysis project Ga0209403, IMG submission 187440) | Marine microbial communities from western Arctic Ocean - ArcticOcean_MG_CB11_86 (SPAdes) (version 2) | ecosystem: Environmental > Aquatic > Marine > Oceanic | place: Arctic Ocean... | reverse complement strand
TTGGCAGAACTCCTCTTAACCTATTCGACCCGTCGCGAGAGTCCCCTTCCCTGTTGTCAGCTGGGGACTACCTCCGATTCGCCCCGATAGATAGCGAAGAAGAGTTCAAGACGATACAAGACAGTGTTGCAGCAGGCACATACGAAACAACTATGTCGGTGAAACAATGAGCCAACCCTCGCTGGAGATAGTGAAGCCAGGTCTGTTCACGACGGTTCAGGACCTCGGGCGTCCGGGCTACCAAAGGTTCGGCGTGCCGGTATCAGGCGCGATGGACCGGTTCGCACTGCGTGCGGCGAACGCACTCGCCGGTAACGATGTCGGCGCGGCGGCGCTGGAGATGACGGTCATAGGCCCCTCCATCACGTTCCTGGTCGACACCTGGGCGGCGCTGGCAGGCGGCGACCTTGCGCCAAAACTCAACGGCGCGCCAGTAAAGACATGGCGGGCCTTCAGGGTCTCCGCCGGAAGCCAATTGACGTTCCATGGCATGCAAGATGGCATGAGGGCGTACCTGGCGATTGCAGGCGGCATCGACGTTCCCAAGGTCATGGGCAGCAGGTCTACCTACAACCCATCGGGTTTCGGCGGTTTCGAGGGACGCGCCCTAGCGGAAGGTGATGTCCTGGCCGCATTTGCACCTGACAGTGAATACAAGGCCAGGTTCATGCCAGCTGATCGTGCACCATCGCCCTACGGCGACAGCCATGCACTCAGGGTAATCCTGGGCCCGCAACACGAAGCGTTTACTCCGGAAAGCACCGAATCGCTCCTTTCCTCGACATTCGAAATCTCCCTGGACTCGGACAGGATGGGCTATGTGCTCGACGGCCCTGCACTCCAACACGTTGCCGGGGCCGGGGTCGTCTCTGACGGCAACCCGCTCGGCGCCATCCAGGTACCTGGCGATGGGTCTCCCACAATACTGCTCGCCGATCGGGGAACCACGGGTGGATACGCCCGTGTCGCGACTGTGATTGGCGTCGATGTAGATCGTATGGCACAGGCAGTGCCGGGCAACACAGTCACTTTTTCGACGATAGACATAGCGGAAGCCCAGGAACTCCTCCGTGAGCAGGTTCGTCTACTTGAAGAGATTGCCGCTGGCCCGCCTGTGGTGGACCAGCGCGTCGCGGTAACCGTCGATGGAGTGAACTTCGAGGCGACAGACGCTGACGGCGAAAGCCTGACACGGGAGCCGGTGGCCGACCCATCGAATCCCGGATCTAGCCATCAGGTCACCGCAACGGTAAGCGGTGTGACCTACGATTTTGAGGTCACAATAGAGCCCGGCGACCACCAGCAGACGTGATAGAGGCCTTCCACAGCCTCTCCGACTGGGTCATCGCCTTCGCGGACAGCGAGTGGGCGATTCTGGCCCTCGCAGTCGAGGCCTTCGCCGAATCGATATTTTTCCCCATACCGCCAGACCCTTTGCTGATCCTCGTAGCCCTGCTGCAACAGCATCTGGCTATTTGGCTCGCAATCATGGTCACCATTGCCTCCGTCGCGGGGGCCGTCGTGGGCCATTGGCTCGGCGGCAGGCTGGGCCGGCCCATACTCGATCGCTTCTTCTCCGAGCGAATCGTGGACGCTGCGGAGGGTTGGCTCAGCCGCTACGGTGTGTGGGCTACCATAGTCGCGGCATTCACGCCGATCCCGTATAAGGTGTTCGCGATAACGGCGGGTGTACTGGGCATGGACCGCCGCTCCTTCATCGTCGCGTCTATCATCGGCCGCGGCGCCCGTTTCATGATGATAGGCGTGCTCGTGATGGTATACGGCGAACGTATCGAGGAGTTTCTCGGAGACAACTTCGAGTTGGTCACGGTAGGCATCGGGGCTGCTCTGATTGCGGCCGTGATCGGCATGGCACTCGCCCACAAAATGCGTACCCGGGCTGCACCGGGCTAGTATGTCGTTCGCAAGGGAGGGCGGGTCTGTGACCCGCCTAGGGTCCGGCTCGCAAAGGCGATAACAAGAGGGGGCAAAACAACATGATTGTCGATTCCCACGTCTACGTATTCGAGCCCGCAGACTCACCAGCGGGACACGCCAGCGGGCGAGAGCACCTGCGCTGGGCTCAAGCGGCCTACGCCGGTCACCATCAACCCGCGTTCAATACACGGGACCGATCCCCCTCCGACTCGTCGGTTCTTGCACCCGGAGGATCATCGGACATCGACGCGATGCCTGACAAAGGGTTCCGCTTTGACCACCTTCGCGGCCGGTTTGTCTGGGACTATGACGGGGATGAGCACACCAAACAGTACTTCCCCCCGAACGTGCTCGGCGGCGAATTCACTCCCTACAGCATGATTGCCGAGATGGACTACGCGGGCGTCGACGTCGCCCTCATCCACACAGACCCGATGCTGGTCCGCGGCAGCGATTACCTCTCCGAGGTCGTGAAACTGTTCCCCGACCGGTTCGTCTCGATGGCTCCGGTAGACGAATGGCGCATAAGGGACGAACCCGAAGCCGTCATCGCAGAGCTGACCACAGCAATCAAGACACACGGCCTGCATGCCATCAAGATCAATCCCTTCACATACATGGTCAGCGACGAGCCGTGGGACGATGGCTTCTGCCGCCCCTTCTGGGAGGCAGCCACGGCCCTGGGCGTTCCGATCTTCTTTACCCTCGGCTCAGGCCCCGGCTATCGCGAGCGTTCATTGACAGATGAGGAGCAACGTCAGGGCTACCTGAATGAACACCGCATCCTGAAGCGTTGGATGGAGCGCTACCCCGATGCTGTCTGCAGCTTGACCCACGGCTTCCCCTGGCGCCTGTTCCTCGAAGGGGACAAGATAGTATTGCCAGATGAGATATGGGAGCCATTCCAGGGCGACAACTGCAGCCTTGAGGTCTGCTTCCCGGTACGCCTCGGCGACAGGTTCGACTTCCCCTATCGCGATGTTTGGCCCACCCTTGAGCAGATGGTCGAGCGCATAGGATCGGACCACCTCATGTGGGGCACTGACATGCCGTTCCAGAACCGATTCTGCACCTACAGCCAGTCGCGGCAATGGATAGAGAAGTACTGCGAGTTCCTAAGCCCCCATGACAACGAAATGATCATGGGAGGCACTGCAGCAAGGGTGCTGGGGCTGGGGGCTGGGGGCTAGGGGTTGGGGTCTGGGGGCCTTGTTAGAGGGCATGGCGTGGGGCCATCACGGATTCGCGCCTTGGGAACCAGAATCGGTGCCGGCGAGCAACGCCCGGACGCCGGTTTTCGGCAGGGTGTGCAGAGGGGAGCAGCCCATCTGCCGGGAGCCTGAGGGTGTCCCTCAGATAATATCTATTATTTTCTTTTTCTTGGGTAACTATGGGCTTTGACCGGACGCAGCATTGAGGAAAATCATGGACACAATTACCGTCGAGCAGTTCGAGGAGCGAATGGCAGAGTTGTGCCTGCAGAGCGGCGTGGCTGGCCTCCCACGAAAACCGCGAGACCGGCACATCCTCCTGAAAAGCGTCGTGCTCACACTTGACCGTGAGCGGAGCTACACGGAGCGTGAGCTCGGGGACAAGCTAGCCTACTGGCTGGTGGATATCTACACGTCCGCCGACCTCGACCACGTCACGCTACGGCGGCTGCTCGTGGACGCCGGATACCTGGCGCGGAAGGCGGACGGATCCAGCTACCAAGTAGCGGATCCTGCCAGTGCCGAGCGGATGTTTGTGCCCTAGGTAGACGCCGTCGATGTGTACGAGTCCATAGGGCGTGCGCTGAAGCGGAATGCAGAGCGCAAGAAGGCGTTCACTGCGGACGCGTAACATAGTTGCACTAAACACACGCAGGTCGTGGGCCGTCGGGTATAATATCGCTCACATCAAAGGGAGGCAGCCCCCATGGACCCAGATTTCGAGTTCATAATTCTCAGAATTGTTCACATTGTCACCGGCTCGTTCTGGGTTGGATCGGCGGTGTTTCTTTCTTTCATCCTCGAACCACAGGTCCGAGCGCTCGGCCCGGCCATTCATAAACCGGTCATGGCGACCATAGGCAGGATAGCCGGACCGATAATGCTGGGCGCGGGAACCATAACGGTCATAGCGGGTATCACACTGGCATTTCGAGTCAGGCCCGTCGAAAACTGGTTTGTTGAGGGTGATGGTTGGGGCTGGGCGATAGGCCTTGGCTTCGTCGTTTCCATCATCGCCATGGGCTTCGGTAGCATGACGGCCATGACGGTCAAGAAGTTGTCAGCGCTCGGCGCGTCGATGGAAGGCCCCCCAACTCCCGACCAGATCGCTGCGATGCAGCAACTCGGCGGCCGCCTAGTGCGATACAGCCGCATCGCAACTGTCTTAGTGGTAATCGCAGTTGCGAGTATGGCTTCGGCACGCTTCGTTTAGCGCCAGGTGCCTGTTGTAGGCTCCAACGTTTCGACTCATGGGTCGGCCTCCACCAGAATACTGGCCGGAGGTCGGCCGACATTGACCCTTCCCGAATATGAGCAGCTAACCCGATCTACCTGTTTGTCTATCTTACGAATTACGGCAAGGAAAATCGGCATGGTCAAGCCTATCAGCACGATGCCAATCAACGCGATTCTGTTCGACCTCGACAACACCCTGGTTGACCGGGAGGCCACGTTCACAAAGACTGCGGAGGCCTTTTATCTGGAGCATCCGTCCGTCGCTGCTACTGCCTCGCTAGATCGTGTTGTCGAATTACTGCTTCTCTGGGACGAGGACGGCTATAGCGATAAAAAGGAGATGTTCACACGGTGGTTGGCAGAGTGGCCGGACTGTGGCAAGACATCTGAGACGTTGACTACCTGGTACCGGTCAACAATGGCGAGCATGACAACGCCTGCCTCGCAAACCAACGCATTCTTGGACGGCCTGATCGATAAAGGCATTCCTTCGGGCATCGTGACCAATGGCAGCTCAAATCAGCGTTCTAAGTGCAAAGTGGCCGGCCTAGATTTTAGGGCCGAGTTCATTATCGTTTCACAAGAGGTAGGTTATAAGAAACCTGACACTCGCATCTTCGAGGACTAGCTTGTCCAACTAGAGCTCGAAACGCCGTCAAACGTTCTGTTCGTGGGCGACAACCCCACCAACGACATTGACGGAGCCAAGCGTTTTGGGATGCAGACTGCGTGGATGAGCCGGGGGAAGTCGTACCCGGCAGGCCTCGGCGAGCCAGACCACATCGTTAACCGACTAATCGACCTGCGTCCTATCGTCGGGGGACGCTGACCACATCCTGAATTATGAATAACGCTAAGCTTAGGAAGAATGTACCTCCACGTACAGCGAGCAATATGGCCGAACGCAAGAAGATTGCCGCGATCGTCACCACCTATTTCCAGGGCTCGCACGCCGACCTAATCGCATCCAAGTTCCTGGACGGCTTCCCTACTGCCGACGGCCTTGTCAGCCCCAGCATAGACCTGGTGTCCATGTACATGGACCAGATACACGGCTCCGATGTTGGCATGGCAGCGGCCCAATCCCACGGCGTCACCGTGTACCCAAGCATCCGCGGCGCATTAACCCTCGTGCCTCCCAGTCAAGCCCACTGGCCGACCGCCGCAGACTGGCAGGACGGAAAGCTTGCCGTGGACGGCGTTCTCCTGATTGGCGAGCACGGAGACTACGCCCGGAACGAAAAGGAGCAGCGGCTGTACCCTCGTCGTCACTTCTTCGAGCAGATCTGCGGAGTGTTCGCCAACTCAGGCCGTTCCGTTCCCGTTTTCAGCGACAAGCATCTGGCCTTCAACTGGCAGGACGCCATGTGGATGTACACCCGAGCCCAGGAGTTGGGCGTGCCATTCATGGCCGGGTCATCGCTGCCCGTCGTAGAACGCTCCCCGGAGCTCGAGCACGAGATCGGCGCAACGATCACAGACGCCGTGTCTGTGGGCTACATCAACTCCTACGTCACCGGTCTCGACTCCTACGGCTTCCACGCGCTGGAGGCTCTGCAGTGCATGGTGGAGCGCCGCGGTGAGGGTGAGACCGGTATCGTCGCGGTGCAGTGTCTGGAGGGCGATGCGGTTTGGGCAGCAGGCCGCAATGGCAGTTGGTCTCTGGAACTGGCGGAAGCGGCCGTAGATCGCGGCCAACCCAAGGCTTCGGGTCGCATGGAAAACAACTGCACAAATCCAGTAGTCTTTCTACTGGATTATGCGGACGGGCTCCGCGCAGCGGTATTGCTGCTCCCAGGCCATTTGCGCGGATTCGGATATGCTGCGCGCGCGAACGGTAGGGTCGTATCGACAGGCCTAAACCCCAGTGCCGACGGGCATCAGCCCTTCAGCTACCTCGGCCTGAACGTGCAAGAGATGTTCCTGACAGGCGAGCCGCAATACCCTGTTGAGCGGACGCTACTGGCAACCGGCGCGCTGGAAGCCCTCCTGGAGTCGCGATACAGCAATCACTCCAGGATCGGGACGCCGCACCTCGACATCGCGTACGAACCATTCGAGAAGGACCCTATTCGGCCTCGAACCCCTTAGCTGATAGCTGGCGGCCTATCGTGCCAGCTCAAACCACACCACCTCGTACTTGCCGAGGTTGGAGCGGCCCACCTCCCGAAAACCCGCCTTGCGGTAGAGGCTCATGGCTGGGTGCTGCGGCGACGTCGTGTTGAGCACGAAAATCCCATAGTTATGTTAGCGGCACCAATCAGCAGCAGTCTGAATCAACGAAAAACCCAATCCCCGCCTCCAAAACTCCGGATCGACACTTAGCCTGGTCATGGTTGCGATGCCCGTGAGCCTTTCCCACTCCTGAGCCAGCGGCATGACAGAGTACGCGGGAATCACCGAGACTGAATACTTCAGCATATTTCTAGCCCCTTGGGCTCAGTCATCTCGGTGGTAGTCTTCATATTTTCTATCCGCTCTATGACAAACTCGGAGCGGTGCACAACCGGCATTGGCGGAACGCTGATTAGCTCATATCCCAGTTCCTGATACGTCTCTTTGAGAACCCCGTGAAGCATCAGCGCCTCCTCGGCATCCTCCCTACGCTCGGCATCATCTACATACTCGCCGTGAGGTTCGATCAGGAACACACCATCGTAGCGATCGCGCGCGTGTTCGAGCATTATGCGAAACACGCTCAATCGGTAGGCTCTCAGGTACGCGATCCCGTCGGGGATGCCGCGATCCATGAACACGACGGGGCCATCGGCGGCAAGCTCACGTTCCAACTGAAGTTCAAGCACATGGCGCTGGAACGCTGGCTGGTCGCGCCAGGGAAGAATATCGGAGTCGAGTTGAAGCTGCTCTTGGATGACGTCCCGAGCCGCCTCCCTGACAGTGGCAAAACCCATCGATTCCAGGTGATCGAGCAGCGCCGTCTTCCCTACTCCCGGACCCCCCGTCAGGGCGAAACATCGACGGTCTGTTTTCGGCTGTTCAGTCAGCTGATCCACCGTCCTCTTTCCGGTCTTGTTAGAAGCAGGTCAAGCGCCACGCTAGATACAGGCATGAACGAAAATTGTTCCGGCGTTATGGTAGGGTGCGCCTTCGCATCAGTCAAACACGACTCAATTTCGTGGGCCAGCCCATGCGTTGACACTACCTTCCCACCGTAGATATACTCGCGTCCGGGCCGCGACCGAATTTGGACAGGCGGCCCGATTAGAGCGGCCTCCACGGCGAGGCGCAGGAGCTACGATGGCGAAGCTCAAGTGGTACAAAGGCAATATACACACCCACACGACTGAGTCGGACGGCGACGACACGCCGGAGCGAGTCGTGGGGTGGTACCGCCGACACAACTACGATTTTCTGGTACTCAGCGACCACAATCACCTGACCCTGCTCGACTACGGATCAGGCCGTAGGAGGTTCAAGAGTCCGCTGATGGTGCCGGGCGAAGAGGTTTCCGCCAACATCAAGGGCGGCTCGGTTCCGATTCACATCAACGGCATTGGCATCTCCAGGGTCGTTGAGCCAATAGACGCCAACGATGTCGTGGCCACGATCCAGGCCAATGTGAATGCCATCATCCAGGCCGGTGGCATTGCCTCGATCAACCACCCCAATTTCCACTGGGCCTTCGACCATGAGGCGCTAATGCAGGTCACTGGCGCCAGCCTGTTGGAGGTGTACAACGGACACCCCAAAACGAACATCTACGGTGGGCCGGGGAAGCCTAGCAACGACGAGATTTGGGATGCCGTCCTGACGTCAGGCAGGCCCATATTCGGCGTTGCCACGGACGACTCACACAACTATCTCGACTGGTCTCCGACCAAGAGCAATCCGGGACGCGGCTGGGTCGTCGTCAGGGCCGAGGAATTATCAGTCGATGCGATCGTGGACGGACTGGCGACCGGCAGCTTCTACTCGTCAACAGGCATTGCCCTATCGGAGCTTGACGTGACGCCCAGCTCGATAGAGCTGCAAATCCAGGACGACGGCGAAACCGTCCACTGGACGACGTTCACTGGCAAGGGCGGCAGGACGCTCCTCGAGGTCGTGGGGCAGGATGCGCGGTACGAAATAAAGGGCGACGAGGGGTATGTCCGCGCAACGGTCAGGGCCTCCACGGGCGCGCGGGCCTGGACCCAGCCATTATTCCTGGGGGACTAAGTATCTATGACGAAAACGCGATGGTTCAAGGGCAATATTCACACCCACACCACTAAGTCGGATGGCGACGCCGACCCTCTAACTGTGGTGCGCTGGTACCGACAACACGACTACGACTTCCTGGTCCTGAGCGACCACAACCACCTGACCATCATCGACTATGCCGAAGGACAACGACGCTTCAAGAGGCCCCTGATGGTGCCCGGCGAGGAGCTTTCGATAAGGCTCGGTGACGGCACAATACCCGTGCACATCAACGGCATCGGCATCAACCGAATGGTCGAGCCGATCGACGCGGGCGATGTCGTCTCTACCCTTCAGGCCAACGTCGACGCGATACACCAGGCTGGCGGAATAGCCTCGATCAACCATCCGAACTACCAGTGGGCATTCGATCATGAATCCCTACGACAGGTCGTCGGTGCCAACCTCCTAGAGATCTTCAATGGCGTACACGTCTCCAACGTGGACGGTGCACCCGGACGACCAAGCTACGAGCAGATATGGGATGGGGTTCTGAGCGCTGGCAGGGCGATATTCGGGGTGGCAGCCGACGACTCGCATAACTACAGCGACTTCGGTCCAGAGCAGGCAAACCCCGGGCGAGGCTGGGTCGTGGTTCGCGCTGAGGTACTTACTTCAGAAGCCATTGTGGACGCCATGGCCGCTGGTGATTTCTACGCCTCGACAGGGGTTGCTCTATCCGAACTCGACATTAGCCCGGAGCAGGTCAGCCTCACCATCGAGCCTGATCAGTATTCGGAGTTCACTACCGTGTTCACTGGCCGCGACGGCAAGCTACTGCACGAGCAGACCGGCATGGACGCAAAGTACGACATCACCGGGTACGAAGGCTACGTGCGGGCCACGGTACGGGACACCAACGGTAAGAAGGCGTGGACCCAGCCCGTGTTTACGGCCAGCTAGAAGGCGTCGCGTAGGCGATACCTCGTATGTTTCTGACGGCAAGCCTCGTCAATCGGCCCCGCGTCCTGTTCACCCTCACCTCATTCCTCTCCCTCAAGGGAGAGGAGGAAGACGCGCCACATGTCCACTGTAGTCGGCACAATCGTGATCACATTCTCCGCGCTGGCAGCGCTAGGTCTTGCGTGTGGCGCTGACTCCGAGAGACCGATGCCCACTCCGACCCTTCCACCTGCAGCAACCGCGATTTCGGCGCCGGTGGGAGGACCCAATATGGAGGTTAGTGAGGACATCTTCGACTTCAAGTTCCGGTCAGTGACCATAGCCCGTGGCACTATCTTGCGATGGGTCAATCAGGACCCATTTCCCCATACCGTCACTTCTGGAACGCCAGAGGAGACCACCGACATCTGGGACAGCGGACAGCTCGCCACCGGCGAGGATTTTGCGCACACGTTCGGAGAAGTCGGGACGCACGAATTCTATTGCGCGATCCACCCGTACATGAAGGCGACCGTGACTGTAGCCGAATAGTGGGATTTGACCCCTATGTCAGATATCTAGCGGGTTATGTAGTTCGCGCCGTGGATGAATCTCCCTGTGACGCCCTCAGCAGCCAGTCCAACAGTGTCTCGACAGATGAGACCCCGTCGAGGGTGTAGTCCGCGGTACTGAGCAACACCTCCGGGGTGGACTCGTCTGCCACGACCGCGCTGATGCCTCGTAGGCTGTCGTGCTCCCGCATGTCTCGTAGCGTTTTCATGGCATCCAGGTCCGTCATGTCGTCGCCCAGAAATATCGCCGCGTCGAGGCGATGTTCCCCAACGAGCTCAAGCAGAGCGTCGCCCTTGTGGACGCCGTTTGGTATGCGGATTTCGAGCAGCATCTTGCCCCAGAACACCTGGAGCCCGTCTACCTCGTCGACTACAGATAGGGCCTCAGCCAGGGCAGACTTGACGCTAGCCGGATCGTCTGTGGCCCTGAAGTGGACGGCAGCGCTGTATTTCTTGTTTTCCCAGAAAATTCCAGGCGTGTCCACGTGTCGCCTGAGCGCGCTCAATAGACCGACAATCCGATCCTCATACTCCGCCATGCCGGGAGCAACGACTAGGGAGCCGTCCTCGTATTTTTCGCCGCCGTGATTGCCGACGTATACAAGCTCGTCGATGCCAACCTTTACCCGAAGATCCGACACACCTCTGCCGGAGATCGCACACACCAGAGCCAGCTTGCCAGACAACCCACGCAAGGCGTTGGCTGCACGGGGAGAGACGACGGCATCATCGGGCGTCGGAGCCAGGTGGGAAATGGTGCCGTCGAAATCTACAAACAGCCCCACCCGCCCGGTGAGCAGCCCTGCCAATTCATCCAAATATTCAAGTAGGTCCAATAGTGAAAAGCCTCCTAGCAGCGACAATGGTACAGGATAGTTGCGCCATACATTGGCCTGCTCTATGTTTCCCACGGGCGTTGCCCGAACGCCATCGCGAACACCTGACAAGGAGTCACCGTCATGCAGCGTGCAACCAAGGACCTGCTCTATTTCGAGACTGGGCCGGACAACGCTCCTACCCTGCGTGTCGAGCCGGGCGAGGAGTTCGAGGTTGAGACTCAGATCAATCGCGGACCGTGGCTCGACGACCACCCGGATCGTGAGGCTCTGAAGATCAAGTTGCGTGGGGGCAACCCGACGAGCGGATGCATCTACGTCAAGGGGGCGGAGCCTGGTCAGATGCTTATCGTCCACATCGGCGACATCGATGTGGATCCCATCGGGTACACGTCGTTCAGCGGATCCAATGGCGCGATGCCGGGTTGGCTGGGGGGCACCGGCGTCGGGGCCCAGTCCAAGGTCGTGGAGATACGCGACGGTCTGATCCACTGGAGCGACACGCTCAAGATACCGGCAAAGCCGATGCTGGGGTTCGTGGGGACCGCGCCCGAGAACACTCGTTGGCACAACGGCTGGGCTGGCGAGTGGGGCGGCAACTTCGACGTGCCCGAGATTACCACAGGCGCATCGGTGCAACTGCCGGTGGCGGTCCCGGGCGCGCTGTTGCACATCGGGGACATGCACGCACGTCAGGGTGACGGCGAGGTGTGCGGAGCCGGTGGGATTGAGGCAGGCGGTCGCGTGCGGATTCGCTGCGAGCTGGCCGATCTGCCTTCCACGATGACCTGGCCGCGCATCACCAACGAGACACACATCATGGTGGCCGCTCAGGCCAGGCCTGCGGAAGACGCATTTAGGACCGCCCTGGAGGAGATGGTGATCTGGCTGGAGGACGATTACGGCTTTTCTCGTGGCGAGGCCTACCTGTTCCTTGGTCAGGTGCTGGAGGCTCGATGCACACAGTTCGTGAACCCGACATTCACGTACCTTGCCAAAGTG
>Ga0209403_10006443_pt1 | contig 11882 bp, 12 predicted proteins | sample ArcticOcean_MG_C_8_FD_187440 | JGI IMG/M metagenome (GOLD analysis project Ga0209403, IMG submission 187440) | Marine microbial communities from western Arctic Ocean - ArcticOcean_MG_CB11_86 (SPAdes) (version 2) | ecosystem: Environmental > Aquatic > Marine > Oceanic | place: Arctic Ocean... | reverse complement strand
CCATATATTTCAGAACGTGCTACCCCAGGAATTCTTTCGAATTTTGATTGAATAATTTCTTCGACAAAATCCCCGTATGATTCAATTGATCTTTCATTATATTTATCTGTCTTAATAATAAACCATGCGATTGCACGAGCATCCTGACCGACAGTACTTATTGATGGTTCCTCTGCATCAGTTGGATAGTCGGAAACCTGATTTAAACGATTCATAACTTCGATAAGAGCTCTTCGCATATCCATATCAACAGTAAATGTTAAATTAATTTCACCTCTACTCTCGAAGGCTGTAGCACGAATTTCGGTTAATCCAGGCAAACCTCTCAATACATCTTCTTGAGGCTCAAGTATTTCTGTCTCTACTTCATTTGGGGATGCGGAGCGCCAATTAGTTGAAATAGTTATTTCTGGCTCTTCCAGTTCGGGGGTTAATTGAATTGGCAGGCGTGAAAGACTAATCGTGCCAAATATAAATAATAAAATAGCACCGACAAATAATGCTATTGGGTTAGCTAGGCATGCGCGTGTTAAATACACTAGCGATCTAAATCGTTAATTACTTTTACTGATTGATTTGGCCGTAATCGCTCATTTCCCCTTACCACTACTTTGTCGTTTAAACTAATGTTGCCAATCACTTGGATATGAGTGGTATTCGATATGCCGGTATTTACCGGGATAAGCTCAGCCCTATTTTGTTGATTAATTCTATAAATAACTACACCTGATTGCCTTATTACAAGTGCGTCACGCGAAACGGCGAGAACATTTTGTCTTTTATTAATTGGCGAAGCTACTTTTACTGCCGTCCCAACTGGCCAAATTTGATCATCAAGCTGTATTCGTATCTCGTAAAGCTTTGATAGGCTATCTGCTACTGGTATGATTTTACTAACAACACCATTAACCACTAAAGAATCAACTTTAATTTCTAAATTATCGCCAGCTTGCATGTATGCGAGCGATTCCTGTTGAATGTAAGATTGAATTTCTAGGTTTTGTGTATTAACTAATCGGACTATTTCATCATTAAGATCAGCTCTTTCACCTATAGATTTATAGCGATCTGTAATAACTCCATCAAAAGGAGCCTTAATAATAGTTCTATTAATTAAATCATAGGCTGTTGCCATTTTTGATTTAATTAATTTAATTTTCGCAATTGCCTCATCTTTATTTGCTTGGATCTGCTCAAGTTGATTTTTTGCTGCGTTATTCTTTTTAGTAAGTTTGTTTAGTCTCTCCGCTTCACTTGTATAGAATTGAAGTAAGGATTTAATTGGCTGAATTTCAGCTTGAATTTCAGCATAATTAAGTTGGTATCTTGTGTTTTCAATTTTACCAATAGTATCTCCTGTTTTAACATAGTCGCCAATTTCAAGTACGCTGACGATTCTCCCTTCTACTTCAGAAGAAATCTTTGAATCATATTGGCTAATTACATTTCCAGAAACCCATATACTTGGAGAGATTTCAATGTTAACGACTTCTTCAATCTGCACAATGGCTTGAAATGGATTATTTTCAGCAATTACATTTCCCAATAAAAATATAAATTGGAATATTAATATAGATATTAATTTATTTATCATAATTGAATATTAAAGTAGTAAAAATTGGTTACTACTTTTCTTTTAATCTAGGTATTAATTCAACTAAATTGCATGGGCGTGTTCGATAATCTAATTGAAATTTTATTATTTCATCCCATGCTGTAACACAAGCATTTACAGAACCTGGCAGACAGAATATATATGTACCGTTCGCGACTCCTGCAATAGACCGTGATTGTATAGTTGAAGTTTTGATTTGTTGATAAGATAAATGACGAAACACTTCACCAAATCCATCGATTACTTTATCGAATAGAATCTCAACTGCTTCAGGAGTACCGTCACGACCTGTTACTCCAGTTCCGCCTGTTGTCAAAATAACATCAACCGTTGAATTAGAAATCCACTTTGATAGCTCTGCGCGAATCTGATAGATATCATCCGGTACAATAACTTTTTCATGTAAAATATGTCCATCAGTTCCTAGTAATTCGGTTAAACGCTTACCAGAAATATCAGACTTCTCCGTTCTAGTATCAGATACAGTTAAAACAGCTATATTAAGAGCAATAAAATCTCTTTTTGATTTGTTTTTAGCCATTCGTTATTTTATTCCATATTTTATTTAACTAGAAATGAGAATGGGCGTGTCCCAAGTTCCTTCAAAAAAATTCATATCAAGTGAATTACGCACTCTATCACTATATTCCCTCTCCTTCATATCCTCGGGAATTTTATTTTCAACCAATTGATAGCCGACAGTAATCACGGCCATTGGGGTAAAGCGCTTTGGTATATTAAAATAATTTATAGAATTTTCTACGCTAAAACCACCCATTTGATGTGCCATTAGTCCTAATGCCGTAGCCTGCAAACATAAATTCTCTGATGCAGAACCTGTATCATATGCGCCCCAACGATTTTCATCATTATTTCTATTTTTTGAATCAGCACATACCAAAAGTAATAAAGAAGCATTTTTTGCCCAAACTTGATTCCCTTCTACTAAACATTCAAGAGCTTTAGACCATGATGATTCATTAGAAGCCTTATCACAGACAATATATCGCCATGGTTGATAACCGTAACAAGATGGCGCCCATCTTGCTGCTTCCAGCAATGAAATTATTTGTTGTCGTGATAACATTCTATTCGGGTCGTACGCGCGACCACTCCAGCGGGTACTAATTAATTCGTGAATTGGCGCATTCGTATCAATTCTTTTATTAAACATAACTTTCCCCTAATTCCTATTTTAAAAATCTTAAAAATGAAATATTCAATCGCGTCGTAATGAATCATTAGGTGATATTGGTGTTGGATACTTTAAAACAATAATATATGAAGACAATATAAATGATATTAATACAGAGAACTGTATTAATGATGAAATATGCTCTCCAATGAAACCCGATTTAACCGCAAGAACAGAAATTAATAATGAAAATTCACTAATTTGGCCTAATCTAATACCCGATTCATCTGAAATATTTTTTTTCTCACCCTCAAAATAAAGCAAACGAGAAAAGACCAAAGGTTTAAATATTAATGCAATTAGAGCGAGCGTTATAGCAGGTAAATAAATTTCAGAAACTATTGAAATATTGAATCCTGCTCCAAGTGAAAAGAAAAATATAATAAGAAAAAAATCTCGTAATGGTTTTAATCTTTCTGTTATAAATAGCGCAATTGGGCTTGAAGCTAATGTAACGCCTGCTATGAATGCTCCAATTTCATGAGATAGGCCAATTAAATTTGCAAATTCAGCAACGCCTAAACACCAAGCGATTGCTAACAGAAATATATACTCGTGAATTTGCTCAAACCGAATGATTAATTTAAATAATATAAAACGTTCAAATAGATAAACTAATATAATTAAAAATGGCAAATATAATAGTTGACTTGCAATATCTAAAATAAGATTTCCACCCTTACCGTATCCCTGTAATAATAATAAAACTATTATTGCTAGTAAATCTTGTATCAGTAATACACTGATAATAATTTGACCGGTATGTTTATGGTGTAATATTGACGTTGGTAATAACTTCAATCCAATTATTGTGCTAGAAAACATCATGATTGCACCAATCAAAACTGACTTCAATAACTCGTATCCAAAGAAAATCCCTACTATAAAACCTAATGCAAAGAAAATAATAGAACTTACTAACGTTACAATTAATGCTTCTCTTAGCATTTTCCATAATTGCTGCGGTAATAAATCTAGGCCTAAAAGATATAAAAGGAAAATAATTCCAATATTAGAAATTTCAGAGATAAGTTTGGGATCTGAAATAAGCCCAACTCCCCACGGACCCAATATAAGGCCTAAGAGTATATAAGCAACTATCATCGCTTGTTTTGCATATAGGGCAACAGTTGCAAAAATAGCGGCGCTTGTAAAAATTAAAAAAATAGTAAATTCAATTGATTGCTCTATCATTATTTTGTTACTTTAATTTATTTATCGATTAAAAAAGATATGATTTTCTATAATCACAATAATTCACTAAACACTCATATTTATTATTCACTTCCATGTGTTTTGATGCTTCAAGTGACAATAAAAATTGAGAAATGTATCATAACTAATCTAGTAAAATTCAAAACGACTGGTATTATTAGAAATATATACGATTTTGTGATACTTAACCAAATTAAATTTACTTATAAAAATAATAAATAATAGAATAATCAATTACTTATATCCATATTCTTATAATAAAATTATAAAGGAATACCCTCTTGAGCGATAAAAATATTGAGAATAATTTTGATATCGGGTCTGTTATCAAAGGACGCTTTAAGCTTGAAAAAGTTCTTGGTATCGGGGGTATGGGTAAGGTTTATAAGGCATTGGATTTATTAAAAGCTGAAGCAAAAGATAGAAACCCCTATGTTGCAATAAAATTATTAAATGATAATTTCAGAGAACACCCTGAGTCATTTATTGCGCTTCAACGTGAAGCAAGCCGACAACAAAAATTATCTCACCCAAATATAGCGACAGTATATGATTTTGATCGTGTTGGAGGGGTAGGAACAGCTGTCTACATTACTATGGAATTGATGGAAGGAATCGAAATTAAAGACTTTATAAGAATGAAAGTACGGCCAAAAAATGGACTACCATTTAAACAAGCCTATGAAATAATCAAACAAATCGGCAATGGTTTGACTTATGCGCACGAACATAATCTAGTGCATTCTGATTTTAAACCATCAAATGCATTTCTATGTAATGATGGTAAGGTAAAAACTCTTGATTTTGGTATAGCTCGTGCAGTCGAAAATCCAATTACAGGAGATTTAACGAAAACTCTATTTGATCCAGGCAAACTTGGCGCATTAACACCTGCATACGCAAGTCACGAACAACTCGAAGGAAAAACGCCAGATATTCGAGATGATATCTATGCTTTAGGTTGTGTTGCATATGAACTATTAACTGGCGCACACCCGTTTAAAAAAGTACCCGCCAATGTGGCGCGAGAAAAACAACTGGTTCCTCCGTATATAAAATCATTAAACAAAATACAAAATACGGCATTAAAAGGTGCGATTGCATTTTTTCGTGCTGATAGAAGTCCATCAGTAGCGCATTTCATAAAAGAACTTGAGGGAAAAGAACTCTTACCTAAACCAAAATATGAGAAAAAAACAAAGTCTAATATGAGCCTCTATGTTGGCTCTGCTATTGTGATTGCCCTTATCTTGGGATTAGGTACTTTTTTTAGTATAGATAAAAGTGTTAAAAAGCAGAAAAAATTATCAGTTGAAGAAGAAATATATGTTCTTACGGATGATATACAAGTAGAAGAAGAAGTATCTATAAAAACTTTACAAGATAAATTACGATCGGGAAAGAAAGGGCCTGTTATGGTAATCATTAACTCTGGAACATTTGATATGGGAATAACTAGTTCTATAAGAAAAGATGAGGGTCCTCGTCATACTGTTAAAATTAAAAAAATTGCTGTAAGTCAAAATGAAATTTCTTTAGAAGAATATGATATTTTTGCGAAAGCATTACAAAAAAATATACCTAACCCAAAAGAAAATGATAGAAAAAAATACCCCGTTAATTTTGTATCTTGGAATAATGCAAATGACTACACAAAATGGCTGTCCAAAGAAACTGGAGAGAAATATAGGCTACTTAGTGAGGCTGAATGGGAATACATTGCCTCTACAGGCAGAAAATCAACATTCTGGTGGGGTTATGATGAAGAACCTAACCGCGCGCACTGTTTCACTTGCGAAACAAATCTTGATACTAGCAAGCCAACAAAAATAGCTAGTTTCGAAGCTAATTTATTCGGCATTTATGATACAGCTGGGAATGTAAGTGAATGGGTGCATGATTGCTGGCATGAAAATTATAAAAATGCGCCAGATAATGGCACTGTCTGGTCTGGTGGTGATTGTACTATCCATATCGCAAGAGGTGGTTCGTTCACGTCTCCTCAACAATCTATTAGAAATACAAAAAGAGAACAATTTAAAACTGACGAAAAACTTAGTCGAATCGGTATACGAATTGCTAGAGAGCTACCTTAATAAAAATAAAGCCACTAGCTATCGCTATCATCACTATGTCCGAGTGAATAATCAGGATCGATTCTATCTCGAATCATTTGCTTCAATTCCTTTGATTCTGGAAATCTGCCCTCTTCTTTACGAGAAAAGATTTTTATATCATCACAAATAATTGTAAATTCACCACCAGAAGTTGGTATCAAAGCAAGTTCACTAATTTTATCGCCAAACGTCATTAATAATTCCTGAGCAATCCAATTGGCTCTAAGAATAAATCTGCATTGCGTGCAATAATGAATTTCTATTCTTGGTGTGCGACTTTTTTCCATTTTTAAATATCTCAGCGTAACTCGAAGTTATAATAAATTAAGATGATATGTGTATTTTTTTATAAACCTTAAAAATTAACTGTATTATATTTTTATTGTGTTTTAACAGATATTAAACTTTATATTGGGTAGACTGCAATTTTTACAGTAAAAATCTAACAATTTAAGTATTTAAGAATGACAAATTGGCAGCAAAGTATTCGTGCATTTTTACATCCGCGTGTAATTACTATGTTATTTTTTGGTTTTTCTGCAGGAATCCCTCTTTTACTCATTTTTTCATCTTTAGGACTCTGGTTGCGTGAAGCCGGATTAGAACGATCAGCTGTCACATTCTTTAGTTGGGCTGCGTTAGGATATTCATTTAAATTTGTATGGGCACCAATAGTAGATTTCCTGCCGCTACCATTTCTTAGTCAATATTTAGGTAGACGACGATCTTGGATCCTAGTGTCTCAAATTGCAATTATTATTTCCATATCTCTTATGGCTATGACAGACCCTTCGACGGGAGATTTACAATTAAAAATGATGGCATTTGCTGCAATTGCATTAGGTTTTTCATCTGCCACACAAGACATTGTTATTGATGCATATAGAATAGAATCAGCCCCACCTGGCCTTCAGGCACTAATGTCCTCAACATATATCGCTGGTTATCGCATAGGTATGCTGATTTCAGGTGCGGGTAGTCTTTTACTTGCTAGTCTTTTTGGTTCAGAAATGCATTCTTATAATTATGATGCTTGGAAATTCACATACTTGTTTATGGGATTTTTCATGCTGATTGGAATTATAACAACGCTGATTGTAAATGAACCAAAAGAATACAAAGCAATAGAAAAAAAATATTCAAATTATGCATACATAAGATTCTTTTTGATTTTCGTTGTAGCAATTTCATGTTTTATTGGGGTATTTCTATTGAGTTCTGAAGTTTCAATACACCTGAAAAATATTATTCAAACTATTGTAATCAACCAAAACCTATCAAATTTTATCGTTGAATTGTTAAGATTATTTCTCAGTTTGATAGCGGCACTATCTGTCACAATACTTTCAATAAAAATAAACTTTGTAAATAAACAAGTTTTCATGGAAAGCTACATTGCCCCTCTTATTGATTTCTTCCAACGATATGGATTAAAGCTTGCGTTATTATTATTAGTTCTAATTTGTCTTTATAGAATTTCAGATATTATGCTTGGTATTATTTCAAATATTTTTTATCAAGATCTTGGGTTTAGTAAAATAGAAATTGCATCGATTGTAAAAACATTTGGGTTAATAATGACAGTGATAGGTGGTTTCTTAGGAGGTATTCTATCATTGCGATTCGGCATAATGAAGATTCTATACCTGGGGGCATTATTAACTGTTGCAACTAACTTATTATTTATGTTGTTGTCGGTATATGGTTATAATATCTCATTACTATACTTTGTTATTTCAGCTGATAACTTATCCGCAGGAATTGCCAGCGCAGCTTTTGTTGCATTTTTATCTCGCCTTACAAATGTGTCATATACAGCAATGCAATATGCAATTTTTAGCTCACTTATGACGCTTATCCCTAAGATTACTGGTGGTTATTCCGGTTCTATAGTGGAAAATATTGGGTATACTAATTTTTTCTTCATTGCATCATTATTAGGCATACCTGTATTATTGGTTATGTTCTTCACAAATAAATACCTAAAATTTGATTAAAATGGAAATTAATGACTATTTCTGAAAATAATCACGATAAAATATTAATCGATAAATTTGATCGACATATCAACTATGTCCGTATATCTGTTACTGATCGTTGTGATTTTCGCTGTGTTTATTGTATGTCAGAAGAAATGAAATTTGTACCGAGAGCACAATTACTTACGCTTGAAGAAATTGCAACAATAGCAAAAGCATTCACCCGTCTTGGTGTAAAAAAAATTCGTATTACTGGAGGAGAACCTCTTATTCGACAAAATATTATCCAATTATTTGAAGATATTGGTGCATTACCCGATCTAGAAGAACTCACAACAACTACCAATGGTTCTCAATTAGTAACTCTTGCTGAACCACTAAAGAAAGCAGGTGTAAAACGAATTAATATTAGTCTTGATTCCTTAGAAACAAAAAAATTTAAGGATATAACTCGTACTGGGAAGTTAGAAAATGTTCTTTCCGGGATTGATAAAGCATTATCTGTTGGTTTCGAAAAAATCAAAATTAATGCTGTTATACTAAAAAATCGTAACCATGATGAGGTTGTTAATTTAGTTCGTTTTGCTATTGGACGAAAAATTGATATTAGTTTCATTGAAGAAATGCCGCTTGGTATTATTGATGATCATAATCGTAACGAAGCGTATTACTCTAGTGATCAAATAAAGCATGATCTAGAACAAGAATTTGAATTAGTTTCATCAGCTGAATCAACTGGCGGACCATCGCGTTATTATAAAATTGTCGGTACAAATACAAAAGTTGGTTTTATTTCGCCCCATAGTCATAATTTTTGTGATCAATGCAATCGAGTTCGCTTAACTGCTGAAGGTCGACTTCTCCTGTGCCTAGGTCAAGAGCATTCAGTTGATCTTCGAAAAGTAATACGAACGTTTCCAGATGATATTGAAAAACTTGAAAATTCGATACGTAATGCAATGAAAATAAAACCAAAAGGTCATGATTTTGATTCTACTGAGAAGCCAATTATATTTAGACATATGAATGTCACCGGCGGCTAAATATGTCATCTGGATACTCTCCGGTAATGACCGATGCTGGTCTACAACCAACTCAAAAAGTTCTTGTTAAAGATGAATACAAAAATACAAGAGAGTTAAATATTGCTGAAGAACGTCCTCTTACAATATATATAGATAGCTATGAAATTGTTACTTTAATGACTCTGGGTACTCGGCCAGAACTACTTGCGCTTGGTTATGTTAAAAATCAAGGGCTCATTACGAATCTAAACGAGATTAAATCAGTCCAGGTTGACTGGGATGTTAATGCTGCAGCAATTACAAGTACAAATAAACGTAACGATTGGATTGATAAATTAGGATCTCGCATTATAACGTCTGGCTGTGGTCAAGGAACTATCTTTAATGGAATTATGGAACAGCTTGATAAATTTAAAATTAAATCAAAAAAAATAAAACAATCTACAATATATCTGTTATTAAAAAACTTAAATTCTTACAATGATGTTTATAGAGATGCAGGTGCTGTTCATGGCTGCGCATTATGCCAAAATTCAAAACCGCTAATATTTATTGAAGACGTTGGTAGGCATAATGCGGTTGATGCAATAGCTGGAAAGATGTGGATGGAAGGTATATCGGGAGAAGATAAAATATTCTATACCACGGGAAGACTAACCTCTGAAATGGTAATAAAAGTGGCGCAAATGAGAATACCTATACTCCTTTCTCGATCGGGAATTACACAAATGGGTCTCAGTCTCGCCAAAGATTTAAATATCACATTACTTTCAAGGGTCAAAAATAAGCATTTCCTTGTGTACAATGGCGATGACAATATTGAATACGATGCCGACCTACCCATAAAACAAGAAGTTGCCAATATGGTAAAAGGCCGAGATTAGCCATTAATCTAACGAAATTTCACCATCGATTTCCAGTTCATAACCTAAATCTTGTAGTGTTATCTTAGTTTTGGCCTTTAGCGTTTCATTTCCAGTTAATTTTCCTTCTGAGATTGCTCGATTAACCAATTCTGTTATCTCTCTTTGTGAAGTAATGCCTACTTTTTTTAAATATTTCCGAATTTCCATATTAAAATTATCTTGATTCATATGTTCACCTCGAATTTAATTAGCATCTATCTAATAAGAATAGTAGTTTATATCATTTTTTCATAGTTAAAATTGAATATGCAGAAAATTACAAAAAATGATATTACTGGAGTAATACTAGCTGGTGGACAAGCCCGTCGTATGAAAGGACAAGATAAGGGGCTAATTTTATTCAATGGAAAACCATTAATTGAATATGTAATTGAAGTTTTTAACCCCCAGGTCAGTAAACTCATCATTAATGCAAATCGAAATCATGATAAATATAGTCAATACGGTTTTGAAATTATTTCTGATGAATACCCAAACTATTGTGGGCCTTTGGCGGGAATGGCGAGCGCACTAAATAAAATAACAACGCCTTATTTAGTGACTGCGCCGTGTGATTCTCCATTTATTTCAGATAGCCTCGTCTCATGCCTTAGCTTGGCAATATTTAACGAAAATACTGAAATTAGTGTTGCCCATAATGGAAAGCGCTTGCAGCCTGTTTTCTGTATGATAAAAAAAACATTAATTTCATCAATGAATGCATATTTAACAGAAGGTGAGAGAAAAATTGATAAATGGTTTAGTCAACACCCCATAGCAATCGCAGATCTTTCGCATTCCCCTAAAAGCTTTGAGAACTTTAATTCCCAAGAGGAAATAATAATTTCTGAAAACAACAATGACTGATACTAAAATAAATAAACCAGTTCTTGGCTTTGCCGCATATAGTGGCACAGGAAAAACAACGCTTTTGATAAATATTATTCCCCTATTAAAGCAAGAAGGTTGCAAAATAGCTGTTATAAAACACGCTCATCACAGCTTTGATATTGATAGCCCAAAAAAAGATAGTTATAAGTTAAGAAAAGCTGGTGCAAATCATATGCTAATCACATCAAATCAGCGTTGGGCGCTTATGGTTGAGAATAATGAGACTAAAGAGCCCAATGTTGAAGAATATATCGCAAAATTTAATGATGAAGATATAGATTTGATTCTTGTTGAAGGATTCAAAACAAAAAATATTCCAAAAATTGAATTACACCGTCCTATTTTAAAGCACCCGCTAATCTGCATAAGCGATAAGAATGTCATTGCAATTGCAACAGATGCTAAATTAAATCATGATATTGATATACCAATCTTAGATTTAAATAATTATATAATTATTACTGAATATATAATTCGTAAATTTCTAAAAAAATAATAGTAGATATAATCATGTCGAATAATAAGATTAATAAAGAAACAAGCTGTATGGATGATTACGACCAGAATTCAATTACAACAGATCAGGCTCTTGAGAAAATATTTGATGCAATAAATCCTATCAATGAAAATGAGGTAATTCCAATTCGAGAAAGCCTCAGTCGAATACTAGCTGAAAATATAAAAGCTAATATAAATGTTCCATCGGGCAGAAATTCTGCAATGGATGGGTATGCAATTAATAAAAAAGATATTCCTTTAGAAAAAACTAATCAACTGAAAGTTATTGGAAAAAGTTTAGCTGGTAATCCTTTTGCCAACTCTATAAAACAAGGTGAATGTGTTCGAATTATGACAGGAGCAATTATGCCAATTGGCAGTGATACAGTAATTATTCAGGAGCATGTATTATTATCAAAATCTGAAACTGAAATTACTATTG
>Ga0209403_10006440_pt1 | contig 11886 bp, 9 predicted proteins | sample ArcticOcean_MG_C_8_FD_187440 | JGI IMG/M metagenome (GOLD analysis project Ga0209403, IMG submission 187440) | Marine microbial communities from western Arctic Ocean - ArcticOcean_MG_CB11_86 (SPAdes) (version 2) | ecosystem: Environmental > Aquatic > Marine > Oceanic | place: Arctic Ocean... | reverse complement strand
CACAGAACGGGCTTCCAACAACTAGGAGTCAAAAAGGCTGTCTATCAGTTGAAGTACTTGCAGAAATGGATAACTCGAATCACTTTGTTTTGAATGAAAAGTGGGAATCTAAAGATGATCAGCTTGCTTACTTAAAATTTCGTGAGAAACAAGGACCTAAGGGAGCATTGGCACAACTCAAGCCCTTATTAGATGGTGAACCTATATTTATATATTGGAATATAGATTCTGTTTACTAATAGATTGACCATTAATAAAGTTTCTGCCTGTTTGAGCCCAGCAAAGTCATCCTTTCCATCTTAGATATAAAGGCGGTCCTTTTTGTGCTACTTTAATCCAGATGAGGGTGTGTGGCGGAGGCCCCCAGAGTGTACCAAAAAAAAACCTTGAGTTGAAATTGTATGGCGGATGTTAAAGTATCCCTTATACGAGGCCAACTTCAGAGAACTACATGAGCCTCCCCAGGAAGAAGTTGTTTTGAAAATGGCCGCATGATGGTAATGAAGAATAAACAGTGTCTTTTTTTTTGATTGATTTAATTGAGAATGCTACTGCTCAGTTGTTAATGAAAATATACTTGAGGAGCTGGTAGCCGCATGGAAAGATGTTTTCTCTATTTCTCGATGAACTATGATTGATCCACACTTCCACTTTCTTGATCCTGTTGCCAATCCGTATCAGCATGAAACGATTGTAAATGCTAATTTCGGATTGAATCCATACTTGCCAGAAGACTACATTCAGGACTTTGATGGTCTTGACGTGGAAAAGATGGTGCACATGGAGATTCTGCCTGATGATTCTGTTGAGGAAGTGCGCTGGATACATGGGATGTTCACTTCAGGACGCTGCCCTTTGCTGGGAGGAATCGTTGCAGCTGCAGATCCTAGCGAACCTGATTTTGAGAATGTCCTGCAACGTTGTGCTGCAGAGAGTTCACTGCTCAAGGGAATCCGTTGGATTTTGAATTGGGATGGGGAACTGAAGCCTGGAGAAACACCTTCGGTAGACCGTGCCACATGGCCACGATCGCGCAAAGCGAATTATTTTACTGATCCGATGTTTGCTGCAAATTATCCACTCCTAGAGAAGTATGGCTTGTCATTCGACTTGCAGTGCAATCCACCCCAGTTGACCACCGCAGCCAATTTCTTAGCTCAATTTCCTAACATCCCAGTGGTCTTAGACCACATCGGCTCCCTCAAGCTCAGCGGAGACAATAAACGAGACGAGGCTATGATGGTAGTGTGGAGAAATGGCATAAAAGCACTCTCAAATTTGCAGAACACCTACGTTAAACTCTCAATGCTGGGTTATACGCTCCATGGCTGGCACAAAGATGAAAAGAAACGACGCAAAATGTGCGATGTCGTTCTTGAAGTCATCCAGATTTTCGGTACAGAACGCTGCATGTTTGCTTCGAACTTCCCTGTCGATCGTGACTTAGACGACGGTCTTACCGCAAAAGTAATTTACGGTCATTACCGTGATTGGGTGTCGCATTTTTCGGAATCAGAAAAGCGTAATCTTTTTCAAAACACTGCTTCACGTTTTTACCGCCTCAATGAATGATCCCCATCTAAAATATATTTTCTTCTTTAAGCTCCTTATTCTTGTGATTTTGTTCTCAGAAGGGCTGCCCTAAAAATAACAACTATGCTACTTCGGCCGGAACACCGCCAAAGGGTGTATCAGTCATTGATGGATTGAAAAAATGAGCAATCGCTACTATTGAGGATAGTTCACTTCTCACTTCCTCATCAGAAAAACGAAAATTTTTTGGAATCACCAGTCCGTCGTTATGGTAAATTCCAATTTCATTGGCAGTCAGCATAAGGCTCTTCTTAAATTGGTGATCACAATCGTCAGTAACGTCGACCACACCCACTGTTTAGTTTCCCCAACGTATCTTGGGAAATTTCAACCAAATCAATGCCCAATACCGGGCGTCGATAGTAGGTGTGAAAATTAATGGTCGGAAGTACTCTCAACTGATTATCTATTGCTTTACGGAGTGGCCGTAATGACTCTCGATGTAAGAGGAGGAGAATTTTCCGCTTAGTTGATCATGTGCAACCGCGTCGGCCAATCGATTTTCTGGAGTACCAAAACCACCGGCTCCTGGTGTTTCGATAACGATTTGGGTTTCAATGGGCACATGAATTTTACCGGGTTTATCATCCAGACGCCGTTCACCGTCAATATCGTGTATCCGAAACTGACCACAAGCACCTGACTTGCCCCCAGCCAGTCCCCATGGTTTGTGCTGAAAACGTTCACCCACTCCATTGAATTCGCAAGTATGACCTACAGGAGTGACCACTCGGCGAAGCCCCATTCCTCCACGATATTGGCCTGCACCACCTGAATCTTCAACTAGGCAGTACTCCTCAACTCGCAGTGGATATTCTTGTTCGATGGATTCAACCGGTAAATTGGATGTATTCGTAATGTGCACTTGCACGCCATCTTTGCCATCTTTACTGGGGCGAGCTCCCATCCCACCGCCAACTGTTTCAAGGTAGAGGTAGGATCGGCCATTGCGAGGATCTATACCAGAGAAGACAGCTGTGACATTGGCTCCGTTGGCAGCAGCAGTCACTCTGCCGGGTAATGCTTCAGCCATTGCACCAAGCACCACATCAATAACACGCATACAAGTTTGAGCACGAGCTGCCACTGGTGCAGGAAAATTAGCATTCAGTATTGTGCCTGGGGCGGCTTCAATATCAGCCATGTCCAGAACACCTTGGTTGGAGGGTACATCTGGATCGAGCACGGCTTTCAGAGCATAACAGACACTCGCAGCAGTCGCGTTCATGGAGACGTTGATGTTGCCGGCCACTTGAGGGCTACTACCAGTGAAATCAAACTTTGCTGAATCCCCATTGACGGTGAGAGCCAGTTTGATCGGAATGTCATAGGTGTTCACTCCGTCGCCGTCCATGACGTCCTCAAAACGATAGGTACCATCGGGAATCTCAGCGATAGCCTTGCGCATGCGCTGCCTAGTACGATCGATAATTCCATCAAATGCCGCTTTTACATTTGGCAATCCGTGGGTTGCAACGACTTCATGGAACCGTCGGACTCCCAGCCGGCAGGAAGCGATCTGAGCGTTGTGGTCTCCACGGCGTTCTTCAGGCACTCGTACGTTCAGGAGCAGTAAATCCATAATGTCGGTTTGCATCTCACCTCGACGAAAAAGCTTGATGACAGGAATTCTCAGACCTTCTTGATAAATTTCAGTCATACCACCCGCCATTGAACCTGGTGCCATCCCACCCACATCGGCGTGATGTGCGATGTTGCAGAGGAAAGCAACCATCTCACCTTTAATAAATATCGGCATTGCGTAATTGATGTCGGGAAGATGGGTGCCACCCGCTGTGTGGGGATCGTTTGCAACGAACAGATCGCCATCCTCAATGTCTTCGCCATATTTCTCCATCAAACAACGAATAAGGCCGCTCATGGAAGCTATATGAATCGGCAAAGCCTCGACCGCTTGAACGATGAGCCTCCCACTAGCATCAATAATGGCAATCGAGTGATCCCGACGCTCCTTTATGTTTGTCGAATAGGCTGAACGCATCAATGCAATAAAACATTCGTCGGCTATTGATCGTAACCCGTTTGCAATGATTTCTAAGCTGATCGGGTCCAGCGCTGTTTTGTCATGGCTCATGTTCATTTCTCCGTTTGTGTCATAATTGTTATAATCAAATGCCCATCGGCCGTCGTTTCGGCACGATCTTCTGGATAGACGGGTGTGGTTGTATCAAGCTGTTCGATAATCGCTGGGCCGGTAATGCAATGACCTGGATACAAATCTGCGCGTGCATAAACCGGAGTCTCAACGGCAACCTCAGCCTTGAAATACACAGGACGAATCTCGCGTGGCTGCGGTTCAAAATGTTGGCCCATCGAAGTTGGGGTCTCAATGTCCTTATGCAGACGAGCATAGACTGAAAGCCGAATATTTACAATTTCAATCGGATCCTCTGCACTGGCATACCCATAGGCTGTTTCGTGAGCTGTACAGAAACTTGCATGCATCTGGGCTGAATCTGGAAGATCATCTAGGCTGAGTGAGGGACCGTTCGCAATAGGCACAAAAAGTTCGAAGTTTTGTCCGACATAACGTGCATCAAAACTCAGCTCCAGACGCCGCCCATCAACGGGTGTTTTCTCATCTTCGAACCATTGTTTGGCACGCATCAGCAAATCAGTGAACGATGTTGCAAGCTCCTCCCTACCGGCATCATCAAGATCGAAGCGACGACTCGCTACAAAATCCTCTTTCAGATCCGAGACAATCAAACCTTGCGCACAAACAATTCCAGGAGCAGCAGGAACTAACATTTCCTGGATGCCGAGGCTAATGGCAACATCTCTGGCGTGCAGTGGTCCAGCACCTCCAAAAGGCATCAGTACAAAATCCCGTGGATCGTGACCACGTTCTACAGAAATAATCCGAATCGTGCGCACCATGTTGGCAACCACAATACCGAGCAATCCGTGAGCTGTCCGTTCTAGTGTGAATCCGAGTTTTTCAGCCAAGGGTTTGTATGCCTCGCGGGAAAGGTCTAAATCCAGTTCCATGCCGCCGTCGAGCAGTCCGCGTGATGACAAACGCCCCAGTAACAGATTCGCATCAGTAACCGTAGGTTGCTTACCGCCAAGTGCATAACACGCAGGGCCTGGATCCGCTCCGGCGCTGATTGGACCAGCCTTGAGCAACTCATCACGATCAAACCAAGCGATGGAGCCTCCGCCGGCACCAACGGTTTCGACATCCACACAAGGCAATCGAATGGGAAATCCAGCAACGTTGCGATCAAATGTCAGATCAACCCGAAAATCACGAATCATTGCGACATCAGCACTGGTGCCTCCCATATCCAAAGTGATGACTTTATTGCGTCCGGATTGTCGCGCTGCGTAGGCAGCACCCACTGCTCCAGCTGCTGGTCCTGAAAGAGCTGTTCGTACCGGTAATTCACGAGCTCGTTGGGGTGACATGAGCCCTCCACTGGATTGATTGATACCCAGGGCTGCACCAGGAGCATGGGCCGCAACACCCTGTTCAAGGGTATGAAGATATTTTCCCATCACCGGTTGGAGATAGGCATTCAAAACGGTTGTCGATAGCCGTTCATACTCACGAAACTCCGGTTGGATTTCTGATGAGAGTGATATGGCGATGTTCGGGGCACGCTCACGCAATACCTCCGCAACCTTTTCTTCGTGATCTGGATTGAGAAATGCGAATAGAAAACCGACTGCGCATGCTTCAGCACCAGAGGCAATCACAGCATCCACTGCTGCAACGATATCATCATTGTTTGGTGCGCGGACAACCTTGCCTGCTGCATCCACCCGTTCATTCAACTCGATACGGTGTTCTCGCTCAACAAGCGCTGGAGGATGATCCATGTAGAGATCGAACATATGAGGGCGAGTTTGGCGGCCGATTTCAAGCAAATCTCTGAAACCACGAGTTGTGATCAAGGCGATGCGACCTCCTATGCGCTGAATCAACGAGTTAGTTCCAACCGTGGTTCCGTGGGAGAGACGTTCTATTGAGGCGATTGGAATGTTGTATTGTTCACACAAGGCAACCAGCCCAGATATAATAGCTTCTGCCGGATTAGCTGGCGTGGATGGTGTCTTGCCAACGTGGACATCACCTGTGGTATCGTTTGCAGCATAAAAATCGGTAAAGGTTCCTCCGACATCCACTCCGACAGTCCAACCCATAAAATTCCTTTCTTCTTTGGATAAATTTTAAATTCAGCTTAAAGTTAGTGAGCACTATGTTATATAATGATTATAAGGCCATCCTTCCTCCATCAACGACCATCGTATGGCCATTGACAAAGGAAGACTTGGGAGAAGATAACCATAAAACCGCATCAGCAAGTTCATCAGGACTTCCAGAACGCCCGACGACATAATCAGAGAGAAAACGTGGATCTGCGTCATGGATGAGTTCTGCATTCTCGTGCTTCATATTGGTTTCTGTTAATCCTGGGCAGACCACATTGATTCGGATTGGAGTTTTCGCATATTCTAAAGCCGCAGATTTCGTGAGGCCGATCACACCATGTTTGCTTGCAGAATAGGCAGCTAGGTTTCTCACTCCATGCAAACCTCCAATGGAGGATGTATTGACAATCACACCAAAATTTTGTTGAGACATTTGTTCCAATTGGTGTTTCATACAATACCAAACTCCATTTAAGTTGGTATTGATGACATTCAACCAATCGTCTAATTCACAATCTTCGGTTTTCTTGAGAGGTTCTGCAATTCCGGCATTGTTGAAGGCACAGGAAATTTCTCCGTATTTCTTGATGATCTGAGCGGTAGTCTTTTCAACTTCTTGATACTGGGAAATGTCAGTACAAATAAATTCAGCCTTGAACCCATTACTAATGAGTGCTTTAGCCTGAGTTTCTCCATTATAGTGATCTCGATCTAAAAGGATGACTTGGGCTCCGTTTTCTGCAAATTTTGTGGAGGTAGCCTTGCCAATCCCATTCGCTGCACCTGTTACAACAACGACTTTTTTATCGAAACATGTATACATGTTAGTCAAATAATCAGTCAAATGGAATACTGAAATTATAATCCTTCAATATGAGGAATGACTTGTTTTCCCATTAGTTCAATACTGCGCATGGTCTGATCATGACCCAAGGTACCAAAATGCATAGTAGCACTCAAATGCCCAATACCCAATTCAGGAATCCTTTTTTTGAAAAATTTTATAACTTGATCGGGACTTCCACAAACAAACATTTGATTTTCCATGAGGGCTTCTATAGTCTGGTATTTTCCCAATGTGGTGGATTTTCGCGCATTAATAAGCCCCTTTAAGGAGGCAACACTGGTATATCCTGCAGGTAATAACCGTTCTACGGGCATTTTTAAAAATTTATTAATAAATGCTTCAATGTGAGGTCTCGCTTCGTTGATGGCATTTTCAGTAGTATCAGAGACATAGACAGGAACTGACCAACCTAATTGATTAGGACTTGCTTCATAACCATAGTCCTTTGCAACAGATTTATACATCCCCAAATATTTATCGATAACCTTTGCTAAGGCAAGGGTTTGATAATAGGTGTATTTTCTACTGGGATGAGCGGCCCACATAATAGTCTCGGTACTTCCTTGAGAAGGGATCCAGATATCAGGATGGGGTTCCTGATAGGGTCTTGGCCAAATATTCACATAACGATGGCTATAATATTTGCCATGAAATTGTGTGGGCCCAGGTTGAGTCCAAGCCTGTAATATCAGATCATGAGCTTCATGGAACCGATCCAATGATTCAGCAGGGTTTACACCAGAAGTGTGATATTCTACTCCAATACCTCGAACGAATCCTGCAATCAACCTGCCTTCTGTGAGATTGTCAATGATGGCATACTCTTCTGCTATCGCTAAGGGGTTTTCTAACAGCGGAAGCCCCCTACCAATGACACCTAATTTGACATTACCGATGTCCCTTTGAGTTAAAGCACCCGCTAAGACACCCGGGGTGGCCATCAATCCAAAAGCTGTTTGGTGGTGTTCATTGACCCCAATGGCATGAAATCCAGACTGAGCGCCATGTACTATTTCATCAAGGTATCTTTTATATAACTTGCTGCCTTCTTTAGGATCATAATTCGAATTGGGATAATCTAACCACAAACATTCATTGTCACCCACTTTCGTCAAATCAAGGGATGCATAGGGCATTAAGTGAAAGCACATTACCTGCATTTTTTTACTCCATTATAAAATTTGTAATCAATTCACAATACTCATCTGTCTTTTCAACATGAGGAAGGTGGCCACAGTTTTCAATAATTGCCAATTGAGACCCTTCAATCTTTTCATTGAATAATTTTGACTGATCTAAAGGGCAAATATTATCATGGCTTCCCGAAATGATGAGGGTAGGAATATTAATTCGGAATAACCATTTTTCCAATTGAGGGCTGTATATTCGAGGCTTCCAAGACAATCTCGCCCCTGTGGTTTTATTTTTTAAAATGAGGTCCATTGTTGCTTCATCCACTTCCTGATTGATCATGCCCTCAGCCAATGTTTGATCATAAAATGCTTTCCTGGTGAATTCATCATCGGTTGAAAGGAAGGGATCCAAACCATATTGTCTTTGTAAGGATAAACCGGCAGGGGCCGCTAAAACTAAAGACTTGATATTGTTTGTGTTCCTGATGCACATTTCAGCAGCAATCCATCCACCAATTGAGGAGCCCACTAGATGAATATTCTGCATTTTTAAATGTTCAATCAATTCTAAATAAAAATAGCCAACGTCTTCCATTTTGTCGAGCCACTCAGGAGTGTCTGATTGACCGTACCCTGGATGTTCTGGGACATATAACTCAAATTTATTTGAGAGTTCCTCCATAAATGGAAGCCAAACTGGAGCACCTCTGCCACCATGCAGAAATAAAACTTTCTTCCCTTTGCCTTTTCTTTTAATACTGATTTCGCAGCCACAAATTTTCTCTCTAAACTCTTCCATTCCTTCACTCATTTGTTAAACTCCATCTCTATTGAATTCAAAATTATTTTCCTTGTAATATACATTATCTTAACTGATAATGTATATCAAAATAAAAAAAATACAATATATTATATTTTTTATTTGACATTCTAAATTTTTTGGATTAAGATTGTTTTTTAATTTTTAAGTTGACACTTTGCCATTGGATATTGAAAAATGACTTGCATGAAAAGATTCCTGTTAAAATCTATTTAAAATAGCAATTTGTTCCCTTAAAAAGAATAAATATCACTCTTGAGAAGGCTTTTAAAAAGAAGTGATACATTTTTAACTGCAAATCGGAGGCATTATGACGAAGAAATCTACGAGACGTTCATTTATTAAGAAAACTGGTGGTACTTTGGCAGCAGCAACAATTGCCACTCCCCTTATCAATTTTTCAGCTAAAGCTCAGTCAAAAAAAGTCATTCGTGGAGCAATGGCATTGGGACAATTTAGCTCGATTGACCCACACACGGCCAACGATCATACGGGCTATTCGGTGGTAGCTTCTATGTTCGGTAGTTTAGTCAGGACCCCTCCAGGAGGATCATCCGCGGACCCGGCTGCTCTGGAAGGGGATTTGGCAGTCAACTGGGAAAGCAATAAAGACTTGACGGAATGGACGTTCAACTTAAGAGAAAATGTTCAGTGGCAAAAAGGATTTGGAGAATTCACAGCAGACGATGTCGCCTTTTCAGTCAATCGGATCAAAAACCCCAAAACAGGATCTGCGTGGAGTAAAAGATTCGATAATGTCGATGTTCAAGTGGTTGACCGTTACACCGTCAAGCTGAGTACTCAAAAACCTGATCCACTTTTTCTCACAAAAGTCTTTGATTGGCAAACGGGGAATATTGCTTGTAAAAAAGCAGTTGAGCAGATGGGAGATAAATACTCAACCAATCCCGTTGGAACCGGACCCTTTGAATTAAAGGAATATCGGCCAGGAGATCGCGTCATTCTGACCCCCTTCAAGGATCATTTCCGCTGGAAAAACGGGGAGGTTGAGATGACGAATGTGGATGCCTTTGAAATCGTCTTGTATGGGGATGCCACTTCAAGAGATGCTGCGATGTGGGGCGGTGAAGCGCATCTGATGCAGGCAACTAGCGGTTTCAAAGCGAGATCTGCTTTAGCAGATAGAGCCGGCTTAAACACATGGAAACAATGGCCAGCCGCACCTTGCATCGTCCGCTGCAACTTTAACATCTCCCCCCTCGATGATATACGGGTCAGAAAAGCGATTGCCCATGCGATAAATCCTCAAGATGCCGCAAAAATACTCTCACAAGGAACCAGTAATATCTTGCCTATGACTGCACCTTATACTGCTGGGGAACCATTTGGGATATATGGTGGCTTGAATTTATCAGAAGCAATCTATCCCTATGATCCGGAAAAATCTGGTAGACTGCTTGCTGAAGCAGGACATTCCAAGGGGATCGATTTAGGTAATGTTCCCTGCGGACCGTGGGGTATTTGGAGTTCTGTGTATGAAGTTTTACAACAACAGCTTGCCCAAGTTAAGATAAAATTTAATATCAATGTTTTAGAAGCCCCTAATTTCTTCAAAGCAGCCAGGGGAGGAAGCAGCCCCCTGCCTATCTATCTGGCCTCTCGTTTTCCTGATGCCAATTATTATCTCGATGAATTTTTGCATTCAAAAAATGCTCCTGGCCAAAACATGGGGGCGTACAAGAATGACAAATTTGATCAATTAGTGGATTCTGCATGGACTGAAACAGATCCAGCAGCTCGGGTTAAAATGTTGAAAGACGCTCAAATGATTGCTCTTGAAGAGGCAGCTGGTATGCCATTTATGGGACTTTTTGGCATGCAGGTCGCCAGTCCTAAAGTCGACTTGGGTTACCCAGGTGGAGATCCTGCAAAAACAGGATTAGCGAGAGTTTGGAACCAATGGCATAAAATATCTGAAAGAGTTCGTTGGGTAGGGTGAACTAATCTCAGAAAGAGGCCCGTATCGTAAAATATTTTATTAGACGATTGTTATGGACCATTGTGGTCATGTTTGGGGCTGTCACCATTGTCTTTATTGTAATGAGGTTTGCAGGGGGGGATCCCACCTATGCTATTTTAGGAGACCACGCCTCCCCTGATGTCCATGAGGCTTTACGTGAAACTCTTGGATTGAACCGCCCCATTTATCAACAATATTTTGAATACATTACGAAATTATTCACTTTCAACTTTGGTGACTCGCTGGTCAAAAAAGTTCCAATTGGAAGTTTGATCTCGCATCATATTCGATTTACTATCGAGTTGGCGATTGCAGGTTTTATGATTGCCGTCTTGATTGGTATCCCCTTGGGGATTATCGCGGCGTATAAAAGAAATACAAAAGTCGATCATTTCATTCGCATAGTCTCATTGTTTTTTCCATCAATGCCGCCCTTTTATGTGGGCATCGTTTTCATTTTGCTGTTTGCCTTGATCTTTCCCATTTTCCCTTCAAGTGGCGGTGGTAATTTGAATGATTTTGCTGATCGTATGTATCGCTTGATCTTGCCCTCCTTATCACTGGGATTATTCCTTTCAGGAACACTGGTCAGAATCACCAGAGCCAGTATGCTCGATACAATCAATAAAGATTATGTCTCCGTCGCAAGATCGAAAGGGTTGGGTCCAATCCGAACGATTCTTAAGCATGTCTTCAGAAATGCATTGATCCCAATTGTGACAACGGCCGGAATGCTGCTGGCAGCAGTATTAGCAGGAACGGTCATGACCGAAATGGTATTCGGAAGACCAGGGTTAGGGAAATTGTTAGTGATTTCGGTAAATTCTCGTGATTATCCTGTAATCGAGACAATACTCGCTATTTATGCATTGATTATCGCCCTTTCGAATTTATTGGTGGATATCATCTATGCTTATCTTGATCCAAGAATAAGATACGAATAATTTATAAATGGATAAGTCATTAAACCTAGGATCAACACTTATCTTTTTACTGATCTCACTTCCACTGATTGGGATCATATTTTGGCCTTATTCGCCTTATTCACAAGATTCTGATCTTTTATATTTAGCGCCAAACGCGGATCATTGGTTTGGCGCGGATGATACTGGCCGGGATTTAGTTGCCCGAGTCTCCATTGCTGTTGAGATTTCATTTTCAGTCGGAGTCTTATCAGTCATCATTGGAATCCTGATCGGCTTACCCTTAGGCTGTTTTTCAGCTTTTTATGGGGGAACGGTTGATCTTTTAGTGCAACGGCTCGTTGATATTCTGATGGCATTTCCATTATTGATCATGGGCTTGTTAATCATCGCGGCAGTCGGTTCTGGTT
>Ga0209403_10006439_pt1 | contig 11890 bp, 5 predicted proteins | sample ArcticOcean_MG_C_8_FD_187440 | JGI IMG/M metagenome (GOLD analysis project Ga0209403, IMG submission 187440) | Marine microbial communities from western Arctic Ocean - ArcticOcean_MG_CB11_86 (SPAdes) (version 2) | ecosystem: Environmental > Aquatic > Marine > Oceanic | place: Arctic Ocean... | reverse complement strand
TACACCCGAACAGGCTCAGACGATTTCGTTGCGCGAAACCACAGATGAATACACACTCAACATTGTTGGCTCCAGTGACGACATCGAATACTTCGATAACGGCGATGTCGGTTCCAGTGGCGACGATTGGATACGGCTCGAATTTCTTGGCCCGGAATCGCGACTGCTCACGGCTTGCCTGACGATTCCCGATCAACAAGTTGCCGCTCGCATTCGAGCTTATCGACTCGACAAAAAGGAAGGTGATTTCGTCCTTTTGCCGATCGTGGAATACGATGACGGCAAGAACGAGAATGAACGCAATCATCAGCAACAAGAACAACACCGCATCGCCATCAACCGCACCCTGCAGCCGGGCGAAACGTATTTCCTCCGCGTCGAAGCAAATTCGCCCGGATACGATTTGGAATTGCGAGTCGTCAAGCCGGCTCCTTACGACAATCCTCAGCGAGCTATCGAGCAAGCGGTATACGATCATATTGGCCAAGTCGACGCTTGGATCACCAATCGTCCGCGCGGTGCGAGCGTCGAGCGACGAATTCGCGACAGCGGCAACCTGCTTGGCACAAATTGCATGAGCTGTCACACGCAATCGGGAGTGTGGGGACCAGCCATTCCGTTTGCCATGGGTTATCGTCCGCAGAATGTGCAACCTTGGCGACACTTGATCAACACGTGTTACCAGTCGTTACGTCCCACAAACGAGCTCAAGGACGCTGCCAATAACACGAGCCTCGCGCCGCTCGATACCGGCGATGGCCCGGCGGGCACTCGAGTCGCCGGGCACGCGGTCGTGTCACTGGAACGTTTCATGCCTCCTCGCAAATTACAAAGTATGCAGTCGCGGCGTACCGCCAATTACGTTTTACTAACGGGAGACCCTGGCGGTATCAACGCAGCGGGTCCCGGTGCGAATGTAGGGCAGGGGGTCGTCTTCAACTACGCCGGAGAAATCGTTTGGACCGCGTGGCACGCTACGGGCGAGCCTAAATACTTCCATTCTTTGGAAGACAAAGCGCGTCGCATGTTGGACATCAACTTGAAATTCTGTGACGATCTGGGACATCGAGTTGAGTTCTTCTCGCGTTACTTCCCAAAAGACTACGTGGCAGTAGCTACGAAAGTGTGCGATCAAGAGAAGCTGGACGACGCCAAGAAACAGTTGGCAATCGATCAGGCAAAGCAGCTTGAAGCCAAAATCCAAACACAAATTGCGGCGGATCTTTTGCGCCTACGTGGCGTTCAACTGGAGGGAGGCGGCTGGAGCTTCGATCCTGGCACAGCGAATGAAGATGGCAAGTCATGGACGGTAAAAGATCAAAAGGCGGATCCATCCCCTACGTCGTTGGCGCTAATTGCATTCCAAGCGGCGGGCATAAGCAAAGATGACCCAACTGTCAAAAAAGGCATCGATGCGTTAATGAAGCTGCAAAAACCGACGGGGATGTGGAAGGTGGCTTCACAGACCGGATTTGTTTCGACCAGCTATGCGGTGCACGCTTTATCGCGTTACTTCCCAACTGAGCCGCCCACCTACCAAGATACTCAATTCAAATCGCAACAAGGTGAGAGACTCGTCCAGACAATTCGTCGAGTTCGCGACACTGCGATGGCGCAAGACAAACGATTCCTCGGCCAACTGATTGAAGATGCCGGCCACGAAATTGCGCTGGTAAGGTTTTGGGCAGTGCTGGGGCTCGGTTATCTAAGCGACGACGTGTGTGTTCAGCCGTTGGTAAGCCGTCTGGGCGACAAATCCAAAATGGTTCGCGAGGCGGCTCACTGGTCGTTGCGACAAAATCTGATCGACGACCGCGGATGGAATGAAACTCTCGCGGCGCTCCAATCGGAGGATGACTATCAACGAGAATCTGCAGTTCGCGCTTTGATTATGAAAGTCGATACCGTCTTGCCGCAGTCCGCGGTGAAACACGATAAGTTGGTGACGGCTTTCGACCGCTGCCTGAACGAAGATGGTCATCCGGCGGTGCGAGCGTGGACGACTCGAGCGGCATGGCAGTGGTGGGTCTGGAATCCACCCGTCCGAGATGCACTCAATGTCGCCTGGAAGAAACTGCTCTCTCGAGACGAAAACAACGCGTTGACTGAAAATGCAATTCGCTATCAGACCCACGCGTTGTTCATCGCCAACGGCCATATTGCCAATGGCTCTAGGCAACATCAGTACAAACAACTTGAGAATCTATTTGCGGACCTGCACGCCACCTGGAAAGATGCGCGTGAGAAAAATGCAAACCTTGAACGAACGTTGACGCAACGACTGTACTCGGTTTCGTCAACATTCTACAGCCAGCGGGGAGGTGACGGCGGGCCGGGACAACTCGGTTACGTCACGCCGGGTTCCGGGAAACTATTTGGTGATATCGCCCTGGCACAAATTGCCCATGTCGAAAAACTTCCTGCTGGCGACCGCCGCGACACGCTGCTGCAAAGCGTGTTGGAGGGCTCTGCGAACATTCCGCACGAGGCGTTACAAGAAAAGCTTGTTGAGTATTCGATCAGTGGCCCGGAGAGTTTTCGCAGTCTCGCGGCCAGTAGCATATCAGACCCGCGACTCGTTTCGCTGATCGCCGTGCCCGAACAACTGGAACCGATGTATCGGCAATTATTGCGAGGTGCTGCCGAACCTCCTCGCCGAAAAGATCTGTCCGATCCGATCCTCAAAATGTATGGCAGCGTGCGATGGATTTTGCCCAAGAGCGACGAACAGCGAGAGGAGATTCTGCAATACATGATTCCATCGTTGTCCGCATATCGCACGTCGGCTGAAATTGAGAAATTTGAGGAAGTCGCCGTTCGCGGACAAGCCCAACGCGATGCCGAAGCCGCCTGGTATCTCGCCGATGGACTCGGCACTGCCGTGGCAAAGAACCCTGACTTACACTTCGAACACTTGGCGCAGTCGCTGCCAGACTCTTTTGAGAACGACGCGCACGCTCGGTTTTGGTTAAGAAGTGTACCCTGGATGCTGGAATTCAAACGCGAACTTCCCGTGGTCCAGGTCGACCCAAAGAAGTTGCCACCAGTAGATCCGTTCGAGGAACTTCGAACCCGCGCGCTCCAGTTGTTCTTGACTCAGTTGACCGAACAAGCCGACCCGCGAAACCGAAAGGAAGCCGCGAACCTTGCAAATCAGACCGCGATGAAACGCAATCCCGAAGTGCTGACCGCTCTCGCCGCGATGCTGAAATTCGAAAAAGACAAAGGTGTTGTGGATAATGCCAAGAAAGTACTATCGCAAAGTCGCGATACGTTTCTCCGCGATCTGGTCGCGGCATTGAAAAAACAAACCGACCACGGTTTTCCTGTCCAAGACGGCAACCCACAACCACCGCAGGAATTCATTGTCGACGTCACTTATTTCCGAGACTACGTAGTTCCCGAGATGACCAAGGTTCTGCGGGGAGACGAACGCAGCTGCATGATCTGTCACGGCGAGCCCCGTCGAGTGCCGTCAATGGAACTGCATTCTCCCGACCAAGTCGGATTTCTGCCAGTAGAAAAACTGCTGGAGAACTATCGCGTGCTTCAACAACGAGTTGACACAAAGGAAATTCTGAAAAGTAAGTTGCTTCGCAAACCTCTAAACGTGCAAACCGGAAAGGAAGATGGCCACCAAGGCGGGCGGCGATACCAAGTGACAGATCCCGGCTATCTGATTTTGCAACAATGGGTGACAAACCAACAAAAATTGCAGGACCAGTTCGGCAAGCCAGCTCCTTTTGTAATCAAGCGTTAGCGTCCGACGTGTCGTTCGGGCCGGCAGTGAAGGCGAACCGGGGTAAGCATCCTGCTTGTCATCGATGTTTGTCGCAATCGCCAGCTGGAAGACTGTCTGCCGACATGAAAACTCCCCTCTCCCGCAGAACGTTGTTCGATTTGCACGCATAAAGACGCTCGGATATGATCGTGTCAGGTTGAAAATCAATCCAGGCGGTGACTTTGTTCGCAGTCGGGCAACTTGTCCCCAGTGCTCTCTGCCAAATCTGCGGGGCTTGCGCAAGGAACAATTCACAGAAGGAACAATTCACATGATGACGCTCGCAAAAATTCAAACTGCAGCGGCGGTCCTCGTCGTGGCAACGGTGGTTACCATCGTCAACGTGGTTGTCGTTGAGCACGTTGGCGGCGCGGACGAAAAGAACCTGAATGTGCCGCTGACGTTGACGCCGCGGCAGTTCACCAGCTATCAGGCTTTGATTAAACCGGCGGCGCATGAATCACCGTGGGCGAAGATTTCCTGGCACGCGAGTGTCTGGGAAGCTCGCGAGCAAGCGGCGGCCGAGGGGAAACCGATTCTCATCTGGTCGGGTGGCGGGTCACCTCCGCTGGGCGCTTGCTGACAGGCTGGAGCTGGCGGCCGTGAGCCGTCGAAGTGGGAAAATGATCTCGAGACCATCCAGAAGCAGTTTGTCTGTGTCGCGATCAATGGTCGCGCGCAGGGACGCGGCTTACCTGACGCTGACTTCCTGCGAGATGTTTGCGGTCTGAAGTTCTCCGGTGCCGGTGGCGACAGAGTTTGCATTACCGCCGACGGCAAGGTTTTGGGGACGAACTTTCAGACCTGCGTGCAGGACGCGCTGAAGGCATGGGATGCTCTTCCGGAAGAGCACCGCAAGCCCGGCTCGGTGAAACTCGGTAAGCGACCAGCGGGAGACGACGGTCTTCCCAAACCTCCGCCCGCCGGACTGGTTGTCAAGATTCACCTTCGCGCCCTGGGTCGCGACAACGATGGCCGGTTGCGCCACGCCGAACGCCGAGACTGGCTGGGAGAAAGTGACGATCCCGATGAGCAACGACGCCACCTGTTGGCCGGTTACAAAAAAGTGCGACCGGACATCGACATGAAGGTGCTCGAAAAGAAATATGGGAACATGCCGCATTGGTTTCGGGTTTCCAAGAGAATCTACCAGCCGCATCCCGATTTCATGTGGATCACCGAGGCGGAATGGAAGTCGCTCATCCCGGCCAATCCCAAGGTGGGAGAAAAGTATCCGTTTCCCGAGAGCATTACCCGGCGGATCTTTCGTTTCCATCTCGACCTGAACCGTACGATCGGCGATCCCATCACACAAGAGATTATGGCCGGCGAATTGTGGCTGAAGGTGATCAAAGCATCGCCTGGCCAGATTCAGTTGCAGGTAGAGGGCTTCGCCAAAGTTCGAGATGGCCATATTCGCAATGCAGACCTGACTCGCAAGTTCGAAGCACGGTTGTATGGCTATCTCGATTACGACCGGAAGAAGGGCGAGTTCATACGCTTCGACATGCTGGCCCTGGGCGAGACCTACGACGGCTTCGAGGGCGGGTTGGGCCATTTCGGCTACACGCGGCCGGGCCGCTCGCCTTATGGCATCGCGTTCGAACTGGTGGGCGGCGATGACTCGCCGGCCCTACGCCACATTCCACCTCGCGGCGGCGGAGCGACCTTTACCTATAAAGGCTATTTCGGAACACCATTAATCAAAAAGTGAATTGTCTACGCACTCGTACGCTCTCGGGAAACGACCGCCAAGGACAACGTCGCGCGGATCAAACCAACTTGACGTGCATAAATACCCAGAGAGTTGCGATGAGACGGATTCAAAAACTGACGAGCATTCTAATTTCGCGGTAACCTAGCGGGTTTAGTGAAGTAGCTTTGCGTACTTTTGTTGTTGGTCAGTGAAGTTCAAATCTCGAGTGTGCGTTCTTAAGTCGGATTGACTATAACGCCACGATTGCCAGCAAAATGGCTCTCGTCCCTTTTTCTTCTACTACGTCTTTTTCTTCTACGTCTTTTTCTTCTACGGGGTTTCGAGACTTTCAGAAGTAGATATGCGTATCCCCGACGATTCTTCCCGGACCGACAGAGGTAATGCAATGAATCACTACATGACCCGTCGCGATTTCGGCACCACAGCTGCAGCTCTTACCGGTTCCTTACTGGCCACCGTGCCGGCACAGGCCGAGACGGAAACTCCAGCCGAAACGGCCGTTACATCGCTTTACAATTCGCTCAGCGAGTCGCAGCGCAAAATTATGTGCCATGACTGGGACAAGAAAGGCTACGGCGACTATCCCTTGCGGCTGCACGTTACCAACAACTGGGCAGTCTCCAACATGGCCATCGGTTCGTTGACCAAAGAGCAGCAGACCATCGTCGAGGATATCTTCCAAAGCGTGCTCCAGCCGGAATGGCCCGCCAAGCTGCGCCAGCAAGCCAAGGATGATACCGGCAATGACTGGACTCAGGACCGCAAGATCGCCATCTTCGGTACACCGGGCAGCGGGCAGTGCCAATGTGTCATTTCTGGCTTTCATCTTACGTTCCGCGCTGGCAAGGCCAAGGATTCGCCGGTGGCCTTTGGAGGGGCCATTTGCCACGGTCACCAACCCAGCGGTTTTCACGAGAAGCCTGGACACCCTGGCAATCTCTTCTGGTATCAAGCCCAGGAAGCCCACAAAGTCTACCAGGTCCTCGATGGCAAACAGCAGCAAAAGGCCTTGGTGACCAAAGGAATGCCCTACTACGACTTCGGCAAGGGCATCGACCGGACGCCAATCCTGCCCAAAAGCGTATTTAGCAATCCGCTGGAGCCGGACGTGCGCTTCCACGGTTCCAAGGCGGCCGAGTTGCCCGGCCTGCCGATCGCCGAAATGAGTCGAGACCAGATAGAAGCTGTGAGGAAGGTCTTGCAGAGCATGTTGGTTCCATACCGCAAGCCGTACCAGGACGAGGTCATTAAGTGTCTCGAAAAGCAGGGCGGCCTCGATCGGTGCCATCTTACCTACTACCAGGAGCGTACGACCGGCAAGGATGGCGAGTGGGACAACTGGCGCATCGAAGGCCCGGCGTTCGTGTGGTACTTCCGTGGCTTTCCGCATGTGCATATCTGGATTCACGTCTCCGAGGATTCGAATGTCCCAGTGACCTCACATTTCGGATAGTCCAGTGGAAAGACGAACAGGATTCGCAGCTGCCGAACGTCAACGGCCGCTTTCTGATGCGGACCTGGCAAGGGCGGGTGGTGTGCTACGACCTGCGGGCGGCCGGAAAATAGGGCTGATGCATGCAGGCCCTGAAACGGCATTTTAGTGGACTTCTCGGCAGGGACACGGTTGCGATTAGCTGGTATAAGAGAAACATGAATACACAACGAAATACACGACGCCAAACCGTCAGCATTGCCTGGTTGATGGTTGCATTTTGTACAGGACTGCACGCGGAAGAACCGACAGCGGATGCGATTCGCAAGGCCGCGGGTATCGACGCCGGATTGGGGTTGGTCATCGCGGACAATGCCACGCTGGCGTGCGATCTGGCCGGGGATGGAAAGCTGCTGGTACATTTGCTCGCCAGCCGGGATGACTTGCTGCCGCGGCTGCGCGATGCCGTGCAGTCGCGCGGGCTTGGCGGTCGAGTGATGGTGCAAGTATTGGCAAAGGACGGACACTTGCCGCATCCCGATCGCTTCGTCAATCTCATCGTCGCGGATCTCGACCAATTGGCGGCGCGTGGGCTGCGGCGTACGGAATTCGATCGTGTGCTGGCTGTTCGCGGCGCGGCGTTCTTGCGGCAGAATGGTGCGTGGCAAGCGAAGCCGGCTCCGCGAAACGCAAAGCTCGACGATTGGACGCATCGATTCTATGACGCCAGCGGGAATTGCGTTAGCCGTGATACGGTGGCCGCTGTGCCGCGCGCGGTGCAGTGGCAACACGGACCGGCATTAGAAGATCGTACGGCCGATGGGAAGGTTCCGCGCGTGGCCGCCGGTCGCTTCGTGACGTTCGACGGACTGAGCGGCGACCTAGTTTGTCGCGACGCCTCGAACGGCTTGCTGTTGTGGCGACGGTTCATCGGCTCGCCGCAGAACGCGGATTTTGCCATCGTCGGTGGGCAGATTTACTTGTACCACGACCAGCAGACGAAGCCGGTTGCTGGCCGTCGCTTCGTGGAAAACGGGCCGCTGGTGTCGATCGAGCTGACCACGGGAAAGTCGACCAAGACATACGACGAAGCACTCCGCGCCGGAACGGCTGGTCCGGTCGAAACGGAACATCACGAAGACGCGAAGCGCTTCGAAAAATATAACCCGGTGCCGTGGTTCATTGTCCGCGACGATGTCATTGTCCAAGCCTACGGATCGGAACTGCTGGTATTAGATCGCGTCAGCGGCCAGCGGCGGTTTACGAAAACACTCGATGCCGCTCACACTTGGTTTTCGCCGGTGCTGACAGGCAACTTGCTGCTGGCAGCGGAAACCGTCGGCACCGCTCGCCGCGGCCGGCACGACGGCGCGACCCATGTCCGCGCCGTGACGGCCTTTGACTTGGCGGACGGGAAGACGAAATGGCGGAACGAGGACGCTCATCCGCTGCGCGCGGTTAAAGACAGCAAACGTGGGACGTTTACGGCGCGGGCCGAGTTCAAGCCGTTGAGTGTCGCGGACGGTCTGGTGCTGATCCATGCGAGCAGCTACCAGTTCCGCCACGGCGGCCGCGTCGCGGTGCTGAATGCCAGCGACGGCCGAGAATTGTGGCACCGCGATTTCCAGGCCAAGGAGCTTTACACGCAAGGCTCGCAACGAGCCATCTTCCGCGGCGGCGAAGTTGTCGTGCTGGACGGACTGGGTGCGTTTCGGTTCGACGCGCGATCGGGGGCGGCGATCGGCGATCCAGTGACGCTGCCCAAAGGAGTCAAGCGGCAGGCTCGCAACAACGGCGCATGCACGGCGTCGCGGGCCACCGTCGATTGGCTGATTTGCAATGCGTATCTGTACGTCGGTCCAAACGGTGACGTGGCGGGCTGCTTCGGAGCTCGCGGCGCGTGCGGGCAAGGCGTCGTGCCAGCCAATGGCTTGATGTATGTCAATCCGACGCCGTGCGATTGCGGCGATTACACCCGCGGCTACGAAGCGATGTCGTCGCAGTTGCCCGGCAAGCCGATCGCCAACACCGATCGCCTGGTTCGCGGACCGGCATTCGACGAGCCGCGCAGGTGGACGCTGGCCCTGCCCGAAACCGGCTGGCCGATCTTTCTTGGCGACGCTGGGCGACGTTCGTGCTCGACCGAACCGTTGCCCGAGGAACTGACGCTTCGCTGGCAGCAGCAGATCGTCAAACCGCGCCGCGATGCGTTGGATGCCGATCGGCGGCAGAGCGAACGATATCTCGGCGCGCTCAGTGCGCCAGTTGCGGCGGCCGGCCGCGTGGTCGTTGCCGCGCCGGAGTCGCATGAAGTCATGGCGTGTGAAGCAGTGAGCGGCAAGTTGCTGTGGACGTTTCAGGCCGCGGGAAAAGTCGATTCCCCGCCGACGATTGTGCTGGATTCGGGTTCTACAGACGGCCTGGCGATCTTCGGCTGCGATGACGGGAACGTATACGCACTGCGGCTGGGCGACGGCCAACTCGTGTGGAAATTCACGGCGGCGCCCACGGACGGCGCGGCGATGCTGCACGGCCATTTGGCCTCCGCGATGCCGGTGCCGGGCAGCGTCCTGGTCGCGGGGGACACGGTCTTCGTCGCGGCCGGGCATCACACGGACCTCGGCGGTTTGCACTTCTTCGCACTCGACGCCGCGACGGGAGCGGTTCGCGCATCGCGAGTGGTCACAGCGGACCAGCCGGCCGTGGTCACCAATGATATCCTCGTGGCCGACGCTGCGGGCGGAGTCTGGTTGGGCAACGGCCGATCGATGCTGCACTTGTCGGCCACATTGGAAGACCTCTCGGTGGAAAAAACGAAGATCGGCACGGCCGCCAATCGGCCGGCTTTGGCCTTCGATCGTCAAGGCAGCCGCATTCGCTTTCGCACCGACATCGGCCGCGGTGGTTCCACCCACGGCTGGAAGGGCGCGATGCAGACCAGTTTCATCTCCGCGCATCGCATCGCCAGCGACGATGACATTGCCTACGCCCTCCGCGATCCCACGGCCAACGATCGCCATCCGGTCCGCGCCGACCAGACACCGGCCGTTGTGTCGGTGAAGGGCGGCGGCGAAAAACGGCAGCTTTGGGCAACGTCGATCGGAGCGCTCGGCAGTCGCGAGTCGTACAGCGCGCTGATCAAGTCCGGCGACCGCTTGTGCGTTGGCGGCGGAGCCCGCGACGGCTCGTCCGGCTTCCTGCAAATCCTCGACGCCCGAACGGGAAAACTGCTGGCCACGCACGAACTGCCGTCGCGCGTCACCGAATGCGGATTGGCTGCCGCCGCCGGGCGACTGTTTGTCTGCTGTGAAGGCGGCGAACTGATCTCTTTGGACCGGGCGAAATAGGGGAACAACACGGTTTGCCCTACCGCTACTTGCGGCGGCATTTTTTTCGGGATTTCCCGGCAGGATCGGGGCGGGGATGGGATTAGCTGATAGGAGAAAAATGACTGACGATTCGACCCAACCCGATCCCCATGAAGAGTTTGTGGCCCTGTATGTCGAGCATCAGGTGGCGATCCGGTCGTTTGTGCGCACGCTGCTGCCCGATCCGGCGGATGCGGAAGATGTCATGCAAACGGCGAGCTTGACGATGTGGCGGCGGTTTGAGCAGTTTCAGCTGGGGACGAGTTTTCGCAACTGGGCCTTCCAGGTGGCCAAGTTCGTGGCCATGAAGCACGTCGCCCGCAAGATTCGCGATCGGCTTCGTTTTTCGGAAGCAACGATTAATATGTTGGCTCAACACGTGGAGCAACAAGACGAACGGCTGGCCGGCCAGCGACGGGCGCTGGAACAATGTGTCGATCAGCTCGGCGGGGATGACCAACAGGTGCTAGCAACCTGCTATTCCAGCGGGACGACGTTGAAGGAATTCGCCGAACAATTGGGCCGCACGCCCAATGCCATTTACAAGCAGCTCGGAAGGATCCGGGCAGCGCTGGTCCTGTGCGTCCAGCGCAGACTGCAAGCAAAGGGAATCGTATGAACCAGCTACAAGCAGACCCGCACAGCGACTCGTCGCTAACGGCGCTGATCGAAGCCGTACTCAACGGCCAGGCGGACGATGCGCAATTTGCCGAACTCGAGCAGCGGTTGCAGAACGACGCGGCGGCGAGAGACGCCTACGCTACGTACGTGAATTTGCATTGCGAACTATGCGGGCGGTTCGCCGTCGAGGGCGACATCGTCGGGTTGGAGGCGGAATTGGAAAAAGAATTTCGCGAAGGAGAACTCGCCGACTTTCGCCGCACGCTAGGCGCCGAGTCGATGTACCGTGAACCTCGCCGCTCAACGTTGAAGCGCGTATTCGCGATGGCGATCGTCGCCGCGTTGGTTTTAGTCGGCCTGTTTGTCTGGAACAACCGCTCATCGCAGAACGTGCCGTCACCCGATACGTTAGCACAAGTCCGCGATCTGGAGGGCAATGTCACCATCATTAGCTCGACCGACACTTCGGCGGCGCGGATCGGCGATGCGCTGCGGCCCGGCGACCGGCTACGAACCGATGAGAAGAATGCTCGCGCCGTTTTGGAATACGCCAATGGAACCACCGTCGAGGTGCATTTCGATTCGGCCGTACAGGTTCCCGCCGCCGGCGACGTTCGACTGCGGCTGCTCGCCGGCTCGATCGAAGTGGACGCTGCGCCGGAACCGGCCGCCCGCCCGCTAGTTTTGGCTACTGATCACGCGCGATACGTGGTGCTTGGAACCCGGTTCCGCCTGTATCGCAACGAAGATTCCACACGATTGGAGTTGAACGAAGGCCAGGTGCGGCTGGAGCGACAAGAGGATAATCGCGTGGTCGAGACGGTGGAAGTCGAAGCCGGTAGCGCGGCAATCGTTTCCGCTGACGCGAAGCCCGTGGAAGTCGTGCCGCTCGCCGCCGGCCGGGCTCGCCTGCACAAGACGCTGGCTGTTACCGGGCAGGACGTCACGTTGTCGCCGTCGGGTGATTTGCT
>Ga0209403_10006438_pt1 | contig 11891 bp, 13 predicted proteins | sample ArcticOcean_MG_C_8_FD_187440 | JGI IMG/M metagenome (GOLD analysis project Ga0209403, IMG submission 187440) | Marine microbial communities from western Arctic Ocean - ArcticOcean_MG_CB11_86 (SPAdes) (version 2) | ecosystem: Environmental > Aquatic > Marine > Oceanic | place: Arctic Ocean... | reverse complement strand
AGGCCGGGGTCGACCTTGTGCACCACCGCGTTGGGCGCGATGTACATGTACTGCGAGTACGCGCCCCACAAACCCGGCGGCTGATCGATAGGTATGTACGAATAAATCTGCCGCGTGGAGCACAGGTGGTAGCTACCCGAGTAACAGTCGCGGCAGGACTGGCAGCCGAGCATGGTCTCCACCGCCACGCGGTCGCCCACGTCGACGCCCCACCTGCGCGCGGCGCCATCGCCTATGGCCTCGATTATGCCCAGCGGTTCGTGGCCCGGAATGATGGGGTAAGGCACGGGCAACACGCCGTTAAACTGCTCGTGGTCACTGCCGCAGATGCCGCAGGCCTCGACCCTCAACAGCGCGTCGTTGTCGCTGATGTCGGGCAGCGGAAACTCGCGTGCCTCCAGCGCCCGCGGACCGGTCTGCACCATTGCCGTAGTTTTCTTTATCGCCATCCCATCCCCACCGGCAAGCCTCCCCGCTGACTGTCAGTTGAACAGGGCGCTGAAGTAGATCTTGTCTGGCGTGTCCTCGCCCACGTGGATGTGCTTGGTTTCCTGGAACGCCGACATGCCCCAGGGGCCCAGCTCGCGGCCCACGCCGCTTTGCTTGTAGCCTCCAAAGGGAAACCGGACGTTGATCATGTGGTAGTCGTTGATCCACACGGTGCCGGTTTCGAGTCGCCGTGCCACCGACAGCGCGCGCTCGGTATCGCTCGACCACACGGCACCACCGAGCCCGTACATCGAGTCGTTGGCAATACGCACCGCCTCTTCGTCGTCGGAATAACGTATCACCGACACCACGGGACCGAAGATTTCTTCCTGGGCTATGCGCATGCCGTTGTCCACGCCCGTAAAGATAGTGGGGTTGTAGTAGTAGCCGCTCTCCATGTCGGGGCGGTCGCCGCCCAGCACGCACTCGGCCCCTGCCTCGCGGCCGAGTCCCACGTACCGCTCCACGGTGTCGAGCTGGTTACTGCTCACCATGGGGCCCATGGTGGACATCATGTCCATGGGGTCACCCACCTGTATGCGATCGCAGGCGCTTACCATCTTGTCGACGAGTTCGTCGTGCTGTTTTTCCGAAACCAGCACCCGCGTGCCCGACTCGCAGACCTGGCCCTGGTGAAAAAACGTGCCGTAGCAGGCGCCCAGCGCGGCGGTGTCGAGATCGGCATCGTCGAGAATGATGTTGGGCGACTTGCCGCCCAGCTCGAGGGTCACCTTCTTTATGGTGCCCGACGCCAGCTGCATGATACGACGGCCGACCTCGGTAGAGCCGGTGAACGCCACCTTGCCCACGTCGGGGTGAGACGCCAGGCGCTCGCCGGCCACGCCGCCGGGGCCGCTTACGACGTTGACCACGCCGTCGGGCACTCCCGCGTCCTTGCAGATCTGCCCCAGTATGAGCGCGGTCACCGGTGTTACCGACGCCGGCTTGATGATGACCGTGTTACCAGCGGCCAGCGCCGGCGCTATCTTCCACGATGCCATCAGTATGGGGAAGTTCCACGGCACGATACCGGCGCATACGCCGATGGGTTCGCGACGCACGATGTTGCGGCTCGCTACCGGCACCGTCTCCGCGAACTCTTCTTCGTCGACGTAGCCGCGGCATAGCCCGGAGAAATACTCGAAGGTGCCGGCTGCTCCCGGCACGTCGGCAAAACTGGCCTTGCGTATGGTGCCGCCGCCGTCCTGGGCCTCGGCTGCCGCCAGTGCCTCGCCCTGCCCGTTGATGATCTCGGCCACCGCCGCCAGGATGTCGGCCCTCTCCTCGTAGCTCTTGTTTCGCCACACGCCGGACGCGTGGGCCTTGCGGGCGGCCTCAACGGCGTCGTCTACGTCGGCTTCGCCGGCGCTGGCCACCTCGGCCCAGGGCTGCTCGGTCGCCGGGTTGATGCTCTTTATGGTCTCGCCAGCCTTGGCGTCGCGATATTCGCCGTCAATAAAAAGTCCGTACTGCTCCATGAGGTCCTCCTGCCGCCCGATGGCAACTCACCTTGGTGAGTATGCGGCCGGCGCGGATCAATCAAGCTTTTTCACCGCAGCCCTTGACCCAGAGGGCCTGACTGTGAGACATTTACATTGGTGATCAAAACAGCCTGGGCCCCCCCAGCTGTAAACTGGAGACTTTGATTATGCCCCCTTCCCCAGACGCACCTTCTTCCAGTACCCCACCTACCGACACACAGGCCCCTTACAGCGGTGCCTGGTGGGTAGTCCCCGGCCGCTTGCTGGCCGGCCCCTACCCGGCGGGTAACGACGAACAATCCACCCGCGAGATACTGGCCTCGCTGCTCGCGGCCGGCCTGCGCTCGGTGATCAATCTCACCGAAGAAGACGAGGTTAACGGTGACGGCGAGGTGCCACACATCCCCGCCTACGAAGACGCGCTCGAAGAAATGGGCGAAGAGTTGGGAGACGTCATCGAGATAGAGCGCTTCGCCATAGAAGAAGGCACCGCGCCCCCGGCCGACAAGATGGAGATGATCATCGACGCCATCGACAACGAGATCGACGGCCGCAACAGCCCCACGCTGCTTCACTGCACAAGCGGCAACGGCCGAGCCTGGCTGGTTGCCGGCTGCTACCTGGCTCGACACGGCATAGCCGTGGGCAAGGACGCCGTGGCCCTGCTCAAAGAACTCCGCGCGGGCGACCCCGCCCTGGTGGCTGCCAAGTGCCCCGAGACCATAGTGCAGGAACGCTTCGTCTCGCGCTGGCGACAGGACCAGTAGAGCCAAGCACTGTTTAACGCCTCCGCCGGACGACCAACATGAACCTGGCAAGGCGAATCCTCGACACACGGCAGACCGACAGCTCACTGGCCGCTGTCTCCGGTTTGCAGGAGGCTGGCCTGGACCACGGCGCCCCCGACACGCCCTCCCTCGCCTGGACACAAAGCCGCGTGCAACTGCTCGAGCGCACCGCGCTGTGGTCGGCGCGCCTGCGACAGGAAGGCATAGAACCCGGCCAACGCGTGTTGCTCGGACCCTCGCGCGGCCCCGAGCTGGTAGCCCTGCACCTGGCCGTGCTCTCCAGCGGCGCCGTGGTGGTGCCGCTCAACAGCTCGCTGTCGACAACCGAGGTAGAGGAGCTGCTGCCGCGTGCGCAGCCCTCGCTGATAGTTACCAGCCCCGACATCGCCCGGCGTCACGCCGCTGCGGCTGGCAACAGTGGCTGTCGGTGGCTTACCGAAGACGAACTCTCCCTGCACGAACACCAGGGCCCGACACTATCGGTTGAAAGCCGGCAACCGGCAGACACCGCGCTGCTCCTGTTTACCTCGGGCACCACCGGCCAGCCCAAGGGCGTGCCATTGTCACACGGCCAACTCCTGGCCAACCTCGACCAGCTGGCCCTGGCCTGGCAACGCGACCCCGATGACCGCCTGCTGCACCTGTTGCCGGCCCATCATTTCCACGGCCTCGTGCTGGGGCTGTACGGCAGCCTGCTGGCGGGCAACGAGATCATGTTGGCGCCGCGCTTCGACGCACGCGCCTGCCTCGACGCGATAGCCGCGCTCGATGTGAAACTCCTGATGGGCGTTCCCACCGTATACCGGCGAATACTGGCGGAGGCCGGCCCCGACGATTCGCTGGCGACTCTAAGGCTGGCTCTTTGTGGCTCGGCACCGCTGGACGCTCTGCTGTGGCAACAGTTTCACGAGCGCTTCGGCGTCGAACTGGTCGAACGCTACGGGCTGACCGAAACCGGAATCATATCGAGCAACCTGCCCGGCGACACGGCGTCCGGCAGCGCAGGGTTTCCCCTGCCCGGCACCCTCATAGCTCTTTGTGACCACGACGCGGGGGCCGGCGATCATCCGATCTACCACGAGGGAGGACCGGGCTTGCCCGCCCGTGGACCGGGCGAAGTATGTGTGCAAGGCCCCACTGTTTTTTCGGGCTACCTGCAAGATGACGGCAGCCCGGACAACGACGACGACGCAAACAAGGGCTGGTTTCACACCGGCGACATCGGACGCTTTGATGAACGCGGGCGCCTCTACCTGGACGGCCGCATCAAGGACCTGGTCATCAGCGGCGGCTCCAACATTGTGCCGGCCGAGGTTGAGCGCCTGCTGTCAACCGTGGAGGGCGTGGCTGAAGTGGTGGTGGCCGGCCTGCCCGACGACGACCTCGGTGAGGTGCCCGCCGCCTGGATCGTGGGTGCACCCGGCGCCGACCCGGCGCTGCTCGAGCGAGCCCTCACGCGGGTGGCCGACGAAAAGCTTGCCCGCTATAAGAGGCCGCGCCGCTACCGCTTCGTGGCCGAGCTACCTCGCAACGCCATGGGCAAGCTGGACCGCACGGCATTGCCGCGCGGCTGAGGCCTGTAGAATTCGCGTCAAAACCTGAGCTTGGTGGCGCGAGCGGCCTCTCGCTGACGCTCGCGATCCTTGAGCGAGGAGCGCTTGTCGTGTTTTTTCTTACCCTTCGCGAGCACGACCTCGGCCTTGATTTTTCCGCCGCTGTCGTAAAGACGCGTTACGACCAGCGTGAAACCGCTCTGCCGCACCTTGCCCTCGAGCTTATCAATTTCACGGCGGTTCAGGAGCAGCTTGCGGTCGTGCACCGACTCGTGGCCCTGCTCGCCCTGCGAAGAACAGGCCCCCACGTGGCAGCCCTGCAGGTATGCCTCGCCGCGGCGCAATCGAACGTAGGAATCGGCGAGGTTGGCGCGGCCCTCGCGTATGGCCTTCACCTCGCTGCCGACCAGCACGATACCGGCCTCCATGGTCTCCTCGACCATGTACTGGTAACGCACGCGGCGGTTCTCTGCCAGAGACCCCGTTCCCTTTTTGCCCGATCCCTTAGCCACCGCCGGAGTTTAACACGCCACCCGACTGGGTACGAAACAGACCCCCGCCCCCCGCCTGGGGCTGGAGGCTACCTGGCCCCCGCAAGCCGCCTGCCCGCCTATACTCTGCATTCTCGCACTGAAATCGAGAAGGCCCTTGACCAACCCTGACCAGAAGCGCTTCAATAGGTATTGGAGCCATATGGCTCCAGCGTATTACGCCACCGGGACGGCAGCTTTATCGCCGGGTCGGTGTCGGGGTGGCAGTTCGAAAGAAGTGGTCCCCCGGGGGTGCGGCGACGTTGCCTGGCGTCTCCATCGGGCGCAAGCGTCGCTCGCATCGCGTGAGCGCTCTTCATTTTCTGCCGCGTTTCTTTATCTACCGCCGCTTCTACCGGAGCCCGGTAAGCCGGCTCAGCCGAAGGCCTGGCCGGGTACTTCTTCGCGTCCCTCGTCGATCGGGTTGTTCGCCTCGTCTACGAACACGCAGCGGGGTTTCCAGCTCAAGGCCTGCGAATCTTCCATCCAGCCGAAGGCGGCGATTATTACGAGGTCGCCGCGCGAAGCCTTGTGGGCCGCCGCGCCGTTGATGCAGACCACCCGTGAGCCGGCCGCGCCCTCGATGGCGTAGGTTTCAAAACGCTCGCCGTTGGTCACGTTCCACAAGTGCACGGCTTCACCCGTGATCAAGCCGGCTGCGTCCATGAGCTCGCTGTCTATGGTCACGCTGCCCTCGTAGTCGAGGTCGGCACCGGTGACGGTAGCGCGATGTATTTTGCCTCTCAGCATCTTACGCATGTGCGGGAGTCTCCTCGTTGTCGGCAGCAGTCACGGCCGAGGCCGTGCTTTGCAATACCACGTTGTCTATCAAGCGCACCGGCCCCAGCGCGGCGGCCACGGCCAGCACGCAGCCTGCCGTGGCCCGCAGCACGGGTTGCAGCGTGGCACCGTCGACCAGGCTCACGTACTCGGCCGTCATTCCCTCGGCGGCTTCGATTTCCGAAGCCACGAGGCCGACCAGGGCCTGCGACGAGTACTCGCCCCCCTGCCAGGCATCGCTGGCCAGGCACAGGCCGCGGTAGATGGCGGGGGCCTGCTGCCGTTCTGCGGCCGAGAGGCGTTCGTTGCGCGTGCTCATGGCCACGCCGTCGGGCTCTCGGCAGGTGGCCACCGAAACAACATCGACGCCAAAGTGAAGGTCGGCGGCCATGCGTCGTATTACCTGTAGTTGCTGGTAGTCCTTCTCGCCGAAGACCGCAAAGTCGGGTTCGACCATGTTAAAAAGCGCGCTCACCACCGTGGCCACGCCGTCAAAGTGCCCGGGCCTGCCGGGACCGCAGAGAGTGTCGGCCAGTCCCGATACTATCACCCGGCTGGCCGATCCTGGCGGGTACACCTGCTCCGCCTCGGGCACGAACATCATGTCGACTCCCTCCGCCTCCAGCATGGCCTCGTCGGCCGAAGTGTCGCGGGGGTAGTTTTCAAAATCACCCGGGTCGTTGAACTGCGCCGGGTTAACGAAGATCGACACAACCACGACGTCGGCGTCGGCCTTCGCGCGACGCACCAGCTCGAGGTGCCCCTCGTGGAGAAAACCCATGGTCGGCACCAGGCCCACGCGCAGCCCCGCGCCGCGAACCTGTCGCGACAGCTCACGCATGACTGCTATATCGGTTACGGTTTTCAACTGGTTATTCTGCCCGTTATCCGGCCAAGCCTTTCGCTTGGCCCCTGCGCCAGCTCAGGAACCGCCCAGCACCCTACGCCGCGAAGGAGGCCTGTTGGCCGAGCGTGGCTTGCGCGACGAGAAGCAGTGCTCGGGTGCCGGAAAGCTGCCGTCGCGCACCTCGTCCACGTAGCTGCCTATGGCCTCGGTGGCCACCGTTCCCAGCTCGGCGTAGCGGCGCACAAAGCGCGGGGCTATGCGTTCTTCGAGACCGAGCACGTCGTGCATGACCAGCACCTGCCCGTCGCAGGAGGGCCCGGCACCTATGCCTATGGTGGGCACGTTTACCGATTCGGTGATCTCCCGGCCAAGCTCGGAGGGAACGCCCTCTATGACGATGGCAAAGGCTCCCGCGTCTTCGAGCGCGCGGGCGTCGGCCATGATCCGTTCGCGGGCACCCGGTGCGCCACCGCTCTCGCGGCCCTGCACCTTGTGTCCGCCCATGCGGTGCACCGACTGCGGGGTCAGGCCGATGTGGCCCACCACGGGGATGTCGATGTTGGACAGGCGCGCCACTGTATCGGCCACGTTGACTCCGCCCTCGAGCTTGACGGCCTCGGCGCCGGCTTCCTTGATGAAGCGGCCGGCGTTTACCAGCGCCTCTTCGGCCGACACCTGGTAAGACATGAAGGGCATGTCGGCCACCACCAGGGCACGCTTGCGGCCGCGGGCCACCATGCGCACGTGGTAGACCATCTCGTCCATGGTCACACCCAGGGTGTTGTCCATGCCCTGCACCACCATGGCCAGCGAGTCTCCCACCAGCAGCATGTCCACGCCTGCCCGGTCGGCCAGGCGCGAGAAGGTAAAGTCGTAGGCGGTGAGCATGGTCAGGCGACGCTCACCCTTGGCGTCGATGACGCCGGGCACGGTCACTTTCTTTTCAGTAAACTTACTGTCGGCTATTCCGGTGGTCATAAAAAAACCTCCCGAACCAGCGGAAGGTCATCGACCACCGGCAGTCGCGAGCCCGTGATGACGGGTGACGCTACGCCGGAAGACATTTTGAACTCCCGTCTCGGTCCTTAGTTGGATCCAAGCGGTACGTAATGCTGAACACCCTGTCCCATGCCGTCAATCTCCCGGACGAGGTCGGTGAAGTCACCGCCATTCTCGACAAAGTCGATGTCCGAACTGTTGACGACCAACAACGGGGCGTCCCGGTATCCATGGAAGAAGCGCCTGTACGCTTCTGCCAGCTTCTCAAGGTACTCGCGTCCAAGCCTTTTCTCAAAAGATCGGGCGCGCTTCCTCAGTCTCCTTAGCAGGACATCAATGTCCGCGTCAAGGAACACGACCAGGTCGGGTTGTCTGACTCGAGCATCAAGCAAGCCATAAATGCGGTCATAAAGGAGTAATTCGTCCTCCGAAAGGGTGATTTCAGCAAAAATACGGTCTTTTGCGAACAAATAGTCGGCTACGGTGGCCTGTTGAAAAAGATCCATCTGCGCCAGTTCCTGCTGCTGGCGGTAGCGTTCGATGAGAAACGAGAGCTGGGCGGTGAAGGCGTAGCGCTGCGGTTCCTCGTAAAAACGGGCCAGGAAGGGGTTGTCTTCCAGCGGCTCACGTACCAGGCGGGCCCCGTAGTTCTGGGCGAGGGCCTGGGCCAGCGAGCTCTTGCCCACCGCTATGGGCCCCTCCACTGCGATATAACGCAGGCTGTGTTCGTTCGGCAACTGAAAAACCCCTCGACTGAGTCGGTTAGCACGCCCCCGAATGGGGGTAAAGCGCCGGCTGTGATAAGATTCAATCTATGTCCCCGCGCTCGGCAGCAGGGGTGGTGGAGAAGGCGGAAGCGGAGGCCGGCGGGTTCCTGGTGACAGGTATCGAGGAGGCCCGCCTCGGGGTGGACGACAGTAGTCGACTCGAGCGAATCATGCCCTTTGCGGTGATACTTTTTGCCCGCCACATGCCCGATCTCGAAAGCCTGCTTTCGCTCACCGCCCAGCTGCGTGAGCGCGACGCCGACTGCCTGTTGGCCATAGACCACGAGGGCGGCCGCGTAGACCGCACGCCCGATCCTTTTACTCACTTTCCTGCCGCTCTCAACATGGCGCGACACGGCGACCCCGGGGCGGTGAAGAACGCCGGCGCCTGCCAAGGCGCAGAGCTACGAGCGGCGGGCTTCGACATCGACTTCGGACCGGTGCTCGACATCCACACCAATGAGGCCAACCCCATCATCGGAGACCGCGCCTTCGGAGCCACGCCTGAAGAAGTGTCGCACTTTGCCCTCCCCTGGCTGCAAGGCTTGAGCGAGTCGGGAGTAACCGGTTGCGGCAAACATTTTCCGGGCCACGGCGACACCGACCTCGACTCGCACCTCGCCCTTCCCACCATCAGCCACAACATCGACCGACTGCGCAGCGTTGAGCTGAGACCGTTTGCGCGCGCCATTGCCAGCGGCGTGCCCATGCTCATGACCGCCCACCTGCTCTGCCGCGCACTGGATGCCGAGCTGCCCGCCAGCCTGAGCAGGGCGGCGGTCAGCGGCTACCTGCGCGACGAGCTGGGCTACAACGGCGTGGTGATCGTGGACGACCTCGAGATGAAAGCCGTGGCCGACCAGTACGGTGCCGGTAAAGCCGCCGTCATGGCACTGCAGGCGGGCAACGATCTCGCCATGGTGTGCAACGGAGGCGGGGCGATGGACGAAGCCCACGAGGGAATCGCACGCGCCATAGCCGACCGTAGAATCGACGAAGGACAGCTGGCCCGCTCGCGCTCGCGACTGTCCAGGCTACGCAAGCGGGCGATCAAGGGACGAAAAAAAACGGGACCAATATCGGCTATAGGTGCCGAAGAACATCGCCTGCTGGCTGCGCAACTTGCGTAACGACACGGGCAACGGGATAAGGAAGCGAAATGCAGGTAAAACACTCGATGAAGAAACCAACCGGGCTGGCCTTTGGCGCGGTAACTACACTGGGAATCGTGTTGCTGGTACTGGCGGTTGCCAGGCAGGCAGGCGATCTACCGGCCGGGTTGTCCGGCGACCTTGGGCTCGGTAATGCCGGGCTGTCGCTAGCCGGCCTGGGCGTAGGGGTGGGCACGGTAGCCACCAACGACATGGACACGCAGCAGCTGGCGGCCTCCACCCTGCGTGAGCGCTTCCTGCACGGTACACCTTACGAAGAAACCGTCATCGACGCTCCCGCGGCACCTTCTTACAGACGCGGTTCGTCCTACAAACAGGGATCGAACAAGGCGGAAATTCCGGCCGACGGCTGGATGGCCGCGCCCAGCTCGAGCGAGAGCAACGGCGACGCCGACGCAGCCAACCTGGCCGTCGATAAAATCCGTAGGCAGGTGCAGAAGAACACAACTGCTCCCGCGGTGGCTGCACCAGCACCCACTCCACCGGCGCCCGCCGCGTTAAAACCGGCAGCTGCGCCCGTCGTGCAGACCGCCCAGCCCGTGCCCGAGGTATCGTTGCAGGTCGGAGCCTTCAGGCAGGTCGAGAGCGCGATGTCATTAAAGAACCGCCTGGCTCCTCGTTTTCCCGACACCTGGATAAGCCGTATAAATTCGGGCGGCGAGGCACTGTACCGCGTGCGCGTGGGGCACTTCTTCGGTATCGAAGAAACCGTCTCGCTCAAGGCCGAGTTGCTGGCGCACGGTTTCCCCTCCTTCCGTACTACGAACTGAGGGCTGCTTTGGTGACTGCCGCCCTTGCTGATTGGGCCCGGGATACAACCCGGCGCAACCCGGTGGCGTAGTTTCCCCGAACAACTCCCTGCTCGGTTATTATCGCCGTCACCAGTTCGGCAGGCGTGACGTCGAAGGCCGGGTTGAACACCTTGACTCCATCGGCCGCCACGCGACGGCCCGCCACGTGCGTGACCTCTGAAGCGTCGCGCTCCTCTATGGGAATGGCGTCGCCGTGGGGGCAATCAAGATCAATAGAAGAAGTGGGCGCGGCCACGAAGAACGGCACGCCGTGCCTGCGCGCCAATACTGCCAACGGGTAGGTGCCCACCTTGTTGGCCACGTCACCGTTGGCTGCCGTACGATCGGTACCCACCACTACTGCGGCTATGGCACGGCTCTGGAACAGGCGGCCGGCCATGCTGTCAGTCATGAGCGTTACCGGGATACCTAACTTCGTAAATTCCCAGGCCGTCAGCCGCGCACCCTGCAGGTAGGGGCGTGTTTCACCGGCATAAACTTCGCGCGAACTGTCCAGTTCCCAGGCCCGTCGTATGACTCCGACCGCCGTGCCATAGCCGGCCGTAGCCAGCGCTCCGGCGTTACAGTGGGTCACCAGCGGCCCACGCCGTCGTATGAGCCTTGCGCCGTGCTCGCCTATGGCGCGGTTGGCTGCCACGTCATCGGTGAGCATGCGCCGGGCCTGGCTGACGAGCCTGCGCGATAACTGCGCCGGCGTCATGCCCGCCTCGGCCGCGGCCACGGTCAGCGGGCGCAGGCTGCTCAGAGCCCAGGCCAGGTTCACCCCCGTGGGCCGAGAGGCCAGGAGCAGCGACGAAGCTGCGTCATAGTCTTCGAGCAGCCGGCTCTTGCGAAACCGCGCGGCTTCAAGAGCGATGCCGAAGGCGGCGGTCACGCCTATGGCCGGCGCGCCGCGCACAACCATGCGGTTTATGGCGCGGGCCGTCTCGCGCGCGCCGCGACAGCGGATCACCGTCTCCACCGACGGCAGCCGGCGCTGGTCGATGAGCTCGAGCACGCCGTTACGCAGCGCTATGGGCCTTATTTCTGCCATCGTGTTGCTTAGCGGTGAATCTCGCGACCCGCTGCCATAGGCCCACACACCCCGGCTACCGTCAACCGTGGGAAGGACAGGGCGGCCCAGAGTACGGAAGCCGGCCACCCTACCCCCGGTTGACCACCGGTCATTGCCCGAATAGGTTGGCTGAATGGAGAGGCAATCGCACACCGAGACCGTGCAGGCCACGCTGCAACGCTGCTTTGAAACCGTCGTCGATTTCGAGCGCTACCCCGACTGGTTCAGTGGCCTGGAAAAAGCCGACATCATCGAGTCCGCCCCAGACAAGGGGCTGTGGACGGTGCGCTACTCACTCAACATGGTAATCCGCACGCTGGGCTACACGCTCAGCTACAGCTCAACGGCGCCCGGGCAGCTGCGATGGACAATGCTGGAGGGCGACGTCAACGACATCGAGGGCGGTTACGATTTCGTTGAGCTTGAGCCCGGTCTGACCGAGGCCACCTGCCGACAAGGCATAGACATCGGCTTCTGGATACCCGGGCTGGTGAAGCGCGGCTTCGAAGCGACGGCGCTCATCGCCTCGGTCAAAGAGTTCAAGGCCGCGGCCGAGTCGACCCCGGCTTAGCCGTCAGTCGGCCTTGCAGATCAGCTTGCCCGGCTTCTGCTTGCAGTT
>Ga0209403_10006432_pt1 | contig 11899 bp, 9 predicted proteins | sample ArcticOcean_MG_C_8_FD_187440 | JGI IMG/M metagenome (GOLD analysis project Ga0209403, IMG submission 187440) | Marine microbial communities from western Arctic Ocean - ArcticOcean_MG_CB11_86 (SPAdes) (version 2) | ecosystem: Environmental > Aquatic > Marine > Oceanic | place: Arctic Ocean... | reverse complement strand
CCCAAACTGCGATAATTGTAAATATACGGACTGTGTAGAAGTCTGTCCTGTGGAGGCATTTCACGAAGGGCCGACTATGTTGTACATAAATCCGGAAACGTGCATTGATTGTAATGCCTGCGTTGAGGAGTGTCCTGTGGAAGCAATTTACGCGGATGTGGATGTTCCAGAAAAATGGGCAAGTTACACAGCGCTAAACGAAGAAAAATGTGAAGAGTATCCGATTATCGACGAAGCAAAAGATCCTCTCCCAAACGCGCGAACTCTTGAAGAAATACAAGCTGCTGAAGGATGAAACTGAACAGTAGCTGCTGATTCATTTTTTTGAACAGAAGCAGCAGTCAGGTTGAGCCTCAGATTTGCGTTGTTCAGCAATAATCCAGGATCAGCATTCTTTAAGATCGTTGCATATAAACAAATTATAACACAAACACAGACGACCCATGGCCGTACCAAGAAGTAAAACCTCGCGTAGTCAACGTGACCACAGACGAGGACATATAAAAATAACAGAATCCGCGCTTTCAGAATGTACAAACTGTAACGCGCTGATCCGTCCTCATCGAGTCTGCCCTGAATGTGGATTTTATAAGGGTGTTGAAGTAATTGAAGTGAAAGCATCTTAAGCCGTTTGTTCTGCTCTTTCACTCATCAACAGCATACCAGAGAAACGCATGGCAATTGCAGTTGACGCAATGGGAGGTGACAGACCTTTAACTGTTCAGGTGGCGGCGGCGGTACAGGCCGTTAAAGACTTCGGTATTGAAGTCATAATTGTTGGAGCGGAAGCTCAAATAAATCAGCAACTGAAACAATACAGTTACGATCAGCAAAAAGTACGTGTTGTCAATTCCACAGAAATTGTGGAAATGAACGAGTCTCCTGCTAATGCTCTACGACAAAAAAAAGACTCATCTATCAGGGTTTCTGTTGATCTTGTCAAAGCAGGTGAAGCAGATGCTGTTGTCAGCGCGGGAAATACCGGAGCCTCAATGGCAACCGCAAAGTATGTCCTCAAGTCTATAGAAGGAATCGAGCGTCCCGCAATTGCTTCGATAATGCCCTCCGTTCACCGCAACCATACCTACGTCCTCTTGGACGTCGGCGCAAACACGGATTGCAAACCCCTTTATCTCTTTCAGTTTGCCTTAATGGGCGATGCCTACGCACGTACGTATCTGCACCTGGAAAATCCGCGCGTCGCTTTATTAAACGTTGGTGAGGAAGAGGGTAAAGGTTATCTGGATCTGAAAGAAACCTTCGATCTGTTGAAACAGAGTACCCTTAATTTCGTAGGTAACATTGAGGGTAAAGCCATGTTCAAAGACAGAGTGGATGTGGTGGTCTGTGACGGTTTCATCGGCAATATAGCACTTAAAGTCGCAGAAGGAACATTCGATTTTGTGCGCAGTATTCTACGTGAAGAAGTTCAGAGATCCTGGCTCTCAAAGTTAGGTTACCTTGCGATGAAGGGACCTTTCAAGCAGTTAAGAAAAAGGGCGGATTATTCTGAAGTTGGAGGGGCACCTTTACTTGGCGTAAACGGAGTGGTAATAATCTGTCACGGGAGTTCAAAAGTTCATACCTTACGCAATGCAATCAAACATGCACAGGAATGTGCCGAACAAAAACTGAATGATAAAATTGCGGTTGAAGTTTCTGAAAACCTGGAAGTCATCAAGCAGGCAAAAATAATGAACGGTGAAAGCAACTAAAGTTAGTTGGTTTTACGGTACTTTGTAATTTGCTCTGTTAAATATTCCTCGCATGCATCCCAGGACATTTCTTCAAGTTTTAATCTCTCATAAAGTGTGAAAATCACTTGAAATTCCTCCAGCAACGTCAATCCTGATTTTTCCTGTGCCGGAAGCATTTTGTGCCGCAGGACGTTCAGCATATAAACACTTTCTTTTAAACGTCTTAAGCTTAGTACCCGCTGTTTGTAGTCATATAAAAGATAGCTAAAAATAAAGACACCTCCATCATCCAACTCAGTTGTCCATGCCCAATCGTCTGTCTGGAATTCTTTTCTGTTTTTAAGCAGGTTCCTGCCGTCAAAGACAACTTGGGCAAATTCATCATCTCTATCGATGAGCGGAATTGGAGAGTCACTCGAATTATCTTCTGGGGAAGATGACATAAAAAGGAGGGTTTTGCTAGAGTTGTTTAAATCTGGATTATGGAAAAGTGTTCAAGCAAGAAACTTTGACGGCAAAGATATTTAACCTGTAAAGAACGGTGATTCTCCTTCAGAGTGGTCTGTGATATCAAAAACTCCAACCAGTTCTGGGATCGCCTCTTTGAGCATGACTTCTACACCTTGTTTGACAGTGGTGTCGATCATACTACAGCCTTGACAACCTCCTCCAAAACGTACATAAGCGGCACTGTCCTTTATTCCCTCCAACATGACATTCCCACCGTGTGAGGCCAGCATAGGATTGACCTGCTCATCCAGCATGAGTTGTATCTGATCTTCCAGGGAACCACTAAGCTTAGTGATAGACAGTTGAGGGTTTCTGGCTTCCAGGTCACCTTCTTCATTGATTTCAATGATTGTCCCTTCAAGATAAGAAACATTTTTGCGTTCACTAAATACTGTAATTCCGGCGACCTCAAACTGAATGCTGCCTTCTAGAGGTGATTCAACCAATTCAAGCCGATAATTTGCTTTTAAAGGTGAAGTCGGCTCAACTATAACCTGCACACCTTTCAAGGCATCAGCCTTTTGCATTTCATCATTTATCTGCTTACCGGCAGGATCTGTGATGGAGATATATGAAGTATCTGCACTGCTGAAAAGTGCTTCGAAGGAATCTGTAAAGTTAAATGAGTCAAAACCATTGTCATAAAGAATTTCTGCTGCAGTCAATACCTCACCGTCTTCACCGCCGTAAAGCAGGATATCTCCGGCGAAAGGCATTTGGTAAATGGAAGTTTCAAAATGCTCGATCGGTAAACTATGTGAAGCGGGGATATTCTCCACTTCATGTGCTTCAGAACTACGGAGATCGAAAACATAGGGACGTTTGGAAGTACGGCGTTTTTCAAAAAACTCACGAGGACTCAGGCGGTATTCAGCGATATTGAAATCATTGCCTTCGGATAGATCATTGAATTTAAACATAGAAACCTTTATTGGAATTGATTTTTTCACCAGGAAGTGTATGCTTGGACCTTAGTCTCCTGCAACTTTACATTTAACTACAATTTTATACCAACTCTCCTGACGTGTCAAACTATGGAAAATATTAAGATAATTGAACTAAAAAAACGTCCATGGGTCGTTGCACACAGAGGTTATCGAGCTAAGTATCCTGAAAACACAATTGCGGCTTTTGAAGCAGCAATTGCTGTAGAAGCGGATATGATTGAACTGGATGTCTGCCTGACACGTGACCGGATTCCTGTGGTTATCCATGATAAAACTCTGGATAGAACCACAAACGGTAAAGGATTAGTTTCAGCACATACTCTCGCTGAATTAAAAGAGCTCGATGCCGGAAGCTGGTTTGGCGCAGAGTTTAAAGGAGAAGCTATTCCAACACTTGAGGAACTGCTGCTGAAAATTAAAGGCAGGATTACAGTAAATATCGAAATAAAACCGGAAAGTTTTGAAGCGCCGGCTCCTCCAGACGCAATTGAAGTGCAGGTCTGTGAAATGGTGGAAAAGCTGGAGATGGCTGATTCAGTGCTGATTTCAAGTTTTGAACATTTCTTTTTTGGAAGAATACAGCGCTGGTATCGTGATCAAAATATATCCGCGAAAATAAGAACTGCAACTCTGCAGGAGGCTCCTCTTGCGGATGATTTTGCGGCGGCTCTTTGTCAGCGGCATAAGGCATATTCCTATCATCCCAATGAATGTTTGGTAACTCCTGAATTGATTCAGCTTTTACAGACGGAAGGTTTTCGGATTTTCCCCTACACGATCAACGCTGAAAAAAGGATGGAGCAGTTGATTAAGTGGGGTGTCAGCGGAATAATTAGTGATGAGCCGGAACTCTTGTGGAAAGTAATCCGCAGGCTGCAAAGCAGTGGATAAGGATTTTACAGCTTATGCCGAATCTTGCTAAACCGGCTGGGTAAAATTTATCAGCTGCGTCATTTTTTCTGCTGCTTTACCACTATCCACGGTTTCTGTTGCCAACTCAACGGCTTCCTTCAAATCATCAGCGATCCCTGCTACAACGATGGCACCTGCCGCATTTAGTAGGGCGATATCACGTGCAGTACCTTGCTCTTGACAGGAAAAAATTCTTTCAATAATCTTTGCGCTTTCTTCCGGACTGTCAATTCGGATCTCATCCAGATTTCCTGTTTTGAATCCCAGCTCCTGCGGATTTATGTCATACTCACTGATCCTACCGTCGCGCAGTTCAGCTACATGAGTAGGAGCGGTAACGGTCAGTTCACAAAGTCCGTCATGTCCATGCACCACCAGCACACGGGAACTGCCGAGACGCTGCAGTACCTGTGCAATTTTCAAGGTCAGTTCTTTGTTGGGTACGCCGATCAGTTGGCTTTTTGCTCCTGCCGGATTTGTGAGTGGACCAAGCAAATTAAAAATAGTTGGTACTCCCAAATTTTTACGAATGGGGCCGGCAAAGCGCATCGCAGGGTGATGATTGATTGCATAACAAAAACAAATATCCAATTCTCTCAGGCAACGTTCTACCTCGCTTAATTCCAAGGTTATATTTACACCTAAAGCTTCAAGAGCTTCCGCGCTGCCACTTTTTCGGGTGTTGCTGCGGTTACCGTGTTTTGCAACCACTGCGCCTGCCGCCGCAGCGATAATGGCGGCACAAGTGGAGATATTAAAAGTACTGATCCCGTTTCCACCTGTACTGCAGGTGTCAATCGCATTTTCAGGTGCCGCAATGCCAGACGCACGCTCACGCATGGCCAGGGCTGCTCCCGCCATTTCATCAGCTGTTACGCCCTTTGCCTGCAAGAGGGCTAACAAGGCTGCTGCTTGAACCGAAACCGCTTCTTCACTCATAATCCAAAGAATCATTTGACGTGCTTCTTCAAAACTCAGTTCCTGTGCCGCCAGTAACTTTTGCAGTAATTCTTTCATTTGCTTGTTGCTTTTAAATTATGAAGCGCTTCTTCAGCCCAGTTAATGGCTTCAATCGCAAACAGCAACTGATGCTCTTTGCGTGTTAGAAATGGATTTAACTCCAGACACTTATACCGGACTTCTGTAGAGAATGCCAGTCCAAGATGACATAGACCATTTTTCCTGCTTCTTCTTTCACTTGTGGGCGGACCGGCCATTCCCGTTTCAGCAAGTGCCCAATCAGTTCCTGATTCTCTGAGCATTGCTTCCGCAAGATCCTGGGTCCGTTTCTGTGAAACAGTTGAGTCAACAGTTAAAGAGCTGCCTAAAAATTGTGTTTGTGCTTCCGGACTGTATAGAATCCGGCCTTCTAAAAAATGCATAGATGCTCCGGATAGGCTGGTAAAAGCAGCAGATATTAGTCCACCAGTACTGGTTTCAAGCACAGAAAAGCTGTGTAGCATTTTTTGCATTTCACACTGATTGAGGAACTTCTGCAGCTTTTTCGCAGATTCTTCAAGTTGTTCCATCAATTCATGTAAACGCTGCTGCAGTTCAGTTAAGTTGGAAGATAGTATTTCGAGTCTATTTTTTCGTTTATCGTATAAACCGTAACGGGATATCTGTTGTGCGGAAGTTGCCGGTAGAAAAGTCATTAGCTCATGTCCGGCTTGAGCTGCCCTGCGAATAAGTGTTGATGAGATCAAAAAAAATCTCTGCAGATTTTGCGGAAAGGATTCTGTATTTATCAAGGTAACGCTTAAAGTTATTCCGCGTTTTTGGCATAGTTGTTTTAAAACATTTTCAATATCAACGTCATTTCGCGGTGACAACAGCAAGTGAGACTTGCATGATATTTCAGCAAGGTCCTCATTTGTGAATATTTGTGGATTGAGCATTCGTTCAAGCAAATCCGCACCTAAGATCATACGCACTTTGTCTCCTGCGGAGAAAGTACGAATGTGCTCTGCCAAACGATGGGGACGATCGTAAGACAACTCTCTGCGTGAAACTGCGGAATTGTTATTTGCTAATTTAAGCTCAATTCCTGATTCTTCAGCAATTTTCGCAACCAATGAAATTTTAGGATTAGACCAGTCATTTAACGCACTTCTCAGTATTTCCATACGCATAACTGCTGACGGTATTTCCCGCTGCTTGAGAGGATCGGGATGCATGCCGTTGGAAAGTATAAAGACGACCAACTGAGTTTCCGGAAATTGCCGGAGAACGGATTCCGCCAATAACAGATGGTGATGACCTGCTGGATCTGCTGTTAAAGGAAAATATACGGTGGGCAGTTTAGCCTCGGAAATTGAACTACTCATGAATTAACACTCCACAGCACAGTAGAAGTCATTGATGCTCACTTTTGTAAGGGCTGAATCGAGGGAAATCAACAAACTCTTAGCTTACTATTCAGCAACTACTTTTTGTAGGAGCTGCAGGTTGAGCATCTTGAGGGTTGAATTGACTGCAGCAATAACTTGATCAGAATCAATGCCAATGGTTTGCAGACGTTTACCGTTCACTTGCCAAGTAATGATTGCTTCAGTGAGTGCATCAGTTTTGCCTCCACGCGGAATCCGGATTTGATAATCAACCAGTTCCGGAGCATCGAGATGCACTAGTTTTAAGACTTTCTTGACAGCACTCATAAACGCATCATAGCCGCCGTTTCCACTGCCTGCTTCAAGGTATTCTTTTGAATCAATTTTAAGATGAATTGTGGCAGTGGCCCTTAAGTTTAGCCCACTGGATATTGAGCAGTTCAGCAGTTCAATTCGTTGAGTATCGCTTGTTTCTAGCACATCGGTAATAATGATCGGCAAGTCTGCAGCAGTCATTGATTTTTTTGAATCACCGAGCTCAACAACTCGTTTAAGTACTTTTTGGAAATTTTCATCAGCAAGCTGAATACCCAGCATTTCCAGATTTTTTGCGAGAGATGCTTTACCGCTCATTTTTCCCAGGGCATAACTCCTTTTACGTCCGAAGCGTTCCGGTACAATGGGGTTATGATACAATTTGGCTTTGTTGTCGCCATCCGCATGAATTCCACTGGTTTGAGTAAAAACATTTTCTCCAACAATCGGCGCGTTGTCTGCCAGTCTCTTTCCGGAAAAGCTCTCTATCATTTCACTCACAGGCGAAAGATGCGATTCGTCAATTGAAAGTTCCATTCCCATTTTGTCATGCAGCACGACCGCGATTTCAGCCAGCGAGGCATTTCCGGCGCGTTCGCCAAGGCAGTTCATAGTACAATGTATGTTTCTCACCCCGGCCTTGACTGCATAGAGAACATTGGCTACACCTAAACCGTAATCGTTGTGTGGATGAAAATCAAAAGTTGCCCAGGGAAAACGTTCGAGCATATCCGAAATACTTGAATAAACTTCATCCGGAGATAAAACTCCGAGAGTGTCAGGAAGCATGAAATGTCCGATGCCGTCATCTTTGAGTGCCGACATCATTTTGAAAACATATTCCGGGCTGTTGTGATATCCGTTTGACCAGTCCTCAAGATAAACGTTTACATTTAGCTGATTTGTATGTGCATATTTCAGTGTCTGACGAATGTCGGTGACATGCTCTTTTAGCGTCTTCCCGAGTTGTTTTTTGCAGTGATTTTCACTACCTTTAGTTAGTAAATTCATTACAGTACAACCGGACTCTATAATCCAGTCTACACTGCGTTTCTGGTCTATAAAGCCCAAAACTTCGATACAATCCAAAAAGCCATTTTCTTTAGCCCAGGCCGTGATATTTTGAACTGAACCTAACTCGCCTGCTGAAATCCTTGCTGAAGTTACTTCAATTCGATCGACACCCAGTTTTTTCAGGAGGGTTTTGGCAATATTTGCCTTTTCCGGTGGCGTGAATGAGACACCTTGTGTCTGCTCACCATCCCTCAAGGTGGTGTCCATCAATTTAATTTTATTTGCTGAAGAAGACATGCTGTGTGTATTGTTGTTTGAAAAGAGCGCGAAAAACGCTGTCGTTTATTTTCTGGAAAATTTATGCAAGACCAAACTTGCGGCCAGCACAAAAGTCAATCCCAGATGTATTTCACGCGGAAAAACAAGCACATCCGTTCCGTAAAGGAGTAAAGGAATTCCGGAAGCAATCAAGCCCAAACCACTTAAAAACTGGATAATTCCGGATGCTGTAACCAGCGAAAGCTTTTGAAGACGTTCAGCGTGTCCATGTATATGATCCCAGGAATACATGGGAAAAATAACCAAAAAGAAAAAACCGGCCCAGATATGTAATAAGGACGTTGCGGAAGACTCTTCTGCCCATGGAAACAGCTTTGGATAAGCCAACAGTATGCCGGATAGAATCAAAAAAACACAGCTTAAAACAATTAGTTTTCGCAAGACTTCCGCAAGGAAAAAAGAGTGGATTGGCAATTCATGGAACGGACTAATAAGCGCATCAGCATAGCTCAAATGAGGAATAAACGCAACTTGTGGCGAAGACAAGACAAGTCAGAGCAACTCGAATTTCACTAAATCATTGCGGAGTTCGGCAGCATTTTTGTAATGAATTCCGTGGATACCGGAGTTCTCAGCAGCTTCAACATTGGCAAGTTTGTCATCAATGAAAACTGTATTTCTGGGCGACAAATCATAAGTTTCTATGAGTAATTTGTAGATATCAGGATCAGGTTTAACTTTTCCGATTTCACCGGAAATGATTTTTCCATCAAACCAGTGCAGAAAATCATAGATAGCTTCTGCTTTGGGATAAGTCTCCGCAGAGAAATTACTGAGGATGAAAAGCGGGACCTGATTTTTTTTCAACTCTGCTAAAACTTCAACTGTATCATCAAGAGGACCACCCAGCATTTCTTCCCAACGCTCATACCAGTTGCTGATTTGTGCGGAAAATTGTGGATGTAAAGAGGTTAGCTCAGAGATTCCTGTTGAAAAAGGCTGACCTGCGTCATGTTTTAAGTTCCACTCGTCATCACAGATATTTTCCAAAAACCATTCAACTTCTGTTTCAGTAGGAAATATTTTACGGTAAAGATAACGGGGATTCCAGTCAATTAAGACGTTTCCGAGGTCAAAAACTACAGCTTTGATTGAAGACATAAATTGGATTTTTTGAACTAACGTTTTGCGACTAGACCACTTGTACGACCAAAATGTGTATAAATTGAATTTGAAATGGCTTTTGCTATTCGTTGACGAGTCTTTGATTTTAGCAAATCCTGTCGATCACGTCTATTATTAAGGTTTGCGATTTCTACTAAAACAGATGTCGGCACCTTGCTGTAACGAAGAACAGCTGGCAGAGTCTTTTTACCTTTACGGTAAAGATAACCCCTGACTGCTGAGGAAACCCGATGTGTACGCAGCTTAGTTTTACGGAACTCATCAATAATAATCTTTCCAAATGATTTACTCAGTTTCTCAGAATAACTATTATCTTTTGCTTGAAAAGTTAATTTTGAGTTATATTCCTTAATCCTCCTGTATATTTTGCTTTTTAAACGAAAACTTCCGCGACGTAAGCGTCTATCAGGATAATAGACCATCACACCACTCAGTGATGAGTGAAGGGAGTCACCGTGAAGACTGATAAATATTATATTTTCTGGAGGGACTTTTTGTTTCCTCAACTTTTTATATATATGATTTACAAGATAGACACGCATATTTACTCCAACCCTTGAATTACGGCTAGAATAACGTGGTGTGACTAAGAGCTGTTCATCTTTGTCATGTCGATGAGATAAAAAGCGTACCGGTTTTTTCTGGTTAGGATCACTCAGAGTGGGATGTACTATAACACCTTCCTTTTTGAGTATCTCAGACATGCGCTTGCTGACATCATAAACCACTTCATCTTCGTAAATAAGATCTTTATTTTTTCTGGAGCCTCCGGAAGTTCCTGGGTCACCACCGCCGTGACCTGAATCGAGGATGACGTGAATTTTATGAACATTGGTTTTGGTCTTTTTAGCAACTATCCTGGTTTTACTTTTTTTAACTTTCTTTTTAGTGATTACGGTTTTTGCTGTTTTGCTTTTTTTGTTTTTTGTTTTAGTTGTTTTGCTGGATGCAGCAGCTTTTTTTGCAGAAAACTCTTCATTAGTCTGGTTACCCAGGTATTCTTCACTTAACCATTCAAGTGGAATTTTTATATTTTGACGATTCTGAATGAGCTTTGCGTCAGGTATATTATTTAATTTTAATATTTTGTTGGCAACCTGATTGACCTCATCGTTTAACAGCCGTCCGGTAAAACGGATCACAACCGATGAATAAAGTGTCTCACCGGGTTTCATTCGATAATGTGCGAAAAATTTACCTGAAGCTTCCTGCTTGAGCTTCAAAGGCGGTTTTACAGCAACTCGTCGTAGCGCAAGTTCCGGACTGATCCACTTCCAAGGAATTTTGATAACATCACCTTTTTTGAGGATATTCCCTTTTTTACGCATTTTATTGTAGCGTACCAAATGTCCGGACTTTATTCCTTTTTTGGTGAAGAGGCCTGCAATCAGTGTGGTTGTTTCCCAGCCGTAGGTTACCCGATGCTTCCAATAGTCTCCATCTGCTTTGTCTTTGAAAAATACAGCTTTAAGCGCAGAACTGCGGATGACATTGTTAATGACCTTGAACGGAAATGTTATGTAACGATTTCTGTACAGGCGGCGTGATTTACTGTATTTACGGATAGTTTTCAGGCTTCTATATTTTGGCTCAAGAACTCTCTTGGCCAGATTGTAACCACCTTCTCCGCTTTGAGGCTTGAGTTTAACAACTAGTCGCTTACCATTCCAGCCCACTTTCATTTCAGAGTTTCCTGTACTTTGATACTCTAAAAGGAAATCCTTCCAGTTTGAACTTTTAGGCGACTTTGCAAATGTCTTTTCCGTCAGTCCGAACAAAGCAGAAAGGACGAGCGCAAAGATGAAAAACTTTAGTTTCATTATGTTAACGTTGGCTGATGATGCTGATTTGGTAAAGTTTTTCTGCTTGAGGCAGGCCGATATCAGTTGAAATTCGACGTTGTGGTTCAGACTTTTTTGTTTCTGTATTTAAATCTTTAGAGATTCTGTAAATTCCTGGCACCTGATGTACATATTCAGGACGTATCCATTCCAGCGGGATTTTTATTAATTGACCTGCTGAAAGCTGGTGTGCATCCTCAAGTTCGTTCAAAACGAGTAAATCACTGGCATTTTGATTGCGTACGTAATGCTTGGTTTCACCAATGAAACGTATAACAACTGATGAATAGAGCGTATCTCCGGGTTGAATCCTGTAAAAGGCATAACGCAGTCCAGATTCGTCTTTTTTGATGAAAAGCGGTTCACGTACAGCTAAAGGCTGAAGTTCCAAATCAGTACGTAAAATATTCCAGGGAATGGTAAATGTTTCACCTTGTTTATAAACTTTTTGAGGAAAAGAGTCTTTTGCGGATTTTGTAAAAGATTTTGCGATCAAGTCAGAAGTTTCCCAGCTGTAAGTCGTTTGATGACGCCACCCCCCAAATTCAACACGATCATTCGGGAACAGTACGCGCAGGGCTTCTCCTTGAATTGCGCCAATCAGATGTTCAAAAGGAATCGTTAAATAACGTTTGTGATTCAGCGGCAGACCGTTCGTAAATTCACGTATGAGTTGAAACTGATGTGAACCGTCCCTTAAAACACGGAGCGCAAGCTGATATTCACCTTCATATTTTCTTGGACGCAGTTGCACAAATAAGGAGCCTACCGGTTTAGCTTCTTGCGGACGCAAATCTTTCTGCTCCAGTTTGTTCGAATTGTCATACCAGCCCACGCGCATCGGATCACGCTGCACAAATAAAAATGAT
>Ga0209403_10006429_pt1 | contig 11900 bp, 9 predicted proteins | sample ArcticOcean_MG_C_8_FD_187440 | JGI IMG/M metagenome (GOLD analysis project Ga0209403, IMG submission 187440) | Marine microbial communities from western Arctic Ocean - ArcticOcean_MG_CB11_86 (SPAdes) (version 2) | ecosystem: Environmental > Aquatic > Marine > Oceanic | place: Arctic Ocean... | reverse complement strand
TTGCTTTGAATTGGAGGATCTCTTTTTCAAACCCTCGTAAGTGTCTGATTTATGGCAGGCCATGCAGGGTTCGAACCTGCGACCACCTGATTAAAAGTCAGATGGCATAACTTACCCAAAGATTACTATTACAGAGTGAGTGCAGATACACTCCCCAATTCGTTTTAGAGTTTACAGTAAGTTTCTCCCGAATCTCAGGAGTTTTCCGACTTTCTATTGGGGATCAATGGAGCGACGTTGGTAACGTTACTGCAATAGAACTTCTCAGTTGTTGCAGTAAACGAATGGCCTAGACGTTCTGATGCAATCTCTAACTCACCTTGAGAGTCAACAAGGTTGCTGATTAAATGCTCAGAGAATCGTCTCTACTTCGGTAGTTTGGGTTGCCATCTTTGCCGCTGAGATTCAAAACCGGAGCCGTGTTGTCAGTGTCGGGCCGATGATCGTGAAAAGGTCATTTTTTAGTTTTGACTAAACGCTTACCCTGTATCAGAGTTTTCCGGTCTGGGCGTAATATAAATCGTGCGAAGTATCATGGGCCTTGGCAATAATCGGATTGAAGGCGCTGCGGGACAGCATCGCGTCCATCTCGTCGGCGATCTGTTCTAGCCGCCCCTTGAGGGCCGTGAGTGTTACCGGATCAATCATTTGTTTCCTCGAAAGCTTTGGTATCGTAGCCAGCGCCCAGCGCCAGCATGTCGTTAGTGTTTAGCAGTTCGTTGAGGCGGTCGAAATCCAGCATCTGGTCCCGGAATGGCAATGTCGAGCCATGCTCGCTCAGGCTGGCCAGATAGGCCTGCGCAGTGTGGGCCATCACGCGCACCATGCCGCCGGGAAATATGACCAATGAGAAACCTAAAGCTTCAAGCTCTGAAGCGGTTTTATGGGGCGTTTTGCCGCCCTCAACCATATTTGCCAACAAAGGAATACGGCCGCTGAACTGCTTGGAGATGGCATGCATCTGGTCTTGTGTTTGTGGGGCCTCGATAAAAAGTACATCAGCACCGGCTTCCAGATAGTGCTCGGCACGCTCGGTCGCAGAGGCAAAGCCTTCAGTGGCAATGCTATCGGTACGTGCGATGATCAGTGTCTCGGTGCTACGGCGTGCGTCCAGTGCGGACTTGATCTTGCCCACCATTTCCCCAGTAGGCACCAATGTCTTGCCAGCCAGGTGTCCACATCGTTTGGGCAAAGTTTGATCTTCTAACTGGATGGCCGCCGCGCCAATGTTTTCGAACAGACGTACCGTGCGCATGACGTTAAGGGCGTTACCGAATCCGGTGTCGGCATCGACGATGATAGGAAGACTGGAGCGCTCGGTAATAGCCGATAACACATCTGCGACTTCGCTCATGCTGACCAGGCCAATGTCTGGCTGTCCAAAGCGGGTATAGGCGATGGAGGCCCCGGAAAGATAGGCAGAATGAAATCCGGCCTGTTCTACCAGCACCGCACCTAAGGCATCGAATATACCCGGCGCCACAACAATACTGTCGCCGGATAACTGTTTTTCAAGATCTAAGTGTTTGGTCATTGCTCAATACTCTTTATTTGCCGAGTGCGTCAGTTTCTTTTTTGAGGTGCAGAACAAGCCCGCCATCATGCATCATGGCAAGATCGACCGAACAGGTGACGATCCCTTCTGGAGCAACTTTATGCCGACCCGCCGCATGGGCACTAGTCTTTTCTGCAAGTGTTACGGGCATGATGACTTAAAGTTCCAAACAGGTTTTTCGTTCAGGGTTGTCTCAGTGGTTTCGGTTCCTTCATCATGGTCCACACAATACCAATATCTGCTGCGCGCCACCCAATAACCTGCCCCCGAATCAGGAATAGCAATTTGCTTTTGGCAGATGCGACGCCTTGAGCGGGGCGCATCGTTGTCACAACGCTATTTACAAAACGGGCAACACGCGAGCTGAACTGATCTTGCTGGTTTTATGGCCGATCGTGTCAACTGTCTAGAAACTTGTTAAAAATGTTTCTCATCAGCCTTGAAATATTATTGTCGAAATCGTTGTAAGGCAGGCTACCGCAGAAAGTGATCGAACCGGTTGAGAACACTGCACCACCTGAAGGTGTATCAAAGTACAGCATGTCAGCGCGAATCAGTTCCTCGTTCGGCACTCCTGGCCAGTTGGTGATATGAGTGAGTTGCTCTTCAGGAACCAGAACGAAAGTATCATTGTGGTTCTCGGACGAGGCGATCACCACAGCGTTTTCTGGTGAGCCCAGGTAGCGGTCGTAGCGATCGAGTTCGAATCCAGCTGCGCCACCGCCGCTGAAGCCAAAATCACCAATCAGTTCATCGGTTATGCCTTCGAACATCCAGCTGAAACGTTGATCGTAGCTGTCGGGAGTACGGCGATAGTAGGAACCGAAAAACCGGCCTTGAGACGAGAATCCTACACCCGCCAGGGCTTGCGGTGGTCGTCCGTTGCGACGCCACAAGCCACCATATTGGCCATCAAAAGCGTTGTAGTACTCGCCGGGTTCCGCTGCCCAAGCCCGTATGCCACCTTCGGCTCTGCGGATTTCGATGAGCGAACTGTTCTCGGGGTGGATCGCAACACGCCAATAAAACCCATTCCCGCCCAGGTAGGCGAGGTGACCACCCTGGTCGCGATACTGCTGCAACGCATCGAGTGTCTGGGCCGTGTGGTACTCGGGATGAGATCCTGTCGTCACCGCAGCATATCCATTCAGTACAGCCACACCTTCGTCATGCAACTCCTTGTCGGTAATAACATCGTAGGCATACCCCTGATTTTCCAGCCAGGCTGTTAGATGGCTGTCGGCCTGAAAATGGCGTAATCCTGAGCACTCGTTCGCGCCGAATGTGAGATAGCCAGGTCTCAGATTGAACAATGGCCGCCGATGGCTCGCATGACAGATGCCACTGCGGTCCAGGTGAAAATTGTAGGTAGAGCACCCATAGTGTGGATACTCGGCGGGATTCCAGGGATAAGCATTCCAGGCCTCGTTTTTGTCGAGCCAAGAAGGCTCGTAATCAGGTCGGGCATGGTTACCATAGACCGTGTAGGTAAAGGTCGACACCAAGACGCATAATTGGGCAGTCCGTTTTTGGCGAGGCGGACAGACAAACAGTGGGATCGTGTCATGCTGTTCTCCCTGCTCGAGTCGAATACCGTAGACCCCGGATTGAAGATCGTCAGGTACCGCAAACGCAAAATCTGTTTCCCACTCGAAGTCGTAAATGTCATCTTCATGAAAATGGATCGCGCCGTACTGGTTCGGCAAGTGTCGCCAACACATCTCAGTACCATCCCAGTTGGCCCCCGTCATTGCACGAGCGGGAAAATTCACCAGCTCGCCGCTCAACTGGTTGGGGCCTGTATCGACAACACGACAACTGGATATGTCGCGTGAAAAATCCCAGCAAGCAAACACCGGAACACCGCTGGTTTGCGCTTCCAGCATATCCAGATTCAGCTGTCCCATATAAATGGTCGGACTGTCTATCTTGCCGTTGAAGTGCATCTGTCGCTCAGTCTTTTCAGATGCCGCAACCATCAGACAGTCCATCATTTCCAACTTCAGCGCGCTCGACCCGCTGAATTCTGCGTGCGAAGCTTCAGTGAACTGATCACCACTACAACGCAGAGTCAGCAAACCTTCTGAATGGCTGACACTGGCCGAAAGCCGGACCCAGTAACGATCACCGATCGGATTGTCCAGCACACATTCGATCCAGTTGTGATCGGCCATCCTGATAGCAGCCCTGGGTTTACCGGCGTCGTCCAGGCCTAAGAAAAATGCACACCCAGATTCTGCCGCCCCCACTGAAACCACTGCCTGAGCCCCTTGTCCAGGTCTCGTTGGCCAGATCATTGCGGTCACCGTAAACGAGTCAGGTAACTGGCTATCTGCTGCCAAAGGCACTTTCAGATAGGATCCGGGCACAAACGGCTGTACCCGTGCCGGATAAGCGCGCGCAAAATTACAATCGACTGCTTCCTCAACCAGTCCGGTCCCTTCAGGATTTGGGTCGGCGCAAATCGTACGCACAAGACGGGCTGTGTATTCACCGTCTATATAACTGCTGACCTTAACCTCGACCATCTCTTTGGGCCTGGCAGATAGCCGGTCAGCATAGCCTAGCAATGGGGGATTCTGGCGATTCATGTCTGGATTACCTGTGGCGTGGCTCGGCCATCACTGGAGATGGTGGTTCGACGGATGTCTCTCGAATCCTTGGTCTCATCGAAGCGCCGACCATGGTGCATGGTCTGTCGATTGTCCCACATCACGGGGTCATGCGATTGCCAGTGATATAGATAGGTAAATCGTGGCTGTATCGCATGTTCGGTCAGGTCGCGCAGATAGATATGCGCTTTGGCCATCGTTCATCCCACAATCGTACCGGCATTTGAGTCCAAAAAGAGTGATTTACGCACCAGCATAGGGCGAGTTTCACCAACACCTGGCGTGCCGGGGTAAAGGTTTGACGCTCTTCTTTTATAAAGCCGGTTAATCCAAGATGACCCCGGGAATACATCGGCGATACGCCCACATATGAGGCCGTCAAATTCAACTTTTACTTAGCTCATCCAGAGCGTCATAGGCCGCTATATCTGCAGATTCGGTTTTGAACCATTGACTGGGGACGATGGGCCGACAGATGTGAATATTTAACTGAAATGGCGCGAAACGGGCTATCTGAATGCCACAAGCGGTTACCAAGATTAATTAATCACCATCGGTCGTCTCTGGCATAGATATTCGGGTTTTGATCTAAATTGGATACATCCGCAAAGTTGGCACTGAGTCGCCGCTGATCGAGTCGCGTGATATTACCGCCAATTGAGGATTCAATTGGCCCGAAATACCGACTGAACTAAAGCTGCTGATCGTCACTGATTGCCTGATCTCAAAACACGACTACAGCATACCGGCCCATGCCGGCTTCAATAGCGTTGACCGTGTCTGCGCTCAATGACTGACTTAGTTCAACCCGCGATACTTCGGGGGATAGGAACTTACTTCCTTAGTCCTCAAAGAGGGCATTTGATAATGCCATTTTGGCTCACCCACGGTGTCAACGAAAATTGCACAGCCAAGGAAGGAAAAGAAAAAAGGTGGAAATCGGTGTCAGGTGACGATGCCTAGGGCTCTACACGGTCGCTAGACTAGTATGGTTTAATTCGCCATTCATCAGATCATCAAAATCAGGAGATTAGAATGAGTAAAGTTTGTATTGTCACTGGGGCGTCTCGCGGTCTTGGTAGAGGTATCGCTCTCGTACTTGCCCGTGAAGAGGGATGTACGGTCTACGCAACCGCCCGTAATGAAGACGCTTTGAAAGCTCTGGCCGAAGAAGCGGCCGACGGTACCAAGGGTGGCAGTGTGAAGCCCTGCGTGCTTGACCAAAGCGATGACAGTGCCGTGCAGGCATTCGTAGAACAGGTAAACGCCAACGAGGGCCATGTGGACCTGCTGGTGAACAGCGCCTATGCCGGCTTACCCGCCATCAAGCCGCATTTTGGCAAACCATTCTGGGAGCGCCCACTTTCGGTATTTGATGCATCGATAGGGATCGGGCTGCGCAGTGCGCATGTGATGAGTGCGCTGGTCGCACCCATCATGGTAAAAAATCAGTCCGGACTGATGGTACAGGTATCAAGCTTTGGCGGCGTGACCTATCTTTTCGACATCGGGTATGGCGTGGGAAAGGCGGGTCTTGACCGTCTCACGGCAGATATGGCCGCCGAACTCAAATCCCATGGCGTACACGCGGTGACCTTGTACCCGGGCGCCGGGGTCACGGAGACCACAGCGTTTCCAGGTGGAGAAACGCCCGTCTTTACCGGAAGGGCCGTCGGTGCCCTGCTCAACAAGACTTCTAAAGAAACACTTGAACGCTACAGCGGAAAAGTCGTACAGACAATCGAACTGGCAGTGGACTACCCGTTCACCGATGTTGGCGGGGAGATGCCCGATGGACCCTTCTCCGGGATCGAGGCCGGCAAGCGTTGTCGCGAGGCAATGAGCCAGCCCCTGTTTCAGTACAACCTGGACGCCGAACTGCCCGACCCGATGGAGACCAACAACAAAGATATTGCGGGGCTTTTCCCCGGCGCCTGAAAATCAGTAATTGGGGGGCGGTACTGACTCAAGTGGTGTTGGAGCCGCCTCCCTCCTGATTTTTGAAACTCTTGTAAGTGTCTTAAATTATGGTAGGCCGTGCAGGGTTCGAGCCTGCGAGCGCCTGATTAAAAATCAGATGGACTAGTCAACGATAGCAGTGCTATTGCAGTGATAGGTTGGCCGAAGGTATGCATCGAGAGATTGCCGTCGACGCCTACGGCAATCTCCCCTCGCGGCCAACAAGCACTAGCGGCGATACCGGGCATTCAAAGGAAGGTATCGCAGCGCTTCGCACCACTCTCGCCTATTGAGTGGAGTAATTTTTGGTGCTACTTACCAAGAAAGATAAGCCCGCCACACACTACACAAGCCATTTCTGCAGTTACTGCGGATCCGGCCAAGCAAATGCTGGCTGCAAACCTTCGTGGACCGGACGCCCATCATCTGGCTCTTTAGCTCCGGACGAAGCATCAAAGAACGCATGATATGTCGCCGGCATTTTCTCGGGATCATGGCCCATTAGATTCGGCACGATCACTCGGATACGCCTTTGCTTATCATCAAGCATTATGGGGCTGCCACAGTCTGCGCAAGTACAAAGCTCAAGCGGTCCGTCTGGATTATTGGCATTAAATGGCTGCCGATTTATTTTATCGATATTGTCCACTGACAAATCACTGTGATTAAAAAAAGCTACGTGCGTGGTATCTTGCCCGGTCACTGCTTTACACACCGAACAATGGCACGTATGGACATCTATCGGGTCACTTTCGGACACTGTTGCTATATGATCACATCCACCACTATGCTTTCCTGACATTACGCAATCCTCCTTTTTGAGTTTTGGATTTAATACCAAACGGTATTACAAAGGCCTTTGTCAAACTAACCGTGTAGACACTCTAGCCCAAAATGTAATTGGAGTCACATTTGGGGTCTACTCGCTCCCAGCACCCCACTAGCGCCGTGAACGCTTCTGCCTTTTCTAAGATGTCTGTTAGTCAGAGCGGGAGAGTGGTTATTGATTGGGGGAAGCCCTTTTTCAGAACACTCGTAAGTGCTTGAAATATGGTGGGCCGTGCAGGGTTCGAACCTGCGACCACCTGATTAAAAGTCAGATGCTCTACCAACTGAGCTAACGGCCCGGAGGGACGCGCATTATACCCGCGGCGTCAGGCGTAGGTCTGCAAGCGACTGTCGTAGTGAGGGCCAGAATCCTTCATCCAGCATGTAGTACTGCATTTTCATTGTGAGTGAGCAGCCGAGAATAATCGCTAGCAGCGTAACCAGGGAACCGAGGGCCAGAGTCGAAATTCCCGAGACCCCCTGACCAATAGTACAGCCAAGCGACAGCACGCCACCAAAGCCCATCAGTACTCCGGCCAGCAGATGGTTGCGCATATCGGCACGGGTCACAAAGGTCTCTACGCGAAAGTTCCCGGTCGCCACTGCATAGACGAAAGAGCCGACGATCATGCCCAGCACCACGGCAATCCCGAAATTAATCTCAGAGCCGGTCCAGGTCATGAAATAGTTGAGCGTGTTACCTGTGGGAGCGACAAAGGTAATCGCCTCGATCATTACCGGCTCGAAGTCATCGTTGCCGATCACACCTGTTACGTACCAGGCTCCGACTACCAGCAAGCCGATCACCGTGCCGGCAAGCAGGTTATCGTAACTGGCGCGAAAATCACGGTCTTTTAACGCATACCACACGGCGCCCAGGCCAAGCACCAGCGCAACAATTCTGGAAACTGCTCCCGCAGACATGTCGGTGAAGTGTGCCAGTAAGGTGCCAATGCCCTGGTCGGCAATATCACGTGCACCAAGGTCAATCGCAAGCGCATCGAATACTTCGATACGGATGATGGCGAGCAAGCCGCGAAGCGTGGCATAAGCGGTAATCGCCATGACGATTAACACCAGTAGGGATTTGAGATTACCCCCACCGACCCGTACCAGGGTGCGCTGGCCGCAGCCAGCGCCAAGCGTCATTCCTATGCCAAAAAGAACACCGCCGATCAAAAACCCAGTAAGGCCAAAGTTTGTACTAAGGTAAATCGATCCACCCAGATCGAGCCAATCGAGATGGTGCATGCCCTGCGCACCTAAAATGGCAATACCTATCGACAACATCCAGGCACGAAAACGCACCCTGGAACCCATATTGATCCAGTCACTGATCGATCCCATGATACAAAAATGGGTCTTACTGGCAATCGCGCCAAAAAGCGCCGCACCTAAAAAACCCAGGATCGAAACCTTGTGAACAACAGACCACTCTTCCATGGTGACAGTACTCCCTAGACCCGCGATGTCTTGAAAAATGCTTGCGAAAACGCTCCGACAATATACCGAAAATCCCCGGGCGAGATCAGCCAAGTATCAAAAAATAACTAATGCCCGAATAAGGAGCGCCACCTGAGCCGTCAGCGCCCTTGCCATTGCGGTTTTCGCTTTTCGGCAAAAGCGCGCGCGCCTTCAAGCTGATCTTCACTGGAATACAGTTTATCCACTGTAGGGAACTTTCTGCTCGTAATACCGTCAAGTGCATCTTGAAAACACATATTTTCTGCAGCCCGACTCACCTCTTTGATAGCCGCATATACCAGCGGCGGACCTTCGGCCAGTGTGACTGCAAGTTCATGGGCACGCTCCAACAGACTGCCAGAGGGTAATACTTCGTTCACAAGGCCCCAGCGATGCGCCTCGGCGGCGTCCATCCATCGGCCAGTAAATAACAGCTCCATAGCAATGTGCCAGGGAATGCGCTTGGGCAATTTCAGTGTCGCGGCATCGGCAATAGTGCCTGAGTTAATCTCGGGCAAAGCAAAAGTGGCGTGCTCAGCGGCAAGAATCAGATCAGCCGACAAGGCCCACTCAAGGCCGCCGCCGCAACAGATGCCGTTGACCGCGGCGATCACCGGCTTGTTAAGATCGGGCAACTCCTGCAGGCCGCCAAAGCCGCCAACCCCATAGTCGCTATCCACAGCTTCGCCATCTGCGGCTGCTTTTAGATCCCATCCGGGGCAAAAGAATTTCTCACCGGCACCAGTGATAATGGCGATGCGCAGATCAGGGTCGTCTCGAAATCCAGCAAATACATCACCCAGTGCTCGACTGGTTGCCACATCGATCGCATTCGCCTTGGGGCGGTCCAGCGTCACCTGCAGCACAGAGCCGCGTTTCTCGGTATGCACACTGTCAACGCTCATGAATTGTCACTCCTCAAAATTTTCTGGCCATTGAATAGCCTCCATTCGGATTCTCTGGCGCAGCACGTAAGCGCCTTCGCGTGCACACGCCTGAAACGCATCCCTGACGACATCCTGGCGAATATCCTCTACGCGATAACGGTTGTACGCCAGCGACATCATATCGTCAACAAATGCATCAAACTGTGGATAACGGTCTTCACTAAAATAGTAAGCGCGCCGACGACTGCAACCCTTCGCTACGACCAAACGGTTCACTACTTCTGCTGCCATGGCCTGAACCTCGGTCTCATCATGAAACGCACAAGATACCGCCTGCCAACTGCCTACCGGTTCGGGTTCGATCACATACAGTGTGCCCGCTGCCCGTAGTACCCGCAACGCCTCACCTAGCGCGCGGCCCATTAGTGCCTGAGGTACGTGATGAAGTGACCAGTGCAGCAGAACGTGATCAAAGGTGTCACTGGTCATCGGCAGTGTATGAGCGCTGCCGCGCACCCGTAAAGCTGGGGCACCGCTACCCACATACGGGTCAATGCCTGTGACATGAAAACCCTGTTGCGCCAAGCCGTCACTCAACACTCCTCCACCGCAGCCTATATCCAGTAAGGCGCCCGAGCACGGCTCCAAAAACTCCCGTAGCGCGTCAAGCGGCTGAGCGACAACAGCTTGGCCGGGATCGGTTCGCAGCAAAGACATAGGACTAAGTATCCTCGGTACAGCACAGCAAAGCATCAACCGCCACGACACCTTTGCCCTTGGGTCGCACCAGCAACGGGTTAAGCTCAAGCTCAACCAGAGAATCTTTGCACGCCAAAGCAAACTCACCGACCTGCTGCAGTGCTTGCAACAGCGCGGCTGTATCGGCGATAGGGGCGCCCCGGAAACCCACAAGCAATGGGTAGGCCTTAAGTGATGCCAGCGCTCGCTCCAACATAGCGCAATCAGCTGGCAATAAAACCACTGTGCGATCTGGTGCAAGTTCGGCCTGGATGCCGCCACTGCCCAACAGCATCCACGGCCCGATAGCCGGGTCCTGACTAACTCCAACGATCATCTCACAGACCGCATCGGTCACCATCTCTTCAACCAGTAATTGTGGGTAACGGGCAAAAAGATCTTGGCCATGCCCGCTCAAAGCATCCTGATCGCGGATATTCAGGATCACCGCGTTGTGCTCACTCTTGTGGGCAATATCAGCATCACAGACTTTTAGAACCAATGGAAAATCCAGAGACTGCGCTGCGGCCATCAGCGCCTTGAGGCTTCGGACTCGCTGACCCCGTGGTACCGTTAATCCGGCTTGCGCCAGCTCGACCTTGGCTTGCCACTCATCAACCCTCTTCAGCGCATGGCTGGTGGCCCGCGATGGTCCAGGCAGAGCAGTATCCGGCAGTTGACGTTGCCAGGCCGCGCCTATCGTGGCGGCCGCTTGTGCAGCATCCAGCGCCTGACGCAACCCGCACAAGGGCACGATCCCATCTGCTATCAGTTGTTGTGCCACCGATTCAGGCATGCTTTCCGGCAAACTCGCTACCACTGCGGTAGGCATGCCCGTGTCATGAGTAGCCCGACCAATGGCTCTCACCGCAGGGCCCCAGGTCTCAAGATCGCATCGATCCGCCCGGGGGAAATCAAGCACCAGTAATGACAGATCAAAGCCACAACCCAGCATCGCGGAATAGGTGGCGTAGAGTTCTTCCTCGTGATTCCAGTCGAAAGTATGATAATCCAGCGGATTCGATACGCTGACCAGTTCATGCACGGTATCTGCTACAGCCTGATGTTGAGTCGTATTCAGCTCGGGGAATACGAGATCACGGCTGATCACGGAATCAGCCATCAACGAGGCCTCTCCCCCAGAACAACTCATGGAACACAGGCGGTTGCCGGTCAACGGCCCATGCACATGCAGCAACTTAAGGACTTCAATCAGTGTATCGAGGTCGTGCACCCGGGCAATACCCAGGCGGGCGAACAGCGCATCGGCTGCCTCGTCTGATCCCGCCATAGATGCCGTATGTGATTGCGTGATCCGCGCACCTTGGTTGCTGGCACCGGATTTCAACGCGACCACCGGCACCCGTTGTTCTGTCGCGCGGCGCATAGCCCGCTCAAACGCCGGCACATCTACAAAACCTTCAATGTAAAGGCCCACCGCAGTCACACGGGGGTCATCGAGTGCCGCTTCTAAGGCATCGGCAAGCCCGGTCTGGGCCTGATTGCCCAATGCCAGCAGGTAGGCGATCGGCAACCCGCGCGACTGCATGGTCAAGTTCAATCCAATATTGCTGCTCTGACTGAAAAGCGCCACGCCGCGCTCTACCCGCTCGCCACCGTGCTGATCGGGCCACATCAGCGCACCATCCAGGTAGTTGATCAGGCCATAACAGTTGGGGCCGAGTATGGGCATAGACCCTGCCGCCGCGAGCAACGCATCGTTGAGCGCTTCGCCATCGGCGACCTCATTGAAACCAGAGGCATAGCAGACCGCACCGCCGGCACCAACGCGATTCAGACTGTCAACGATATCAACAGTAGCGTGGCGGTTGACGCCAATAAAGCTGGCGTCCGGAA
>Ga0209403_10006427_pt1 | contig 11903 bp, 14 predicted proteins | sample ArcticOcean_MG_C_8_FD_187440 | JGI IMG/M metagenome (GOLD analysis project Ga0209403, IMG submission 187440) | Marine microbial communities from western Arctic Ocean - ArcticOcean_MG_CB11_86 (SPAdes) (version 2) | ecosystem: Environmental > Aquatic > Marine > Oceanic | place: Arctic Ocean... | reverse complement strand
CGCAATTGCCAGGGTGAGCGAAAAGCTGGGGCGACCATATAGGAAGAATACTGACGATTCATCGCGTCCCGAAGGTCCTTGTCAAGGCGATCCAAGCAATATTGGCTAAATGTCTCTTCGAATACACGAAATATCCCATGCACTCCAGCGAAGCGCTTCCGATTCGGATAGCAAATTGAAATTGTCGTTCGCCTTCACGAATATGTCAGCCAACTCGCCGTCTGTGAAAGCCTCGGAGGCGGCTCTACAACCGACGGAAATATTTTGCATAGCAGCAGATCGCGATGCCGCGTTTTGGCTGCGGATTTGAATGGCGAGATAGACTAATGAGAATACACTGCTGCAGCGGCAACAGTTTCTCCAATTGCGCCCAGTGCATCCCAGTTCATGATGATCTGGCGCCTAACACCACGTTAAGTTGTATTTTGAGTAAGTCCAGGCAATCGGATGACTGGGGCGGCGGATGGTGGAACCATCTCGAGTGCCGCGTTCCTCCTTGTCGGTTCGAATTATGCTTAGCAGTGTTTCGCACTTGTGTCCTTTCAGCCGAAGACCACCGCTAACAGAATGGTCACACCCAAAATGGCGTAAACACCGCTACGTATCCGATCGTATGTTGCATGATCATTTCTCTTGGATCGAAAAAATAGATAACCACCAAGTGCAGTCATGCTTATTCCAAGAATGGTCCACGAGAGTGTGACGTTGTCCGAGAGCCACCGGCTACTTTCTTCAGGTTTGAGGATGAGAAAGTAGATGAATGCCGTGGCCATACTCAGGGCGAGAATTCCCATCCCCCATCTAGCGTCATTCTTGTAATCTTCGTTGTCCATCGAGAGTGTTCTGAGAGATCTCCCAGGCGACAAGGCGCAGATAATCCACGACCGCCAACACCCCAACGATTTCTACGGAAGTTCATACACAACGGATTAGTCTCTGTCCAGAATACGGAGTTTCTGGACAAGAACTGGTTAGGCGTCATAGGACAACGCGCCTTCTTCCGCTTTGCCGGTCCGATTGATCCAAAGTTTGCAAACACATCCATGTAAGGCGAATACGCTGTGAAGGAAATCATCGATGCCCAGCGTGGTTCAGTGCCGAACGGTAATAGCACCGGAACCAGGATCAGGCGTTGGATTGCGATTGCCATCGCAACTGCGCGGATCATCCATTCGCGATGCTTATCGTAATCGCCATTGCGGGCTAGCCGGTACCCGCGAATAAGTGCGAACCCGAAATAGCCCGCGAACGGAGCAACGAAGAGCACCCTTGCCGGGCCGGAAAATGGGAACGGCACAATGGCCGTGAGCGCAGTGATGGCACTCACAAGCCCTAGACTCACAGCAATACGCCCAACGTTGCGATGAACGATGTGAAGCTGATTCCTGATTCGGGAAGCGAATTGAAGCAATGCCAGCCCAAGATACGAGCAGCCTAGAGCCACGTGCAGTCCAATAGTCAGCGGATAATCGTAGAATCCTGGGTTGTAGTGTTCCTCATCGAGAACGTGCTCAATGCTCAACCCTACTCCGAGAAATATGGTGAATGAGATCGCGCTAAGCACAAAGAGCCGCATCTGTGACGTTAACCTCTTGGGACACCTAGGCTAGATTAAGGGCAGACACTGACTGTCTACAGTCCGATAACGTACCCATCTGGATCTCGGACATAGGCATCGTGTTGACCTGGCCGATATTCACCTCTACTGCAGAGGCTGTTTACAACAACATCTTCAACTTTATCTCGAAAAATCTTGTCCCCGATTCGACTTACTGTCAAAGAGTGTTTGATGGCAACCGCCAACAAGAATTATAGCTCTAGCGACCCTGCCAACAGCGTGATGGGGCTTGTTGATTGTGAACCTAAGTCGGGCTCGGGTCTTGCAACCTGCGCACTTCGGGCAGTCGAGGTAGCCGCACGATCAGTCTAGAATGGTCGCAAGTTCTAGGAGATGACCATGCGCGTTGAATTGATCGACGAGTTTCGCGGTAGCTTGCCCGCCGCAGACGAGCATCCGTATCGGACAGGCGCTTGGTGCCCGAATACGCGTGAGTATGACGTTTTCGGCCCGCAGATCACCGGCGAGTTACCCTCCGATCTGTGCGGTGTTTACATTCGCAATACCGAAAACCCGTTGCACGAAGCACTCGGTCGTTATCATCCGTTTGACGGCGATGACATGCTGCATTCGCTCTACCTCGATGCGGGAGGCTGCGAGTACCGCAACCGCTATGTGCGCACAGAAGCGTTCGAGGCGGAGTTGGCCGCCGGCGCACCTTTGTGGGCCGGATTGATGGAGCGCCCCGAGAAGTCGAGCCGCGATGGTTGGGGCGCTAGAACGAGGCTCAAGGATTCGTCTAGCACGGACGTTGTGGTCCATGGCGGGGTTGCGGCCTCGACATTCTATCAATGCGGCGATGTATACGAGCTCGACCCACGCACGCTAGCGCCTCGTGGTAAGGCGCCCTGGGCTCGTAGCATAACGCCGGGCTGGGGGGTGTCCGCACATACCAAGGTGGACGAGTCGACCGGCGAGATGTTGTTTTTTAACTACTCCAAGGAACACCCGTTTATGCACTATGGCGTGGTGGATGCAGACAGGAAGCTTGCGCACTACGTGCCCATCGAGCTGCCAGGCCCGCGTTTGCCACACGACATGGCATTCACCGAGCGCTACGCGATTTTGAATGACTTGCCTCTTTTTTGGGATCCGGAAGCACTTAAGCGCAACGCACATGCGGTACGTTTTTTCCATGACCTGCCGAGCCGCTTCGGCATTCTTCCGCGCCGTGGTGCCAGTAACGAGATACGTTGGTTCGAAGCCGAGCCCACGTACGTGTTGCATTGGATCAATGCCTACGAAGAAGGTGATGAGGTCATCTTGGACGGCTATGCGCAAGACCCGCGCCGCTGTAGCCGCACACAAGGATTTCCCGAGAGCCTCGCGCCTTTCGAGATGTTGGACATCCACGCTGTCGGCGCCCATGCGTACCGTTGGCGATTTAATATGTCGACCGGCTCGGTTACTGAGGGGCCTTTGGAAGACGGGATTTCGGAATTCGGCATGATCAACCCGAAACACGCCGGGAAGCCATACCGGTACACATGGTCCATGACGACCAAGCCCGGTTGGTTTTTGTTCAATGGCTTGATACGCCTCGACGTCGAAACAGGCGAACGGCAAACATACCCGCTCCCATAGGGAGTGTTTGCTAGCGAAAGCCCCATGGCGCCGCGGCCCGGTGGCGCTGCCGAGGACGACGGTTATGTGCTCACGTTTGTGACCAACATGAACGACGACACCTCGTCGTGTCTCGTGTTTGCGGCTGACGACCTCACGGCGGGTCCCATTGCAACGATTGGATTGCCGCAGCGAATCTGCGTTGGCACTCATTCCTACTGGGCGGGCAAAGACTAGCTCTTACGCAACGGGACGGGGGATGATTAGCCCCCCAATCAACGCCGCGTACGCTCCTAGTCGATTGACGTCGATCCCTACGACAGGTTATGACGGATGCTGTATTATCCCGGCCCCCACAAACGATCGCTCTAGTAACCATGCCAAAAGACTTCGCGGGTCGCAGTTCAAAGCGCACCAAGCCGAGAAAACAACCACGCCGCAAAAGCAAAGGAGTGCTGTTCCACGGACCGAGTTTTACTTCCGGCGCACTGGTCGGGACAGCAGTCGTGATCTTGGCGGCCTATGCACCGGAGCTATTGCGCGAAGCTTCTCTCGAGACCGAGGCGCAAACCACGGCGGAGGAAACCCCACAACAGGCCAAACTCACCTTCGATTTTCCGGACATCCTGCGCGAATCCGAAGTATCAACCAACCCCGACACTTATAAGGTAACGCCGGAATCCACAACCACACCGCCTAACGGATACCTCATTCAAGCCGCGTCGTTTCGCAGTAAATACGACGCAGAACAACTACGCGCACAACTCTTGTTACAGGATTTGCCGGCCCAAAGTACGCTTAGACGCGATACCAGCGCCCCGTGGTATCGCGTCATGGTGGGCCCGTTCAGCAGGAAGATCGATGCGGACCGGGCTATGACCACCCTGCGCGAACAAAACCTCTTAGCAATATGGGTGAACAGCCACAATTGAAATCTGCAAGAACCGGCCCCACTATTGGTTATCTGGCAGTTAACTGGGATTTAACTGCATGCGTAAGCTGTTAGCTTGAGCCACAACCTGCCCTAAGGCGTTTTCATGCAAGAATTTCACGGTACAACCATTGTGAGCGTGCGCAACGCCAACGAGGTAGCGCTTGGAGGTGACGGCCAAGTATCTCTGGGCGATACGATCATGAAAGGCAACGCCATAAAGGTGCGCCGTCTGTTTCAAGAGAAGGTAATCGCAGGTTTCGCTGGCAGTACGGCGGATGCGTTCACTTTATTCGAAAGATTCGAATCCGCATTAGAGAAGTATCACGGCCAGCTAGCCCGTGCCGCCGTCGAACTGGCCAAAGAATGGCGCTCGGACCGCGCGCTACGCCGTTTGGAAGCGATGCTAATCGTGGCCGATACGACAACGACTTTGCTCATTAGCGGTAATGGCGACGTCATTGAACCCGAAGCCGGTGTGATCGCAATCGGCTCCGGCGGTTCCTACGCACGGGCTGCTGCAACGGCTTTGACAGAAAACACCGAGCTTACGCCCCACGAAGTCGTCGGCAAAGCACTTACTATTGCAGCCGACATTTGTATTTATACCAACCAATCACACACTATCGAGACACTTAGTCTGCGCTAACAGCAGCAAGAATTTACTATGACGCAAATGACACCTCGCGAAATCGTCCACGAACTCGACAAGCACATCATTGGTCAAGACGAGGCCAAGCGCTCGGTGGCCATCGCGTTGCGTAACCGCTGGCGCCGAATGAAGGTCGAGCCAGAGCTACGCGACGAGATCAGCCCGAAAAACATCCTCATGATTGGACCCACTGGAGTCGGTAAGACTGAAATCGCCCGACGTCTCGCCAAGCTAGCCAATGCTCCATTCATCAAGATCGAAGCGACCAAATTCACCGAAGTTGGGTATGTCGGCCGCGATGTCGATTCGATCGTTCGTGACCTGGCTGACGTTGCGGTCAACATGCTGCGCGAAGAACAGATCGCCAAGGTGCGTAATGAAGCGGAAGACCGCGCAGAAGACCGCATCCTCGATGCTTTGCTACCGACCCCTCGGGCGATTGGGTTCAACGACGACAATGGTACAAGCGACAACAAAGATGATTCCACAACCCGCCAAATGTTCCGCAAGAAACTTCGTGAAGGCGAGCTAGACGACAAAGAGATCGACATCGAGTTGGAGCAAGTCACGGTCGGCGTCGAGATCATGGCTCCACCGGGCATGGAAGAGATGACCAACCAACTGCAGAGTATGTTTAGTAATCTGGGCTCTGGCAAAAAACACACACCACGCCTGAAGATCAAGGATGCCCTCCGAAAAGTGCGCGAGGAAGAGGCGCACAACTTGATCAATGAAGACGAGATCAAGGCACAAGCGGTTGAGTCGGTGGAACAGACCGGAATCGTCTTTCTCGATGAATTAGACAAGGTAGCCAAGCGCAGCGAAACCACCGGCGCTGATGTCTCCCGTGAAGGTGTACAGCGTGATCTTTTGCCCCTGATTGAAGGGTGTACCGTGTCTACGAAATACGGCATGGTGCGCACCGACCATGTCCTGTTCATCGCATCGGGTGCATTTCACCTCACGAAACCCTCAGACCTAATTCCCGAGTTGCAAGGCCGACTGCCCATTCGCGTCGAGCTCAAGGCGTTGAGTCCATTGGAGTTCGAGCGCATTTTGACTGAGCCCGACGCGAGCCTGACCGAACAGTATCAAGCGTTGTTGACAACCGAGGGAATCGACATTGAATTCACAGAAGCCGGCATCAAACGCGTCGCCGAACTCGCTTGGCAGGTCAATGAAGGCACAGAAAACATCGGCGCGCGTCGTTTGCATACGGTAATGGAGCGGTTGCTGGAAACGCTGTCGTTTGATGCGAGCGATATGGAAAAGACGCAAGTAACCATCGACGACAACTATGTAAACGACCATCTACAGGATCTTGTCAGCGACACTGACTTGTCGCGATTTATCCTCTAACCAATCGCGCAAACTCGATCTCAGAAAATGAATCCACCCAGCGAAATCACTTATCACAAAGTTGCACACACACTAGAAGTTGCGTGGCAAAAAGACCGGATTACTCTTCCAGCAGAGCTGTTGCGAGTCTATTCCCCCTCGGCTGAGGTGAGAGGACATTCGGCCGAAGAACGCAAGCTGCAGACCGGCAAGAAGAACGTCGGTATCAAACAGCTCGAAGCCGTCGGCAATTATGCGATTCGCATCGTATTCGACGACGGCCACGACACCGGCATCTATTCCTGGGAAATGCTAAACGATCTGGGCATCAAACAAGACGACTACTGGCAGGAGTATCTGGCAGACCTAAAACAAGCTAACGCTTCGCGTCTGCCGAACATTCCTGTAGGCCAATGGACCCCGAAGAGCTAAAGTCCAACGCACCGGCACCGGTCAACTTCGGCCTGGAGAAAGTAGCACCGGCAGAAAAGACGCAGCGAGTCAGCGACGTTTTCGCGAAGGTGGCTAATCGCTACGATCTCATGAACGACCTCATGTCGCTCGGCACACATCGAATATTCAAAAGAATCGTGTTGCAGATGACCGGACTGCGAAACGGCAGCCGCGTGCTTGATCTTGCGGGCGGCACTGGTGACATGTCGCGGCTCTTCGCCCCAGTCGTGGGAACAGATGGCACCGTAGTGCTCGCAGATTACAACGAGCCAATGATGCAGGTAGGCAGAAACCGGCTACACGATGAAGGTTTAACTCAAGTCCAGTTTTGCCGCACCCAAGCCGAACGACTACCATTTGATGCCGACACGTTTGACTGTACCTGTATCAGTTTCGGTCTACGCAATTTCACCGACAAAGATGCGGCCCTACTTGAATTGCTGCGTGTCCTAAAACCCGGCGCAGCCCTGGTGGTCCTTGAATTCTCGCATCCTAAAAGCCCTGTTTTGCAAAGCGCCTATGATGCATTTCAAACACTGTGGCCTACCGCCGGAAAGCTGGTGGTCGGCGACGCCCAGCCATACGAGTATTTGGTGGAATCAATTAAGGTCCACCCCGATCAAAAAGCGTTACGGCAAATGTTCGAGGATGCCGGCTTCATTGACGTCGCCTATTTCGATTTACTTGGCGGGACCGCTGCCATCCATCGCGGGGTAAAACCGTATGAATGACGACCAATTGGCGGAAAGACTCGCACAGGCACTCGGCGCGCTTGCGAACGCGGTCGGAGGGCAAGCCCTCGATATGGACCCAAATACGGCCGCCAAATTGCGTGAGATGGCAGGTAGCGTGGTCGAAATCCAATGTCTACAACCGCCAATGGCTTGGCACATAACGGTTGGCGTAAGCTCACTTACCGTCGCCACAGGCGAACACGAAGCGCCACACGCCATCGTTGCCGGCAGCCCGGCCGATCTTGTGGGGTGGTTGTTTGGTAGTGCGTCCAAAAACCTGCAGATCTCGGGCGACGACACGCTCCTCGCCGAGCTGGTTGAAATTGCGAAAGCCTACTCGCCGGACTTTACCGCGCCACTTGGGGCGATGTTTGGCCCCGGTCTCGCGCAGACGCTCATGGGTACGGCTGAGCTTGGTCTATCGAGTCTTGTATCGCTATTCGAAGGCATCGGGGAGTCGATCAAAGATCACGGACAAGCACACTTTGTGGGCGATAATCAGTTCGACAAATTCCTCAATCAAGTCGATGAACTTCGATTGCGCGTCGACCGACTAGCTGCACGAATTAACGAACACGAATCCGGCCGCTCAGGCTCTGGCCAGCCGCAGTGAACTCACTCTGCCAAGCCCTCCGCATTCTGCGCATTGCATTGCGTCATCGATTAGATCTATTCATTCCTCGGCAACAACTACGGCAGCGGAGAATTCGTTGGCCGCTCACGGTCATCGGTTGGCTGTTGCCTAAACCCAACGGAGCGCCGGGGGCCCGCCTACGCCGAGCATTGACTGAACTCGGACCCGTGTTCGTCAAACTCGGACAACTCCTCTCCACTCGGCGCGACCTTTTACCAAGTGCCGTGGCCGACGAATTGGCGTTTTTGCAGGATCAAGTTCCGCCGATCCCAGAATTTAACATCAACGCATTTGTTAACGAGACTTTCGGCGCCGATAACCAACTATTCTCCACAGTGGAAACCGAGCCGCTAGCAAGCGCGTCAATCGCGCAAGTGCACGCGGCAAAGCTTGCCACCGGTGAAGACGTGGTAGTGAAATTAGTGCGACCCGGCATCGAGCCGTTGATCCGTGCCGACATGGCGTTGCTTAAAGACATTGCGCACGCAGTCGAAAAGTGGCTGCCTAACGCGCGCCGATTGCACCTTCCTCGCATCGCAACAGACCACGAGCAGGTACTCTTGAGCGAACTAAACATGTTCACAGAGGCGCGCAATCAAATCCAATTGCGCCGCAACTTCGCAGAATCCGACTTGTTATATGTGCCTCGTGTCTATAGCCAACTGACCAGGTCCAATGTCTTGGTCATGGAACGGATCTACGGCGTCCCCGTTAACCAGGTAGATGAACTCAAACGTTTGGGCGTCGACCTCGAAGTGCTCTCCAACAAAGGTGTCGAGACCTTTTTCACACAAGTTTTTGAACACAATTTTTTCCATGCGGACATGCACCCCGGCAACATTTACATCGATGTTACCGACGTGGCCAATCCTCGTTATATCGCATTGGATTGCGCGATCATCGGATCGCTCACAGACCAAGATCAAAGTTATCTAGCACAGAATCTGTTGGCGTTCTTCACTCGCGACTACAAGAAAATAGTCGAACTCCACTTGGAGTCCGGTTGGGTGCCGGCGGATACCGATCCAGTTGAATTCGAACGAGTCATCGGCAGCGTCTGCGACCCCATCTTCGCTAAACCGCTGGCCGAAATTTCCTTCGGAGAATTCCTCGTCGTACTTTTCAAAACGGCAGGCCAATTCAACATGGAAATCCAACCTCAACTCGTACTCCTGCAGAAAACACTGTTGTACATCGAAGGGTTGGGGCGCCAGCTCTATCCGCAACTGGATCTATGGAAGACCGCGCAACCATTCATCGGGCAATGGGTCGGCAAACGCTTCGGCCCGGCGACACTCCTAAGCGATGTACTCTCAAAGGGCCCAGAGTTTTGGAGCCAACTGGTGCGTCTACCTGCAACCCTGAACGACAACGCGATTGTAATGCGCAATTTCAAAGCCCAATTCGCACACCAACAGCGTTCGATCGACAGCATCGAAAAACAGCTCAAAAAGCGTGACAATCGTCGCCACTGGAAGCAAGGCGCCGGTACTGCGCTCGTCGCAACCAGTGTGTGGCTGTTGTGGCAACCGCTTGCACAGGGCCTAGGCAGCGGCGACGTCACTATGTTGGCAGGTGTGGCCAGCGCGCTTCTGGGCTCGGCCCTTATCGTTAAGGCTTAAGGAGCACCATGAACATCATCAATGATTTGACCCAGGTTTTGATCGAGCGTATTAGCGACGAACCCGAACAGTCCTATGTGGCGTCCCTCTACCAACAAGGCACCAACAAAATCCTTGAAAAGATCGGTGAAGAAACGACCGAGGTGCTAATTGCGGCGAAAGATGCAGATCACAATAGCACTGACAAGGGCCATCTAGTCAAGAAAGTTGCTTATTTGTGGTTCCACACGATGGTACTACTCATCCATTTGGACTTAAGACCACAGGAAGTGCTCGACGAACTCGCCAATCGCTTCGGTGTCGGTGGCCACGATGAAAAAGCAAGTCGGCAAACCTAGTATCCTAGCGTCAACACGGGCAATAGCCCACGACCCGCATATTGCGCACTTTCAATTGCCAAACGCAGGCGGATCGCCCCTATAATGGTGGCAATTGTTAGTTCCCGTATTAGCGGGACGGAGATATGTCATGTTTGGACTCGGAATTCCCGAATTACTGGTAATCCTTGCCATTGTGCTGCTGCTTTTTGGACCAAAACGCTTAAAAACCATCGGTGCGGACCTCGGTAATGCCATCAAGGGCTTTCGCACCGCCGTTACCGAAGACGAGGAACCAAAGCCTCAAGAGGATGCAGCTACGCCCGAAGCGAAAATCATAGAAGGCGAGGCGCAACCCCAACACCAGACTGAAGTAAATCAAGAACACAAAGTCTAACGGGCACAACAGGTCATGTTTGACGTCGGTGGCTTAGAGCTTCTTCTTATTGCCGTGGTTGGGCTTTTGGTCATCGGTCCAGAGCGTTTGCCAGAGGCGCTGCGCTCAATAGGTCTGCAGCTTGGCCGCCTGCGCCGTGCGTTCACCTCAGTCAAAACTGAAATCGAAAAAGAAATCGGCATGGATGAGATACGCCGGCAGCTGCACAACGAGGCTGTCATGGACGAAATGAAGCGCATCGAAAAGGAAGTACAAACCACGCAACAAGAAATGAACATCGACCCGAATGCGGCAATGTTCGCCGAAGCCAGGAAAGAACAAGACGAACAGGAAGCCAAGCAAGAACAGGATTCAGATCAACTGCCAGATTCAGACCCCGACGAGGATCCCCTCACCGACGCAGCATCGGCCTCCGACGTTTCGACAGACGAACCCAGCGGCGAACCACTAGTCGAACCAGAACCCAAAAAACTTCCGCCAACAGAAGCCGACCTAGAAGCTGCCTGGGAACGCAAACAGCGCGCACAGAAAAATAAGTAATGGCCGACGTTGAAGCAAATACGGGTTCGTCCGACGAACCGAATGACCCTCACGATCGCGCGGTAGACGAAAACGAACAGCCGTTCCTAGAACACCTGATTGAACTGCGCGGCCGGATCATCCGCAGCTTGATTGCTGTCGCTATATTGTTCATTCCTTTTTACTACTTTGCGAACGATCTATATCTGTGGGTTGCAGAACCGCTGACCGACGTGCTTCCGGAAGGATCATCGATGATCGCCACACAGGTCGCCTCGCCGTTTCTCACGCCGTTTAAGCTCGCCATATTCACTGCAATCTTCATTGGCGTCCCGTTTTTGCTCCATCAAGTCTGGGCTTTCGTCTCGCCTGGACTCTACCGACACGAGAAAACATTCGCAGTACCGCTGTTGATGTCCAGCACGCTGCTGTTCTATTGCGGAATGGCGTTCGCCTACTACTTGGTCTTCCCTCTGGTATTTACCTTCTTTACTCAAGTTGCGCCCGAAGGGGTCGCAATCATGACCGACATCAACCAATACTTAGACTTCGTCCTCAAAATGTTCCTCGCGTTCGGCATCGCCTTTGAAATCCCGATCGCAACCATGTTGCTCGCCTGGTCTGGACTCGCGACCGCGAAATCCATGGCTAACAAACGACCGTACGTAATCGTAGGCTGTTTTGTACTGGGTATGCTTCTGACCCCGCCAGACGTCGTCTCGCAACTCCTACTCGCAGCCCCCACTTACCTACTATTCGAAGTCGGCGTATTCCTAGCCCGCTTTATCGAGAAACGCGAAACGCCTAGTTAGTGTCCGTCCAAAAAGTGAAGCTTTTTGTGTCAGACACTTTAAGGGCAGGATGCCGAGTCAATTTCCGTAGGGAATTGGGAGGTTTGCGGAGCAAACCGTCGGAGCAAAAGTGCCTGCGGCCGGGGCAGCGTTGCCACGATGGCAATTTTGGGGCAAGAACTAGTTAGATTTGAGAGTCCGTTGCTCCTTCGTTTGCGGGGCGCGCACCCGTAGCGGTAGAGCACTCCTTACCGACGAACAAGCAAGACAGATACCTCAACGTTAGGTTCCCTTGCCTAATTGGCTTGCTGCTCGGCGAATTTCTCTCAATATC
>Ga0209403_10006426_pt1 | contig 11903 bp, 13 predicted proteins | sample ArcticOcean_MG_C_8_FD_187440 | JGI IMG/M metagenome (GOLD analysis project Ga0209403, IMG submission 187440) | Marine microbial communities from western Arctic Ocean - ArcticOcean_MG_CB11_86 (SPAdes) (version 2) | ecosystem: Environmental > Aquatic > Marine > Oceanic | place: Arctic Ocean... | reverse complement strand
GATATGCGTATAATGAAAGGTCAACAGTGTCTGCTGTTGGATTATAAACTTCAAAATACTTATTGTTTGAAGAGCCTTCAGCATACTCTGAGAAGAATATTGGTGATGATGTATAAATACATGATCCATTATCAACTGTTGCTAATGAATCATAATTAAGAGCTAATGTATCTAGACAACCAGCATAAATACATGAACCATCATCTGTATTTGCAGTTGGATCAAAATTGTATGCTAACGGATCTGTACATCCACTTACTATATTAACAGAAATAATACCATTCCACATATAAACACAACCATTACAATCTGTTATAGTACAACTTATTAAACCAGCTGAAAGTCCTGTAACATCCTCAGTAGTATCTCCTGTTGACCATAGAAAATTATAACTACTATCAGGTAGACATGGTGTTCCACCAGAAACAGTTAAATCAACAGCCCCATTACTACTTAATGAGGATGAAGCGTCAACAATAATACTTTGAACAGATATAGAATCTGGATCTTCTAAAACAACACTAATTGTATCAATACATCCATAAGTATTTCCTGTAACAATACACGAATAAGAACCAGAAGAAAGGTTAATAGCAGTATCATTTGTCTGTCCATCAGACCATAAGTATGAATAGGTATCACTATATAGCGAATCATTACTAGCACTAACAATTGCTGTTCCATCACTAAATTGATTACAAGAAGGAGTAATAATGACTGAATTTAGATTAAAATACGAACAGGTATCTACATTAAATACATTGAACTCATCCACCACTACAATATCATCCATCCATTTACAAGAGGCCTCAATAGAAATACTAACACTAGTATCCCCAGAATAACTTGAAAGATCATATATTAAAGTAGTTGGAGAAGAAATAATACCAGCATCACCAGTTAATGGTGTTGAATTGGAATATTGACGTGTATACGCAGTATTTCCATTATAATCTGCAATTACAGTATCATTAACTTTTAATCTAAACCAACTGAGTGGATATGTAGTAGTAATACCAGTTGGATTGACTAAAACATTTAAATTAATATTAGAACTTGATCCTGAAAAATCTAAGCAAATAATTGAAGTAGCAACATGGGTGCTATATGAAAATGCATCAGCTTCAGAAAAGGGGGATGACCAATTACTCCAATTAGGAAATCCTCCAAAAAACTCTAAACTCACACTACCGGATATTGCATTTGATGAATTTAATATTGCATTTGATTGTGATCCAGCATAAGTAATCCATCCGTAAGTATTTAAATTATTGGATTCAAAATCCTCATTTAAATCTAAAATATTACAAGCAGGGTATGTACATGATAAGCTATCGCTTACATTACATGAAGAACAATAATTTGATGCTAAAGGATCCATACATCCTGAGTACAAACATGACCCATCATTAAAAGTGGCTAAAGGATCATAGTTTAAAGCAAAAGGATCATTGCATCCTGAACTTGGAGGTAGTGGGCATAAAGGATAAGGACAATTAGATGAATATGAAGTATTAGAAAAATCTGTACAGTCTACTCCACCAAATATCCAATTTCCCCCAGCGCATGTGTCAATACTGGAAGTATCTTTATAAACCCATGAGTCAGTATACTCCCAACACTCTCCTGTTCCATCAACAAGGACATAACCAAAAGTTTCAACAACATTTCCATTTAAGAATAATTCAATAGCATCATCACCATTTTGGGAAATATAACTAGTTGCTTGTAAAACATGATCAAATTCAACATAACATGTGTCAAAATAAGATGTCATTGCAGAAATTGAACGCGCAACAAGAATATCTTCACCAGGAAGAACTGATATAGGGTCGAATGTATATTCCTGCCCATCAGTACCTCCTCCATTATTGGCAACTCCAATACCATAAATACTTAAATCAGAAATGGTATCTGTTGCAGTTACATGTATTGCCTTTCCATTATTACCTCCAGATGGTACAGTAAAATCCATTATACCAGTTAAAACTAAATTTGTGCTTTGAGAAACCAAGAGAAATGGAGATATAGTGAAAATTATTGCTAAATAAAAACTGTGTTTAATTGTCATATTAAAAAATTTAATGAACACCTAAAATAAAATAAAATATCTAAATAATTTTAAGCTAATAAATATTATTATTCACGAGCTAACTATCTAGTAAACATGAAGTTATCTTAAAAAAGATGTGATATAACTTGACAACTTCAATCTAGTATATAAAAAAATTATTATTTTTTATTAAAAACCATTGACAAACAATAATTTATTAATAATGAATTTTTAGAAATTATATACTTTAGCTAAAAAATTAATTGAATGTTTAATGAATTATAAATTAACATTAATGCGTTTGTATTTTTAACTTCTGTACTTTAATAGAATCTTTAAAGTTATCCTCTTTTACTTTTTCATATTCTTTTACATCACTGCCATTACAGGAAAAAATAAATGTAAAAATTAATAGTAAAAAAAAACTACGATTTTCTTTGCGAAATTTTTTCATAAGCCTCTTGGATTGCAAGAAATTTTTCATTTGCTAATTTGACAATATCCTCACTAACCCCTTGCAGCTTATCAGGATGATACTTCATAACTAATTTCCTGTAAGATTTTTTAATCTCATCAAGACTTGCTTCTTTTTCAATCTCAAGAATCTTATAGTACCGATCCAAACCATTCTCATTTTTTGAAAACATAGCATAAATAGATTTAAAGTCATAGTCATTAATATTTAAATAATTCGCTATTTTATTAATTAAATAAACTTCATCCTGATGGATTTCATTATCACTTGAAGCTACACCAAACAAAAAATGAATTATTTGCAGTCTAGCTGCATGATTAACTGAATGGGTTAGTTGTAAACACACACCTCTTAATTTAGATGATAAGGCTTGTTTATTAAGAGTGTTGAAAATCTCAAAATATTGCTTTGATTTTGTGATTCCAAAAGTATTTGTAAAAAAAGACTTAACATAATTGAGTTCCTCTTTAACAATTTTACCATCCGCCTTTATTACTAAAGAAGCTAAAATTAATAATGATATTTCATATGCTTTTTCTTGATCATTATTGCCATTAAATAAGTTCTTACCTATATAATAACCAATAATAGCACCAATTGGACCTCCAAAAAACCAGCCTGCACCAATACCAACCCATTTACCTAATGTCATATTACAATAAAATTATTTATACAAATTAACATTAATTTTTAATTTAAATTATTTCTTTCATATGAAAGTATTAATAAATAATAACTAAAGATTCCTAAAGAATAGAAAGCAGCAGTTATATAAAAAATATAAGAATACTGAAAACCTAAATCAATCAATAACCTAAATATCTGTGAACTAAAATACCAACTTCCACTCCAAATTGCAGCCATTATTGCACTAAGCATCTCTTGATTATCTTTTCCTACATAATTCATAGTTAGTTGTGAAGTCATTGGAGCAGCCATGTTCATTAATGGTGCTCTTAGTAAATAGCATAATAAAGCTAAAGGAAAGGCAAACCAATAATCTTTAAAAAACTCAGTTGTGGCTAAAACAATTAATGCAACTACTGCAATGGTCTGACTTAGAGTGATGCCCTTTCTATACCCAAACCTATCTTTTATTTTAGGAACAAATAGCGAGCTGATGGCAACTAGAATACTTGTACAAGAGCCTATCAAAGCAAAATCCGATGCTTCAATGAGGAAGTTATGAAAGAAAAATAAATTGATAAATGGTATGGTTAAACCAGCCCCAACTGCAATTATTAATGTTGGTATAATTGCTTTAATAATTAGACTCCAATCTAAATTACTAGAAAATTTAGTAAAATCAACCCTTGCTTGCTTGGATACATCATCAGTATCTAATTGAACTAAGTATTTAAGTCCAAAAAAACCAACTAAAGATATAATCACTAAAACCTGTCCGTTATTTAAAGGTGTAAGATTATCAAATAAAAAAATTAATAGCCCACTAAAAATCATCCCAAAACTATTTGTTGCAAAACTTAATGAAATAGCATGAGATTGATTCGCTTCTTTGGTGTTACGCATAATATAGGGCAATACACTTACTTGAAAAAAAGTATATAATACACCCCAACATATAAATAAAACAGGCAGATATTCCTGTTTATTATATTCAATAACCATCAAAACAAGAATGGAAATAATTGGCACGCCTAAACTCCCTAAAAATAAAAATGGCCTTAAAACTCTTCCTTTTATAAAAAAACCTAAAGGGAAAGCAAGTAACATCACAGCTAGAAAACGAAAAGATATAAGATGTGCAATCTCAGAATCAGAAAAACCATTTTTAGCTAAAAATATATTTAAAATCAGAAAAAAAGCGCCACCAACTATCTGAATGAAAAATTGTGCCTTAATAACATTTAAAATATATGATTCCAGCTTAATATATGGAGCTAATACTTCTCTTAATCTAACAATCATTATCATCTAAAAAAATATTATAACACTCTATATTTAATTTCTCGAAGATCTTTAAAATTGAAGATTTCCCTAAATCACCAAGAGAGAGGGAAAAATCATTAACATACAAACTAATATGAGAATTAATAATATGATCACTCATTTCTTGGGCATTTAATTTTACATATTCTGATAAAAATTCTTTATTCTTAAAAGCAAATTGAATGCTTTTTTTTATAATTCTATCAATCTTATATTGAACATCCAAATCTAAATTTCTACTAACAACAATACCCCCTAATGGAATTGGAAGGCCTGTTTCTTTACTCCAAAAATCTCCTAAATCCTGCTCCTTAACAAGGCCTCTTTCTTCATATGTGAATCTGTTTTCATGTATTATCACTCCAGCATCATATTGATTTTCAATTACTAATTTTTCTATTTCTGAAAAAATAACAGCATCTTTATTCTGTAAATCTGGATATGCAATATTTAGCAACATATTAGCTGTTGTATACTCCCCGGGGATTGCAATTTTACTATTATTATTGATTATAGTATTAGGCTTCTTTATAAGAATTGGACCACAACCCTCTCCTAAGGCTGAGCCACTATTTAGAATCTTATAGTAATCAAAACATTTAGTATATGCATAATAGCTTAATTTAGTAACATCATAACGATTTTTCATAGACCACTTGTTTAACTGCTCAACATCTGCAAGAGTAGTTTTAAAATTTAACCCTTCTGTATCAACTTTATTATTGACTAAAGCATCAAAAATAAAAGTATCATTTGGGCATGGGGAGAATGCTAAATTAATTCTCATAAATTATTAATAATAGTCCTTAACTGAATATTTAGATTTCGAATTGCTAAATCAAGATCCCATTTTTCTTTATTTCTCTCTTCTACATAATTTGAAACAGATCTAATTTGGATAAATCTGATATTAAATTTTTGACATACCAGCATAAATGCAGCACCTTCCATAGACTCTAAATCAGGATTTAACCTTTTGACAACTTCTTCAATAGCTTCATTTTTACCATGCACAGTATTTACAGTGATGCCTCTTGCCTGAATTAAATTGGTTTGTGGAGAATATTGAAAAGTAGTATCAACATCAAGACCTACATCACTCATATTTAAAAACCTGTCTCTATTTTGGACTCCCATTTCAGAAAAACAATCCCGTGAAACTTCTAAGACATCACCAAGAATATATTCTTTTTTAAAAGCTCCTGCAACGCCTACATTTATAATAATATCAGGTTTATTTTCTTGAAGATATTTAGTTAGTTCAAAGCATGCGTTAATCATTCCAACTCCTGATATTAAAATATCATAATCATTAAATTCTTGTGATAAAATCTCTTTATTAGTTGCGGCTACAATTAGAATATTCATAATAGCAAAGATACCAAAGAAAAGGTATTATATTTGTAAAAAGAAAAAACAAACACGAAAAAAGTGCACAATAAAAAATTAGCTGAAAACATAAAATTAGTTTTAAAAGAAATTGGAGAAAATCCTAATAGAGAAGGGCTTTTAAAAACCCCTGAAAGGGTTGCTAAGTCAATGGATTTCTTAACAAATGGTTATAATTTAAATCCATCTGAAATACTTAAAAAAGCAATGTTTAAGGAGGAGTATAGTCAAATGGTATTAGTAAAAGACATAGAGCTTTATTCTTTATGTGAACATCATATGCTACCCTTCTTTGGAAAAGCTCATGTAGCATATATTCCAAATGGACATATTGTTGGGTTAAGTAAAATACCTAGAATTGTTGATGTCTTTTCAAGAAGACTTCAAGTGCAAGAGAGACTAACTGATCAAATAAAAGATTGCTTGCAAGGCACACTAAACCCAAAAGGAGTTGCAGTAGTATTAGAAGCTCAGCATCTATGCATGCAAATGCGAGGAGTGCAGAAGCAACACTCCTCAACCACAACATCAGCATTTTCTGGTTTATTTTTAAAAGATGAAAAAACACGAGCTGAATTTATGAATCTAATAATATAATGAAAGCATTTGTTTTTCCTGGACAGGGGTCTCAATTTCCTGGAATGGGTAGGGAATTATTTGAAACATCTAATACCGCCAGACAAATGTTTGAACAAGCAAATTCAATTTTAGAATATAATATAACTGATATTATGTTTGGTGATGACTCAGACGCACTAAAAGCAACTAATGTAACACAACCTGCAGTGTTTCTTCATTCGGTAATTTTAGCAAAAATATTAAACGATAGGTTTTTCCCTGACGTTATTGGAGGGCATTCACTTGGAGAGTTCTCAGCCTTAGTTTCAGCAGGATATATAGATTTCGAAGACGGTTTACTGCTTGTTAAAAAAAGAGCTGATGCAATGCAAAAAGTATGTCTAAAAAATCCTTCAACTATGGCGGCTATAATTGGTTTAGAAAACAATCAAGTAGAATCTATATGTAGTCAAATTAATGAAATAGTAGTTCCCGCCAATTATAACTGTCCAGGACAGCTAGTGATATCGGGGAGCTTTGAAGGAATTGAGGTTGCATGTCAAAAATTAACAGAAATAGGTGCAAGAAAAGCCTTAAAACTTCAAGTTGGTGGAGCGTTTCATTCTCCTTTAATGGAGCCAGCAAAAAAAGAATTAGAAATTGCAATAGCTGAAACCAATTTTAAAAATGGCTCCTGTCCTATTTATCAAAATGTAACTGCAATAGCAATGACATCTCCAGAAAAAATAAAAGAAAACCTTATAAAACAATTAACAGCTCCAGTAAAATGGACACAAACAATGGAGAATATGCTAAAAGATGGATTAACTGAAGTTGTAGAGATAGGTCCTGGAAAAGTATTACAAGGCTTATTTAAAAAGGTGGATCCTAGTATTAGTACTTCCAGCGCCTCTTTATAGGCAATTGTTTAACAATTTTTTACTATTTATTAATTGGTGCCAAGGTTTCATTGTCTCGCATTTATGATATAATTGAACCTGATTATGGTTATGACAATCAGTACCAACAAACGAAATTAAATTATATTTAATTAATAACTCTGCATTTAATTTAACTTCCTCAGAATAATAGCCTATTAGAGATAGTAAATTTAACTGAAACAATACACCTCTATCTATTAAAGCATTATAATCATCAATTGAAAAATAAAGATACCTAGCTGGATGAGCCAATACAACTATATACCCTTCTAACTGTAATTTAAAAACGATATCGTACATATTCTTAGGAGCCTCCAAAAAAGAAAATTCAATAAGTATATATTTTTTTCCAAAAGTCAAAAAATCTTCTTCTCCAATTCTTTGTTCAAAATCATAATCGATATAATATTCTGCTGCTGCCTGAATATCAATATCAATCTCTTGCCTAACAAGTTCCGTTTTCAGTGCCTCTAAACCTGTATTGATAATATTTGGTGTATTCCGATATAGATCACTCATAATATGTGGGGTAGTAATAATTTTATTAAAACCCAGATTCTTAAATTTCTTAATTAAAGAAATACTAGTTTCCATATCCTTTGCCCCATCATCAATTCCAGGAATTAGATGCGAATGAATATCCGTACCAATTTCTGATAATCTTATTGCCTCTAATTTCGGCTCTTTCTTAAAAAACCACTTAAACATCTAATAAATTTGTTATGTAATAAACACAAATATATACAATTAATAGATGATTGATTACGTTTATTTTTGCATGAAAATGTATTTTAGCAATAAATCAAAAATAATCTATGAAAAGGAGCATAATCATTCTGTTTCTGTTTTTTTCACATTCACTATTTGCGCAGGAAAAAGAGCTTAGTGCATTCCTAATTGATTACTCTTATCAATTACCAAATGGCGTTCTTGCTGAGAAATTCGGCAATAACTCTTCAATTGGGATGAATTATTTTAAAAAAAATAAAAAGAATATTTTTTATGGGATAAAAGCTAACTACATTTTTGGTGGAAAAATAAAAGACAGCACCCTATTTAGTGCCATTAGTACGGAGCAGGATTTTATAATAGATGGAAATGGCACTTTTGCAAATATTATATTACTTCAAGAAGGATTTAGTTCACATATATATATAGGTTATGCATTGCAACTAGAAAAAAACAATCTAAATGGCTTTTATTTTTCATTAGGATTAGGGTTTTTACAACATCGAATCTTTATAGACACTAAAAACCAATACATACCACAACTAAATGATGATTATAAAAAAGGATATGATCAACTAACAAATGGTTTGAGCACGCAGTTTGTTATTGACTATATGATTCTAGAAGATAAAAATCGATTTAAACTATTTACTGGAATTGACTATACTCTTGCATTCACAAAAAATAGAAGAACATATGACTTTAATGATATGAGCTATACAGAAAACAATACTAGACATGATCAACTCTTAGGGCTTCATGTTGGACTAATTATTCCTATAAATAGGAAAAATACTGAAGAGTTTCACTATTACTAGATGTTAATCATATACAATGTAATAATCCATTTGTATATTTTACTAATAAGAATTCATTCTCTGGTAAATATCAAATCTAAGAAATGGGTAAAAGGAAGAAAAAATATATTTATAGATTTAAAGACCAATCTATATAATGAAAAAGATATAGTTTGGTTTCATTGCGCTTCACTTGGAGAATATGAACAAGCAAAACAACTAATCATATCAATAAAAAAACAAGATATCTCTACAAAGGTATTACTTACATTCTTTTCTCCTTCAGGATACGAAATTATCAAAAATAATTCAGAAGCACATTGGGTGTTTTATTTACCTAGTGACACATTAAATAATGCTAAAAAATTCATTTCAATAGTAAAACCAAAAAAAGTATTTTTCATAAAGTCTGAGTTTTGGTTGAATTATATGGAGATAATAAATAGAAAGAATATTCCTTTATATCATATCTCATCGGTCTTTATTAAAAAAAATATATTCTTTAAATTAAGATTCTTTAAAAACCTACTACGAAAATCAACTCATTTTTTTGTTCAAGACAAGAACTCTCTGAAATTACTTAATAGTATAAACATAAAAAATGTCACTGTAGTGGGGGACACCAGATTTGACAGTATACTGTCTAATTTAAAAAAATCTAAAAAAGACACTAAAATCATTGAATTTACTTCTAAGAACCCAACCATTATCTTTGGAAGTGTCTGGCCAGAAGATGAGCATATATACTTGGATTTTATTAAAGCTCACAAAGATTATAATTATATCATTGCTCCTCACGACATAAACTATTCCGAACAGGTCTTCAGTAAAACTACTAGTATTTTATATTCTGATTTTTTAAAGAAAGACAATATCAAAGAGAATGTTTTGATTATAAATAATATTGGCATGCTCAAAAATTTATACCAATACTGTAGAGTAGCATATATAGGTGGAGGGTTTGGTAAAGGAATACACAATATCAGCGAAGCCGCCGCTTGTGGAATACCAGTTTTATTTGGTCCTAATTATCTCAAATTTATAGAAGCGCGTGATTTGATAGAATTAAAATCAGTAAAAAAAATTACAAACCTTCAAGAATTTAAAGATGCTATAATCTCATTTGTTCCATTTTATGATAAAGATTTAGCAATTAATTATTTTAAAAAACAAGCACAGGCTGTCGATAAGATTATAGAAATAATCTTTCCTCAAACCAATTAATATCTTACCATAGATATACAAAAAAAATTATGTTTGGTAATTACTAAAACAAAAAAAATGAAAATAAAAGCCTAGTGTTATAAGTTTTAACTTAGCAACACTAGGCTTTTATTTTCCAGATAATATCCTGCTTAATCTTTCTTTAATTTTTTTAATTCTATTAAGTCTTAAAATTGTTTTCAGCGAAGCATTATCTCCATCATTTTTAATAGCTCTATTTACTCTTTTTTGCAGCTGATGTAGCTTATATCTTAGTTTTCCTTTTTCACTCATGCTTTATAATTTTAATACAAATTAAATTTATTAATTATTTCTCTTCATTAAATTCAAAACCCTTATATATAGTATGCATAAAAATATAAAATATTGTTATAGTAAAAATAAATAAATATGCATCAAACAACATTAAAAAAAGATAAAAAAACGGTAAAATAAGCCTTTCCAATTTATAAAGTTTTACTTGTAATAAATCTTTAATTTGAAAATAGAATATTGATAAAAAAATCAAAAGTCCAATACAACCTAATTCAAAAAAGATATATAAAAAATTATTATGTGGAGTTTTATGTTCATAATACATATAATTTGATTGTGTATTTCTTCTAAAAGTGGATGTAAAACTACCTGTTCCATATCCAAAAAATGGACGTTTTAAAATAAGATTAAGGCTTTCACTTGCGAATACATAACGAATATCCTTTTCAGATGATTTTTGATTTTTCTTTTGACCGTTATTTTGAATAATATGTTTTAAATGATCTACTCTATGTTTATAAATACCTGAGCTATTATATGAAAAGAGATTAATTACAATTAAAAAACCAAGGATAGAAACTGAATACAAAATCTTCTTCTTTAAAAAATAAATAGCATACGCTATAAAAAAGATGTTAAAGGTTAATTGACCAGCTCTTCCGGCCTCAGAAAAAATACTAGCTGAATAAATTATTATAAATAATAAGTAAATAAATGAATATCTTGATTTTGATTTAGTAAAAAGAGAGAACGACAATAAACTAGAAAAAGAGAGTAAAATATTATGGTAATTATATTTAATAAAAGCAGGCGTCTTAGAACTACTTGAAACAATAGGCTCTATAACATCAAAATTAATTCCAACTGCTACTAAAGCTGATAAGAGATTAGTTAACAGAAATGTTAAAACAGCATAACTATATGTAGATTGATTAAATTTTGTTGTAGCAAGAGGAATAAAAAATAATAATAAGGATATTCTTTGAATAACATATAAAGCATCATCATGATTTTCACCATATAGTAATGCAAAAAAATAAAAAAGAATTAAACCAATTATAGACCATAACCACTTTAAAGACTTCAAATAAGAAAATTTCTTAGAAAAATCACCTTCTACTAACCAAATAACAGTAAAAATTATTATTAAAAAGTTTGTAAAAGCTACAGAAACAGGAATCGCAAAACCTAATAAAATAAAAATTAGGTTTCTTAGATTATATAATAACTTCATTAGAATTTTTCTTGTCGTTAAATTACATAACGATTTTTAGTTTAAATTATTTAACTAAAAGTAATTTAAATTATTAAAACAAACAAAAACGGGAGACCTTCTTTCGAATATCTCCCGTTAAGTACCCAAGACGATTCAATTCTAGAACTTTTTTACAAAGATCTTCATCTACTCTACGATTTAAAAAATGTCTTTGAACACGAAGGTATAAACAATTAATTTTCTTCTTTAAATCTTCTAAATTTATTTCCATTAACTTGTAAAAGTCAATAATTGATACATTTAATACTCAACATCA
>Ga0209403_10006424_pt1 | contig 11907 bp, 13 predicted proteins | sample ArcticOcean_MG_C_8_FD_187440 | JGI IMG/M metagenome (GOLD analysis project Ga0209403, IMG submission 187440) | Marine microbial communities from western Arctic Ocean - ArcticOcean_MG_CB11_86 (SPAdes) (version 2) | ecosystem: Environmental > Aquatic > Marine > Oceanic | place: Arctic Ocean... | reverse complement strand
AATAATTATGGAGTCAGATATGGCAGCATCTTTTTCAGAAGAATATAAAAAATCAAAAAATAAATTAAGTGATAAAATTATAGAAGCTATTGAAAGAGGTATGAAATATACTTCTGTGGAGTATAATAATGCTCTGTCGCAGATTGATGTTGCAAATACATACTTTAAACAATTTTTTTATGATTATGACGCAATCTTAACTCCGTCGGCTAACGGAGAAGCCACGCAAGGTTTACAGTCTACTGGAGATCCTATTTTCTCTACAGTCTGGACATACTGTGGAATGCCTTCTGTTAGTTTACCTTTATTACAAGGAAAAAATAAATTGCCTATAGGAATACAACTTGTGTCATCGTTGTATGATGACGAAAGGTTATTTAGAAATGCAAGTTGGTTGACAAATAAAATTAAAGCATGATTAAATATTAATATGAAACTAAGTGAAAAATTAACAATCATATTAGGTATAGTTCTTTTTTCTATATTTGTGATTGGGTTAGCTTGGAGTATTAGCACAGGCATGGCAGGCTTTTGGAGAGGTTTTCCGTTTTGGATAATAGTTTTATTTGTTTTATTTCTCTTAATTTACGACTCTTTAAAAGCTATTAAAAAATAGTTAAATTAATAAGATTTTATTAAATCTTTTATAATTATGGTAATATTTTTTAAAGTTTCAGCAATATATTCTAATTGTTCATCTAATAAATCAAAAATATATTGATCTTGCGGAAAATAGTTCAGCCAATCATCCTCAAAAGTTTTAATAATTCCAATAGTAGATACCGAAATAATGATTAAGATAAATATATAACCAAAAAAACCAAGGCCTTTTTTTTCTTTATAAACATCAGGTAATTGACTTTTATCACTTAAACTTTGAGAAGACGGATCCAATTCCCTTTTAATATTTTTTGTTGTTGAAATTTTTACCTCTCTTCCAGTCAGTCTATCTAGTTCTTTACTAATTTTTTTTTTTGCAAATAAACCAGTTTTTCCAGAAGTCGTTTGTTGCGCCCATTGCTTTCCTAAAAATTTATAAATTTTACCATCTGAAGCTTTTACACCGGTAGAAGAAAAATTTTCATTAGTTTCGCCAGGAGTTTCATTTACTACTTCAATTTTGCTGGTTTTAGTTTTTTTATAAACAGGCATTTGGTGCCACACTACTGAACAATAACCACATTGAACTGTTCTTCCTTGCTCGGGAATATCTTCATCTTTTACTATAAATTTTCTTAAGCAACTTTTGCAGTGAATAATCATTTATTTTTCTAATTAAATTTTTTATAAAGACTTATGATAGTTGATATATTTAAATTATAAAATGAATTTTTTGCTTAAAAAAAACTTGATAAAAATGAACTATTTCACAATTATATTACTATTTTTGCTACTAATTTATTTGGCAATTCTCGCTATAACATTCTTTTTTCAAAGAAATCTATTATATCATCCCATGGAGAATAATTATTCAGGAGATAAAATTTCAGTTTACGTCGAGAAGGTTATGATCAAAACACAAGATGAAATAAATCTTCTCTCTTGGTATCACAATAAAAAATCTAATGATTATAAAACAATTCTTTTTTTACATGGTAACACCGGGTCTTTGGAAAATAGAATTCATAAAATTAACCATTTTAAAAATATGAATGTTAATTTTCTTCTTCTTGCATGGCGGGGATTTAACGGAAATAAGGGAAAACCAAATGAGATAGGACTTTATGAAGACGCAAGAAGTGCTGTGAGATGGCTTAAGTCCAAAGGTGTTGAAGAAAAAAATATAATTATTTATGGAGAATCATTAGGCACTGGTGTAGCAATTGAAGTGGGACAAGATAAAAAATTTGCTGGCATAATTTTAGAATCTCCCTTTACATCCATGGTAGACGCAGCGAAAGAAAAATATCCTTTTTTACCTGTTAGATTTTTGCTTAAGGATAAATACGAAAGCATTAATAAAATTAAAAATATAAAAAGTCCTATTTTAGTTATGCATGGGAAGGTTGATAGAATTGTTCCATTTTATATGGGAAAAAAAATCTATGAGTTAGCAAATGAACCGAAATATTCTTATTTTACAGAATATGACAATCATATGATGAAATATGATGAAAATCTTTTAAAAGCATTAAAAAAATTTATTTCCAGCTTAAATTAAGTCACATTTTCAACAAAAAAGTTTCACAAATAAGGATTAAATTTTTCCTATGAAAAAACTTGCACTTTATTTTATTTTGCTAAATCTCATTTTTAGTGTAGTTGGAAATACCAATGAATCTAATCCCTTAAAGCAAGATTTGGAAGAGGTTTTTAATATAGGAAAAATGTTATCGCATGATAAAAAATTTACTTTATTTTTCAGATCTAGAAAAAAAGCTGTTTTAGCAAGAGGTATAGATTTTAATTATATTACTGATTACCCGCAAGATTTATATATTTTAAATAATGCTACAGGCGAAACAAACCCAATAATTACATATGATTGGTTTCCACAAAGAGCAAAAAAATTAAGTCTGGTTAGCAGCCTACCTGTTTTTCCTGAAGATTACGCTTACTATTTATTAAATGACAACGAAACTTTAATTATGATTAGTGGTGTAAAATCTATTAGATCAAATTTTAAATTTAGTATTAAATATAACAAACTAGAAAAACTTCCCATAAATAATAAATACAAAATATTTGTTTCATCTTTATTAAAAAACTGCGGCTATAAAGATATTAATTCAACTTATAAATGTTCTTATTACAAACCCTTAATTTCTGTAAATCTTATAAATTAGATTAATGTGACATTATTGCTTTTGCAAAATGTTCAGCATTAAAGACTTGAAGGTCATCTTCTTTTTCCCCCATACCTAAGGCAAGTATTGGTAATTTAAACTTTTTTCCTATAGCTAATAAAATTCCTCCTTTTGCAGTTCCATCTAATTTAGTCATTATGATTCCAGTGATTCGGGATATTTTTTTAAATTCTTCAACTTGATTGATAGCACTCTGACCAGTAGTTGCATCTAGTACTAAAAAGATTTCATGCGGAGCGTCCATATCAATTTTTTTAATAACTTTTATAATTTTTTTAAATTCATCCATTAAATTTTTTTTATTTTGTAACCTTCCAGCAGTATCAATTATAAGGTAGTCAAAATTATTTTTTTTAGCATAATCTAACGCTTTGTACGCAACCGCAGCAGGGTCCGTGCCTTCATCAGATTTAATAATTTTAGCATTAATTTTATTAGCCCAAACTTCCAATTGACTTACAGCAGCCGCCCTAAAAGTATCAGCAGCACCAAAAACTATTTTTTTATCATTCTTTCTTAAAATTTTACCTAACTTTCCTATCGTTGTGGTTTTCCCCACTCCGTTGACGCCTGCAACTAAAATTACATTTAGTTTATTTTTGCTTATATCTTCCAAATTTTTTTCTAATGGCTTGAGTATTTCTGATACATAATTTGAAAAAATTTTAGAAATTTCATCTTTTTCAGAATTTTCTGGATTTACTTTTATATTAGTAAATTTTTTACATAGTTCTTTAGCACATTCTACACCAACATCTGATTCAATTAGAAAGTCTTCCAACTCATCAATATTTTTTTTATCAAACTTTTTTTTAAAAATTAGATTATTTAAACCAGAGGATAAGCTTTTTGAACTTTTGTTTAAACCTAATTTAAATTTTTCAAATATATTCATAATTAAATATTTACTATTATTTTTTTTATTCCTGAAACTTTTCCAGCCATATAAATATTATTATCTTCTTTCCAATCTATATTTAATAAACCTTCTGGAAATTCAATATTTGTAGACTTTTCATTCAATCCTAAAATTGAACCTGCTACAGTTGTGGCGCATGCTGCGGTGCCACATGCTTTAGTTAAACCAGCGCCGCGTTCCCAAACTTTAACTTTTACATGCTTCTTATTTTTAACACTAGCTAATGTAATATTGCATTTCTCTGGAAAATAAGCATGATTTTCCAATTGGGGTCCAATTTTATTTAGATTGAAATTATTCAAATTATCTACAAAGAAAATTAAATGTGGATTTCCAACACTTAAAGAAAAACCACCCAGAACTTCTTCTCCATCAATATTATTAATTTTTATTTTTAAATTTTTATTATTCATTTTTTTTACTAGTGGTATTTTATTCCATTCAAAAATTGGGGTACCCATATTAATATTTACAATATGTTTATTATTTAACTCAGCTTTTAAAATTTTAAATTTGGTTTTTAAGGTAATTTTTTTTTTACCACTCTCTTTCATCAGTAAAGAAGCTACACATCTACTCCCATTTCCGCACGCTGTAGTTTCGCCACCATCTGAGTTATAAAATTTTAAGAAAGGATCACCACTTTTATCTTTATCAATAAAGATAACTTGATCACATCCTATGTAATTCCTATCTGAAATTTTTCTTATCTGATCTTTGCTAAGTAAAATAGATTTTTCTCTCTCATCAAAAATTATAAAGTCATTTCCTAAGCCATCCATTTTATAGGCATCTAATTTATTCATATTTTAACTTTTATCTTTATTTATTGACTTTTTGAACCTCTATATGTAGTTTGTCATGTATTCCCGCAAAATAATGTTTTTGCGGTGCCTTTGGAAACAAAGGGATCGACACTAGTCAGCGAAGGTTCGCCCACTAGTGCGATTTTTGTTGGAAAAATGAATTATGTTTGAAAATTTAACAAATAAGTTTGAAGAAATCTTTAGTTCCTTAACAAAGGCTCCTTCACTTAACGAGACACAGGTTGATGAAGGATTGCGTAAAATGCGCCAAGCTCTTTTAGAAGCCGATGTAGCCTTGCCTGTTGCAAAAAAATTAATAGAAAATATAAAACCTAGAGCAATTGGCCAAGAAATAATTAGATCAACAACACCCGGTCAAATGATAATTAAAATTGTATTTGACGAAATTGTCAAAATTTTAGGTGATACTAAATCTGAATTAAATTTTAATGCAGTTCCGCCAGTTTGTTTCATGTTAGTAGGTCTCCAAGGATCAGGAAAAACAACAACGGCCGCAAAGCTAGCAAAGTATATTGAAAAAAATAATAACAAGAAATCTATGCTCGTTAGTTTAGATGTTTATAGACCTGCAGCACAAGAACAACTAAATATATTAGGAGAAAAAAATTCAATACAAACTTTGCCAATAGTAAAAGACCAATTACCCAATGATATAGTTATGAGAGCTTTAAGTGCAGCCTCTTTAAATGGAGTTGATGTTATAATCTTTGATACGGCAGGAAGAACACAGGTAGATCTTTCTATGATGTCAGAACTTAAAGAAATTAAATCTTTAGCAAAACCACTTGAAACACTATTAGTAGCAGATTCTTTAACTGGTCAAGTCGCAGTAAATGTAGCACAAGAATTTAAAAAAACGGTAGACTTAACAGGTATAATATTGACTAGATTAGATGGAGATGGCCGTGGTGGAGCAGCATTAAGTATGAAATTTGCCACTGATGCTCCAATAAAATTTATTGGTACAGGCGAAAAAATTGAGAAATTAGATGTTTTTCATCCAGACAGAATAGCTAATAGAATTTTAGGAATGGGAGATATTGTCTCTCTAGTTGAAAAAGCCTCAGAAGATAGCGATCGTGAAAGTATAAAAAAAACCGAAGAAAATTTAAAAGCAGGAACTTTTTCTATGGAAGATTATTTAAGTCAGCTTAGACAGATGAAAAAAATGGGTGGTATGGAAGGGGTTCTATCAATGCTTCCTGGAGTTTCAAAAATAAAAAAACAAATGGATAATGCAAATATTGATGAAAATATAATTAAAATTAATGAAGCAATTATTTTATCAATGACTAAAGAAGAAAGACTAAACCCAAAAATAATTAGCACCTCAAGAAAAAGAAGAATTTCTATTGGCTCAGGAGTAGATTCCGCCACTATAAATAAATTGCTGAAGCAATTTAAAATGATGAGTAACATGATGAAAAAAATGTCGAAAGGTGATCCTAAAGGAGGAATGCCTTCAGAAATATTCAATCAACTAAAATAAAAAGAGAGGAAAAGTAAAATGTTAAAAATAAGATTGTCATTAGGTGGAGCAAAAAAAAGACCAGTCTATAAAATTGTAATTGCAGATAGTAAATTTCCAAGAGATGGAAGATTTATTGAGAAGGTAGGATTTTTTAATCCATTATTACCTAAAGCAAAAAAAGAAAGAATTAACTTGGAAGTAGATAGAATAAAATATTGGATAAGCAAAGGCGCTAAACCAACGTTAAGAGTTTCTAGAATATTAGGTGAAGCAGAAATAATACCAATGCCACCTAAGGGTAACAATCCTTTTAAAGCTATTCCAAAAAAAGATAGAAAAAAAGATAAATCTGAATCTAAGGAAACTCCAAAAGTAGCACCAAAAGAAGAAGTTAAAAAGGAAGAGTCAAAGAAAGAAGCTCCAAAAGCAGCACCAAAAGAAGAAGTTAAAAAGGAAGAACCAAAGAAGGAATAAATGTGGAAAGTAAGAATATTTACTTTGTATCCAGAATTATTTCCAGGACCTTTGGGTGTTGGGCTTTGTAAAAAAGCATTAGAAAAAAAACTGTGGTCGTTAGAAGTTATAAATATTAGAGACTATTCAACAGACAAACATAAGACTGTAGATGATGCCCCTTTTGGAGGTGGAAGCGGAATGCTAATAAAGGCAGATGTAATAGCTAATTCTTTGGATAAAAATATTTTAAATAAAAATGAACCAATTATTTATTTATCACCTAAGGGAAAATTTTTTAATCAAAATTATGCAAAGAAAATTATGGATAAAAATATAAATATTATATGTGGGCATTTTGAAGGGGTAGATCAAAGACTATTAGAAACAAGAAATATAGAAGAAGTGAGTGTTGGAGACTATTTATTATCTGGCGGAGAGGTAGGAGCGTTAGTAGTTATTGATACTATAGTTAGATTAATACCAGGTGTAGTTGGAAACCCAAATTCGTTGACCGAAGAGACATTTGAAAGAAATTTGTTAGAATACCCACAGTATACAAAACCACAAAAATGGGAAAAAAAGAATGTTCCTGATGTCTTATTAAGCGGAGATCATGCCAAAATTAAGGACTGGCGTTTAACTCAATCAGAGGATATAACACGTCGCCGACGTCCAGATTTATGGAAAAAATATAAAAAAAAATGAAAAATATAGAAGATATTAATAAAAGTATAATAAAAAAAATTTCAGAGGGTAAAAAAATCCCCGAATTTTTTGCAGGAGATTCAGTTAAAGTAGGTGTAAGAATTTACGAAGGAAAAAGAGAGAGAATTCAGTATTTTGAAGGAGTTTGTATTGCAAAAAAAAACAGAAACATTAATTCATCATTTACTGTGCGTAAAATTTCATTCGGAGAAGGTGTTGAAAGAACTTTTTCTTTATATAGCCCCATCATTGGTTCTATTGCAGTTATCAGATCAGGAAAAGTTAGAAGAGCAAAATTATATTATTTAAGAGATAGAAAAGGAAAGTCCGCTAGAATAGTTGAAAAAATCAAGAAAAAAATCGGCGTAGATGTTGCTGAGAAAATAAGTGAAAATCAAACTCCAAAAGAAGCAGTTAAAAAAGAAGAGCCAAAGAAAGAAGCTCCAAAAGAAGAATTGAAAAAAGAGAAAAAATAATTTTTTTCTACAATGCCCCAAACACTCTACGATAAAATTTGGAATCAACATGTCGTTCATCAACAGGATGATGGAACAACATTATTATATGTTGACAGACATCTTGTTCATGAGGTTACTAGCCCGCAAGCATTTGAGGGGTTAAGATTATCCAAAAGGAGTGTAAGAAAACCAGATTTAACTTTAGCAGTTGCTGACCACAATGTTCCTACGACTGATAGATTAAAAGGAATAGATGATAAAGATTCTAAAATTCAAGTAGAAACTCTAGAAAAAAATTGTAAAGAATTTGGCATAAAACTATTTGGTATGAATGATAAAAGACAGGGTATAGTTCATATCATTGGTCCTGAACAAGGGTTTACTCAACCGGGCACTGTGATTGTATGTGGAGACAGTCATACCGCAACACATGGAGCATTTGGGGCTCTAGCTTTTGGAATTGGTACTTCAGAAGTAGAACATGTTTTAGCAACTCAAACTTTGATGCAAAAAAAATCAAAAAATTTTAGGGTTAATATAACAGGAAAATTACCTACAGGAGTAACATCAAAAGATGTGATTTTACAAACTATAGGTATTATTGGAACTGCTGGTGGAACTGGCACGGTTATAGAATATGGCGGATCTGTAATAGAAGATTTAAATATTGAACAACGCATGACAATTTGCAATATGTCAATCGAAGCGGGTGCCCGCGCAGGATTAATTGCTGCAGATCAAAAAACTATTGATTATCTAAAAGATAAACCCATGTCTCCAAAAAAAAATAACTGGGATCAAGCTATTGAATATTGGTCTAAACTAAAAACTGACTTAGGGGCTAAATTTGATAAAGAAGTTGAAATAAAAGGAAATGAAATTAGCCCAATGGTCACTTGGGGGACATCCCCTCAAGATGTAGTTTCAGTTACTGGTAAAGTCCCAGATCCATCAAATGAAAAAGATGAAGATAAAAAAAAATCAATGAACAGATCTTTAAATTATATGGGACTTAAGCCCAATACAAAAATAACTGACATTAAAGTTGATAGAATTTTTATAGGTAGCTGCACAAATGGAAGAATAGGCGATTTAAGAGATGCTGTTAAAATTATAAAAGGAAAAAAAATTGCATCCCATATTAACGCCATGGTAGTTCCAGGATCAGGTCTTGTTAAACAGCAGGCAGAAGAAGAAGGCCTAGATAAAATATTTAAAGATGCTGGATTTGAATGGAGAGAACCAGGGTGTTCAATGTGTTTAGCCATGAATGCTGACAAACTTAACCCAGAAGAAAGATGTGCATCGACATCAAATAGAAATTTTGAAGGTCGACAAGGTCGAGGTGGAAGAACTCATTTAGTAAGCCCAGCTATGGCCGCAGCAGCAGCTATTAACGGCCATTTAACAGATGTTAGAAAGCTTGAAAATTAATATGAAAAAATTTAATTTTTTGAAGGGAATACCAGCAAATTTACCAATGATAAATGTTGATACAGATATGATTATTCCTAAACAGTTTTTAAAAACCATAAAAAGAACTGGTCTAGGCAAAAGTCTTTTTTTTGAAATGCGCTATAAAGAAAATGGTGAAATAAATGAAGATTTTATATTAAGCAAAAAACCTTATAGCAATTCCCCAATTTTATTAACTGGAAAAAATTTTGGTTGCGGGTCTTCGAGAGAACATGCTCCATGGGCGTTACTAGATTTTGGGATAAAATGTATTATAAGTTCAAGTTTTGCAGATATTTTTTATAATAATTGCTTTAAGAATGGGATGCTTCCAATTATTTTAAAAGAGCAAGAAATAGAAGAATTAACCCAATATTCAAAAAGAAAAGAAAATATTGAAGTAAATTTAGAAAAACAAGAAATTATTTTTGGAAATAAAATTATTAAATTTGATATCGATCAATTTAAAAAAAAATGTTTATTAGAAGGTTTAGACGATATTGCTTTGTCTTTAGAAAAAACACAAAAAATTTCTTCATATGAAAATAATATTAAAAAAAATATGCCATGGATAATGTAATATGATCAAAGTAAAAAATAGAAAAATTTTATTGTTACCAGGTGATGGAATTGGACCAGAAGTTGTTGATGAAGTTAAAAAAATTATTGAATGGTTTAATGAAAAAAAATCTTTAGATTTTTCAACAGAAGAAGCATTGGTAGGAGGGGCATCATACGAAAAATATCAAAGTCCGATTGTAGATGAAGTTTTTTATAAAGCTCTGGAATCTGAGGCTGTAATCTTAGGTGCGGTAGGAGGTCCAAAATGGGATAATTTAGAGTTTGCAAAAAGACCTGAAAGAGCACTTTTGAAATTAAGAAAAGAATTGAAATTATTTGCGAACTTAAGACCAGCAATTTGTTTTAAACAATTAGTTGATGCATCTAGCTTAAAACCTGAAATTGTTTCTGGGTTAGATCTAATGATAGTAAGAGAGTTAACCGGAGGCATATATTTTGGAGAGCCGCGTGGAATTATGCCTATAGAGAATGGAGAAAGAAAAGGAATAAATACTCACTCATATACTAGCTCTGAAATTACTAGAGTTGCTAAAGTTGCTTTCGAACTAGCTCAAAAAAGAAATAAAAAGGTTACATCATGCGACAAATCCAATGTTATGGAAGCAGGGATTCTTTGGAGAGAAGAAGTGCAAAAAGTTAAAGATGAAGAATATAAAGATGTAGAACTAAAACATATGCTAGCAGATAATTGTGCTATGCAATTATTAAGAGATCCAAAACAATTTGATGTAATCGTGACAGATAATTTGTTTGGAGATATTTTATCCGATGAAGCGGCGATGCTTACTGGATCCTTAGGCTTATTACCCTCCGCATCTCTAGGAGCAAAAGATAAAAATGGTAAGATGAGATCTATGTACGAACCCGTTCATGGCTCAGCACCAGATATTACTGGCAAAGGAATAGCAAATCCCATTGCTACAATTCTTAGTTTTTCAATGGCTCTTAGATATTCACTTGATTTAAACAAAGAAGCTGACATTTTAGACCAAGCTGTTCAAAAAGTTCTAGATGATGGCCTAAGAACTAAAGATATTTTATCAAAAGGTAAAAAAGAAGTATCAACATCACAAATGGGTGATGCAATAATTTCAAAACTTAAATAGTATCCAGACCAATGAATATAAAAAATGTAGTTGTCATTGGATCAGGAACTATGGGAAGCGGTATCGCTGCTCAATTATGTAACGCTAATATTCCAGTTACATTATTAGATTTAAAAACAGAAATTTCAGAAAAAGCAAAAAAAAAAATATTTGATTCTCGACCACCTTTACTAATTGATAAAAGCAAAATTGATAATATTAAAGTAGGCAATATAAAAGATGATTTTGCTTTAGTAGGAAATGCAGATTGGATAGTAGAAGCCGTAGTTGAAAGAATAGACATAAAACATAATCTTTATGAAAAAATTTCTAAAGCCAGAAAATCAGGCTCAATCATTTCGTCAAATACATCAACCATTCCTTTAAAAGTTTTATCAGAAAAAATGTCGGTAGAAGATAAAAAAGATTTTTGCATAACTCATTTTTTTAACCCTGTGAGATATATGGGGCTATTAGAAATAGTTAGTGAAGAAATAAATGATATTGAAAAAATAAAATTTCTTAAAATTTTTTGTGAGGAAAATTTAGGAAAAGGAGTAATAATTTGTAAAGACACGCCAGGTTTTTTAGGTAATAGAGTTGGGGTTTATGCTATGCAAGTAGCAATGACAGAAGCAATAAAAATGGACTTGAGCATAGAAGAGGCAGATTCAATTTTTGGAAGACCAATGGGTATTCCTAAAACAGGTATTTTTGGACTGTACGACCTAATCGGAATAGATTTAATGGCTGATGTTTTAAAAAGTTTTATTAAAGAATTGCCTACGTCAGATGTTTTTCATGAAGTAGCAAAGGAAATACCATTAGTAAAAAATTTAATTGAAACTGGCTATACAGGTAGAAAAGGTAAGGGTGGATTTTACCGGATGAATAAACAAGATGGTAAAAAGGTTTTGGAAGCAATTAATTTAAAAAATAGTAAATATTCCCCATCCAAAAAAGTTGATTTAAAAATAGAAGAAAAAGTTAATTTAAAAGATCTTGTCTCAAGAAATGACAAATACGGAAAATATGCATGGTCAATTGTTTCAAAAATTATTCTTTATGCATCTTCTTTAATTCCAAATGTAACAAAAGATTATAATAATATTGATGAAGCAATGAGGCTTGGTTTTAATTGG
>Ga0209403_10006423_pt1 | contig 11910 bp, 12 predicted proteins | sample ArcticOcean_MG_C_8_FD_187440 | JGI IMG/M metagenome (GOLD analysis project Ga0209403, IMG submission 187440) | Marine microbial communities from western Arctic Ocean - ArcticOcean_MG_CB11_86 (SPAdes) (version 2) | ecosystem: Environmental > Aquatic > Marine > Oceanic | place: Arctic Ocean... | reverse complement strand
AGATGCTATAGATAGCGCCCCGCCACTCGATGGCTTGGACATAGCTTGACCTAGCCTCGGCGGGTCGAAGTTTAGCTCTTTCAGCGAGCCGCTGGACCTTGAGACCGCCCATGGACCGGGTGAACGGTTGTTCATCCACATGGGCATGGAGCAACACACGGCGGGTGAGCAACTCTCCTTCTTCTGAGATTACTTCCCACCAATCGACGTACGATCCGCACCCACGATCGTCGCTGGAAATGGTTGCCGTCGCAGAATAGTCACCTGGGACCCCGGAAATCGCTACGTCTATGACATCGGCATGGTCATATAGCGCGTATCTCACAGTGGGCGAGAGTTCGCTTGACGTAGTTTCTCCGCCACAGGCAGCCGCCAACAACACGATAATTCCGGCGATGATCGCCGAAACCGCAAACTTTCTCCACTTCATCGGCCAATCATAACCTGGCATAACCCGGCAGTGCGCCGGTCTGGGCGAAGCAGTAGAATGTTTCGAACAGCTTGAACAGGAGAGACGATATGCGCGGAGTGACGTTTCCAGGTAATAGACAGGCGGAGATACGGGAGTTTCCGGACCCCCATGCCGGGCCGGGCGAGGCCGTGCTCAAGGTGCGGGCGTCGGGCCTGTGCGGCACCGACCTCCACCGCTACCGAGGCTCGGAACCAACGGACATGATCACCGGCCACGAGCCCTGCGGAGTCATCGAAGAGCTCTCCCCTGGCGCACCTCCCGGCATCAAGGTCGGCGACCGGGTCATCTGCCATCACTATGCCGGTTGCGGGGTCTGCGAGAACTGCTCCATGGGCTACGAGCAACTCTGCGTCCACGGACGAGTCACCTTCGGCGGCGGCACGGGTCACGGGGCCAACGCCGACTACATTGTGGTGCCGTCCCGAAGTCTGGTGATCCTTGACGATGAACTGTCTTTTGAAGAGGGTGCGGCTATCTCCTGCGGCACCGGCACCGCCTGGAACGGACTGAAGAAGATGGGAGTATCCGGCCGGGATACCGTGGCGGTGTTCGGTCAAGGCCCGGTGGGCGCCAGCGGGACTTTGTCGGCCAAGGCCATGGGCGCAAAGGTCATCGCCGTGGACGTGGTGCCGGAACGGCTGGCCCTGGCCCAGGAACTGGGAGCGGACTATGTCATCAACCCATCTGAAGTCGACGCGGTTGAAGCCATCAAGGAGCTGACTGGTGGCCTGGGCGCGACGGCTACCCTGGAGACCTCGGGCAACCCCAAGGCCAGGCAGCAGGTCCTGCAGTCACTGCGTCCTTTTGGCCGGTGCTGCTATGTGGGCATCGGCGGCCCGGCGGAGATCGACTTCAACAAGGACGTCATATTCAAGGTGGCGACCATATTTGGGTCTTGGACCTTCAGCAAAGCTGAATTGATCGAGATCGAACGCTTCTTCGTGGACACCAAAGCCCCTCTGAGCAAACTCATCACCCACCGCTATCCGCTGGACAAGGCGGTGGAGGCATTCAAGGAGTTCGACGGCGCCAAGACCGGGAAGTGTGTGATAGTGATGGACTAGCCAGGCGCCAGCAAACATCTTTCGGCCGTCCAAAGACATCTGATTGAACGAGCAGCTGGAAGATGATTCGGTTGACCGGGGATGGTGGAAACATGGAAAAGAAAGGCCGATTGGGTATCCTCGTGGGCGGCGGCCCGGCCCCTGGAATCAACAGCGCCATCAGCGCTGCGGTGATTGAGGCCGTCAACTCGGGTTTGTCCGTGGTGGGTATTTTAGATGGATACAAGCACCTGGTGGCTGGCCGCACGGACATGACCCGGCCATTGGGAATCTCGGACGTTTCCCGCATCCACTCTCAGGGCGGCTCAATCCTGAGGACGTCCCGCACAAACCCGGCCCGCAACCCGGAAGACCTGCAGCGGGCTGTAGATAGCGTCAAGGAATTGGGCATCGATTACCTGGTCACCATCGGCGGTGACGACACGGCCTACGGGGCCTCGGAGATTGCCCGGGCCGCCAACGGCAGCCTCAAGGTGGCCCACGTGCCCAAGACCATCGACAATGACCTGCCGCTACCCGGCGGACAGCCGACGTTCGGATTCGAGACCGTGCGTCAGGTCGGCACCGAGGCTGTGCTCAATCTGATGGAAGAGGCCAGAACCACCAACCGCTGGTACTTCATAGTGGTTATGGGCCGTGAGGCAGGCCACCTGGCCCTGGGGATCGCCAAGGCGGCCGGGGCTACGCTGGCGATGATACCGGAGGAGTTCGCCAAAGAGGGGCCGACCCTGGACCAGATATCCAAGGTCTTGGAAGCGGCCATCTACAAGCGACGAGTCATGGGCAACGAGCACGGTGTCGCCGTTATCGGCGAGGGCATCGCCGAAAAACTGTCCGCCGATGAACTGGCCAACCTCCCGGGCGTGTCTGTGGAACACGATTCTTTCGGCCACATCAGCCTGAACGACATCCCGTTGGCAATCATCTTGCGGCGGCAGGTGCAGCAGGCGTTTGCCTCCAGAGGGCAGGAGATCGCCATCGTCGACGTCACCCTGGGCTACCAGCTTAGGGGCTCCCCACCCATTCCCTTCGACATCGATTACACCCGGACTCTGGGTTACAGCGCGGTCCGGTTCCTGCTATCGGACACCGAGGATGAACGTCTGAAGTTCGGCGGGCTGATCTGCCAGGAAGACGGACACCGGAAGGTGCTGGCCTTTGATGACCTAAGGGACCCCGACACCGGTCGGATCCGAGTACGGACGGTGGATGTGGATTCCGAGTACTATGCCGTCGCCCGCGAATACATGATCAGGTTGGACGCTGAAGACTGGAACGACGACCAGCTCATCTCTCAGATGGCCCAGGCAGCCAACCTGAGCTTGGATGAGTTCAAGAAAGCCTTTGGCGGCGTGAGCGAACGCCCCGCCTGATCGAACGCCGTCTGGTTCTAATGGGCTATATCGTCTGAAATTGTATTGGTGCTACCCTCTCTCCAGTCTATTACTTGCGGAGGAGCCCACCTATGCCTGATCTGAACCGCCAATGGCGCTTGGTTTCCTATCCGGAGGGCATGCCATCGGAAAGTGATTGGGAGATGTCGGAGAGTTCTATCCCGGAACCCGGCGATGGCGAGATGTTGGTCCGGGCCATCTACCTGGATGTAGCCCCCTATATGCGCGCCCGAATCAGCCCCCAGAAGAACTATGCCGCCGGTATCGGCCCTGGCGATGTGATGCTGGGAGGGGCCATCGGCGAAGTCGTACGTTCCAAGGACGCAGCGTACAAACCGGGCGATTTTGTGGTTTCTGACTTCACATTTGGGTGGCAAGAATATGCTGTAATCTCACCCTCGGTGGTGCGCCGTATCGACACGGACCTGGCGCCCTTACCCTGCTGGCTGGACTTCATGGGCTTGAACGGACTGACGGCGTACATCGGGCTGGTGGACGCTGGGGAGATGAGACCAGGCGATACAGTCCTGATCTCCGCCGCCGCTGGCTCGGTCGGCCAGATAGCTGGCCAGATCGCGAAACTCGCGGGTTGCCGTGTTATCGCGGTCACCAGTTCCGAAGAAAAGATCGCCCGGTGCCGTGAGTTGGGTTATGACGCCGGTATCAACTACCGAACCGAACCTGATCTGGCGGCGGCCATCGCCAGGGAATGCCCAGACGGTGTTGATGTGTTCTTCGACAACACCGCCGGGTCCATCCACGATGCGGTGTTGCAGAACCTGGCTACCCACGCCCGCATCATCCTGTGTGGCACAGTAGCCCTTGTCGAGAAGTTCGGACAGCCGGATATCGGCCCCCGGTTTATGCGCCAGATACTGGTTGCCCGCGCCCGTATCCAGGGATTCCTGGTCTCTGATTATCAGCATCGTTACGTGGATGCTCGGACGCGCTTGGCCGAGTGGCACCGCGCCGGTAAACTGCAGTTTCAATACGACATTGCCGACGGGCTGGAGAATACCCCGAACGCGTTCTTGCGGGTGCTAACGAGCAAAAATCTTGGTAAACAGCTGGTTAGGATTGGGCCTGATTCTTAGCGGCTAAACCAAAATTATTGGATAGGAGAGAAAAATTGCTGGTGGAACAACGTTTGGTAGAGATGGGCCTGGAGGCCTCGCCACCTGTTTTACGGACGAACCGGGTCGCAGCCCTGCAGCACGGCGACCTGGTGTATCTGTCGGGCCGGATACCGACCTACCCCGACGGCAGCAGTCTTACTGGCAAAGTTGGTACAGATCTCACCTGGGAGCAGGGCTACGAGGCGGCCAGACAGACTGCCGTGAACCTGCTGGGTGAATTGAAGGAATTCATCGGCGACTTGGACCGGGTGACGCAGGTGCTAAAACTCCTGTGCATGGTCAACACTGCCGACCCATTCTTCGACACGTCCGGGGTCTGTGACGGGGCGTCCGACCTGCTGCACGAGCTCTACGGCGAAAAGGGCCGCCATACTAGGTCCGCTGTGGGAATAGCCTGCCCGGCCGGCAATATGGCCATCGAGATCGAGATGGTCGTGGTGATCAAGTAAGCCGGACTAAGCGTCCATCAGGTGGTCTTCGAACCAGTCCAGGGCTTCCATCCAGGCCCCTTCCGCAGCCTGGGGGTGGTAGCGGCTGCCGGTGTCGTTGAAGAAGGCGTGACTTGCCCCAGGGTAGGTCACGAACTTGTATTCTTTGTCCTCTGACCTCAATGCCGTTTCCAGGGTGGCGACCCCGGCGTTGATTCGTGAGTCCTCACCGGCGTAGATGCCCAGCACTGGCACCTGGAGATTGGCGACGGACTCCAGTGGTGGTGCGCTGCCGTAGAAAGGGACTGCAGCCCGTAGTTCCGGGTTGCTCACCGCCATCAGCCACACTATGCTGCCGCCGAAACAGAACCCTGTTGCGCCGATCCGGTCGCGGCGTACGTAGCTCTGGTCCTGGAGGAAGCTGACTGCAGCATTGCCGTCCGCGACTACCTGGTCGGTCGGGATGCTGCGAAGTGCCGCCAGCATGTCGGCAGGGTCGGTGAAGGCGTCGGCGCCCCCTTCCCTGGATAGAGCGTCGATGGCCAGGGCGACATAACCCTCACGGGCGTAGCGGCGGGTGATGTCATGGAAGTGGGGCAACAGGCCACGGTTCTCATGAACGACCACGATGGCGGGATGGGGTCCGGGTAGAGTGGGCCTGGATAGATATCCCAACAGCTTCTCGCCGTTGGCATCGAACTCGATGGGCCCTTCTTCGATGGAATCTCCGCCGGTAGCCGCTGAGGTGGGCACGGAAGTTGGGGTTGGCGCAGTGGTGGCCGTTGGCGAGACGGCGGTGGCTTCAGACCCGCAGGCCAGGGCAACGGCCGAGCCCCCAGCGACCAGAGCCAGCCGGCTTAGAAACGCGCGCCGTGACAGACTGCCGCCCAGAAGCTGGTCTGCGTTGTCCATATGTCACCCTCTCCCATAGGCAAAGTCGTATTGGGTTTGACCGGCCTTCCGGATTAAATACGTAAGGCGATACCCAAGCGGATGCAGCCGGTGCCCGTCCTACTAGCTAGGGAGCGAAGACGCTCAGAAAACGCGGCTAGCCGCCTAGATGCAGGCGTCGCGAACGGCTTGGGAGACGGCGGCCAGTCTGGCGTTGTTGGTGGCCGATCCACGGAAGCCGTTGGTGATGTATCCCACGGCTAGACCGGAATCAAAGTCGGCCCATCCGATAGACGTCCCCGCGCCGCCGTGACCGAACGTCTTCAGCGGGTCACCGGTGGACTTACCCATCCGCTCGTCGGCCAGGGCCAGGCCCAGGGAACGCTGGGCGAAGAGGCCCAACGACTGGTCGGTCCCTTCTACCTGGAGTTCGATCGCTTCTTCGGTCGTGGTCGGCTTGATCACTGTTGCGCCGTCAAGTGAGCCCTTGCGTTCCATCATGGCGTAGAAACGGGCCAGGTCTCCGGCCGTGGCGACGCCATTGGCGCCGGGGACCACACAGCCCCAGACAGTCGGTTCGCTGAAGGTGGAACTATAGCCGCTGGTGTCGGCGTCGCCTTCCATCAGGTGCATGGGGGAGACGTGGCCTTCCAGTCCCTTGGGCAGGCCCACATAGGTGTTGTTCATGCCAAGGGGGCCAGCCAGTTCTTCGGCGATGAACTTGTCGAATGTGCGGCCGTCCACACGCCGGACTATCTCCGCGATGACCCAACCGTAGTTGATCGGGTGGTAGGCCAGGGTCTCGCCGGGAGTGTAGATGGTGGGCGCCTGTTCCATGGCGTGGGTCACCTTGCTCCAATCTGGCCAATCGGTCCAGGGCAGGGATGCGGGAGTCTCAGGGAAGCCGCCCCGGTGGGTGAGTATGTGCCGGATGGTAACGGTCTCTTTGCCGTTCTGAGCGAACTCAGGCCAGTGCTTGGACACCAGGTCGTCATAGGAGAGCTTGCCCCGTTCTTTCAGCATGTAGAGACAGGAGGCTGTCAGAGGCTTGGTGGAGGACATCAGCACAAACATGGTATCGGCGTCGACCAGTTCGGTCTTGGCCATCCCGCCGTGAATGTCCAGAACCAGGTTGCCGTAGCGGTACACGGCCAGGCCGGCGCCCGGATGGAGACCTTCGTCAATCTGCTGGTGGAACAACTGCTTGACCTGTTCCAGCTTCTGGCTGTCCATCGCAACTGCGTCGGGCTTGGTCAGTGTGGCCATGGTGTCTCCTCCGGATATTGTTTGTTAAGAAGTGAGGTTAAAGTTTTTTGACCGGGTCGCCGGGCTTGATCTCTCCGCTCTGCACAACCTTAAGGTTGATACCGCGCAGCCGGAGTTCCTTGCCGGCCGGGGAGCTGATGAGCTTGAGAGCGTCAATGCCGAACCGGGCGGCGAATTTCGCGCAACCGGTGTGGGGCTGGTCGGTGGCTTCTAAAATTGCGCCACCAACGGAGATGCGGGCGCCGACGGGCATGTTTTCAACGCTGAGGTCCAAGTCGGCGAAAAGTTGATCTCCGGCCAACTGCCAACGCTCCTTGTCCTGGGCCACCAGGTTGGCGACGCGGGAGTTCATGAGCGTGATCTGCATGTCGGGGTGGGCCTTGCCGTCGCCGCTGCGGGTGCTCGGCCGGTCCTGCCAAGTGTCTCCCACCAGCCCGATAGCAACGTCCAGGTCCGCCAATTCCATGACCTCGCGGGCGTCCTCTTCGGGGCGGCTCACAATCATATCCAGGGTGCTCTGGTCCTTGGGCGAATTGCGAATACTCTCGAGACCCGCTTCCAGGTCGGGTGTGCTCAGGTGCTTGATCTCTGCCTGCATGATGTAACTCCGTCGCAACAGTTAGTGGGAAGTTTGGGGTAGTTTAGCATGGGAGAGGGCTACGTTTCGACAAATTGCTGCTTCTAAAGGTTGTGGGCAACCTCTGAATGCGGTCATAATGAGCGGAACTTAAACAGACGTCCAATTTGCCGTTTCGGAGAGCAGTTTGCAAGGGGCGATTCTACCTACAGACTATGATTGGTATGAAAATTTGAGCGCCCAAGATGGGCTCTCAGAGGTTAATTTTTGGCGCCCATCAGATCGAAGAGGTTTTAGAGCCTCGGTTTCTTCTCCGTTCTTTTTCAAGCTCAAAGCTCCACACAATGCAATATGCGGGTTCGGCCTATTTAAGCAATATACGCCACTCCCGATATGGTTGGCATGGGATGCCTTCGAACGAGCTAACGGTTGCGATAGTTTGCAAGAACTTGAGGTCAGAATTGGCAACCTCCGGTCGGATCCTGGAATAAGCGGAGGAAGTGCTCGGATTGGTTGTATCCAGATTGTCGATCCAATTTTTTGCTCCGGAAGATTGGGTCCAGCAGCCTTCAGATTGGCACCCTAATATCCAAAGTGATAAACGTTACGACCTTACAACAGGCGAAGGTCTTCGCGTTTGGTCAGACTGCCTAGAGCGCGCTGGATCTACCGCAGGAATGATTGCCGAGCCGAGGTCTCGCTATGGTTCGGAAATCACCGTCACACCGAGATTAGGACAAGGAACATTTAGGGTGGCGGTGCTGGAAGCATATGACTGGGGTTGTGCTATTAGTGAAGAACATTCCCTTCCGGCTCTTGATGCTGCTCACATCAGGTCATTCGATTCAGATGGCCCGAATGAGGTTAACAACGGACTGTTGTTGCGTGCGGATATACACCGATTGTTTGATAGAGGGTACATTACGGTGAACTCAAATTTGGAGATGGAGGTAAGCGGTCGTCTTAGAGAAGAATTCTCGAACGGGCGGTCATATTACCCTTTCCATGGCCAAAAAATCCATGTTCCACGACGGCCGGAATTGAGGCCAGCTAACGAATTTTTAGAATGGCACAACAATAATCGATACCTAGGCTAAACCTCTATGCGCATCAGCTCTTCTGAGAAGATGATCTTGCCGTCGTACATGGGGGTCATTTCTTCTATGTGGCGGTCGAAGGGGCTGTCTTTGGAGAGGGTTGGGCCCATGTGGACGAGCACCAGTTGTTTCACGCCGGCTTCTTGGGCCAGTTGGGCGGCGCCGGTGGTGCCACATTGGCCGTTGGCCTCGTTGTTGCCCTCCATCACCGACTGTTCGTCCCAGCACATACAGACCATCATGTCGGCGTCGCGGGCCAGGTCACGGACGGTGTCGCAGGGTTGGGTGTCGCCGGTGAAGACGACGCTGCCCTCGGGCGTGTCCACTCGGTAGGCCAGCGAGTCCAAGTAGGGCTGGACGTGTTCGGCCAATGCCGAAGTGACCTCCCAGTTCTTGCCTGAAGCCACCTCGCCGACCCCGATGTCCTTGGCCTTGGGTGCGGGTGGGATGCGGGGCAGGGTACCGCCGCGGTTCACGAACACCTGCTGGCTGTAGGGGTGGTTGATCCGGGCCTGCCAATCGGACTCGAAAGCCCCGCCGACGCCGATGACTTTCTGAGTGATCTCCTCGGTCAGTTTGGGGCCGTATACGTTGAGCTCGTTACCCTTGCCGGCCGCCTGGTCCCAGCGGCAGAGCAGGAAGCAGGGGTAGTCGATGTTGTGGTCGAAGTGGTGGTGGGTGAAGAACAGGTTGTCCACCTGGGTGGGGTAGAGACCGGCTTTCACCAGCTTATGGGTGGCGGCCGGGCCGCAGTCGAACATCAAGACTTCGTCGCCGATCCGCAGGGCGTGGGCGCTGCCAAACCGGAACTCGGTGGGGGTGGGAGTGCCTCCTCCCAGTACAAAAACCTCAACCATGGTTAGTCCTCCTGGGGTATTTCTAGAGGGCACCAGTATATAGCAACGGTCTAGCTCTTCAGGTCATCATCCAGGGGTATCTGGTAGCCATTGGCCAGGATGTTGGATTGTGATGCTACGTTCACCACTGCGATCAGCTCGCCCAGCATAGCGTCGGTCATTCCCAGTTTCCGGGCGGTGTCGGTGTGGCAGCGCAGGCAGTACTCGCAGCCGTTACTGGCGCTGACCGCCACGAAGACCATCTCCTTGAACAAGGAGTCCAAGGCCCCCGGCGCCATGGTTTCTTTCACGCTCTCCCATGTCCGCTTCAGGGTCGGCGGGTGGTTGGCTATGTGCTTCCAGAAATTGTTGACATCGTCGACGCCGCGGCTGGCCTTGATATCGTCATACACGGCCCGGACTTCAGGGTTGGCGTCGGCGTAATGGACGGGGTTTGATTGGGGCATAGGTGCTCCTGTTTAGAGGATCAATCTGAGGTCGGACTTGAGCTTAGCTATGGACTCGAATACCAGGCCTTTGATACCCAGGTTCCGGGCCGCCCTGACGTTATCCGGCCGGTCGTCGATGAAGACGCAGTTGGCCGGCGAGGCCCAGAGTCCGTAGAGAACATGGTGGAAATAGGCTGGATCTGGCTTGAACAGGCCCATCTCGCAGGATAGGAAATGGCGGTCGAAAGCCTTGAGTACCGGGAAGTGCTCCAGGCTGTAGGTAAAGTGGATGGCATCGGTGTTGGAGGCGATGACGAGAGTGTGGGTGGAGGTCAGTTCTTCCACCAAGTCCGCCATTTCGTCGTCGCGGCCAAGGATACTGTTCCAGATGTCGATGAACGGGTCGAAGTCGATAGCGACATGAATCTTGTCGCAGATGGCCCGGTGGAATTCCTGGGGAGTCAGCCGGCCCAGCATTGATGACTCGACTATCGGCCCGTTCTGGACCTCTTTCATGACCTCGTCATAAGTGAGGTCAGAGAGACGCGCGAGTGGGGCGCAGGCCTTGTCCCAGTCCAGGCTCACCAGGACACCGCCCATGTCGAATATGATCGTTGGGGCCATTTGCTCTCTACGGGACCGGTCCGGTCCAGCGCGCTTAGCTTGGTGTTTAGCCTAGCGTTTAGCCTGGCGTTTAGCCTGGCGTTTAGAGAGTAATCTTACCAGCCCCGAGCGAGGTCTAGCCCGCCGGAAGTGCGGCCCTGGAACGCCGGACCGGCCGGGAGCTGAAGAGGAAGAAAACGGCGGCTGAGGCGTACATCACCAGGAAGACGGTGAGACCGATGCTGTAGGACTCTGTGCGGTCGAACATCCAGCCCAGGAACAGCGGCGAGGCCAGCATACCAACGCTGTAGACGGCGGTGATGATACCGATGATGGTGGCGAAGTTACGCCGCCCGTAGTATTGGCCCATCAGCACCCAGTTGAGCGTAGTGGCTCCCTCAAGCAGGGCGATTCCGGCGACGAATGTGTAGACCGCCCAACCTGCGTCGACGAAGACCAGAGTGAACAACCCCATCGCACCGAAGGCCATGCCCATGGCCAGCACGAAGCGAGTTTGGATGCCCGAACTATAGAGGCCGAAAAACAACCGGGCCGGGATGGCAATGAAGAATAGCAGGGCGACCATATCGGCGCCCGACTGCTCGCTGAGACCCTTCCAGGCCATGATGGGGATGGCGTGGACCAGGATGCCGCTGGTCACCGAGATGCGCAGGGTGCTGGCGATCAGCATCAGCCAAAAAGTGGTCGTGTTGAGCGCTTCTTTTACGCTGAAATCGCTCTCCGAGATACGGGCCTTAGCGGAGGCCGAAGTCGGCCTGTCCGGGGCTTCCGGAGACTGGTCGATGTCGATGCCCACGCTCTCGGGAGAACGTTTGATGAAGAATGACGTGGGGATGGACAGCGCTATGACGAATATCCCGGCGTAGAGCAGCACGGTCCGCCAGCCCAGGGCTTCAACTCCCCTGGAGAGCAATGGCACCATGAACGCGCCGCCGATGGTGTAGGAGGTGATGACCAGGGTCATGGCGACGGCTTTTCGCTTCACGAACCACCGGTTGATCACCGCCAGAAACGTCTGTCCGAAGCTGGTGTTGTTGCCCACGGCCACCATGCCGATGAACACAACAAGGAATATCCAGTAAGTGTGGACGATGGACAAAATGGCGAGACCGCCCCCAACCATGAGGCCGCCGAAGATGATGATCGGCTTGGAGTCGAACTTGTCCACGATCCAGCCGGTAATAGGCCCCGCGATACCGGCCTCGCCCCGGGACAGCGCGAAGATCAATGACGTGGCGGCGCTGCTCAGCTCGAGGTCCCTTTGAATGTGCAGGAAGAAGACCGGGAACCCGTAAACGAAGATACTACCGACGAAGGCCGCCAGGAAAGAACACGCCCCCACGACCTTCCAACCGGGGTAGGCGAGGGTCTCTCTGAGTCCGGATCGCGATGGCGAGCTTGTCGGTGTGGGTTCAGTGTATGACACGTCTATCAATATAACATTGATGTGAATATTAACCCACTATGAATATTATGAATGTTGATATTAATGCTATTGCACCGGTTTTGCTAGGTGCGGCGTCCGCCCGCCTACCGGGGTGCTGGGTCGGGTCGTTAGGCGTCGGGTAAATCAGACCAGACGGGATGAGTGCGATGATGCGGTTATGCCTAACGCTGGGCGTTTGCTAGCATCGGTATATGAGATTGCGCACGATCATATCCGGGTTGGCCGTGGC
>Ga0209403_10006420_pt1 | contig 11918 bp, 10 predicted proteins | sample ArcticOcean_MG_C_8_FD_187440 | JGI IMG/M metagenome (GOLD analysis project Ga0209403, IMG submission 187440) | Marine microbial communities from western Arctic Ocean - ArcticOcean_MG_CB11_86 (SPAdes) (version 2) | ecosystem: Environmental > Aquatic > Marine > Oceanic | place: Arctic Ocean... | reverse complement strand
AAAAAAATGGGGGCAAGGTGGAACTTGCCCCTCCCGGCTCTTGGGCGGGGTTGCGGTGGCGGCTCGCGCGGCATAATCTGGTGACCGAGGGAACCAACCCGCCCGAGCCGCTTGGCCAAGCACCGACTCCCATTCATGAATCAACTGAAGAAATACATCGACGCCAACCGGCAGCGGTTCATCGACGAGCTGATCGAGTATCTGCGCTTCCCCAGCGTGTCGGCGCAGAGCGCGCACAAAAAAGACATGTCCGACTGCGCCCGCTGGCTCGCCGGTCACGCCAAGTCGTTTGGCCTCAAGTCGCGCGTGCACAGGACTGACGGCCATCCGATCGTCACCGCCGCCACGCCGCGCCGGCGCAACAGCGCCAAGCCTCACTTTCTAGTGTACGGCCACTACGACGTTCAGCCTCCCGAGCCGCTCGAGCTGTGGGAGAGCCCGCCGTTCGAGCCGACGCTTCGCGGCCGCAACCTCTTCGCGCGCGGCGCCAGCGACAACAAGGGCCAGCACTTCGCCCATCTCAAGGCGGTCGAGGCGTATCTCAAGACCGGCACCGAGCTGCCGTGCGACTTGACGTTCGTCGTAGAGGGCGAGGAGGAGGTCGGCGGCGAGGCGCTCGTCGAGTTTCTCAAGCAGAACAAACGCGAACTCAAGTGCGACGGCGTCGTGGTTTCTGACACCGGCATGCCTGATCTCAAGCACCCGGCGTTGACGTACGCGCTGCGCGGCGTCGCCGCACTCGAGGTCAAGCTCACCGGTCCTGACCGCGATTTGCACTCCGGCATTTACGGCGGCTCGGTCGAGAATCCCGCAATGGCACTGAGCAAAATGCTCGGCCGGATGATCAACAAAAACGGCAGCATCAACGTCCCCGGTTTTTACGACGACGTCGTCAAGCTTACCTCTTACGATCGCAGGCAACTTGCCCGCGTCCCGTACAGCGAGGCCAAGTACAAAAAGCTACTCGGCGTGAAGGCGCTCTTTGGCGAAAAAGGCTTCACGCCCAACGAGCAGCGCGCCGCTCGGCCGACGTTCGAGATCAACGGCCTCACCAGCGGCTACCAGGGCGAGGGCAGCAAAACCATCGTGCCCAGCTTCGCCAGCGCAAAGATCACCATGCGCCTCGTGCCGGATCAGGATCCCAAAAAAATCCTCCGCTTGGTTGCCAAGCAACTGAAGGCACTCTGCCCGCCGACGATGCGTATCGAGATCGAGTTGGGCCACGGCGCCGACCCGTACATCGTCTCGCCGACCAGCCCCTTGGCCAAGGCCGCGCTCAAGTCGCTCAAGGCTGCGTTCGGCCACGAACCGGTGCTGCTGCGCGAGGGCGGCTCGATCCCTATTGTCGAGCATTTCGCCCGTATTTTGAAGGTCGACACCTATCTGCTCGGCCTAGCGCTGCCGGACGATAACCTCCATTCGCCCAACGAGAAAATGGACCTCGAGGCGTTCACGCGCGGCATCTGGATGAGCGCCAATCTCTGGACAAATCTCGCCGAGGCGTAACCATGGCCGACTCGCTGCTGGTTCACGAAATCTACCTGAGCATTCAGGGCGAGAGCACATTCGCCGGGCTGCCGTGCGCCTTCGTCCGGCTCACCGGCTGCGACCTCCGCTGCTCCTACTGCGACACCGCGTACGCTTTCACCGGCGGCCAATCGATGATCATCGACGAGGTCGTCGCCGAACTCGAAAAACGATGCGCCTTCACCGGCGAGCTCGGCAACAAACTGCCGCTCGTTGAGCTCACCGGCGGCGAACCGTTGCTGCAAAAAAATGTTCACTCGCTGATGCGCCGCCTTTGCGACATGGGCCTCACCGTGCTGGTCGAGACCAGTGGCGCGCACGACATCAGCGCGAGCGATCCGCGCGTGCGCCACATCATGGACTGGAAATGCCCGAGCAGCGGTGAGTCCAAAAAAATGCTCACCGAGAACATCGCCCGCCTCAAGCCAAGCGACGAGGTGAAGTTCGTCATCGGCACGGAGCAGGATTACGCTTGGGCCAAGATTCAATTAGCGGGGCACAGATTGGACGAACGCTGCCCCGTGCTGTTCTCGTGGGTGGCCCCGCTTGAGGCGCATCAACAGGACAAGTCGCTCAAGCCGGTGCCGACTGGTCACACGCCGATCACGCGCCGCGAACTCGTCGAGTGCATCACCCGGGACAAGCTGCGCGTGCGGTTCCAGTTGCAGATGCACAAGTTCATCTGGCCGCCCGACGAAAAGGGCATTTGAGTCGTGAAAAAAAAGGCCAATAAAACCATCGGGCAACTGCGACGTTTCGAGTCGCGCAACGTCACGTTCATCGAGCCGGACGGCAGTTGGCCGATCGTCTGGGAGCGGGCCAAGGGGATGCGTGTTTGGGACGACGACGGCCGCGAGTATCTCGACTTCACCGCGGCGTTTGCCGTCGCGACGGCCGGCCACGCCAACCCCCGCATTGTCGCCGCCGGCCAGCGCCAAATGGCCAAGCTGCTGCACGCGATGGGCGACGTCCACCCGCACGCGCTCAAGGCCGATCTGGCCCGCGAACTAAGCCGGATCACCTTCGAGCGCTTGGCCAAGCGCACCGGCAAAACGATCTTTTGCAACTCCGGCTTCGAGGCGGTCGAGGCCGCGCTCAAGACCGCCCACCTCGCCACCGGCCGCACGCGCGTGATCGCGTTTGAGGACGCCTACCACGGCCTCGGTTACGGCGCGCTCAACGCCACTTGGCGCAGCGATTTCCGCTCGCCGTTCCGCCGCCAAATCGGCGGGTTCGCCAGCTTCGTTCCGTTCCCGCGCGTCCGGGCCGACTTGGCCAAGCTCGAGCAGCGCTTGGCCACCGAGTGTCGCAAACACAAAGTTGGCGCGATTTTGGTCGAGCCGATCCAAGGCCGCGGCGGCACGAACATCCCGCCGCCCGGCTTTCTGAAATTGCTCCACAATGTTTGCAACAAGCACGGCGCGCTTCTGATTTGCGACGAGGTTTACACCGGCTTCGGTCGCACCGGGCGATGGTTCGCGAGCGAGCATTTCGGCGTGACGCCGGATATCCTATGCCTCGGCAAAGCGCTCACAGGCGGCTTTCCGCTCTCGGCCTGCGTCGGCAGCGCGGCGGTGATGGATCGCGCCTGGCCGAAGTCCACCGGCGAGGCGATTCACACGAGCACGTTCCTCGGCCACCCGGTCGGCTGCGCGATGGCGCTCGCATCACTCCGCGAACTTAAGTCGCGCAACCTGCCCGCGCGCAGCGCCGAGATGGGCCAACTGTTTCTCGACGAACTCAAGCGCTTGGCCAAGCGGATCGGCCGCGCCCGCTGCCAACCGCGCGGCATTGGCCTGATGCTCGCCCTCGAGTTGTTTCACGACGACGGCGCGCCCGCCGCTGACATCGCTCTCCGTGTAGTCAAGCGGCTGTTGAGCGACGGTTTCATCCTGTTGCCGGAAGGCGCCCCGGCGAATATCCTGGCCTTCACGCCGCCGCTCACCGTCGGCAAGTTGCACATCACGAAGTTAATCCGCGCGCTGGGCCGCGCGCTCAAGGAAGCTTACGAATGACCCTCTCCGAGATCCGAAATATCCTCAACGACGAGGACATCATGTTGACCAAGTCGCTTGGGCAAACCTTCATGCACGACCAAAATCAACTCCGCAAAATTGTCGCCTTGGCCAAGCTCGCGCCGGACGATTCGGTGATTGAGATTGGCCCCGGGCTAGGCCCGCTGACCGGAATGCTGCTGGAGATCGTCGGCCACGTTACCGCCATCGAGACGGATCGGCGATTGATCAAGCTGCTCGAGGAGCGACTCGGCCAGCGCGAAAACCTCACGCTGCAACACGCCGACGCGATGAAGATCGTCCGCAAGACAGAGTTTGACTGGTCCGGCCACAAGCTCGTCGCCAACCTGCCATACTCGATCGCCTCGCCGCTACTCATCGATCTTGCCGAGTCACCGTGCCGTCCTCGCGCGATGATCGTGACACTTCAACTTGAGGTTGTGCAGCGGATGTTGGCCAAGCCGGGCACGAAAGAATACGGCGTGCTCGCGCTGTTGATCGGGCTGCACTACGCGGCGGGCGAGTGGTTCACCATCCCGCGCGGCTCGTTTTACCCCGAACCGAATGTGGACTCCGGCTGCATCGAGCTACTTCGCCGCGAGACGCCTCTGCTGCCTCCGGAGCTGTGCCCGGTTTACAAAAAAATCGTCAAGCGAGTCTTCGGCGAGCGCCGCAAAAAGATGATGAAGCTACTCAAGCGCGACTGGCCAGAAGCCGCCGTTGTGGAGGCATTCGACGCGCTTGGCCTCGACGAAAAAATCCGAGCAGAGCGGGTAACCCTCGGGCAATTCACCGAGCTAACCCAACGCCTAAGCCGCACCGAGATTGATGAGTGAAGAGATCTTCGACGTCGTCGATGCAAACGACCAAGTCATCGGCCAGCAACCGCGCAGCGAGGTGCACCGGCTTGGCCTGCGGCATCGCGCCATTCACCTGCTCGTCTTCAACGCCAAGGGCGAGTTGTTCCTGCAAAAGCGCTCGATGAAAAAAGACTGCTTCCCCGGCACATGGGACTCGTCCGTCTCGGGCCACGTCGATGCCGGCGAAGAATACGGCGCCTGCGCCCTGCGCGAGCCGCGCGAAGAGATCGGCCTCGAACTTGCGGCCGTGCCTCAGCGGTTGTTCAAGATCGACGCCTGCGAAGCAACGGCGCAGGAGTTCGTCTGGGTGTACCGCTGCGAGCACGAAGGCCCGTTCCGGCTGGACCCCGAAGAACTCTCCGACGGCGGCTGGTTCACACCGAAAAAAATCACCGACTGGATCGCCGCCACTCCCGAGGAATTCGCTCCTGCCTTCGTGCTGATTTGGCGACTGCTCAACAAAAACGGTTCTTCGGAGAATTTAGTGTGAGGGAGGGAGGATCGGAAGAGCATTTAGGGTGAAAGAGGAGGAAGGTCTGGGGATGGAAACCCATGCGGAGCATTACGAGCGGTTGTTGGGCCTTGATGGCGATTGGCAGGTGTTGGATGTGTAACTGGTGCTGGGAAGAGCAGCGGGTGGCGATCCGGTTCGAGTCGGTGGCCGGGGCGGAGTTTTGTTGCCCCGAGTGCGGAGAGAAGCGTTCGCTTTCGCTGGTTCTGGGAGTACCGATACGCAGGCAACGCCAGAAAGTTCTTCAAGGAATGGTATCAATGGGCGATCCGCTGCCGGTTGGAGTCGGTGAAGAAAGTGGCGCGGATGCTCAAGCGCCATTTGGATCGGATACTGAGTTGGTTTCGGCATCATATAAGCAACGGCATTGCCGAAGGATATAACAGTCGCATTCAATCGATCAAGACAGCCGCAAGAGGGTTCCGAAACTTTGCCAACTACCGGATAAGAATCCTCTTCTTCTGCGGCAAACTAAATCTCCTCCCCAACTCCACCCACAAATATGTCCGATGAGCCAAAAAATATTCTCAGATAGCACTGACAATCGCCAATTGTCAATGACTGACCCCTTTATGATGATCCACGACGACCTCTGATCTGAGGCTCGCGAATCCCCGCCTGCGACCAGGCGATCAACTTCCAACTCGCCATAGCGAAGCGCAACGCGTGCGAAATAATTCTGCGGAGAATATTTACAATCCACCCCATCACGAGCACGATGACGTAGCTGCGGAAGAAACCAACGCCGCAGGAAGATCAACCCTCAACAGAAAGACAAAATCACATGGGCGACAAATCTCCGAAATCCAATAAAAAGAAATCCAATCAGAAATCGGCCAAGAACAACGCCGCCAACGACAAAAAGAAAAAGGCCGCCGCCGACAAAAAAGCGCATGGCAAGTAGCGGCATTTCTCCAGCATTTGCTGTTCCTCCGGCAATTCGGCTGGAGGGACAGCGCCGTTCGCCTCGTCGACGGAGATCACGAAATCGATTGCAAGATGAACGGCATCTCCATCGGCCTAAAAGGCTGCTTCGTGAAAAAGGCTTGATGCGCTCGACCGGACGGACGCGCCTGCCCTGAAAGTAACAATTCCTGTTTTTCGGGACTGACCCTTTCAAGTTCCTTCGAGTAGCGCCGAAGTCGCCTCAATCGTCAAACGTCTTCCGATAGACGCAGATTTCGCCCTCCCCGTAATAGGCGATCAGTATGGCGCCGTCCGAAGCCAGCTCTTCAAAAAGTTCGTGCATCATCTCGTGCTCGTGCGGCCAAGGATAGACGAAGAAGATATCGATCTCATCCGTGTCGCGATCCATGCCCTCATAGCGCGGACAGTAATGAAAGGCGTCCGGTTGGCTCCAGGACGATTCGGGTTTCAACAGCTCGCTGCCGGCAATGCCGTCGTAGGCGGAATAGCCCTCGGGGAAATAACTTCCGGAGAGAAAGGTCGCGTCGATATTCTGGCGTTGCGCCAACATCCGTGAGGCGTCGACCAGCTTCTCGTCGATTTCCAAGCCGTAGGCCTCGTAGCCGTGCAAAGCGGCCAGGCAAACACCGAGACCGAATCCACTGCCCAATTCACAAAACACTCGGCCGATCGGCAGATCGCGCTCCGTGACGAAAGCGATCGTGGCGTTTAGGAAAGCGGGATTACAGGGAACGTAGAGGGGGTTCTCCTTGCGCCCGCCCGCGTCGTCGAAGTCGTCGATCATGCGATCCACTTCCTTGATCAAACGCACGGCCTCGGGAGAGGGTTCGAATCCGGAAAGATCGATCGGAATTTCTTCGATGGCCATGGGGGAATCCTTTATCGGTCATTCGAGCGCTCCATACAATCCTTTATCGGTGGTTGTTGTTCGAGCGGTTGGCCGTCGCTTATGAATCCGTCTTGCGCGTTTACACTGAAATTCCTGCGCTCTATACCCGCCTTCAGTGGTCTTCGATCGCTCTGTGCGAAAGCGCCGGCCGCACGATTCTCCGTCGCAAATTGAAACAGTAGTCTCTGTTTTCATCCTGTTCGCGACATTCCGGTGGAAAAGTTTCACAGGGCGGCAGGAAGCGCTTGCTTATCGAGCGGCCAAGTGGGAAATATGCGTTCGACTAAAGTCAATTTCCATCTTTTAAGCCGACTCTCAATCATGACTGAGCTACAGCGCCAACTCAAAGAACGATTCGGTTTCGACGACTTTCGCGAGGGACAGGAGGCCGCGATTTCCCGCTTGCTCGCAGGCAAGTCGGTGTTGGCGATTTTTCCGACCGGCGGAGGCAAGAGTCTTTGCTACCAGTTGCCGGGGTTGATGCTGGACGGACTGACCGTGGTGATCTCGCCGCTGATCGCGCTTATGAAGGATCAGCTGGATTTTCTCATCGCCAAGGGAGCGCCCGCCGCCCGGCTCGATTCGACCCTCACCAAGGAGGAGAATCGCAAGCTGTTTGACGACCTATACGCGGGGAACTTGAAGCTCCTGTATATCTCACCTGAGCGACTCGGCAATGAGCGCTTCCTGCGGGCGATCGGACGTCAGAAGATCTCGTTGCTCGCGATCGATGAGGCGCACTGCATCAGTGAATGGGGGCACAATTTTCGGCCGGATTACCTGAAGATCGCGCAGCTTGCCAAGGATCTGAAGGTGGAGCGGACGCTGTCGCTGACTGCGACCGCGACGCCGGCCGTGGCCAAAGATGTGCGCGCCGCGTTCGATATTGCTGACGACGACGAAGTCCACACGGGATTCTACCGGCCCAATTTGGAATTGAGCGTCATCGCCGGTCCCAGCCGCGGAAGAAACAAGACCTTGCTCGCCCGGATTCGCGAACGTCCGCCCGGCTCGACGATTGTCTACGTCACGCTGCAACGCACGGCGGAGGAAGTGGCCGGGTTCCTGGCCGCCAACGGACTCAACGCCGCCGCCTATCATGCGGGCCTCAAGAGCGAGGATCGCACTGCCATTCAGAATGCGTTTATGAGTTCGCCCGATTCGGTGATCGTCGCGACGATCGCTTTCGGCATGGGCATTGACAAGTCGAACATCCGTTACGTTTATCACTACAATCTGCCCAAGGGGCTGGAGAGTTACTCGCAGGAGATTGGGCGCGCGGGTCGGGACGGCGAGCCTTCTGTCTGCGAGATGCTGGCGTCGGCGGACGACGTCATCACGTTGGAAAATTTCAGCTATGGGGACACGCCCGAACCGGAGACGGTCGGAGAATTTACACGCTACATTTTCGAAATGGGCGAGACGTTCGACATTTCGGAATATGAACTTTCCGGACGTTTCGATGTGCGGCCGCTGGTGGTGAAAACGTTGCTGACCTATCTCGAGCTGGAGCGCTGCCTCGCCTCGACCGGCCCCTTCTACAGCGAATACAAATTTCAGCCGCAGTGTCCCTCGTCCGAGATGTTCGCGCGCGTCAGCGGGGAGAAAGCCGAATTTCTGCGAAGCGTGTTTCGGCATGCGCGCAAGGGAACCAAATGGGTGACGCTCGACACCACGGAGGTCAGCCAGACCATCGGCCAGCCCCGCGATCGCATCGTGGCCGCGCTGAGCTATCTCGAGGAAAAGGGCGATCTGATCCTGCAGGTCGCCGGAGTGCGCCAGGGATATCGCCGGCTGCGTGTTCCGGAGGATATGAACGCCTTCGTTGAGTCGCTCAATGCGCGTTTTCAAAAGCGCGAAACCAACGATGTTGAGCGCATTCAGCGAGTGTTGGACCTGGCCCAACACGACGGCTGCATCACCCGGCATCTGCTTGGTTACTTTGGCGAGGAGCGAGACGACTGCGGGCATTGCTGCCGCTGCCAGGGCGTGAAGCCAACACCGCTTGGCGACGCGGATCGACGGACCTTTTCCGCGCAGGACGAGGAAAGCGTCCGAGGCCTGATCTCCGACGGCCACGAATCCATCCGGACGCCGCGGCAACTCACGCGCCTCCTTTGCGGCATCACCAGTCCGGCGACGTCTCGGGCCAAACTGCGCCAAAAGACAAATCTGTTTGGGGCCTACGATTCAATGCCATTCAAGGCGACGCTGGATTTTGTGGAGGGGTTGGTTTGAGGCGGACCCGGAAATTCAGGCCAGGAGTTAAGCTATGATTGTGGCGGTTGGGTGCGGGCTGTAAACCCAACCGAACGAACACACAATGAAAGCCAAACGAAAACGACACGATCCCCAATTCAAAGCCCGCGTGGGCCTGGAGGCGCTCAAGTAAAAGTACAAGGGTCTAAAAGGGTCAGTCCCGGAAATCAGGAATCTAATAGAGTCTCCATTCATTTCAAAGATGGCTCGGCGTCGCAAGCGGCGCCGAGCCTTTCACGGAACTCGCGCAGTTTCCCCGCCAGCGCCGCCTTCACGGTTGCAACAGCCTGCGCCAACCTCGATTCGTCCCCCATGGCCAGCCTCTCCGCCTCCCATCGCCTCGACACCGCGGTCCGGGTCCTCAACAAGCAGGCCATCGCCTGTTTCTCCGGCGCGCCTTTCGGCATCCTCCCCATGGATTTCCGTGTCACTTCCAACCCCTTGAGGTGTTGGTTCAATCGATTAAGACTCGGGCTGAACGGCTTTTACTGTGGGTCAGATGGGTTTAGCTGCTGGCTGAACGCGATCTTCCACTGTTTGAAGCGGATCGATCACGGGTCAATCGGCTGGTTTTGCTTGCGAGGAGGCCGATGGCATGCGTGACTTCGCGCCGATTTGACACATGAAATTCATGAAAGGGACACAGGAGAACGCTATGTTTTTTAAGCACAGAGGGGGCCGAGAGGGTGAGGAGTTATCGCGGCAGCGTCGTGGAGTGCGGCCGTCTCTGCCGCTTTTAGAACCGACCCAAAGCGGTGCAGCGAACCGCACTCCACGACGCTGCCGCAACACGCTGACGCGCTTGGTTTTGGCCGGGGTTGTTCTTGCCGCGACGACGTCCGGCTTGGCCGATTGGCCGCAATTCCGCGGGGCGCTTGGCATGGGGCATATCCTGAACGGGAGTAAACTGCCAAGCGCTTGGGGCGAGGGGGAAAACATCGACTGGAAAGTGGCGTTGCCGGGGCGGGCTTGGTCGTCGCCTGTGGTTTTTGGGGACAAGATTTGGCTGACGACTGCAGACGAAAAAGGCCACAAACTCACCGGCCTTTGTGTCGATGCAAACAGCGGAAAAATCATTTTTGAAAAACAACTGTTCCACGTCGCCGAGCCGCAGTTCGCGCACAAGTTCAACAGCTACGCCTCACCGACGCCGGTTGTTGAAGAGGGGCGCGTTTATTTGACGTGGGGTTCGCCCGGCACGGCCTGTCTCGACACCAAAACCAACGAGGTGCTGTGGACGCGCGACGATTTTGTCTGTGACCATTTTCGAGGGGCCGGCTCATCGCCGATCCTGTACAAAAACCTGCTCATTCTCACGTTCGACGGGGCCGATCACCAGTTCGTTGCCGCGCTGGACAAGCGCACCGGCAAGACGGTCTGGCGCACCAAGCGAAGCGTTGACTTTCAGGATCTCAATACGAATGGCGAACCGTTCCGCGACGGTGATCTGCGAAAGGGTTACTCGACGCCGCTCGTCATCCAGCACGGCGGCGTGACGCAATTGATCAGTATCGGCGCGATGGCCTGTTACGCGTACGACCCGCTGACCGGCAGGGAGCTTTGGCACGTGACCGAACGGGCTCAACACTCAGCGAGCACTAGGCCAGTGTATGGGCACGGTATGGTGTTTTATCCAACCGGTTTTGCGAAAGGCCAACTGCTGGCGGTCGACCCAGGCGGCAGTGGTGATTCGACTAAAACCAGCATTAAATGGCGCACCAAACGCAGTGTCTCCAACAAACCGTCTGTACTGTTGATCGGTGAACATATTTTCATGATCGACGATGGCGGCATCGCGTCGTGCATCGAGGCCAAGTCCGGCGAAATTACATGGAGCGAGCGCGTGGACGGGAACTATTCGGCATCGCCGGTGACCGATGGCAAACGGATTTTCTTCTTCAGCGAGGAGGGTAAAACCACTGCGGTCGCGGCCAGGCGCAAGTTTGAGGTTCTCGCCGAAAGCCAACTCGACGGCGGCTTCATGGCTTCTCCCGCCGTGCATGGCGCCGCGTGGATTCTCCGTACAAAAACCCACCTTTATCGGATTGAGAAACGTTGAGGCGGTGGAGCGAACGCGGCTGAGATTTCTTTCACGGTCGTTGGCTTTCTCCCTCACCCCACCCCTCTCCCGCTGGGAGAGGGAGCCGTGCTAAACGCATTTGAAGTTCTGTCGAACCCTCGAGCTTATCACGGCTTGGGCAGCTTGAGCAGTTGGCCGGTTTTTCCGGCGACGATTTGGCCGGACGCTTGGCCAAGCGCGTACACGGGGCTGGCCTTTTCGCGGTGCAGCGGCTGCCAGTCACCCTGGCCGCTTGGCAGCCGAAACACGTAGCCGGTCGATGTCCCGCCGATGAGACCCGCTTCGCTCCAATCGAGGCAAAGCACTCTCGGCGCTTGGCCGAAACCGGTGGCGTTCGGCGGCTCGCCGACTCCCTGAAACGTCCGCAGCAAACGCCCTCCGATTGTGTGCAGCCGCACGCGGCCGTCCCGAGAACCGGAGGCGAGTTGGCCGGAGTCCGGCGCGAAAGCGAGCGACTCGACGCCGGCGGAGTGGTCGGCTAGCACGACAGGCTTGGCCTTGGGGTTGCGCGGGGTCAGCAGCACGAGTCCGTCGAGTCCGGCGGAGGCGAGCCATTGGCCGTCCGGCGAAAACGCGATGGCGCGAACGACGGCTTGGTGGCGGTTGGCCTCGGCGACACTGTCAAGATTTAGGCCGGGAAAATCGAACGTTAGCACGCGGCCATCCGCCATCGCGGCCGCGGCGGTTTTACCGTCCGGCGACACGGCTACGGAGTAAACCAAATCGTCGCCGAGTTTCCGCCTGGTCAAGATGCCTTTGGCGGGATCGATTGCGGCGATCTCGCCGCTTGCCGCTGGCTGGCCGCCGCCGAGAAGCAGCAGCGATTCGGCATTATTTCGAGGTGCGCCGG
>Ga0209403_10006418_pt1 | contig 11918 bp, 10 predicted proteins | sample ArcticOcean_MG_C_8_FD_187440 | JGI IMG/M metagenome (GOLD analysis project Ga0209403, IMG submission 187440) | Marine microbial communities from western Arctic Ocean - ArcticOcean_MG_CB11_86 (SPAdes) (version 2) | ecosystem: Environmental > Aquatic > Marine > Oceanic | place: Arctic Ocean... | reverse complement strand
GATCTCCCTTTTCATTCACATCCAAAACATTGCAAACTAAATATGCTGGCGGTAATTCTAAAATAGGCAAGCCATCTACCATTTCAAATGATTGCCCATTTATCAAACCGTTTTCACAATCGGTAGATTTAAAGAATGAAGCTGCAAAATCTTTTTGCTCTGTAGATAGCAAATGCAGAATAAAACGATTCGATTGTTTCACCACATGAAAAGTATTGCTATCACGTTTAATGCAAACAGAGACCATTGGCGGCTCAAAAGAAGCTTGACTTACCCACGTAACAGTTGCAGCACAAATTTCTTTATTTGATGCAGCAGTAAGTACATATGTACCATAAGTAAGCATGCGTAATGCAGTCTTGCGTAATTTTTCATCCATGATTGTAGAAATTCCCTAATTATGACTAGAAAATTTAAACCAATATAATTATATTACTGGAGCAAAATCCCAATCGAGTTTAGTAAAAAATACACTTAAATTTCTCATGTGAATATAGAATATAATTAATGGCACAAGCAGGAATCCATGCCCTCATCGCCTTACAATCGAAGCGGTTAATCTCTCATAAGAGGGGACTTTACCCCTCAATCATCATCGGCTCACTCTTACCCGACCTTGATATCATCCTTGTTGCCATATTTTCACTATTTTCTACCATAGAGAAAAGTACTGAAATATTTCATCGAACATTTAGTCACAGTTTTTTCTCCCTTATTATTGTCTACTTATTATTTATGATTATGAGTGAAGCAAAGAAGGATACTCAACTCAAAACCATAGGTAAAGGGATTACCATTGGTATTTTACTACACATTATTGTTGATACGTTTCTATGGTTTCATGGTGTCCACTTTCTATGGCCCCTTCCCTTCAATGAATTCAATTTATGGAAATCAATGCATATACCTGTTATTTTGAGAAATTTTATCCTTTCAATCGAATTTCTCTTTTTCAGAATATATGCTTGGTTCCTTATCAAACAATATTTATCAAACCCTGTTCATCACGGATGGTTTATAAAATTTCTCACAAAATGGATGAAAATAGAATTTATATTCTTTATCATATTTTTACTTTTTACTTTTTTTGAAATTCCCAGTTTTACATTTCTTTTTGGGTTGGCGTATATTCCATCACTCATTATGGCAATAATTTCAACACTATTGATGTGGCATTCCATTGAGCCCACACAGAAAGAACAAATTTGATGGATTTACAATTGGGATGGTTAATTAAATTTTTTACCTATTCTTCCATTCAAGTAAAGCTCATTGCCACGCTGTTGGCTATTTTTGTATTCATTATCATTCGTCGCCTCATTATTCGTCTGGCCGTTGACAGAATTACTGATGACCATATTCGATACAAGTGGCAAAAAAGTATTACATATACTATTTTTCTATTCGCATTTATAATTATTGGGCAAATTTGGTTTAAAGGTATTCAATCTCTTGCCACATACTTGGGACTATTATCTGCGGGTATTGCCATTGCGTTAAAAGACCCACTTACCAATATTACTGGATGGTTATATATTTTATGGCGGAATCCATTTGAAGTTGGCGAACGAATACAATTGGGCGATCAAGCTGGTGATGTAATTGATGTAAGCCTATTCAACTTCACCCTAATGGAAATTGGGAATTGGGCGCACGCAGATCAGTCAACGGGCCGACTAATTCATGTGCCGAATGGTAAAATATTTACACATACTTTTGCCAACTATGGTCGTGGATTTAAATATATTTGGAATGAAATCCCTGTGCTTATCACATTTGAAAGCGATTGGAAAAAATCTAAAATCATCCTTGAAAAAATTGCACAAGAGCATGCTGCACACTTAAGTAAATATGCTGAGCGAAAAGTAAAAGAAACATCTCGACACTTTTTAATTCAAGATGTTGACTTTACCCCTGCGGTTTACACCACAGTAGTTGAGAGTGGTGTTGAGCTGACTATCCGATATTTATGTGATCCCCGAAAAAGAAGGGCATCATTACAAGCTATTTGGGAAAGCATCTTAATGGAATTTTCAAAGCATAACGATATTGACTTTGCATATCCGACTGAACGACGTTTCAATAATCTCTCTGAAGGCAAAGGCACAGAATAGTAGGAACTTATATTGGCCAACCTATTTACAATTAAAATTTTTACAGAGGATCCATGGAACACCAAATAGCATCTTCAGTACTTTCAGTTGGATTATTGATTTTTGTTGCACATTTTTTTACGGCATTGTTCGAACGTACAAAAGTCCCTGACGTACTCCCTCTTATTCTCATTGGAATTGTAATTGGCCCCACGATCTTTAATTTTGTAGATGAATCTAATTTTGGAAATTTAGGCTCAATACTATCTGCTATTGCCTTGGCACTCATGCTATTTGAAGGCGGAAGCCACCTCACATTTGAAACCCTCCGCAGCACACTTAGAGACTGTGTTCTTTTATCGGTAGCAACATTCTTCTTTACTGCCGGAATTACATTTTCACTTCTCTATTTTGTATTACAGCAAGCATTACTCCCCGCATTTTATATTGGGGCTGTATTAGGGAGTATATCTCCAGCAGTCGTGGTGCCTATCGTTCGGGGATTAAAAATTAGTGAAATCACTAAATCAACACTTGTAGTAGAATCAGCTATTTCTGACGTTCTCAGCATTGTGTTGGCCTTAAGTATTCTAAAAACATTTCAAGCGGGTGGAACCACATTAGGACATTTTATTGGAACCAATCTTATTGCGACCATGGCCATGTCAGTTATTGTGGGTTTTAGTGGTGCATTAATTTGGTCCACCATTCTAGAGAAAATCAGAAAATTCCCCAATACTATTTTTACCTCATTGGCATTTCTATTTATACTCTATGGACTCTCAGAAGTATTAGGATACAATGGCCCCGTAACCACATTGATTTTCGGATTAGTATTGGCCAACTCAAAGAAAATCCCACTTGGTATTATTCAAAAATTTGGAGCAGATCACCTTACCGAATTCACTAGTATTGAGAAAACACTTTTTTCTGAGATTATATTTTTAGTTAAAACATTCTTCTTTGTGTACTTGGGGATTTCCATTAAATTTGGTCAAATCTACTTTATGTCAATTGGATTTGTATTGACCATAATCATTTATACCTCTCGGCTATTATTAGTTAAATATTTAGCATCGAAAGATACCTCTCCCCGAGAAGCAGCACTAATCTCATTTATTATTCCCAAAGGACTGGCAGCAGCGGTATTGGCTGAAATTCCAATTCACATGAATTTGAGTGAACAATCACATGCATTATTCTTAGATGTGCAATCTATAGTTTATGCCGTAATTTTCTTTAGTATTTTATTAACCACAATTTTGATATATAAAGAGGAAAATAGAACTTCACCTTCTCCATTCATCAAGCGGCTTTTCAAAAATTTCAAGCAAGCACCATCCCCCACCGGGGAGTAAGGATACATCATGTCAAATGAACTCACAATCAATCAAAAAGTAAATGGATCAGAAAATATTAGATGGGATTTAACAGATCTTTTCAATGGAGCTGATGACCCTAAGATCAATGAATCGCTAGCATTAAGTGGAGATCGTGCCGTTGCGTTTAAACACAAATATAGAAAGAAAGTTAATAATCTAACCCCCATCGACTTAAATCATGCATACACAGAGTTAATTGAAGTATTTGAGCCTATTTATCGTGTGCATCAATTTGGAAGTTTAAGCCTTTCCACCAATACTTCTGATGATGGCGTTAAGGGTTTGAGTGCTCGAATTGAAGAAACATTATCATCCATCTCGAATAAAATTTTATTTTTCAGTCTTGAGCTTGCTGAGCGTAAAGATTTAGAATTATTAGAAAATATACCCGAGCTTGAGGCTTTCAAATATAATTTAAATCAAACTCATAAAAATAAAAAATATAACTTGAGTGAAAAAGAAGAACAGCTCATTAATCTTAAATCCTTAACGGGTAAAAGTGCATTCAAAAAATTATACTCTGAATATACATCATCATTTATATTTGAATTTGAACTTGATGGTAAAATAAAAAAATTAACGAGTGCAGAGTTGCGGGCGTTACGTCAACATCCTGACCCTGACGTACGTCATCGTGCTATGGATATATTTTTCACCAAGTTTAGTGACAATAAATTAATTTTTACCCACGTATATAATGATATCATAAAAGATTATAATATTGATCGGAATCTTCGCGGATACTCATCATCAATTAATGTGATGAACGTGAATAATGATATTGATGATAGTGTAGTAAATACGCTCATGGATGTTACTACAGAATCAAATACATTGGTGCAAAAATACTATAAACTAAAACGTAAAATGTTGGGGCTCAATGAATTAACATTGGCTGACATTTATGCACCCTTGCCTAATGCCAGTAAATCATATACGTGGAGCGAAGCTCAGAATCTTGTGTTGGATGCCTTTGCATCTTTTGATGATGAATTCCACATGTTAGCAAAATCAATGTTCGATTTAAACCGGATTGATGGTCCCGCTGTCCCAAATAAACGTGGAGGTGCATTTTGTTCAAGTTCAACGCCTGATTTAAAGCCTTATGTATTGCTTAATTTTACGGGAAAACTTAGAGATGTATCAACTATGGCACATGAATTAGGTCATGCCATTCATGCAATGCTATCCACATCACAGCATTTATTTAATTATCATCCCATAATGCCATTAGCTGAAACAGCATCTGTATTTTCAGAAATGATTTTAACCGATAAATTTTTGAAGGAGATGGATGATAAAGATGCGAAAATTTCTCTTCTCACTAGTAAGTTGGAAGATATATTTGCAACTAGTCATCGCCAAAATATGTTTAGTCGATTTGAGGTAAAGACACATAAAATTATTTCTGAAAGACTCATGTCATCTGATGAATTATGCAAGGCCTACCATGAAGAATTAGAAGAGATGTTTGGCGATTCAGTAGCCTATTCTGATATCTATAGCTGGGAGTGGGCATCTATCCCCCATATGCTAAACGTACCATTTTATGTTTACGCTTATAATTTTGCAAACCTCCTGGTCATTGCACTTTATCAGCAATATCTAGATGAAGGTGATACCTTTGTGCCGAAATTTAAGGAATTCTTAGGGTCCGGAAGTTCAGCCAGTCCAAGTGAGCTTACAAGGACGATGGGTGTAGATATTAATAATCCTGATTTCTGGCGACAAAGTATGAAATATATTGAAGGAATGATTAATCAACTAGAAGATCTTCTCTAATAAAAAAAGCCCCTTTGAGAGGGCTTTTTTTATGGCTTAGAAATATTAGGATTCCATGTAACTTCATCACATCCAATGGCGTGATTGACCCATCGGCTGTACACAAATAGCGCATCAGAAAGTCGATTTAGATATTTAATTACCAGTGGATCTAATTGACAGTCTCGAGAAAGTGAAATACTCCGCCGTTCAGCACGCCTGCAAATATTACGCGCCATATGAAACCAAATATTAGCCTTTGATCCACCTGCCAATATAAATGAGTGGAGTGCAGGTAAATCTGCATTAAATTTATCCATTTCATCTTCTAATCGTTGAATATCAACCTCTGTAACACAAGGGAGATCAGCTGTAATATCTTCAGGCATTGTGGCCAAAATTGTGCCTGTATTAAATAGTTCATGTTGTATTCGATGCAAGATATTAGAAACTTCTGATAATTCTGCGTGTCCATCAATACAATCTTTAATGGCCTCTCTACATCCACCAATAGTGGCATTCAGTTCATCCACATCACCATAGGCCTCAATGCGAACATGATCTTTTGCCACACGTTGACCTCCCACTAATCCCGTTTCACCAGAATCGCCAGTACGCGTATATACTTTATTGATAGTTATTTTGGGTTCTCTAAATTTCTTATCACTCATCATATCCCTCCGGAATTAATGTAAATACTTTTTTTGCTGATTCCTCAATTTTACTTTTACTCCACAACATGGGAATATATTCACCTTGTATCCATTTTTCGGCCATATCTGAATAATGTTTACTACCCAATACACCACTTTGGCCTGGGGGAGAAACCATTAATGAATTATCCCACTCACCCACATCCATAATAAGACGAATTGAGGGACACCATTCACTTGCATGATATGGAGCCGTTGGATTATATGCTGTTTGGCAAACTGTGTCCGTGTCTCCACCAATAGGATATGGCCCTATGTTTAAAATTTTATCCAGTGGTGCTTTTACCGACATCCCATGACGAAATTCGGCATGGTGAATTTTACCCCACTTCCAATCCTCCACCCCATAGCCCATATTTTCCTCTAACCATTGACATGTACCAATCATGGATTTTTCAAGGAGATGCAAGATTTCTTTATTGGATGATATCCATTTAGAATTACTATTTTGTAAAATATTGAATATCGCCTGTGTTGTATTCCCCAACAACTCACTGGTGGGAAGTAATACAGGATGTTCGCCAAGGCCCATATATTTATCTGTTAACGCTTTACCTAAATCATCTTCAACCAAATTGCGTACAATTTTATACATAAGCACTTGATATACGGTGGCGGCAGATGAATCTGTAGTGAGCATGAAATCCCATGATAACAGTGCATCTAATATTTTCTGTACCTTGGGTTTTGCTGTTCGAAATCCGCTAATCATTCCCTTGATAAAAGTTTCTGCAGGAATAGAATAAAAATCTTGATGCAAGTCTTGGCATTGCTGAATACTAATTTTATTTGTAGTGGAAAAAATATTTTCAATTCTTTTCGCACGAAATCCGTTCATGTACGAATTCCCTAAGAAAAAGGGATAACTATCATTCACAATTTTATTATTACAAGTGATTAAATATCCTTGTTTTGGATTTACCAATTTTGGCATTTCAGACAATGGGATATCACGCTCCCAATCATATTCTCCCGTCCATCCCTGAACTGGTAGCTGCCCGTTACCCCTTTTACGAATTGGAACTCTACCGCTGATGAAAAGAGCAATGTTTCCTTCCACATCTGCATAGGCCACATTCAACTGGGGTGCATATATAAGATCAACTGCATGTGAAAATACTTGCAGATTTTGGGCTATATTCATGGCATAAATTGCACTGGGAAGATCCATCTCCATAAGTGTTTTAGAGCAAAGGGATATAGATAAATTTTCACGACCGGTGACACCTCCAATAACTGGACCATGAACTGTTGACTTAATAGTTTCAATATGAGGAGATTTCCCCTTAACCTGAATGGTTTCTTCAACTATATCAAATGCTATATTTTCACCACAATATTCATACGTATTTGTATCTTCAACATTCAGTTTTTCAACAAATATATCTTCCACATCCGTAAAGGCCAATGTTATGCCCCAGGCAACTTTTTCATTATGGCCCAACAAAATACCATTCACCCCCGGTAATGAGGCGCCTATCACATGAAATCCTTCTTCAGAATGGAGGTGATTTAGATACCATACGCCTGGCGTTGAGAGCACCAAATGAGTATCATTACACAAAATTGGCCGGCCCGTGGAAGACTTCTCAGCAGATATTGCCCACGCATTCGAACCTCGTCCTCCACCTTCCATATCTTTCGCGAGGAATGGTCCTGCAACCGCATCATACATCTCATCTGTTGAGAGTGCATTAAATTCCAGTCCATTTGGTAATTCAACTGGATTATCATCCGGATAATAAATGGCTAACTCGGCTGCTTTTTCAATGCCCACCTTTTCTATAATTTCCTGACGAGTAAGTGAACCTGACCAACCGTGAGATAATGTCCATGACATGACTCGCCCCCACCCAATTGAATCTATTGGATGCCATGGTTCTGGCTTGATGCCTGCCAATTTAAACTCAATAGGTAATTTCCCATTAAAAATGTAAGCATTAACTCCATTAGAATAATGTTCCATCAGGGATTTTAATTCTGGTTTGGTATTTTCCCAATCTTGCTTGGCTAATCGATTAAATCCCAAGGTACGAACTAACCGATCTGTGTCTAGTGCAATTTCACCAAATGCTTCTGAGATTCGGCCCATTGCCACGCGACGATTCATTTCCATTTGCCATAATCGATCTTGTGCATGTATCCATCCTTGTGCAAACATGAGGTCATGATCAGTTTGAGCATAAATGTGCGGAATACTGGCTTTATCGCGATAAACAGTGACAGGATGATGAAGGCCTTCAATGGACAATTCCCCATTAAATAATTTATTCTTTAACGAACCTCTATTATATTGTATAAAAAGCCATTTGAGTATGGGTGTAATCATCAACTAGCCTCTAAATATAACTTCTTCTCGACTGACAAATTTGACGGATATCCACATCGAAAGTCCGGTAAAAAATAATAATGAAAGCATCACTTCAGCATACAACGGCCAAGAAAGGGTTCCCGCAATAATATCATTCATGGCTAAAGATACATTCAAGATAGGTATCCATGCAGTTGAGGCTTCAAGAGTAATTCCGGGCATCATACCAATCATTATGGGAATAATAATGAGTATATTTAATGGGCCCATAATACTCTGAGCTTCTTTAAATGTCTTTGCATAAAATGAAATTGATAATAGAAAGGCAGCAAAGAATAAAGCTATCGGGAATAGTAGCGATAGCATTAAAAAAATGGGTTTTGCGCCCAATATTGTCATGGCAATTGTAATAACTTCTGCAGGAATGTCTGAGTTTAAATTGACAGCACCTAACATTCCCATCAATCCAAAAATAACCGACATAACTCCGAAAAATGACACTACTATAAACTTACCCGTTAATATTTCAAGTTGACTTGCGGGTGATGTTAGAATAGTTTCGAGGGTTCCCCGCTCTTTTTCTCCCGCGCCTAGATCTAATGCGGGATACATGGCTCCACTAAAGCAAAATAGTAGGAACATATATGGTAAAAAGGTACCAATGGTTTTTCCAAATTTCTCTTGTTCAGTTGCCACATCAATTTTAGAAATAACATAAGGCTCGAAAACTGCTTTATCTAAACTAAATGATTGATAGCGTGCTTCAATCAAGGGAGAAAAATAATCTTCTAAAATCCTATTTAATCGCTTTTCGTTAATATTTTCACCTTTTCCTGATCGAAAATAATGCTTCAACACTACTTGTTTTTTTTCTGATAGATACTCTCGAACATTATTAGGAATCACAATGGCACCATCAATGCTCTCATCTAAAATTTGTGGTTTAATTTGATGCTCTGAAAGAGTGGTTATCAAAATCAATTTATCTTGATTTCTAATAAATTCAACTAATGTCGAGTCATATTCATCCCCCACAATGGCAATCGTTAGGGTTTTATCCATCTCTTTCTTCATGATTGAAATGGTCAATTTTGAGACTCCTCCAATCAAAAATGGAATAATCACTGCAGGAAAAACAATCATAAAAAACATGGTCCGTCTATCACGAACTAAATCTCGTAATTCTTTCTTGATAATGATAAAAATTCTATACATCAGCACCCTCACCCACTAATCGGATGAATTCATCTTCTAGTGTTTCCGTTTGTTTTTGAGATTCAAACTCCTCATAGGCCCCATTGAAGAATAATTTCCCCTTATGAATGATAGCTAAATCATCACACAGTGACTGAATTTCACCTAATCGATGTGAAGAAAATATCACCGTTTTACCTGAATTTTTACATTCTCTGATTAATCGAATGATGCTCCGAGATGCCATCACATCTAGACCAGATGTAGGTTCATCAAACACAACTACTTCAGGTTCATGGATCATGGTTCTGGCAATATTTACTTTTTGCATCATTCCTGTACTCAATTTCCCTATTCTTCGCCCTGAAAATTCTTCCATATCTAATAATGAAAACAATCGATCTCTACTTTGTGTAAAATCAATGTCAGACATTTGATGAAGATCTGCATAATATCTTACCATTTCTTCTGCTGTTAATCGATCATATAGTCCTGTGTTTCCAGATAGAAACCCCAAACTATGTTTCACTGCTTGAGGACTCTGAACAGTATCAAATCCATTTACTGTGATTGTACCAGATGAAGGTCCCAACATGGTGCCAATCATACGCAATATGGTTGTTTTGCCTGCCCCATTTGGACCAATGAGACCAAAGATTCTCCCAGATTTACATGAGAAGCTAATATCGTCAACAGCCAACACTGAATCACCTGCAAAATCGTCACCCATTTCTTTTCTTTGCTGTCGACTAAGCTTGTAGGATTTTGAGATATTTTTAATTTCTATCATTTATCATTTCCTTTAAAATCTAAAGATAATGAATTTACACAATATCGTTGACCCGTTTCAGTAGGTCCATCAGGGAACACATGCCCCAAGTGAGCCTCACAATTGGCACATTGAATTTCAATTCGAAGTATTCCCAAAGAATTATCTTCTATTTTTTTGATGCAATCTGAATCTATCTGATCAGAAAAACTGGGCCAACCTGAGTCCGAATTATATTTCTCATTAGAATCAAACAATTTTGCATCACAACACACACAACAATAAACGCCTTTTTTAGCATGCTTGTAATACTTCCCTGAAAACGGTGGTTCAGTACCACAGTTTTGTGTTACTTGATATTGCTTTTCTGAAAGTTTATTTTTTATACGACCATCGGTCATAGCAACTCCTGAGTAATTAATTAAAAAATTATCTGAATTCAATATTAATAAAAGGACTTCCAAATTCACTTTTATTACCATAATCTGACATCCCATCGCTTGATGCAAAAACATATGAATATCCAATATTCAAAAAGGATCGATTAGGTGCTTTTAAAGAAAAGCCTAAAGAAAATAAGGTACCAGTTAATTTTTCCTGACTATCAAAACCTATGCCATTCATTAGGGATATACTTGTAAATAATCTTGTATCTGAATTACTATTAATATAATATTTAAATCCTCCCGCTATATATCCTCCAAATAAAATAGTCCCAAAAGTTGTAAATAATTCAAAATTATTAGTAATATTAATTAATAAAGAGCCATTCATTAAAGTTGGGATTCCCTTTTCACTATTTAACCCAAAAGAAGCACTTACACCTGGATTGAATTGTAGATAATTATACGGAGGAAGTGAATCTGTGGTTTCATATTCTGAATATAGTTCATTGTATTTTTGAACTACGTAAAATAAACATCTGTCCTTATTAATTTTATTATATCCATAGTAAGAAGAGGATAGCAATAGACCGGCTATTATATTTGATGAACCCGGAGGTGATTCATTATCTACGTGCTCGTCAGGGTTTTGAATACCATCTATACCCGTTCCAATACTTGCCAATGAAATTAAATAGATGTATTTACTTTTTTTAACCTTTAGCCTATTTACATATTTTTTATAGTTTAGGAAGTTTTTATCATTGAGAAATGCGGTGTCATTATTTAATGACGTAATAAACTCATCATCTGAATAATATTTATTAAACGTGTAATTATATATCTGTTTATCTTTAATAGAAAATTGGGGAAATCCAATACTGATAGAAAGCATTATGATATATTTTTTGAATTTATATTTATTTAATATTTCCATCTTAATCTACTTATTCTTAAAGAGAATTGGATTCCTATTCTATATATAAATTTACACATTTAATGGAAAAGAATTAGTAAATTTGAGTTATTAAAATATTATTATATTTTCATTTTCACTTAATTAAATTCATGGAATTCAATTTATGCACATTATTTTCATTTTAACTTCACTTTCTTTCTTATTTTCCAGCTACGAGAAAGATATACAAACCATGCTCATATTGGCTGAACCTGGAGATACTATACATTTAGGAGAAGGTACATTCTCAATACAAGGCAGCCTTTCTATGGAAGGAAAACAAAATATTGTTATTGCAGGAAACGGTATTGACAAAACTATACTATCATTTAAGGGCCAGACTGATGGTGCTGA
>Ga0209403_10006410_pt1 | contig 11924 bp, 10 predicted proteins | sample ArcticOcean_MG_C_8_FD_187440 | JGI IMG/M metagenome (GOLD analysis project Ga0209403, IMG submission 187440) | Marine microbial communities from western Arctic Ocean - ArcticOcean_MG_CB11_86 (SPAdes) (version 2) | ecosystem: Environmental > Aquatic > Marine > Oceanic | place: Arctic Ocean... | reverse complement strand
TGCACTCGGCAGCATCGATCCGGTCGCGGCCCCGGTGATCACAGCCGCGGTCGCAGTCGCGGTCGCGTTCTGTTCGGCGAGCCAGGATATCGTGATCGATGCGTTCCGGATCGAAAGCCTGGCCGAGGACCGCCAAGCCGCCGGTATGGCCAACTACGTTGCCGGTTATCGAATCGCTCTGCTGATTTCGACCGCGGGCATGTTCGAAATCGTCGCCATCGTCCAAGCCGGGGGACTCGCCGGATCCGCGGCCTGGTTTGTCGGCTACGCGATTGCCGCAGGCATGATCGCGATCGGCATGGTCACCGTATTACTGTCTGGCGAGCCCGAAGATCCCGATCAAGAAAATGTCGCCACACCACCCGGCCGGCATATTGGCGATGGTGGCGCGTTCCTCGCGGCGGTGATCGATCCGTTTCGCGAGTTCATGCAGCGGCCGATGTGGGTCGGGGTGTTGCTGTTCGTGATGCTGTTCAAGTTCGGCGACGCCTTCGCGGGCATCATGACCGCTCCGTTCGTGCTCGATATTGGTTTCGACAAAACCGACTACGGCCGCGTCGTTAAAGTATTCGGCTTTGCCGCGGTACTGATCGGCGGTTTCGCCGGCGGCTACGTTTATCGGGTCGCCGGTGCGGTCACCAGTCTGTGGATCGCCGGCATCGTCCAGATGCTGTCGAACCTGATGTTCGTGTGGCAGGCCATTGCCGGTGTCGACTACAACGTGCTGGTGCTGACGATCGGCGTCGAAAACTTCACCGGTGGCCTCGGCACGGTGATCTTCGTCGCATTCATCTCCAGCCTGTGCCGTGATCGCGCTTACACCGCAACGCAGTTCGCGCTGCTTTCGGCGCTGGCCGCGGTCGGCCGTACGGTGCTATCGGCCTCGGCTGGCTGGTTCGCCGATACCATCGGTTGGCCTTTGTTCTTCGTGCTCACGACCGGCGCAGCGGTGCCGGGCTTGTTGCTGCTCTGGTGGCTGGTTCGGGCCGGTGCCGTCGAGTCCAGATCTAGCGCAAACATGCCAGCATCTTGATGCCGGGTTTGAAGGCTAACTCCCGCTTGATCACCTGGAAGCCGTGGCGTTCGAGTAATCGCTTGAGGCTGGCGGCTCTGAAATAGAGGCAATGCGACGGGGGCGAAAACCCGTCCCATTGCAAGAGATCGCGGGGCCGGCGCCAATGGCCGATGTCGGGGGTGGTCAGATAGAAATGACCGCCCGGGCACAGCAACGATGCCACGGCTCTGACGAACGCATTGACGTCGGTTACGTGCTCGATCACTTCTGAGCAGTAGATGAAATCGAAGGGCGCCGGCCCCTGCGCGAGATAATTCTCGATGGTCCCATGAAAGAATGTGGCGGCCGGGTAATTGTTCTTCGCATAGGCTACTGAGGCCGGGTCAAGTTCGACCCCACCCGCGTCCCACCCGCTCTCGCGCGCGGCTTCGACCATGAAGCCGCCATTGGCGCCAACGTCGAGGAAGCGTCGGCTGGAGTGGCTGGGGCCGGCTGTTGCGTTGATGGTTCGGCTTAAGCGCCGAATGCGCTGGCGCGAACGGCGCAGTTTGGAGTCAACTTTGGCAAAGTAGCCCGATGTGGTGCCATCGTAAGCGTCGGCATAAAGCGCATCAATCGCGGCAGCGCTCGGCATTGGATCGAGATAGATCAGGCCACATTCGGCACACTCAAAGAGCTCCATGCCGTGGTGACGGATATACAGGCGCCGATCGGTACTTCCGCAAACTTGGCATGCGTCTGCGCCGGTATGGGAGGCAGTCATATCCATCATGCTTATGGCTTGGGGTGACGTCGTATTAGGCCGCGCCAAAATACCGGCGCCACTAACCTCAAACGATGGCGGCGGATATTATCCACGACAAGCGAGTCGTCGGGTGGTTGAGTCATGACAGAACAAAGAACCAGACTAATAGCCGTTGACGGCGATATCACCCAACTCGATGTCGACGTTATCGTCAATGCCGCCAATAACCGCTTGGTCGGTGGTGGCGGCGTCGATGGCGCAATCCATCGTGCCGCGGGACCCAAACTATTCGCCGCATGTCGAAAACTCGGAGGCTGTCCCACCGGCGAAGCACGGGTCACGCCCGGATTAGGCCTCCCTGCAAGATATTATGTGGTGCATGTTGTTGGCCCGGTGTGGAATGGCGGTCGCCGGAGGGGAGTGGCGCTGCTTGCAAGGTGTTACTGCCAAGCGCTGGAGCTCGCTGTAGCCTGCGAGGCGCGCAGCATTGCCTTCTCAGCGATCGGTACCGGCGTTTACGGCTATCCGCTTGGTCCGGCGAGCGAGATCGCTCTCTCTGCAGTCGGCGGGCTCCTCGGGGAGACTGATACGAAGATAGAACAAGTGGTATTTCCTGTTTTGGAACAGGTGTTTACAAAATCTATCGTGCGGCGTTGGCTGAGTTGGGTTACTAGGCGACCGCCGGTGCGTCGACTACGGCGGTTTGATTTGACCGCTCTGGGCGGCGCACGTACACTTCTCGCGCATTCAACCTGTAGGGAGACGGATAATGGGTAAGTTTGGTTTGGTCGCCGCGGTCGTCGGCACCTTGGCCTTCGCAAGCTCAGCCATGGCAGAGGGCGGTTGTTTTGGCGCGTCCCATAAGGCGCAATCGTCGTCACCCGTCGTCGTTGCGACGACACCGCTAGTAGCACCAACGACGACAAAAAAAGAGGGCTAACCCTCCGCTTTCGCCGGTAGGTATCCGATTTTCGGCTGCCTACCTCAGGTGCGGCGATTACAGTCGCAGTAAGTACGCTATTGCTTGGTAAGGTGGACACCGTCGGATTCGTCTGGCGGTATTGTTATAGATGGCCCTAAACGTTCGACACCGTTTCTCGCGGAATTCGGGGAAATTGGCGTCTGCCGGAAAGGTCCTTTCCGGTAAGAAAAAGATCTATCTTCGCCGTCTCCTCCGATTGCCGCCCCCGCGTACGACAGCACGTTTGAAGCTGCCCTACTCGATGTTCGCCGCCGATGGGCGCCTCGAAGTGAGGGTGACCCGCAAGCGCCAGGACATTATCGCCGCCCAAGAACTTCGCTACAGCGTGTTCTACGAAGAACTCGGCGCCTCGGCGACGCGGCGAATGGCGGCCAAGGGCCGTGATTTCGATGAGTTTGACGGCCGCTGCGATCATCTTCTGGTGATTGACCACAATTTGCCCAAGGGCCAATCAGTGGTAGGCACCTACAGAATTTTGCGTCACGAAGTGGCTATGCGTTATGGCGGTTTCTACTCGGCCACCGAGTACGACATCATGCCGCTGGTTGCCAATATCGCGCAGACCGGCGAGTTGATGGAACTCGGACGCAGCTGCGTCCACCCCGATTACCGCACCAATTGGGTTATTCAGCTTTTATGGCGCGGGCTGGCCGGTTATATCCAGGCCCACGAAGTAAAGTATATGTTCGGCTGTGCGAGCCTGCCCGGGACTGACGCGCAGGCGCTCAAGCTGCCGCTCTCGTTCCTACACCATGAACATCTCGCGCCCCGTGAACTTCTGGCGCACGCATTGCCCGAACGCTATGTCGATATGAACCTGATGGCGCGCGACGAGATCGACAAGGCTGCGGCGCGCAAGAGTTTGCCGCCGCTGATCAAGGCTTACTTGCGACTTGGCGCGTTCATTGGTGATGGCGCAGTTACCGACCGGCAATTTGATACAACCGATGTGTTTATCGTGCTGCCGCTCGACCGCGTCGCCGACAAATACCGTGAGCACTTCAAACGCAGCGAAGCCGCGCCCGCTGAATAGCTGAGAAATGTCGTCGCGGGGCGGGTTCAACCCCGCGACGTGCCCAAGGCGTTATGTGTATGTGATCGCTACTTAAGCCGGGCGGCGAGTTCGACCTTATAGGCATCCATGTCGTAGATCGGCCGCCGCGCCACGTTGGTTTCCATGGCCGCTTTTACCACTGCCGGGGCGATGTGCGAGATCAAGCGCGGATCGAACGGCGTCGGGATAATGTATTCAGTGCCGAACTTGAGCTTGCGTCCGCCGTAGGCCGCGGCCACCTCATCAGGCACATCTTCCTGGGCCAGTTCGGCCAGCGCTCGCGACACCGCCATTTTCATTTCCTCGTTGATCGTGGTCGCCGAGCAATCGATCGCGCCGCGGAAGATGAACGGGAAGCACAGAACGTTGTTGACCTGGTTGGGATAGTCCGAACGGCCGGTGGCAATGATCGCGTCTTCGCGGGCCTCGCGCGCTACCTCGGGGCGAATTTCAGGGTCGGGATTGGCCATCGCGAAAATGATCGGATGATCACCCATTGTTTTGACCATGTCCGCGGTCAGCGCGTCTTTACGCGAAACGCCGATGAATACGTCGGCACCCTTGATCGCATCAGCCAGCGTGCGGTGCGGAGTATCGACGGCAAGTTTCTGTTTTTCCGCGTTGAGGTCGTTGCGCCCGGTGTGGATCACGCCCTTGGAATCGCACACCACCGCGTTGTCGTCCCGCAGACCCAGGTTCTTCATCATATTCAAGCACGCCGTGCCGGCGGCGCCAGCACCATTGACAACTACTCTGACCTTTGCGACGTCCTTGCCGCTTATTTTCAGCGCGTTAAGAAAACCCGCACCACAGATAATCGCGGTGCCATGCTGATCATCGTGGAACACCGGGATATCCATTAGTTCCTTCAGCTGATCCTCGATCGCGAAGCATGCCGGCGCGCCGATATCCTCGAGGTTGATGCCCGAAAATGATGGACCCATGTAGCGCACCGCATTCACAAAGCTGTCGACATCATAGGCGTCGAGCTCGATGTCGATCGCATCGATACCGGCAAAGCGCTTAAACAGCACCGCCTTGCCTTCCATCACCGGTTTTGAGGCCAGCGCGCCGATATTGCCCAGACCGAGCACGGAAGTTCCGTTGGAGATAACGGCGACCATATTGCCGCGGGCTGTGTACTCGTAAGCCGTCGCGGGATCTTCGTGGATTTTGAGGCAGGGGACCGCAACACCCGGCGAGTAGGCAAGCGATAGATCGCGCTGCGTCACAAGTGGCTTGGTTGGCAAGATCGAGATCTTGCCGGGTTGGCCCTGGGCATGAAAATCAAGCGCTTCCTGATCGGTGATCGTCATCTTGTCTGCCATGTTTCTCCCCCTGATATCAGTAATGCCGGAAAAGGCGCTGTCGGATATGGCTGCCGGCACGGTGCGCGTGATCGCAAAACCGGTGCCCGCTGTCAAGCTGCAACGGAGAATACTGACTATCGGGGGACGCGGTAAACAGGAGAAACGAATAGGCGATGTGCTAACGTCCGGCGGATGGTTTCGGACCTTGATGCTGAGCAGGTCGACGAGATGACAGCGAGCCCTGAGCCCACGTCTCGTCGCCGCTCCAGCGCGGCCGCAGGCGGCGACGTTACGCCCATGGTCAAGCAGTTCCTCGGCATTAAGCAGGCCCATCCCGATGGTCTATTGCTGTTCCGCATGGGTGACTTCTACGAGATGTTTTTCGATGATGCGGTCGCGGCTTCGGCGGCGCTCAGCATCGCATTGACCAAGCGCGGCCGCCATCGCGGCGACGACATCCCGATGTGCGGAATACCGGTGCATGCTGCCGATACCTATATCGACCGGCTCATTCGCGCTGGCTTCAAGGTCGCCGTTTGCGAGCAGGTCGAAGACCCGGCCGAGGCTAAGAAACGCGGCCCCAAGGCTATTGTCGCGCGAGACGTGCTGCGTGTCATCACGCCGGGCACGCTGACCGAAGAGACACTGCTCGATGCGCGTAGCCACAACTATCTGGTTGCGATCGGGCGAGCTGGGTCGGCGCTGGGCCTGGCCTGGTTCGACATGTCGACTGGTGATATCAGCGTCACCGATGTCACGGTCGCCACCCTGGCTACCGAATTTGCGCGCCTTGAGCCGGGCGAGATCCTGGTTTCTGAGTCACTGATCGAAGAACCCTCCCTTTATGAGCTGTTCGGAGATTGGAAAGCGGTGCTGACGCCGCTGGCGGCCGGTCAGTTTTCCAGTAAGAACGGCGAACGACGGCTTAAAGAAGCCTATGGCGTGGCTTCGCTTGATGGTTTTGGCACCTTCGCAAGAGCCCATCTGGCGGCGCTTGGCGCGATCATCGACTACGTCGAGCTGACTCAACGTGGGCGGCTACCCAAACTAAGGCCGCCGGTGCTGGTCGCGGCGAATGCGACCCTAGCCATCGACAGCGCGACTCGGCGCAATCTAGAGATCGTCCAAACGCTGACCGGGGAGCGCAGCGGCAGCTTGCTGCACACCATCGACCGTACGCTGACCAGCGCCGGCGCGCGCATGTTGGCGCAGCGGCTAGCGGCGCCGCTCACCGACGCCGCCGCCATAACCGCGCGACTGGATCTGGTGCAGATGTTTGTCGAGCGGAGCGATCTGCGTGGCGCCGTCCGCGCTGCACTTAGGCGATGCCCGGATCTCGAGCGATCTTTGTCGCGTCTATCGCTCGGTCGCGGCGGCCCGCGGGACCTCGCCGCAATCCGCGATGCCGCCAGTCGGGCGCAGGAGCTGCGCGGCATCCTAGCCGACGCCGGTGAACCCTCGGCGGGCCCGGGCCTTTCAGAAATAGTCGGTGCGCTGGGCCAGCACGACGTGTTGATCGACCGGTTGACGCGAGCGCTGGGGCCGGACTTGCCGCTCCTGGCCCGTGACGGCGGCTTCATCGCCGCGGGCTACCTGCCCGAACTCGACGAGCAGCGCCAACTGCGCGACGAAAGCCGCCGCCTGATCGCCGGTCTGCAACAGAACTATGCCGAGGCAACCGGGATCACCAGCCTCAAGATTCGTCACAACAACGTGCTCGGCTATTTCGTCGAAGTCACCAAAACCCACGCCGATAAGATCGGCACCGACCACAAAACCTTTATCCACCGGCAAACTCTTGCCAGCGCGGTTCGCTACACCACCGTTGAGCTCAGCGATTTTTCCGATCGCATCAATCGTGCCGCTGACCAGGCCGTGGGGCTTGAGCTCGCGCTGTTTGACGATCTCACTAGCGAGGTAATGGCACGTGCTGATGATCTCGCACTGGCGGCGCAGATGGTTGCTGCGATCGATGTTTCCAGCGCCCTGGCTGAACTCGCACTTGAACGTCGTTACGTGCGTCCGACCGTTAGTGAAAGCGCCGCCTTTCATATCGTCGGCGGTCGCCACCCGGTGGTTGAAGCCGCGCTAGTTGGGGAACACGATGCCGTCTTCATCGCCAACGATTGTGATCTCGCCGACCAACAGCGGCTGTGGCTGGTCACCGGCCCCAACATGGCCGGTAAGAGCACTTTTTTACGGCAGAACGCGCTTATCGTTGTGCTAGCCCAGATGGGCGCCTACGTACCGGCGAGTGAGGCGCATATTGGCGTCGTCGACCGGCTGTTCAGCCGGGTCGGGGCGGCCGATGACCTGGCCCGCGGCCGCTCGACCTTCATGGTCGAAATGATCGAAGCCGCGGCTATCCTCAATCAGTCGACGCCGCGTTCGCTCGTGATCCTCGACGAGATAGGCCGCGGCACGGCTACGTTTGATGGTCTGTCGATCGCTTGGGCGACGATTGAGCATCTGCACGAGGTCAACCGGTGCCGCGCGCTCTTTGCGACGCATTTTCATGAGCTCACCTCGCTGGCGGCCAAACTCGATTCGCTGGCCTGCCACACAATGCGGATCAAGGAGTGGGATGGCGAGGTCGTGTTCATGCACGAGATCGCACCCGGCGCCGCCGATCGCTCATACGGTATTCAGGTCGCGAAACTTGCCGGCTTACCTCAGGCGGTGGTGACCCGCGCGGAGGAAGTTCTGGCAAAACTCGAAGTCGGAGAACAGGCCGGTGTGCTGGCAAAACTGGCCGATGACTTGCCGTTATTCGCCGCCGCCCCGCCGCCACCCGAAACACCGGCGCCACAATCAGCGTTGGCGGAGGCGTTCAACGAGGTGGACGCCGACGATCTTACCCCACGCGCGGCCTTGGAACTCCTCTATCGCCTCAAAGCGCTGGCTGAAGACAGCCACTAGCTGGCCCCCATGACGCCGCCCTGGTCGAGTCTGTCCAACAAAGTAATCGCGGCTTACGCATTCGCTATCATTGCCGCGGCGTTGTGGGGCAGCAATGCCGTTGCGGCCCGCATGGCGGCACTCGAAATTCCGCCGATTACGATGACGTTCTGGCGAACGTTGTGCGTGGTCGTGGTTCTGCTGCCGTTTACGGCCCGTGAAGTTTGGCTGAGCCGGGCTCGCCTGCGTCGGCAGTGGCGGCTCATCCTTGGCCTTGCCATCCTCGGGCCGGTGGGCCTGAACCTGTTTCTGTACCACGGTCTACAAACCACCAATGCGATCAACGGAGCGCTGCTGAATAGCGCAATGCCGGTAACGACCGTCCTTGCGTCGTGGCTACTGGTGGGCGAAACGATCAGTCGGCGGATCGCCTTCGGGATGGCGCTGGCACTGATTGGCGTGGCGATCATCGTGTTGCGCGGCGATCTCGATGCCTTGCGAACGTTCAACATCGGAATTGGCGATCCCATGATCATCGCCGGGATGTCGAGCTGGGCTGCCTTCTCTGTTTATTTGCGAAAACGCGATGATGGTCTGGGCGCCAGCGCTTTTGTAGTCGTTATTACGGCAGTTAGCGCCACTGTTATGTTACCGTTTTATCTATGGGATCTGGCGCGGGGATCGCGCTTTGAGGTAACGCTCGCGAACATCTCCTTGATCCTATATGCAGCGGCGGTGGTATCGGTGTTTGCAAATATTTGTTGGATCCGTAGTGTCGAGGCGATTGGCGCCAACACCGCGGGCCAATTCAATTATCTCATTCCGCTGGTTGGCAGTGTTTTGGCCCTAATAATTCTCGATGAACGGTTTCACCTTTTTCATGGGGCAGGCATGGCGATGATTTTGCTCGGCGTCTACTTCGCCACCAGCCGCAACGTGCCGCGATAACGAGGATTACTCGGTTTCGACGGCGCCACCCGTGCTACCCGGCGGCGAGTCCGCGCCCGGGGTTGACGCCCATCAACGCGCAGTAGTGTAGCCAAAATCCTCTTACGGCGACTTCGGTGAGCACCGTGTCTTGGTCCTCGACGGGACCACGACCACCCATTTCGATGACCGAATGTTCGTCAACGGCACCGCGGATGCCGAGCTGCACCAAGCGACCGGCCTCGCCGTCCTCCATCGAGGTGATACCGGCTGGGCCAACATTGTTGGCTTGTTTCATACGCAGGTGGCGCATCTCGGTGGTGTCGTCGGCATAGCCAAAGTAGGTCCAGTAGAGTTCGAATTCATTTGGTCTGCGCGGCCTGATCTGGCGTGTCGCCAACGAGTTGCACAACTGCTGAACCACGGAGCTGGGAAAGAAAGTCAGGAAATGGGCTGACTTGTTGTCGCCGAGTTCATCGCGGAATTCAAAAATGGAGGGATCATTAAGCTTGTGCGATCCATTGATCCAATCGGTGTGGTGGTAGGCTCGTTGTGAATCATCAAGCGCATCGCTGTCGTGAAAAGCATGCGTTACTTTGTGCCGGCGATCCTTGTCGAAAGTGATGCCGCCAGCCTGGGTGCTGCGAAACTGCCCGAACACTGTCGACTGCTGGTGCAGCAGACCGGCATGATAGACATCGTGCAAGTTCTCGAAATAGAGCTTCCAGTTGCCGGGAATCCGTTGTCGCGAGTAACCGATAATTTCAATCGGCTTCGCCAATACCCGATCCAAGAACTCCCGCATCGGCGCATCGATGAAGTCGGGCAGGGGCTCCACGTTCTCATCAAAGCTGACGAAGATGAGTCCGGCATAGGTGTCGACCAGAAGGGTGTGCAGGCCGTGATCGGCCATGTTGAAATCTTGCGGCATGCCGCCCTTGCCTTTAAGCCCGCGCAAGAACGGAACACCGATCAATTGGCCCTTCTGGTCGTAGCACCAGTGATGGTAGATGCAGGTGAAGTCGTTGGCATTGCCGGTGAGATCGCGCACCAGCAAAGTGCCGCGATGGGCACATCGATTGACGAACGCACAGAACTCTCCATCTTTGCCGCGAACGACAACGATGGGCGTATCGCCGATGAGCGTGGTCTTGTAGTCGCCGGGGCTAGGTATCTCCGCCCCGAGCGCGGCATAGCACCACACCGGGCCGCGAAAAATCCGCTCCTGCTCGAGGGCAAAGATTTCAGTCTCGCTGAAAACGGGGTAGGGAACGCGGCTGCAGTCTTCGCGTGGCCAGCTTAGGTCTCGCCACTCGGTCATGATACCGTCCTTGCCAGTGTCCGCAGCGAAGCGAATATAGCGTGATCCGCGCTTTGACGCGCATCCGCTCACCTCGCTAACCCCAGCAGCAGAACTAGAAAGATTGCGTGAATGGAGAAACCGCAAGATAACGCCGCGCTTGTCGGCGGTGTTGGTGTTGCCGTATTCGCCTATGGGCTAGCGACATTGTCGGCTGCTCTGTGGGGCAGCAACGCGGTCGTCGGACGGAGCGCGGTCAGCGATATCCCACCGCTGGCCATGACGTTCTGGCGCATGGTGGTAGTGGTGTTGACGCTGTTGCCGTTTTCGTCGCGGGAACTCTGGCGATCACGCGCAGCCATTCAGGTGCATTGGCTTGGCCTCCTCGGCCTCGCCGTGTTCGGACCCGTAGCGTTCAACCTGCTGATGTATCATGGACTGGCTACGTCGTTGGCGATCAACGCATCGCTGTTCAATAGTGCAACGCCGGTCGCCATCGTCTTGGCGGCGTGGCTGATTATGCGCGAGCGGGTCAGCGCCCGGGTCGTTATCGGCATGCTGCTCGCGTTTGCCGGTGTGGTGATCATCGTGGTGCGCGGGAGTTTCGAGGTGCTGCTTGCGTTCGACATCCGCGTCGGCGACCCGTTGATTATCACCGGTATGGCGAGCTGGGCGGTTTATTCGGTGTACCTGCGGCGACGGCGGGATGGGCTCAGCGATGCCGCATTTCTAACGGTTATTATGGCGACTGGCGTCGTCGCTATCGCGCCGTTCTATGCTGCCAGCGGCGATAGGTTCGCGCTTTCGGGTAAGAATTTGTTCGTGATCTTGTTTTCGGGTGCGGTGATTTCGGTGATCGCAAATCTGTGCTGGATCAAGAGCATTGGCCTTATTGGACCCAGCCGGGCGGGCCAATTTCACAATTTGATCCCGGTGTTCGGCGCATCGCTCGCGGTGATGTTTCTCGGTGAAGTGCTCCACGCCTACCATGCCGCGGGCTTCGCTGCGATTCTGCTCGGTGTTTATCTGGCGACGCGGGCGGGCGCGCGGATCAAGGCGCCAGTGCGCTAAAATAGGCCATGTTTGTTTTTGTGTGGAATTGCTGAATGGGGGTGAGCGATGGCATCGGAATTGTTCGAAAAGGGACTAAAAGTCCGCAAAGAGGTACTCGGAGAGGAATATGTCGAGCGGTCTTTGAAGAACGCCAATGGATTCACCATGGCGCTTCAGGAGTTTGTCACCGAGGTTGCCTGGGGTCGGGCGTGGGCGGAGAGTTCGCTAACACGCAAGCAGCAGAGCCTTAATAATCTATGCATGCTGGCGGCGCTTAACCGGGCGCCCGAGTTCGAACTTCATTTTCGCGGCGCATTGCGCAATGGCTGTTCGGTCGACGAGTTGCGTGACACGCTTCTGCAAATAACCGCCTATTGCGGCGCGCCGGCCGGGGTTGAGGCATTTCGAATTGCTAACAAAGTGCTGGCCGACGAAGGCATTGACGTTGGTGATGCATGAGCGATAGCCAAACATTACCGCCCGACACCAAGCTCGGGTTGATCGGCCTGGGCAATATGGGTCAACCTATGGCAAGCCGACTCGTCGCGGCGGGTTGGCATGTCGTCGGCTTCGATATGGCCGGAAGCGAGCCGCGTCTGCCGGCCGGTACACACGCCGCAGGATCGGTGGCCGCGGTGGC
>Ga0209403_10006406_pt1 | contig 11934 bp, 9 predicted proteins | sample ArcticOcean_MG_C_8_FD_187440 | JGI IMG/M metagenome (GOLD analysis project Ga0209403, IMG submission 187440) | Marine microbial communities from western Arctic Ocean - ArcticOcean_MG_CB11_86 (SPAdes) (version 2) | ecosystem: Environmental > Aquatic > Marine > Oceanic | place: Arctic Ocean... | reverse complement strand
CCCGGTGATTTGGACCCGGACGACCCCATATTGCAGTTCTGCCCCCTGGAGCTCTTGCCCGCCAAGGCCCCTGCCGGTTCGGTCTATCAGGTCATGGAGGAACGCTATAACGCTTATCGCGACCTGATCGTGCGGCCGTTCTACCGCGACCATTTCCGCGGGTTCGACGAGCAAATCGTCTTGGTGGACGTGCTCAGCGCGCTGAGACTTGGCAAAGCCGCGTTCGACGACGCCCAGGCCGCCATCGGCGCCATCTTGCAAAGCTTCGATTATGGCAAATCCGGGCTGCTGAGCTGGTTGACCGGGGTGCGCATCTCCAAGGTGTTGTTCGCCGCCACCAAATCAGACCACGTCTCGTCCAACCAGCACCACAATCTGAAGCGATTGTTGGAGGAAATGGTGGCCCGAGAAGCCAACCGCATCCGCTTTCGGGGGGTCCAGACCGGGGCCGTGGCGTTATCGGCTGTGCGCTGCACCGAAGATGTGCTGGGTGAGGTTCAAGGCCAGGCACTGAGCATGGTGCGCGGCCTGCCGGCAGGCCGCGACGAAGAAACGGCGTTGTTTCCGGGCGAAATCCCGGCGCATTTTCCCACGGATCAGGATTGGCACGACGGGCGGTTCAAGTTTTTGGATTTCATACCCGCGCGCATATCTGGGTCGGCCCGTGGGCTGCCGCACGTTGGCATGGACGAAGCCATGGAATATCTGATTGGCAAGCGGCTAAAATGACAGGCCGTCGCCTGGCGGAGGAAGAAGCTGGGAAACCAATGGCAGAGCCAATAGAACTGGACCCGAAACGAGTCAAAATTGCCGTGGCGGCGGCGGAACCGGCCACCGTCGATCTTGATCCTGAAGAAGTTCCGATCGAGGCGGTGCGGGGCAACCCAGTGGCGGTGGTGCCGCCCACCACACCGGCCAAACCAAAACCGAAATGGCTGCGGCGCATATTCTGGTCCAGTTTGGGGCTTTTTGTTGTCGGCGTCATCGTTTGGGACACCTGGAATTTCCTGGTCAGCGCCTTCGCCAAGAACTTTGCCGTGGGCTCGGCATTAGCCGCCGTGGCGGGGATGGCGGTGCTCAGTGGGGTTGTATTAATATTCCGTGAAATCAGTCTGTTCGTAGGTGAACTGCGTAAATTAAATGAAGTTTCAACCTTTACCGGGCGGGCAACGGCTTTGCGGGAAAATGGCGGGCATGGGGAAGGCTTGGCCTTCGCTTCACGGGTGATCGAACCTTATGCGAAGCGATCCGACATGAAAAACCGCATCGCCGCCTTTCGCGGCGCCGTGACTTCGGCCCACTCGGACGTGCAGGTGCTGGAAATATTGGCCGACAAGGTGGTCCGCCCGCTGGATGCCCAGGCCTACCCCATGGTCGCCCGGGCCGCGCGGGATACCGCCATGGGCGTGGCGCTCAGCCCCTTCGGCTTGCTCGACGCCGGTCTGATGATCTGGCGGACCCTGGGCATGGTGCGCGAAGTGGCCCAGGTCTATGGCTTTCGCCCGGGATTTTTTGGTCAGGTGATGTTGGTCCGGCGCATCCTGTCGACCGCCGCCACCGCCGGGATCGGCGATTTTGCGGGGGACGTCTTGGTGGCCCAGGTCGGCGCTCAGGTTGGCGGATTATTGTCGGCTAAAGCCGGGGAGGGGATGCTTACCGGCATGAGCACTGCCCGGCTGGGATTGGTGGCCATGGAGGCGTGCCGGCCGCTGTCGTTTGCCGAAGAAGACCGGGCGTCGATTGTGCGCCTCGGCCGAGAGATCATGAAATCCAAGGAAAAACCCGGCGAAGACTGACGACCACTGACGCATCTAGGCGAAAATGCGATAAAGGTGGCACATCAATTTTCCCGCCACCGTACCTGTGCCGCCTATGCCAAATTCCGAAATCCTAACCGTTGCCGAACACTATGAAGCCGACCGCCTATCCGAGGCCGCGGGGGTGTCGGGCGAAGCCTTGATGGCGGCGGCAGGGGCGACCATCGCCCGGGAAATCCAACAGCGCTGGAGCCCAAGAAAAACGGTTGTCCTGTGCGGCCCAGGCAATAATGGCGGCGATGGGATCGTGACGGCGACGTGCTTGGGCGAAGCTGGGTGGGATGTGACGCCGGTGTCGTTCGGGGATTTGGCTCCCGCCGTTTTGGACGGGGCGGAGCTGGTGGTGGACGCCTTGTTTGGCACGGGCTTCAGCCGACCGCCTGAAGATGCGGCAAAAGCGATCCTGGAGGCGATGGATCCTGATGTGCCAATCGTTGCAGTGGACGTCCCCAGTGGCTTGGACGGCGATACCGGCGCGGCAACGGGCCCGGTGCCCCAAGCGGCTTTGACCGTAACGTTTGTGCGCAAAAAGCCAGGGCATATGCTGTACCCGGGCCGGGGGTTGTGCGGCGAAGTGGTGGTGGTTGATATCGGCACCCCCAACCGGGTGCTGGCCCAGCTGGCCCCTCAGACATTCGAGAACGGCCCAGACTTGTGGGGAGCGGCGTTCCCGTGGCCCAGCGCCAATGATCACAAATATTGCCGGGGCCATGCGGTGGTGGTGGGTGGCGGCCACACCCAGACCGGCGCGGCGCGCATGGCGGCAATGGGCGCGCTGCGGGCCGGGGCCGGTCTGGTGACGCTAGCCGGGCCAACCCGGTCGATTACGTTATTTGCCGCCGAATCCCCCGCCTTCATCACCGAGGCCTTCAAAGGCGGCGCCGAGCTGGAGAAAATCCTGAAAGCCCGGCGGCGCAACGCGGTGTTGGTGGGACCAGCCAACGGGGTCAACGCTGAGACTCGGGAGAACGCTGTGGCAGCCCTGGGGTCCGGGGCGTCATGCGTGATTGACGCCGACGCCTTGGCGGTGTTCGAGGATGACCCATCAGAATTATTCGCCGCCATCACCGGGGCTTGTGTGCTGACCCCCCATGATGGCGAGTTCGCCCGGCTTTTGCCTGCCCACGCGGAATTGCCGGGACGCCTGGAACGAGCCCGGGCGGCGGCGCGGGGCAGTGGCGCGGTGGTGGTCCTGAAAGGCCCCGACACAGTCATCGCCGCCCCGAATGGCCGTGCCGCCATCAACGGCAACGCCCCGGCCAGCTTGGCCACCGCCGGTTCGGGGGACGTACTGGCCGGGTTCATCGTCGGGCTGTTGGCTCAAGGGATGGAGCCATTCTATGGGGCTTGCGCTGGGGTCTGGCTGCATGGCGCGGCAGCCACCGAATTCGGCCCCGGATTGATAGCCACCGATCTGGCAGAAACTCTGCCCAGGGTGTTGGGCGGGCTGAAGTCCGATGCCAACTAGACGGACCCTGTGGGGGAGCCAATTTCATGTATTATATGAGACCGGGCTCCGGGGCGGCTGTGGTGAAATTGGTAAACACGCTTGCCTTAGGAGCAAGTGCCTTCGGGCTTGGGGGTTCGAGTCCCTCCAGCCGCACCAAACCCGAGGACCTCGGCGGATCGAAATGCGACAAACCAACCGAATTGAAGAGAGTGGGATTGCATGCAGGTAACTGAAACCAGCACGGACGGACTCAAGTATGAGTTCAAAATAGTCGTTGATGCCAGCGACGTGGAGGATCGGATGATGGCCCGCCTGGAGAAATTGCGGAGTACCGCAAATTTGCCTGGGTTCCGCCCAGGCAAGGTCCCGGTGTCGCTGCTGCGCAAGCGTTATGGCGATTCGATCATGGGCGAAATCTTGGAGGAGACGGTCAACACGTCGTCCCAGGCCGCCATTGTCGAAAAAGAACTGCGCCCGGCGTTAAAGCCCGACATCAGTATCGAGGAATTCGAAGAGGGCAAAGATCTTGTCTACACCATGACCATGGAGGTCATGCCGACCATTGAGCCCGCCGACTTTTCCAAAATTTCGGTGCAAAAATTTGTGGCGGAACCGGGAGACGCCCAGAAGGAGGAGGCCATGCAAAGCTTGGCCGAAGGCCAGAAGACCTTTGACTCCGCGCCGAAGGACCACGTGGTAGCGGTGGGCGATGTGCTGAAAATCAATTTTGTCGGCAGCGTCGATGGTGTGGAATTTCCCGGCGGCAAGGGCGAAGACGTGAATCTGGAAATCGGCAGCGGATCGTTCATCCCGGGCTTTGAGGACCAGTTGGTGGGTGCGAAGGTCGGCAGCCACGTGGCGGTCAACGTCACGTTCCCCGAGGATTACTCGGCGCCGAAGTTGGGCGGCAAGGATGCGGTGTTCGAAGTCGATGTGACCGAAATCGACGTTTCCTCGGCGGCGAAAATCGACGACCAGCTTGGCGAACGATTGGGGTTTAAGGATCTGGAGGGCGTCCGCGAAGCGATCAAAACCCAGCTAGAGCGCGACTTTGCGGCGATCTCCAAGCGCCGTGTGAAACGCGAAGTGCTGGATGCCCTGGCCGAAATGCACGACTTCGAAGTGCCGTCAGGCTTGGTGGAGGCGGAGTTCATCCAAATTTGGGAGCAAGTGGAAGAAGCGAAGAAACAGGGAGACGAAGAACCCGCCGACGCCGGCAAATCAGAAGACGAACTGAAGGCACAGTACCGCGAAATTGCCGGACGCCGGGTTCAATTGGGCATGCTCCTTGCGGAAGTGGGCAAGAAGAACAATATCGAAGCCACGACCGAGGAAGTGGAGAAGGCCATGGCTGAACAAGCCTCGCGGTTCCCCAGCCAGGAACAAGAGGTGATTTCGTTCTATCGCGGGAACCCCCAGGCCAAGGAACAGCTCAAAGGTCCGATCCTGGAGGACAAGGTGGTGGACTTCATTTTGGAAATCGCCAAGGTGACCGAAAAGAAGGTTTCGGCGGAGGAACTGTTGGCGGACCCCGATGTGAAAGCCACTGCACCGTCGGCCAAGAAAGCCAAGACAAAGCCTAAAGCCAAACCGAAAGCAAAGCCCAAAGCGGACGCCAAGCCGGCAAAGAAGAAACCAGCCGACAAGCCGAAAGCGAAATCGACGAAGTAATCAGAGAAGAAGTAATCTTAACGCGGTTTTTTATAGGTGGAACAAAGATGACAGTTAATACGGTGATGCAGGGTTTGGTGCCTATGGTGGTGGAGCAAACCAATCGTGGGGAGCGCTCCTATGACATTTATTCCCGGCTCCTGAAGGAGCGCATCATCTTCCTGACCGGCGCAGTCGATGACCACGTGGCTAGCGTCATCACTGCCCAATTCCTGTTTCTTGAGGCAGAGAACCCCAAAAAAGACATCGCGCTGTACATCAATTCACCCGGAGGCACCGTGTCCTCCGGCTTGGCCATCTACGACACCATGCAATACATCCAGCCCAAGATTTCCACCCTGTGCGTGGGCCAGGCAGCGTCCATGGGCTCGTTGCTGTTGGCGGGAGGAGAGAAGGGCAAGCGTCTTGCGTTGCCCAACGCCCGCGTCATGGTCCATCAGCCATCCGGTGGTGCCCAGGGTCAGGCCGCAGACATCGAAATCCAGGCCAAAGAGATATTGTTGCTGCGCGAACGCTTAAACAACATTTATGCTAAGCATACGGGACAAGATATTGAAACTATTGAAAAAAGTATGGATAGAGACAACTTCATGACGGTCGAAGAAGCAAAGGAATTTGGCATCGTCGACGAGATCGTTGTGACCCGCCCGCCGTCTGACGACGACGACGACGACGACGACGATAACGGCGACGGCGACAAGGACTCCGACGACTAGGGGTGGAAGAAAAAGACGTAGATGCCCGGGCTAAGCCCGGGCATGACGAATGGCGGAACGTCGTTTCCACCGGCTGGTGGTTGACCCCATGAGATTGCCTTAATAGTCTCCCGCAACCTTAGGGACTCGTGGCAGTTGAGGCTCCGTCCATTGGCAGATCACGGTCCAGAGCACAAATTAGTAGCCGTTCTGGCCGTCGACGTCGTTGGCTAGTCCAGGCTAATGGAGGCCGACGAATCTGGCACCCTCGCCCAGTTGCGGAACGCCCGCAAAGAGGTCATCGACCCGGCCATCGCCGTCAATTCCGGTCGCACCTTAAAGACCATGGGCGACGGTTTTTTGGTGGAATTTGCCAGCGCCCAAGCCGCCGTAGCCTGCGCGGTGGCCATCCCGCAAGACATGGGGACCGGCGCAATGCCCACGTGCCCGATGGATGCCGCATCGTTTTCCCGTGCCACCATTGCTTTTCAAACAAACACGAGCAACCGATACGTCGACCAAAAGTACTCTGACGATATCATTGCTACATGGCGCCGCCTGGGCATGCTGGAGGAATTAGGGCCACGCGCCAACTCAACCGATTGCCGGCTGGCAGCGGTTAACCATTTATTGACGCTAACCCTTTAGCGTCGGAAATGCGATCTCGGGGTCATACCCCTGAGCTTTGGGTCACAATTCCCATGCCGGCCCGGTCGATAGGGGTTGTTCAAGGCCGTTCTCCGCGGCTAACATTGGTTCCAGGTTTCCAGGCACATGGCTGGCGGCTTTTTAGTCAAAGGATCAGATGACCAAAACCGGCGACACAAAAAACACTCTGTACTGCTCGTTCTGCGGCAAGAGCCAGCACGAAGTCCGCAAGCTGATCGCGGGCCCCACCGTGTTCATCTGTGATGAATGCGTCGAGCTGTGCATGGATATCATCCGCGAAGAGCACAAAAGCGCGATGGTCAAGAACGCTGACGGGGTGCCGCCGCCGGAAGACATCGCCTCGGTGTTAGATGACTATGTGATCGGCCAGCCCTACGCCAAACGGGTGTTGGCGGTGGCGGTCCATAATCATTACAAGCGCTTGGGCCACGACACCAAGTCCAATGACGTTGAACTGTCGAAATCGAATATTCTGCTGATCGGCCCCACGGGTTCCGGCAAGACCTTGTTGGCCCAAACGTTGGCGCGCATTTTGGATGTGCCCTTCACCATGGCCGACGCCACGACGCTCACCGAAGCCGGTTATGTGGGTGAGGACGTGGAAAACATTATTCTGAAGCTGCTGCAGGCCGCCGATTACAATGTCGAGCGGGCCCAGCGCGGCATCGTTTACATCGACGAAGTGGATAAGATCAGCCGCAAAACGGACAATCCTTCGATCACCCGTGACGTCTCGGGGGAAGGGGTCCAGCAAGCGCTGCTGAAGATCATGGAAGGCACGGTCGCTTCCGTGCCGCCCCAAGGGGGACGCAAGCATCCCCAGCAAGAATTCCTGCAAGTGGACACCACAAACATTTTGTTTGTCTGCGGCGGCGCGTTTTCCGGCTTGGAAAAGATTATCGGCGCCCGCGGCCAGGGAAGCTCCATTGGGTTTGGCGCCGATGTGCGCTCCCCCGACGAACGTACCACCGGGGATCTGCTGAAAAACGTCGAACCCGAAGATTTGCTGAAATTTGGCCTGATCCCAGAATTCGTCGGCCGTTTGCCTGTTCTGGCGACCCTGGAAGACCTGGATCAGGACGCCTTGGTCGACATTTTGACCAAGCCCAAAAACGCGCTGGTGAAGCAGTATCAGAGTTTGTTCGAAATGGAATCGGTCAACTTGACGTTCTCGGACGACGCTCTGTCGTCCATTGCCCGCCGCGCCATCGGCCGGAAAACCGGTGCCAGAGGACTTCGGTCGATCCTTGAGGCAATACTGCTGGATACGATGTTCGAACTCCCCTCCATGGATGGGGTGGAAGAAGTGGTGATTAATTCGGAAGTGGTGGAGGGCCGCGCACAGCCCCTGCATATTTACTCCGAGCGCCAAGAAGAGATAGAGTCCAGCGCATAAGAGCCTGTGTGACTAGCCTGGGTAGGACCACAGCCCGGGGAAAACCGTCATACCCTTGATCCGCGCCACTTGCGTCACACATACATGCGTGAAGACAAGCGGACTGGCCTTGAGAGTGCTAATTCACTCACATCGCTTGATCTGCGCTAGTATGAAGTTGCTGCACTGGCGTAGTGTCGCTTTCGAACTCCGTATTGTCGTTTAGGCACAAATTGTGAGTATGGGCATGACCAAAAAACCCGAATCCCAATCCTACGCTGTCCTTCCTTTGCGCGACATTGTGGTGTTCCCACACATGATCGTGCCGCTGTTTGTGGGCCGCGAGAAATCTGTCCGGGCGCTGGACGAGGTCATGGGGGAGGACAAACAGATCCTGTTGGTCGCCCAAAAGGACGCCGGCGAGGAAGAGCCAACCTCCGATGACATTCATCCCGTTGGCACCATTGGTTCGGTGTTGCAGCTGCTGAAATTGCCCGACGGCACGGTCAAAGTGCTGGTGGAAGGAGGGGCTCGTGCCCGGATCGTCAAATTCGAAGACGGCCAGGATTATTTCCGTGCCCAAGCCGTACAAATCGAGGATGTGCCGAGCGATGCTCGTGAGGTAGAGGCGCTGGCACGCTCCCTTTATTCGCAGTTCGAGCACTATGTGAAGCTCAACAAGAAGATACCGCCGGAAGTCCTGGTTTCCCTGAACCAGATCGACGATCCCAGCAAATTGGCGGATACCGTGGCATCCCACCTGGCCAACAAGGTTTCTGATAAACAGGAACTGCTGGAAATGACCAATGTGGTGGAGCGTTTGGAGCGCGCCTTCTCGCTGATGGAAGGCGAGATCGGAGTCATGCAGGTGGAAAAGAAAATCCGCAGCCGGGTCAAACGGCAGATGGAGAAAACCCAGCGCGAGTACTACCTGAATGAGCAAATGAAGGCGATCCAGCGGGAGCTGGGGGAAGGCGAGGACGGCAAGGATGAGCTGTCTGAGCTGGAAGAAAAAATCAAAACCACCAAGCTCTCCAAGGAAGCCGAGGAAAAAACCACGACGGAGCTGAAAAAGTTGCGGAACATGAGCCCCATGTCGGCGGAAGCCACTGTGGTGCGCAACTATCTGGACTGGATTCTAAGTATCCCTTGGAACAAAAAACGTCGTATTTCCAAGGATTTAAATAAAGCAGCTAAGATTCTTGATGATGACCATTATGGTCTGGAAAAGGTCAAAGAACGGATTCTAGAATATCTAGCCGTTCAGCAACGCACTAAAAAGATGAAGGGCCCGATCCTGTGCTTGGTGGGCCCTCCCGGCGTCGGCAAAACGTCGCTCGGCAAATCCATCGCCAAGGCCACCGGACGCAGCTTTGGCCGCATGTCTTTGGGCGGGGTGCGCGACGAAGCTGAAATTCGCGGCCACCGGCGCACCTACATCGGATCGTTGCCGGGCAAGATCATCCAGGCCATGAAAAAAGCCAAATATTCCAACCCTTTGATCGTTTTGGATGAAATCGACAAGCTCGGCGCGGATTTCCGCGGCGATCCTTCGTCGGCGCTGTTGGAGGTGTTGGACCCCGAGCAAAACAATGCCTTTAACGACCATTATCTGGAGCTGGACTACGATCTGTCGGACGTGATGTTCGTGACCACGGGCAACAGCCTGCGGATTTCGCCGCCATTGCTGGATCGCATGGAGGTCATCCATATCTCGGGCTACACCGAGGATGAAAAGGTCGAAATTGCCAAACGCCATTTGATCCCGAAGCAACAGAAAATCCACGCCCTGTCCGATGATGAATGGTCGATTTCTGAACCGGCTTTGCGCAACCTTGTGCGGACCTATACCCGCGAAGCTGGCGTCCGCAATTTGGAGCGAGAGCTGGCGAAATTGGCGCGCAAGGCGACCAAGGAAATTGTCCAGAATGGTGCCAAAGGCATTTCCATCGACCGCCGCAATTTGGCCAAGTACGCCGGTGTGGCGCCGTTCCGGTTCGGGGAAACCGAACTGGAAGACTTGGTCGGTGTCACAACCGGTTTGGCATGGACCGAGGTGGGTGGCGAATTGCTCACGATCGAAGCGGTGATGCTGCCCGGCAAAGGCAAGATGACAATCACTGGTAAGCTGGGCGAAGTCATGCAGGAGTCGGTTCAGGCGGCGGCGTCCTATGTGCGATCCAAGGCATTGGATATCGGTGTCAAACCCCCGATGTTCGAGAAGCGCGACATCCACGTGCATGTGCCCGAAGGTGCTACGCCGAAAGATGGTCCCTCCGCCGGTGTTGCTATGGCGGTGACAATTGTTTCTGTGCTGACCGGGATTCCGGTGCGCAAGGACGTGGCGATGACCGGAGAGATCACGTTGCGCGGTCGGATACTGCCAATCGGTGGCTTAAAAGGGAAGCTTTTGGCGGCCCTTCGGGGTGGAGTGAAGAAGGTTTTGATCCCCATCGATAACGAAAAAGATTTGGCGGAGATTCCCAATAACGTCAAGAAAGGGCTGGAAATTATTCCAGTGTCGACCGTCGACGAGGCGTTAAAGAAGGCTCTGTCGAGTGTCCCTGAGCCCATCGAGTGGGAAGAAGATGAAGATGCCGACAACGTGCCCACCGAAAAATCCCATGACACCCGTGACGGTGTTACCGCACACTAGAAAAATCCGATCACGACCGTAAAAAAGCTTTCTAAGGCCTTATTTTCGCCATTTTCGGCGAACTTTCCTTTGACGGGCCAAGGGCAGGGAACTAATGTTTTTTACTGCCGACCAAAAATCTCATAATAATTTTTGACTAATCGAAGGGGGCCCAACCGTGAACAAGAATGATCTCGTGGCAAGCGTTGCTGGTGCGACGGAACTCTCAAAAATAGACGCGGCGAAAGCTGTCGACGGTGTGTTCGATGCTATCACCAAAGAATTGTCGGGTGGTGGCGAAGTAAGGCTGGTGGGCTTCGGCACCTTTAGCATTGCAAGGCGCCAAGCTTCCCAAGGCCGGAACCCACGTACCGGCGAAAAAATTCAGATTCCTGCATCGAACCAAGCCAAGTTCAAAGCAGGAAAGGCGTTGAAGCAATCGGTTAACTAGCCGACCTCTCTGTATTTAGATCGTTTGACCCGGCCGCCAAATTGGCGGCCGGTTTTGTGTCAAGCGTTAAGGGCGATTAGCTCAGCTGGGAGAGCATCTCGTTTACACCGAGAGGGTCGGCGGTTCGATCCCGTCATCGCCCACCACTATTTCAATGACTTATCGGCTTTTGTGGCCTCAAGGCCTAAACCGGGGTAGCGCCTGGGGTAGCATTTTTGCCACTATTTCAGTGTTTTCCCGGATAGCACCGGGACGCATGTCGCGCCAGCTGGGCCCGGATGCACTGGCGGTTGCATACTGAGAGGTGCTGCGTGCGGAGGAAGCCCATGTTTGTTGGGCGCTGATTGGGATGCTGTGCTCGCACTGCTTGGCCAGCGGCCGCGCCGCCGGCCGCCGAACTCAACAACGCCAATTTGAAAAAAGTAGATCTTTCGCGATCGCGTCTGACGTCGGCCAATGTTTCCGGTGCCAACATGGAGGGTGCGTTTCTGGTGGACACCATCATGATGGTTGGGGTGGTGCGGGCAAATTAACCCACGTTCAGATTCACGCGCCGTCAGTGGGCGTGATCTGCACTTAAGGCGCTGGCAACAAACGCCCGCGATATTGTTAGGACTAAAATCGGAAATGTTTTTGTTTTCCCAGGCATCCCGATCCGAAAGCGCGGGGAATTTGGGGCAGAATATCCGGAATTCGTCCAAAGAGGGCGCATGAACTCCGACTCGCCTTGACCGCGTCCTGGGCGTCCATTACATCCAACCCACCCATTCGGGTTCAAATTCCGGGGGTGTAGCTCAGTTGGTTAGAGCGCCGGCCTGTCACGCCGGAGGCCGCGGGTTCGAGTCCCGTCACTCCCGCCATTCGTTTCAATGGCTTAGGCCACTAAGTGAGATCTGGGGAAAACCCGCTGGTCACACACTGGTCACAGTAGAATTTTCAAAATGGCTGTTTTCATAGAGCTTTCCACTAAACCAAAGGCAAAAACTCGGCTTATTTTACAAGTTTTGGCCCTACTTCATTTTCACCCGACCATGTTCCAAGTTTGTTCTTTTGGTTTAAAGCTTTTAGTGGCGACCATAGCTCGCAAGCGCAGCAGCTTCGACGTTTGGCTGCAAAGAGTAAAAACTAAAAAGCCACCCACGCGTGTTTCCATGTCTTTTTCCGGCTAGTA
>Ga0209403_10006400_pt1 | contig 11937 bp, 5 predicted proteins | sample ArcticOcean_MG_C_8_FD_187440 | JGI IMG/M metagenome (GOLD analysis project Ga0209403, IMG submission 187440) | Marine microbial communities from western Arctic Ocean - ArcticOcean_MG_CB11_86 (SPAdes) (version 2) | ecosystem: Environmental > Aquatic > Marine > Oceanic | place: Arctic Ocean... | reverse complement strand
ATATTAGATCCACTGTGCGTATTGCCCTGCGACATGCCAGCACCGAAAAGCATCAACGAGTTATCGAGCAAGCTGCTGCCGCCTTCATCAATGAGGGCCATCTTATCCATCATGCGCTGTAATCTCTCGACGTGCCAACGAGAAATGATCTTATATTCTTTGATCAGTTGCGGTTTATTGCGGTGGTGCGAGGTGACGTGATGGTCATTGTTGACGCCGTCAAGGAAGGCAAAGTTTTTGCGACTAAGACCATGCCCCATCATCAAAGTGGCAACGCGGGTGGTATCGGTCCACATGCCGAGAACCATCATGTCAATCAGGACATCCATGTAGAGCTCGGCATTGTCTGGCGGTTCCTCGGACGGCCGGAACTTACCGGCCTGATCAGCAGCTAAAGAAGGCCTCCAACCTCCAGGAACCGGGGCTGGCGGAGTGATGATATTGTCGAGTCGTTTTTCAAGTGCACGGATCGAGGAAAAATACTGATCCAGCTTTTCCTTATCGTAAGCGCTCAAGTTGTTGCTGAGAGATTTTGACCGATTGAGCACGGCATCAAGAACGCTACGCTGGCCCAAGGCCTTTTGGCGCGCTTCCGGGCTGTTGAAATCGCGGAACATACGATCAAAAGCAACACGTGGATTGAGCTCAGGTGCGAGAAGGACATTGTCTTCATTCCAGCTGACATTACTGCAAGTCAGGTAGCCTTGGGCTCGCGGCGGTTCGGTGCCAAGACGCAGATGAGGCACTCGAGTGCCGGCTCCTATTTTTTGAGCAATCAGGTGATCGATCGATGCTTCAGATTTCTGACCGACATGATTTTGGCCACACAAAAAAGCGGACGTCAGTTTGATGTGATTCGAACTCGGAGTTTCATTCATCAGGCTCGACACCACTGTGATGTTCGAACGATGATCTTTCAACGGCGCCAGGATCGGGGACAGTTCAAAGTTCTTGCCGACTCCTTTCGGCACCCAGTCCGGAGGGTTGACTCCATTGGGCATGAACATAGCGCCGAATCTCAACGGCGCCTGTTGCTTATCGGTAATTTGACCAAAACACTCAAGAGCAGGTAGGCAAATGGCAACTCCGCCAACACCTCGTAACATTCTTCGCCTGGTTGTATTCATTTGGAATTCTCTTTATTCTTAATTAAACTTGCATGCGTAAAGGGATAGGACTTTGCCACCATCTTTAATAGCTCGTGGCTTTGACCGCCCGTTGCCATGAGTTGCTGAACAATTTTATCGACTTCCGGGCGATCATAAAATTCGAGTTTTCGCCCAAGTGCATAATTAAGAACAGTTTGCGACATATTCCTATAGAAGTCAGTTTTATTTCTGACCAAATTTTGCTTCAGCTCGAGCGGACCGCTAAATGTCCCGCCATCCGGTAGCAAACCCGTTGCATCAATCGGCTTGCCGCCATCGATTTCCCGCCAGCGGCCAATCGGGTCAAAGTTTTCCAGGCCGAAGCCGATCGGGTCAACTTTGTCGTGGCAGGAAGCGCATTGCTTACTCTCACGATGCTTCTCGAGGACCTCGCGGAACGTCTTGGTCGCACCTGCTTCTCCAGTTCCTTTTGGTAACGCCGGCACAGAAACGGGCGGATCAGGAAGGTGCTTTCCAAAAAGCTTCTCATAAACCCACAAACCACGGTCAACGGCAGACGTCCGGGTCGGGTGCGAGGTCACAGTCAGAATGCTGCCCATACCCAGCAAGCCGCCACGGCTGGAATTGCCCGAAAGTTGAACCTTCATAAGGTCGTCACCTAATCGTTCGTGCGCTTTTTCTTTCAGGATCGTGGGTAGTTTTTGCGCATACTGCCCGGCATACACATCGCCTGCCGCTTTGTTGGTGACGCCGTCGACCGTGGTATTGACTGCGGCGGCGGTGAATTTGACATTGCCGATGCTCAAATTTCTTGTATCCCCGAAATTGATTGCCTTGAGGACATCCTTGAAATCGATATCCGAATTGCTTTTCAAGATGCCCTTTGAAACTGCGCGAGCCCCTTTTCCTTTTGATAGAATCAATCCGCCGAGATGGATATTCGGATTGTGCTCCTTGAATTCAATGTCGATGTTGCCATCGGTGAGCGTAAATGTATAGCGGAGGACGCTTCCATGGTCAAAAGTCCTCCCTTGTTCATTGAACATGTCATAATTCTTGCGAATCGTCTTTCCCTCGATGACGATATCTGCAGACCGTGATTGCCACCCTTCATACATGAGGAGTTGCAACGTATAGTTCCCATTAGGCACTGCAATATCCACATCAGGCGAACCATGGATAGACGCCGCAAAAAGCTCCGAGACAGCATTGGGTCCTGAGTAGTACTGAGCTAAACGTTTGTTCCAAAATGCGTAATCGGCGGTAATAAGCTCCTCAAGCGGACGGTTTTCGGAGAAGACGTAGTTGACGAACGTTGCGGTCTCTTCCTTAAAGAGGCTCTCGATATTGTTGGCGTAATAGGTGTTCTTGAATAGCGCATCATCCGGCTTGATCGTCACACCCAGCTCGCGGTAGCCCAGCCATTCCCTGGCAAATACTCCCATCATCCGCTTACCCTGTGCAGTTTTCAACATGCGTACAACCTGGACATCGATGACCTTGGGATCAGTCAGTTTGTCAGCCTCGGCCAGCGCGAACAATTCTTCATCAGGCATCGAGTTCCACAGGAAGTAAGAAAGACGCGATGCCATTTCAAAAGAGTTCAGTCGGCGTTCCCCGGTCTCGGCGCCGCTCTGCGGAATACGGTAAAAGAAATCCGGCGAGATCATGATGGCAAATAAAGCGGCTTTCAGGCCTGAGCGGTGATCAGCACTTTTGGCGACTTCCGCGTCGTAGAACTTGAGAAAGAAGTCAATATCCCCATCGGTGAGAGGACGACGAAAGGCCTTTCTTGCGAAGCGACTGATGGCCTGCCGAGCGGCGCTGCTGTCGTCCCCGTCAGCGGCAATTAACCTAGCCACCGGCGGTGGCGCGGAAAAGTCAGTCTTAACCAGTGGCAGGACCCATACATTGGTGTATTTGCTCGAAATCTCCTTATGACTGACCTCGCGATTTATCGTGAGCCCCGTCTGTTTCTCCCAGCCCACATCACTATTCCGCTCTGATGCCTGTGTGTTTTGTTGAGTAATAATCGACCTTTTCGGTGGGCCGGTCAGCCCTTCTCTATAGCGTTCGTTCCGATTGAAATTTTCCGGCAACTGGTTCACCGGACCCTGAATCTGCATCTTGTCCATGCACATATAGACGCCTGTACCTAAACCCAGATCATTGAAGTCAGCGATAATCGGCTTGTCGGGGAAAGGCGGCGGCACGGGCAATAGCGCCTCTTCCTTAGTCATGCCCGCGCGCTGCGGACGAAAGCGCAGCGTATGATGACCTTTCTCGATCCACGCGAGGCAATGATAATCTCCGGGTTGAGCCCTCGTCGCAAGCAGACGCACCTGACCGACTTCCTTCCGGTCCAGGTAAATGACCATCTCGGCGCACGCCCGGTTATCAATACGTTCACCCCACGCCTTGACCGTGATGATGTACCATCCGGTGCGTGGGTAGTGCCAGCGGGTATAGAGTGAATCGCGGTTGGCCTTGATCATGATGCCGTTTTCGGTCGGCGTCAAAACAGCGGTCGTTGCTTTCATCTTTTCAGCTTCGGCTTGATAGATAATCGGCTTGTCTGTGTAGAGGTAATGCTCGAGCACGTCTTCAGTGATGCTGATATATTTTTCCATGCGCGAGCTGGTCATGGCCAGAGACGGAGAATCGCGGTCGGAACTGAAGCCCGAATCACCGACGCCGTCATCGGACAGGCTGTGGAAAAAATCAATATGCGTCAGGTGTTTATTGAAGGTTCCGTCATTGAAAAGCGCACGCACCGTATTTTCATACTCATCGCGATTAAGCATCGGCAAGGTGACATGCCCTGCCTGGCGATGTGCGGACCAATCTACATTCTCCTTTTGAGCATTGATCCAGTCGGTGACCTTGAGGCGCTGATCATCACTCAGAAAAGGTTTCTTAGGCGGCATTTCGTTGGTGAAGATCTGTTCTTCGATCTTGTCCCACAGCTCGCGTTCACGGGCGAAATCAAACTTCACAGTATCGAGGCGAAGATCACCCTTTTGCTTCTCGTCATTGTGGCAACGATAGCAGTGTTTCTCAAAGAGAGGCTTAATGTCCTTCTCCGAATACGGTTGCCTGGAGTGATTTGTTTGTGCCCGAAGGACTTGGGCGACTTTGGGCGAGGATGGTTTTGATGCAGGGCGAATCGCCGGGGCCAAGGGCCTTTCAATCAGTTTGTCACCCGGGTTCAAATCAGCTGCATCCAGTGACGGCAGCTTGTTGATGATCACCCCGCTCAAGTGGGCATGGGGCACAAGTCCTGCAACGGAAAGATCGATTTTGCCGTCAATGACCTCGAAAACATAGCTTGCAATGCTGCCAGCGTCAGGTGTGCCGTTCTGCTTGGCAAAGTCATGGTAATGGCCAGCGGCAAGTGTCCCTTCCACATAATGGTTAACATCACGTTTATTGCCGGTGACACTTTGCCAACCATCGTAAATGATCAATTGCGCCCGATAAAACCCGTTTGGAATATCTATAGTGATCTTGATGCTGTTCTCACCGGATCGGCCAAAAATCGAGGTACCCAGGATTTGTTCGAGTGCATTGTCAGCATCCGTAGAACCAATTTCCGGCAAAGTTTGCTTGTACTGATTAACGCTAACCGTACCAGCTGCACTGTTTTTCACCCCGTTAACAGTGCTGTTTGCTGTTGCAGCACGAAAAGTCACACCGCCGATCACCTGGTCTGTTGTAATGCCGAAATTGATTGCTGCGACGACAGCATCCAGTTCGAGATCAGCAGGCTGGTCCAGGATTTGTGCATTAACCGGCGCCGCAATTCTAATCAAAATTGCAAGGTACGTCACCAAAATGAAATGGAACCTAAGGAAACGATTCATGTTGTCTGAGGAAATTAGCATTTTCGTCACTAAGGCAACCCTACATCATAATCCTGATTCAGAGAAGTCCGGAGAGTTTTAACTCCGATCCCCTCTTTTCTCTAGCCTTATTCGATTCGGTCTCAAGCGTAGCGGCCCCTCAGTTTGGGGGAAGTGGCATACGCAATACCCAGGTCACTGAGACCATCGGCACCGGCCTCTGCGGGTACAACGCCGCCTCCGTGGTCGCGGCTGACACCGGGGTGCGGCGTTGGGGGCTCTAGTTTTATCTACAGCTTTCCAGCCAACAGGTCGGCGATGTCGTCGTGACCGAAGACATCGGTCAGACGCATGTCTCGACCCTGGTGGCGCCAGGTTAGCGACTCGTGATCGATGCCCATGAGTTTTAGGATGGTTGCGTGCAAGTCGTGGGCATGCAGCGGATCCTCGGTTGCTCTGAAGCCGAGCTCGTCAGTGGCGCCGATGACTTGTCCGCCGCGGACGCCGCCTCCGGCGAGCCACATACTGAAGCCATAAGGGCTGTGATCCCGACCGTTGTTGCCTTCCGTCGTCGGCGTGCGGCCGAACTCGCCGCCCCAGATGACCAGCGTCTCGTCCAGCAATCCGCGAGCTTTTAGATCGGACAGCAGCGCGGCGCAGCCACGGTCGATCGAACGCATCAGTTTCACGTGCTGGTTGTGATTGTCCCCGTGTGTGTCCCAGCCGCCACCGCCACAGCCATGATAGATTTGCACCATGCGCACACCGCGCTCGACTAGGCGTCGGGCGGTGAGACACATGTCGCCAAAGCCGCCGCCGTAGCTTTCGCGGAGGCTCTTTGGCTCGCGCGAGATATCGGTCGCTTCCGGGGCGGACATCTGCATTCGGTAAGCGAGTTCGTACGAGGCTATACGTGCTTCGAGGTCGCTGTCCAGCTGCCCGGCTGACTGATGTCTACGGTTGAGCTGTTGCAAGTAGTCGAGCATCCCGCGCTGATCCTCGCGAGCCAGTCCTTTCATCGGATTCAGATTCGGGATTGGAGGTCCTTGCAGATTCAGCTTCGTCCCCTGGAATTTTGCTGGGAGAAAACCACTGCCGAAGACGCCAGTCCCGGGCTTGAGGGCGCCGTCATTCATCACCACGAAGGCCGGGAGGTTGTCGTTCTCGGAGCCGAGTCCATACGAGAGCCACGCGCCCATCGATGGCCGGCCCATACGGTCGTGACCGCTGTTCATCAACCAGATCCCGGGCGTATGGTTGAAAACTTCGTGGTGGCAACTGCGAATCACCGCCAGGTCGTCGGCGTGGTTCTGCAAGTGTTCGAAGCCGTCGCTTATTTCGATTCCCGACTCGCCGCAACGCGAAAATTTGAACCGGCTCGCCATCAGCTTCTGTTTGCGAACGTCGGTGAACTGTAGTTGCAGGTCGTGGAGGCTCGTCGGCGGTGCTTTGCCGTCGAATTTCGCCAGCGCTGGCTTGGGATCGAAGGTGTCGACTTGGCTCGGGCCGCCGTGCATGAATAGCCAGATGACCCGCTTCGCGGTGGGTGCAAAATCAGGGATTCCGAGTTCGCGGGCGCGCAAGCCCTGCAAGGCTAGCAAGCCGCATCCCATGCCGGAGCGGCGAAGCCAGTCGCGGCGGGAGATCGCTGGAGCGTGAATGCTGGGTGACGTCATTTCTTTCAATCAGTCGACGTAAATGAATTCGTTGGCGTTGAACAGGCTCAGGCACCAGATGACCAGGGCTGCGCCGCGGACGCGATCGATTTCGGTCCCCTCGGGCTGTGGCAACTTTCCGAGGCCGGGCGATCTGGCAAGGCGCGCTTCCGCGGCTGCGAGATAGTCGCGGGTGATTTCGAGTTCTTCCTCGGAGGTTGATCGACCGAACGCCAGCAGCCAGGCGCGTTCGATCATCGCGTCGCTGTCAGCTTGGCACTCGCGCAGCAGTCGTCCGGCGAAGGCGGCAGCGATCTCGGCGACGATCGGTTCGTTGAGTAGTGTTAGTGCCTGCGGTGAATCCACCGTGCGGTCGCGGCGCCCGCAACTGGTGACCGGCAGGGTGACATTGAACGTCTCGAAGAACGGGTAGTTCATCGATCGCTTGGAGACGACGTAGATGCCGCGCCGTGCCCAGTCTACGCGTTTCTTCGGCGTCGTCCACTTGGCGTTCGCCTTCGCCTTGATGACCGCTTGATCGATCGGCGGATAGACTGGCGGGCCAAACATTTTCACGTTCAGCACGCCAGCGGTGGTGAGTAAGTTGTCCCAGATCGCCTCGGCTTCCAGACGGCGACGCGGGAAGTCTGCTCCGTGGGCCATGCGATAGGTGGCGGAATTCATGATTTGCCGGTGTAGCGCCTTCAGGCTCCAATCGTTGCTGCGCAGGTAGTTTGCAAGGTGGTCGAGCAGTTCGGGGTGGGTCGGTGCCTCGCTGCGCACTCCGAAGTCGTTCGGCGTGGCGACCAGCGGCCAGCCGAAATGCCACATCCAGACGCGGTTCGCAATCACCCGCGCAGTGAGCGGGTTCTCCGGCAATGTCATCCAATCGGCGAGCCTGGCGCGTCGCTGCTCGAAGTCGTCGATCGATCGCTCGGCGAAATCAACACTTCCGGGAAACACGGCAGGTAAACCCGGAGCAACGGCTCCGGCGGGCGACTTGTAGTTGCCACGTTGCAGCAGGCGTGTGACCGGCGCGTTGGGGCGATTGGCGATTACGAAGTGCTGCGCGGTTTTCTTCTCGCCTGAGTTTGGCACGGGCAGTTTGAGGAGTTCGGTGCCGGCAAGAATCGCGTGAAGTGCAAAATAGTCTCGTTGGGTGATGGCTTCGTATTTGTGATCATGACAGCGTGCGCAACCGTAGCTCAGCCCGAGAAAAGCCTCGGCCGTGGTGTCGGCCGCATCGGTTAGGCGACGGTATTCCCAAAGCTGTGGACGCTTGATGCCGCCCTCTTCGGCGTATGGTCCGACGGTGAAGAATCCGGTCGCGTAGCGCAGAGATTCATCGTCCGGCGCGAGCACGTCGGCGGCCAGCTGTTCGTGGATGAATCGGTCGAAGCTCTTGTCGTCATTCAGCGAACGGATCACATAGTCGCGGTATTCCGAGGCGTGGTGGTAGAAATTATCGATTTCATAGCCTGCGCTGTCGGCATAGCGCACGACATCGAGCCAGTGCCGGGCGTAGCGCTCGCCGTATTGGGGGGAGGCGAGCAGCTGATCGACGAATTTCGACCACTCGGTCTTGTTGGCGGATTCTACCATCTCCACCGGCGGAGGAAGACCGAGCAGATCGAAGTTGGCGCGGCGCACAAGAACTTGGTGCGATGCTTCTGCGCCCGGCTTTCGTCCTGCACGTTCCATGTGTGCGAGCACAAAGGCGTCGATCGGATTTCGCACCCAGTCTTTCTGTTGAACGACTGGCGCGGTCGGCTGCCGGATCGGCTGGAAGGCCCAGTGCCGCGCCGTCCGCCCGGCGATCGCCGGATCCACTGGGGTGACGGGTTCAAGTGCGACCGGCTCTGCGCCCGGTCTTGGCGGCCTTGGCGGCCTTGGCGGGAGGTGTTTAGCAATCGCTTCGTAGTGAGCGCTGATGCGTTCGCGTGTCAGGATTTTATCGTAGATGGCGACTTCGTCGATGTCGCCGTCCAGGAAACGCCCGCCCGGATGCACGTTCTCGCCGCCGATGTTGATTGCCCGATCATTCGCAACACTGCCGCCGCTATCGCGGCCTTGGAAATGCAGCCAGCCGTCGACGAATAATTTTGCAGTGCCGCTCTGATGGCGTGTGAGGACGACGTGGTGCCAATGACCATCGTTGAGCGGATCGCCCTCGCGTGATGTCATGTAGAGGTCGCTAGGTTTGCCCTTCGGTCCGGTTTCCGCCAGCAATCGGCCTTCGTTCTTGTTGTCCTGCGAGGCAGCATTGATCAGCCAGTCCTGGCTTCCCGGCCCGCTGGTCGCCGTCGAGATCAATGTCGCGCTCCCCGGCCAGAATCGCGCATCGAAAGGCTGGGTCGAGCGGAACCAGAGCTCGATCGAGAGCGTTTCCTGGCGCAGGCCGTCGCGGTTTCGGATCTCCACTAACGAGTCGATCCCATTAAAATGCGCCGCCTGGCCACCGCTCGACGGCAAGCCGTCGACAAAGGTGATGACGTTGACGAGTTTGCCATCATGACCGTTGTCGCTTGAGTCTTTGGCGTCGCCCTCAAATCGCCACCAGGCGACCGGATTGTCCTCCGTGACGCGGTCGGTGTAGTCCGCGGCAAGCGCCGACTGCAGTAAGGCCACGAAGAGCAGAACGCCCCCTCCCAAGACGATCAGGCCCACTAGAAATAATTTGCAGGATATTCTTCTCATGGTGTTTTTCCTTGTATACCCAACGTTTCGCTCACTTGCTCAGCTTGTCTGCGTTAAGTGCAGCGTCTTGTTCGACAATAGATTTCTTTATATTGGCCGGAACATTTGTAGTGATAAGCCACCCATCGAAGTTGATCGTTATTTCCGAATAATCGGTTCCGGGATCAGTTCCATTCTCGCCAGACATTCTCGTCACTTCATCGCCTTCCATAACCATAAGCCCAAAACTGTCCCCATCGCCAAAACCCTTATCGACCCTCGGACCCTCGACCCAATAAATGGGAACATCGCTATTACCTTCTATGACTGAAAGGTTCATTAACGGATCGTCAAACATCAATGCAACGAGTGTTAGTCCTGTACCACCCACATGGAGGGGGACCACCATATCTCTGATGGGATTAAAATGGCCGTCTTTTGCATCGGTCTTTAGCCCTGTCACACGGCCATTTTCTGTCACGATTTCGCCGCTGTTATTCAGGTAGCTTGGATTCACCTTCGCTTTCGTCGCGTCGATAACCACGATACCATACCCGGCATCCCTTGAACTCAGTGGCATCATGACATTATTGCCGTCATTTGCGTCCCATATCTTGACCCATCCTTCAATTCTACAATCAGAATCACCAGCGAGGTCAATCAGTTTGATCCCCTGCTTCGTCATGCCGGTGCCCCCAAGTGGATTGTCCCCGTCCGGTCCACCACTCCCCCCCAGCATAACGACTACGATATCTGACGGCGTCGCATTGATTTCAATTTCAGAAGATCGCTTGATGTAGCCTACCTTGGTTTCCCTAATAATGTCTTCAATAGTTGTAGGCTGGACCACGGGCTCGTTAAGAGTATTATCACTCTGAGTCGTAACGTGCTGGCACGACGTCAAGAATATCAGCGACAGTAGTAGGGATATCATGGGAGTGAGTTGCTTCATTATTTCAACCAGTTTCTATTCTATTACCATCTTCGCGAAGCGTTCGGGCACGTGATAGCTGCGCTTGCCGGTGTGTGGACCAATCTACATTCTCCTTTTGAGCATTGATCCAGTCGGTGACCTTGAGCCGCTGCTCATCACTCAGAAAAGGTTTCTTAGGCGGCATTTCGTTGGTGAATATCTGTTCTTCGATCTTGTCCCACAGCTCGAGCTCACGAGCGAAGTTAAACTTCACAGTATCGAGGCGAAGATCACCCTTTTGCTTCTCGCCATTGTGGCAACGATAGCAGTGTTTCTCAAAGAGAGGCTTAATGTCCTTCTCTGAATACGGTTGCCTGGAGTGATTTGTTTGTGCCCGCAGGACTTGGGCGACTTTGGGCTTGGCGTTCTTTTCCGATTCGGCAGCAGCGCCCAAGTTGAGCAAAGTGGCAAACAGGCTGAGGGCAATGGGAATTCGTAGTTGCATATGCTGGTCTTTATAGTCGGGGTTTCGTATGCACCGCGGTTCAAGCCATGATTTGCGAAATGGTTCCGGTGCTGTCGGAGAATTGCTTGGCGGGTACGTCCAAGGCATTGAGAAGCGTCAAATACATATTGGACAGGGGCGGCTTGTTGTCACCGAGTTTGTGAAATGTTCCGTGCTTGAGGCCAAGTTTTTCGCCTCCCACCAACATCAGGGGATAGTTTCTGTTGACGTGTGTCTGGCTGTTGCTGCTGCCGTACATCACGACCGTGTTATCGAGCATCGTGCCTTCGCCCTCAGGGGTGTCCGCCAGCTTCGTGATGAACTCAGCCAGCAGGTCTGCCTCGAACTTGTCATACTTGCCAAGCTTGGCAAAATGCCCCCCACCTAGCGAAGTCGCGTTATGCGCCAGCCCGTGGTGGTTGGCGCCGAGACCGAGAGCGGTCGAAATCTTGCCCCACTCGCCATTCATGCTCTGCAGCATGTAGGTCGCATAACGGGTTGAATCGGTCTTGAACGTCAGATAGATCAGGTTGTACATCGTGCGGATGAAAGCTGCCGGATCCTGCACGGAGGCGTTGAGCACCAAATCATCCTTAGATACCTTCGGCTTGGGGGTTTCCATCCAGCGTTCCATGCGCTGGATCTCTTGCTCCACATCTCGCATCGCCTGCATGTATTGCTCCAGCTTCTGCGAGTCGTCGCGTCCGAGCTGGCGTTTCAAATCGCCGTAAGACTCCAAAACGCGATCGAGCCGCCGCTTGTCCGTTGACAATTGCAAACGCTGCCCCTTTGCCAGTTGCGGATCGGAATTGAACATGGCGTCGTAGAGGCCGCGGATGTCATTGCTCGCGGGGATCGGACGGCCAAACTGGTTATAGGACAAAGTTTTTGAGCTGCCGATGCCACCAATTCCGCCTTCGTTGCCGAGCACGAGACTTGGGTATCGTGTCTTGTGCCCATGCGTCATCGCTGCAATCTGGTCGAACGACGGACTCTTGTCCGCCGCATTGGGATGGCTCCCAGTCAAAAACGAATCGCCCGTGTTGTGGCCTCCGGCACTGACGCAGCCCGGATGCTCTAAACCTCGCAAGACCGTAACGCGATCGGCAAGCGGATTGAACGCGGCCATTGACTTGCTAAATTGCATCTCACCATCGACCACGGTCGGGTACCAGGACCATTCACCGCCCAGGGAAAAGCCGTGCCCGATATAAAGAGATAAACATCGTTTGGGCGC
>Ga0209403_10006399_pt1 | contig 11937 bp, 11 predicted proteins | sample ArcticOcean_MG_C_8_FD_187440 | JGI IMG/M metagenome (GOLD analysis project Ga0209403, IMG submission 187440) | Marine microbial communities from western Arctic Ocean - ArcticOcean_MG_CB11_86 (SPAdes) (version 2) | ecosystem: Environmental > Aquatic > Marine > Oceanic | place: Arctic Ocean... | reverse complement strand
AAGGAGTTACACTTAATGGCCATTTAATTCCTTTATGATCATGATAAACCTCAATAATAGCTCCAACAAGTCTTGAAACTCCTATTCCATAGGAACCCATATGAACAGGGATTTTTTTTCCCTTGTTATTTTGAACATAAGCGCCTAATTTTTCAGAATATTTAGTTCCAAAATAAAAAATATGCCCAACTTCAATACCTTTTGAAATTTTTAATTGATCAGAAGGAATTGGACATTCTTGTTTGATATGTAAATCATCAACTGCTGCATAATATGATTGAAGTTTGTCTGGATTTATTTTTTCAGGATCAATGTTTTCTAACTCTTTATCATAATAAAGATTGCTTTCACCAGTTTTGGCTAAAATTTGAAATTCATGACTTAAATTACCACCAATTGGACCTGTTTCAGCCCTCAAAGAAATTGGCGTTAGACCCATCCTTAGAAAAGTTTTAATATAAGCTGAGAACATTTTATTATAAGAAATTTTTGCATCATCTTCAGATAAATCAAAGGAATAATTATCCTTCATTAAAAACTCTCTTCCCCTCATGATTCCAAATCTTGGTCTAACTTCATCTCTAAATTTCCATTGAATATGATATAAATTTTTTGGAAGATCTTTATAAGAATTAATGTATGATTGAAAAATATCAGTTATTAACTCTTCATTGGTAGGTCCATAAAGCATTTCTCGTCCGCCACGATCTTTAATCCTCAGCATTTCTTTCCCATAGTCATCATAGCGGCCAGATTTTATCCATAAATCTGCTGATTGAATAGTGGGCATTAACAACTCAATAGCCCCCGCATTATTTTGTTCCTCCCTAACAATTTTTTCTATGTTTCTTAAAACTTTCAATCCTAATGGTAGCCAAGAATAAATTCCTGAACTTGATTGCTTAATCATTCCAGATCTAATCATTAATTGATGTGATATTATCTCTGCTTCTGCAGGTATATCTTTTAATGTTGGAATAAAAAAAAGTGAAAATTTCATTTAAATATTAATTCCAAATTAAATTTAATTAATATCATAATTAATAAAGATATTGCAGTAGCTATGTAAACTTCAAGCCCAATATATATATATTTTGGAGCGCTACCTGCATGACCTTCAATTTGAATTGTTGGAACCGATATTTGCATAGACAGATTAATAAAAATTATCCACCATATTAAAATAAATAAAAGAAAATGTGTAAATAAATACATCTACAGCCTAATAATATGGGTCTTAACCTCAGGTTTTTTTGAAGAAAATAATTTTAAAATCATTCGAATAGATTTTTTCACTAATTCAGATAATATAATGTCCGAAGATTTCTTATCAGAATTTATTTGTGAATATTCATTAATAAATTTTTCTTTAAATAAAGCTAATATCTGATTAGTGTCTAAATCTGATAAACCATTAACAGTAATTTTAATATCCTTATGAATTGAAAAATCAGATTTTAATATCAAAGATACCAGAACTATTCCCTCAAAAGAAAATCGCCTTCTATCTTTAATAAAATTAGCTTCGGAGTCAAATATATTTTTTCCCTCAACAATTAATTTTCCCGTATCCAAGAAACCATAAATCTCAGGATCGTTAGGTGCTAATTTAATACATTTTCCATTTTCTAAAATTTTAGTTATGGGAACTTGGCTGGCTTGAGCTAATTGAGCATGGGCAACCAAATGTTTGGCTTCACCATGAACAGGTAAAGCAATATATGGTCTAGTCCACTCATACATTTTTTTAATTTCTTCAGCATAACCATGACCTGAGACATGAACTAAATCATCGTCTGAAGTAATTATCTCAACTCGCTGTCTTATCAAAAGATTTTTAAGATTATTTATAGATTTTTCATTTCCAGGAATATCTCTTGAACTAAAAATTACTAAATCATTTTTTTCTAAATGTATATGTCTATGAGAGTTGTATGCAATTCTATAAAGAGCCGATCTTTTCTCACCTTGACTTCCTGTACATATAACTACTAAATTTTCTCTAGGAATTAATGCAGCCTCTTCTTCTGAAATAAAATTATTTTTTCCTTTAATTATATTATTATCTATTGCGGCTTGTATAGTTTTTTTCATACTTCTGCCAACAAGAGCAATCTTTCTGTTATTTTTTTTAGCTGCAATTGCTATACTTTCCATTCTTGCTATATTAGAAGAAAAGCAAGTAATAACTATTCTGTTATTATACCTTGAAAAAATTTTTATTAATTCTTCTCTAACTTCAATCTCTGATTGAGAAAAACCAGGAACATCAGCGTTTGTAGAGTCACCTATTAATGCCAACAAATCTTCATTTCCAATCTTTTGAAAAGACTCAATATCAAAATTATCACCCAAAACAGGACCTTTATCTATTTTCCAATCTGCAGTGTGTAAAAGTTTTCCATATTTGGTATTAATTGAAATTGCATGAGGCTCAGGTATAGAATGTGTTGTAGATATAAAATTTATATCAAAATTTTTTAACTTAATATTTTTTTTTGGGTTGATAGTAATAAGTTTAATCTTATCAAGGGAGCTAAATTCTTTTAATCTATTTTCAATTAATGATCTCGCGAAACCTGTTGCATATACGGGGCAATTAATTTTATCTGCAAAAAATGCAACTGCACCAGAATGATCTTCATGACCATGACTAATAATTATTGCTTCTAATTTATCTTTTAACTCATCAATAAAATCAATTTTTGGGAGAAGTAGATCAATACCGGGGTGCTGCTCATCCGCAAATGTCAAACCTAAGTCAATCATCAACCATTTATCATCACAACAATAAAGATAACAATTAGCTCCAATTTCACCTATTCCCCCTAAAGACATAAAATACATACCATTTTCAGGTATTTTAAAAGAAAGTGTTTTTTTATGCATATTTTTTTTGGCCAATAAGATACAAACCTTCTAAAGTCAAATTAGGTTCGCAATAAGTTTTATATTCAATTTCATTTTTAAATGTATTTGCCAACCCACCTGTTAAAATAATCTTAAATTTTATCTTCCTATCTGAAGAAATTTTTTTGATAATACCATTTATCAAACTTATATACCCCCAAAAAAAACCACTTTGCATTGAATTTTTTGTATTATTTCCAATAATTCTTTTTGTTTTAACAATGGATATTTTATTTAACTTTGAGGCATTATCAACTAGTGCATTTAAAGAAATATTAATACCTGGAGCTATAAGCCCTCCATCATAAATATTATTAATAATAACATCAAAGGTGGTTGCTGTTCCAAAATCTATAACTAAAGAATTTTTACCATATTTATGTTGTGCAGCAAATGTATTGGCAATTCTATCTGCTCCTAATTGAGAATAAACATAATTAAATTTTATATTTTTTGGAACATTATTTAAATTTATATTTAATATTTTAAATTTAAAAACTTTAAAAAAATTAAAGATTTCTTTTTCCGGGTATATAGATACAGATGAAATAATACAAATTTTATAATCCAATTTATATTTTGATAAATTTTCTAAGTTAATATTTTTATTAAGTTTTTTGATTAAATTTTTATCTTTAGTTTCCAATCTTAAAATTTTTTTAATTTTTTTATTAGAAAAAAAACCAATTACTATATTGGTGTTTCCAATATCTATAGCTATCATACTTTGATACTTCCATTGTAAATATTTCTTACATTGCCATTAGTCTCCAACTTTAGAGAACCATCAATATTTATATCTTTAAAAACACCTTTAATAACAGATTTATTGGGAAGAGAAATTTCTATATTTTCATTTTTAAACATTAAAGAGTTTTTAAAAATATTAATTAAATTCTGACTACCCTTATTTATCAAATCATTTAAATAATGAAACAATATATCAAAAAATACAATTAAAAATTTACCAACATTATCAACTAAACAAAAAGATTTAACATAAGTTGAACTAATATTTATTAAATTAGGGCAAGAATTTATATTAATTCCAAACCCTGTAATAATATATTTTTTATTATCATTTATATTGTAAACTTCAGATATAATGCCTCCAAATTTACTTTTCTCATAAAATAAATCATTTGGCCATTTAAATTTTATTTTTTTTGCGCCAAATTTCTCTAATGATAATTTAATACTTACGGCTATTAGTACATTATATAAAAAATAATCATTAATTTCTAGAAAATTATTGAAACTCATTGAACAATACATATTGCCCTCAGAGCTTACCCATAAATTTCCTCTTTGCCCCCTACCTTCAGTTTGCAGATCAGATAAAAAAATACAATTTTTGTTATTTTGATTTAAATAATTTTTAACCTCAATCATTGTTGAAGTTGTGGATTTAATATGAATAAATTCATAATTATTATCATGAATAATTTTTTTAATTTTATTATTAATCATTAATTAATTAAAATAATCAATACTAATATAAGATCCGAGGGAGGTTAACAACGAAGGATAAAAAATAAAAAAGGTAATAAAAACCATACTTATAATTAATACAAAAAAAGATTGTGAAGAAATTTTAAATTGAAAATTAGCATTATCGTTATTATCAAAAAACATAATCTTAATAATTCTTAAATAATAAAAAGCTGAGATTACGCTTGAAATTACACCTAAAACAGCAAGTAATATTAAATTAGCTTCTAATGCTGCAATAAAAATATAAAATTTACCAAAAAAACCTGCAAATGGAGGGATTCCAGCCATTGATAGAAAAATTATTGCTATACTTAAGGCAACCAAAGGCTTATGTTTACTTAATCCAGTAAATTCTTCAATTTTTTCTGTAAATTCATTATTTAATTTTAGAGAAAGAATAATTGCAAATATTGCAATATTCATAATAACATAAAGAATCATGTAGATAACAACTCCCTTAATTCCTGCTGCATTGGCGGCTGCCAACCCTATAAGAATATATCCAACATGGCCAATAGAACTATATGCAAGAAGTCTCTTAATACTTGATTGTGAGATTGCAGCTATTGCTCCCAAAAACATGCTAGCAATAGATAAAAATATAATAATTTGACTCCACTCAGAATAAAAATTATTAAATGGCTCCAAACAAAATCTATAAATTAATGCAACACCTGAAACTTTGGGAACAATAGAAAAAAATGCTGTAATTGAAGTTGGGGCGCCTTCGTAAACATCGGGTGTCCACATATGAAAAGGAACGGCCGAAACTTTAAAGGCGAGTCCAGCCAAAACAAAAACCAAACCAAAAACCAAACCTAGATTTAAGTGATCTAAAGAACTGAGATTATTTTGAATTTCTAAAAAATTTGTAGATCCAGAAAAACCATATATCAAAGAACATCCATATAAAAGAATGCCGGATGATAAAGCTCCTAAAACAAAATATTTAACACCTGATTCAGATGATTTAAGAGAATTCTTATTAATTGTAGCCACAACATAAAGCGAAAGACTCTGAAGTTCGATACCAAGATACATTGAAATAAGATCATTAGAAGAAATTAAAACCATCATACCAATTGAAGAAAATAAAATTAATATAGGTATCTCAAAACGAATAAGTTTAGATTCTATAAAAAAATTTTTAGAAATCACTATACTTGAAAAACTTCCAATTATAATCAAAATTTTAAAAAATTGAATAAATGGAGAGTTAATAAAAAAATAGCTGTAACTCAAAAAAGTTAACTCTTTGTTCAAAAAAATTAAAACTAAAATGAAAATTAGAGAAATAGAAGAAAGATTACAAATATTTTTAAATGAATTTTCTTTTTGAAATAATCCAACTAAAAGTAGCACTAACGTTAAAATAGTTAATGCAATTTCAGGAAAAAATATAATATTTAAAATATTACTGTGCATTTGCTATCTGATAGTTTGAAATAATTAGCTGAATAGATAGGCGCATTGGTTCTAAAAAAATATTTGGAAAAACTCCAATAATTATAACCATAACTATTAAAGGATAAAGTATAATTTTTTCTCTATTATTGAGGTCACAAATATCTTTTAATTTTTCGTTTATTAACAAACCAAAAATAATATTTTTATATAAATAAAGCATATAAATGGCTCCAAGAATTATCCCAGAGGCTGCAAACAACGCAACAAAAGTATTAAATTTAAAAGCTCCTATAATAATTAAAAATTCACCAATGAATCCACTAGTTCCTGGAAGACCAACTGATGCAAGCATAAATATCATAAAAACAACTGAGTATTGAGGCATTTTGTTAACAAGGCCTCCATAAAAGGCTATGTCACGCGTGTGCATTCTGTCATAAATAACACCAACGCATAAAAATAGTGCAGCAGAAACCACCCCATGACTAATCATTTGTATCATTGCGCCTTCAAGTCCTTGAGAATTAACTATAAATATTCCTATAGTTACCATCCCCATATGGGCAACAGATGAATATGCTATCAATTTTTTCATATCTGTTTGAGCTAAAGCAACAAGCGAAGTATAAATGATAGCCACAACACTTAAAATCATAATTAATGGAGAAAAGTAAAAGGACGCTTCAGGAAGCATACCAATGGAGAAACGAATAAAACCATAACCTCCCATTTTTAACAAAACACCTGCCAAAATTACAGACCCAGCAGTTGGCGCTTGAACATGAGCATCGGGCAACCAAGTATGAAAAGGCCACATAGGAATTTTAACTGCAAAAGATGCAAAAAAAGCTAACCATAAATAAATTTGAATTTCTTTTGTAAAAAAATTACCTTGAAGATCTCCTATATTCATAGAATGAGTTAATTGATACATGTATATTATTGCTACCAACATCAGAACAGACCCTAAAAGAGTATAAAGAAATAATTTAAATGAGGCATAAATCCTTCTGTTACCACCCCAAATACCTATGATTAAAAACATTGGAATTAAAACTGCTTCAAAAAAAATGTAAAATAAAAGCATATCAACTGAAGAGAACATACCAATCATCACAGTTTCTAAAAAAAGAAAAGCCATCATATATTCTTTAATTCTTTTCTTAATACTAACCCAGCTTGCTAAAATACAAAATGGAGTCAAAAAAGTACTTAATAGAATCATAAATAATGAAATTCCATCAACGCCCACATGATAATAAATGTTAAAGTCAGTAAACCACTTATGTTTTTCAACAAATTGATAACCAATATAAGAATTATCAAATTGAATCCAAATTAAACAACTTAAAATAAATGTACCTATTGAAGTCCATAAAGCTGCCCATTTAATATTATTTTCAGAAGAACTATCTACTTTTATTAAAAAAATAATAAACATACCCAACAATGGTAGAAATATAGTGACTGAAATTAAAGGCCACTCAATCATATTAAAAATAAATAAACCAAGTTAAAATAATAACTAATCCACCCAACATAACAAAAGCATAGTGATAAAGGTAGCCAGATTGAAAAAAACTTAAACCTTTACTAAATAAAATAATTAAGCGTGAAGCACCATTTGGTCCGTATGCATCAATGATATTTATATCTCCTTTTTTCCAAAAAAAACTTGCAAGATAAAAATATGGTTTAACAAATATAATATTATATATTTCATCAATATACCATTTGTTTAATGAAATAGAATACAGAGGTTTTAATTTAAAAGATAATAATTTTGCAGAACCCTCTCTATAAAAATAAATAAAAGCTGCAAGCAATAAACCAATTGAAACAGAAGCTTTGATAATTAAAGTTTGAATAAAAGGCATATGGTGATGCTCACCATGCGATAAAGAGATTACTTGATTCCAAAAAATATCTTGTTTATCACCAATAAAATAATCTGATAAAAATATTCCGGCAAATATTGATCCAAAAGCTAACATAAATAGAGAAACCGTCATTACCTTTGGAGATTCATGCGCATTATTATAAGCTTCTTTAGAAGATCTAGTTTCCCCATGAAAAGTTAAAAATAATAATCTCCATGAATAGAAGGCAGTAAGTGAGGCAGTTAATATACCTACTGTATAGGCATACTGAGACATACTAGATGAAGAAAAATAAGCATTTTCAAGAATACTTTCTTTTGAATAATAACCAGAAAAATATGGAAACCCAATAATTGCAAGTGAACCAATCCACATCATTGTGCCTGTAAATGGTATTTTTTTGAAAAGACCTCCCATTTTTTTCATATCTTGTTCATGATGCATTGCATGTATGACAGATCCTGCTGATAAAAATAACAAAGCCTTAAAAAAACCATGGGTCATAAGATGAAAAATAGCAGAATTATATGCTCCTAAACCAGCTGCAAAAAACATATAACCAAGCTGGCTACAAGTTGAATAAGCAATTACTTTTTTTATATCATTTTGAGTTAATGCGATAGTGGCAGCAAAAATAGCAGTGGAAGAACCTATAAAAATAATAAATAAATTTGTAAATTCCGCATATTCAAATAATGGACTCATTCTGGCAACCATAAAAACACCTGCAGTAACCATAGTAGCAGCATGAATTAAGGCAGAAACAGGAGTAGGCCCTTCCATTGCATCAGGTAGCCAAGTATGTAACCCTAACTGAGCAGATTTTCCCATTGCCCCAATAAACAATAAGAAACATAAAGTATTAACAGTAGATAATTGAAGACTTAAGAAATTAAATTCATGATCTTTTAAATTATGAGCCTCAAGAAAAATTACTTGAAAATCAACTGATCCAAAAATTAAAAAAACCCCAGCTATGCCTAGCGCAAATCCAAAATCACCAACTCTATTAATAATAAAAGCTTTCATGGCGGCTTTATTTGCACTATCTTTATGATGCCAAAAACCTATAAGCAAATAAGATGCTAAGCCAACACCTTCCCAACCAAAAAACATTTGAAGAAGATTATTGCTAGTAACAAGCATAAGCATAAAGAAAGTAAATAAACTTAAATAACCCATGAATCTTTTTATTGAAGAGTCTCCACGCATGTAACCAATAGAGTAAAGATGAACACATGCTGAAACACTTGTAACAACAACCAACATTGTTGCAGTTAGAGAATCAATCCTCAAAGACCAATCAACTGAAAACATACCTGAGGTTATCCAATTCGTTAATAGTACGATTTGGGTTTCAGCACCGCCCAAATACTTAATAAAAACTATCCATGAAAAAAAAGCTGAGATAAAAAGCAAAATTGTTGTAAATAATTGGGCAAAATTATCATTAAAAAATTTACCAATGAATACACAATATAAAAAACCAATAAGAGGCAAAAATACAATAAAGTTAATCATATCAACCCTTTAATTTATTTATTTGCTGCACTTCAATAGATCCAAGGTTTCTAAAAAAAACTACCAATATAGCTAATCCAATTGCAGCTTCAGCTGCAGCAACAGTCAATATAAACATTGCAAAAATTTGACCAGAGATATCTCCTAAAAAAACCGAAAAAGCAATAAAGTTAATGTTAACCGATAATAATATTAACTCAATTGACATAAGTATAATGATTACATTTTTTTTATTAAGAAAAATACCAAGAACACCTATTGTAAAAATAATTGCCGCTAAAAATAAAAAATGGTTCAATGAGATACTTGTCATATAGTATCCCCTAATTTAATCTTTTTCTTAACAATAGCACTTTGTGAATCTAAATAATTTTGATTAGAAATTATCTGTTTTTTTGTTTTTACTCTTTGTCTTAGAGTTAAGGTAATGGAACCTATCATAGCAACTAATAGAATTAAACCAGATAATTGAAATAAAAAAAAATATTTAGTATATAAAACTGAACCCAATAATTTAGTATTTTCTATTGGGGTAATTTCAGGTAACTTAGAATATTCAACAAGGCTTATCTGTTTAAAATTTTTAGTTAAAAATAAAATACCAAGCTCAACTATTAAAACAATACCCAGTAAGGCTCCAAAGGGTAAATATTGCAGAAAACCTTCTCTCAGTTTAATAAAATTAACATCAAGCATCATCACAACAAATAGAAATAAAACAGCAACAGCACCAACATACACAACTATCAGAATCATTGCCAAAAACTCTGCTCCAAGAAGGACAAATAAGCCAGCTGCATTAACAAAGCTTAGAATCAAAAATAAAACTGAGTGAACAGGATTTTTTGCACTTATTACCATTAACGCAGATAGAACTGCTACAGATGAAAATAAATAAAAAGAAAGAGTATATATAATCATGCTAACGGTAATGGGAATCTATTTTAAGGTTTTGTGCAATTTCATGCTCCCATATATCACCATTTGAAAGAAGTTTCTCTTTATTATACATTAGTTCCTCTCTAGTTTCTGTAGCAAATTCATAATTTGGACCTTCCACAATTGCATCAACAGGGCATGATTCTTGACACAAACCACAATAAATGCATTTACTCATATCTATGTCGTATTTTGTTGCCCTTCTACTCCCATCTTCACGAGGCTCTGCCTCAATCGTTATTGCTTGGGCCGGACAAACTGCTTCACATAGTTTACATGCAATGCATCTTTCTTCTCCGTTTGGATAGCGTCTTAAGGCGTGTTCACCCCTGAATCTTGGACTTAAAGGGCCTTTTTCATGAGGATAATTAATAGTAACTTTTTCCTTAAACATATATTTTAAAGTCAAAAACATTCCTAAAAGAAGTTCATAAAGAATAAAGGATTTAATTGTTTTAACTATTAAAGACATATTACTTTGGTACCATATCAAATATTACTAAAAATCCTGCAGTTACCACAACCCAAAACAATGACAATGGTAAAAACACCTTCCAACCTAATCTCATAAGTTGATCATACCTATAGCGAGGGAATGTTCCTCTGACCCAAAGAAATAAAAAAAGAACAAAAATTATTTTTAATGTAAACCAAACTACCCCAGGAATGGAATTAAAGGGAAAAATATCAAAAGGAGGTAACCATCCACCCATAAATAAAATAACTGTCATTGCACTCATCAAAATCATACTTGCATATTCAGCTAAAAAAAAGAGAACAAATGAAGCAGAGGAATATTCAGTAAAAAATCCTGCAACTAATGTTGATTCATCTTCAGGTAAATCAAATGGTAATCTGTTAGTTTCCGCTAATGCTGAAATGAAAAATATTACAAACATTGGTAACAGTGGAATGGCAAACCAAACGGTTTGTTGCGCTTCTACAATTTTAGTTAAGTTAAGAGATCCAACGCACAAAAGAACTGTAATAATTACAAATCCAATTGAGACCTCATAAGAAACCATTTGAGCTGCAGATCTTAATGCTCCTAAAAAAGGATATTGAGAATTGCTAGCCCAACCAGCCATAATAACACCATAAACTCCAAGTGAGGAAATTGCAAAAAGGTACATAATACCAACATTAATGTCAGAAATTACCCATCCGGGAGCAAATGGTATAACAGCCCAGCCTGCAAGACTTAAAACCATTGTTATGATAGGGGCAAGAATGAAAACAACTTTATTAGATCCGCTTGGAATAATATTTTCTTTTGTTAAAAGTTTTAATGCATCAGCAAAACTTTGTAATAAACCAAATGGGCCAACAACATTAGGACCTCTTCTTAATTGAATTAATGCCAAAACTTTTCTTTCTGCGTAAACTAAAAATGCTACAGAAATAAAAATTGGAACAATTACTGCCATAATCTGAGCTAATATTATTAAGCCAGAAATAAAGAATTCATCTATCATTGAACTACCTTATATAAATTTTCTTTTGTGCACTTAGCCATTGTTTCAGATGCTCTACTTATACAATCTGTCATATAAAAATTATTAATATTAAATTTTATATTTCTGCTATCAACATTTTTTATAGATCTAAAATCTAAACCTAAAGTTGTGGGTAAAGTATTTAATTCTTTTAGAATTTTAAAATCATTTATAATTTCTTTTCTTAATTCTTCCAAATTATTAAATTTTAAAACTTTATTAATCTCATTACTTAGTGCTCTAAATATTTTCCATTCATCTTTAGATTCTCCAATAGGGTGAAAACATTT
>Ga0209403_10006394_pt1 | contig 11946 bp, 8 predicted proteins | sample ArcticOcean_MG_C_8_FD_187440 | JGI IMG/M metagenome (GOLD analysis project Ga0209403, IMG submission 187440) | Marine microbial communities from western Arctic Ocean - ArcticOcean_MG_CB11_86 (SPAdes) (version 2) | ecosystem: Environmental > Aquatic > Marine > Oceanic | place: Arctic Ocean... | reverse complement strand
GCCCTCTATTTCCGCTGGGGTGGTTGCCAGCGTTTCCTGAGCTGACTGAAGAGTTACGGCTGCATCGTCACTTGCCTGTTTTGCTGTTGCAAATTCAGGGTTTGACTCTTCGCCTCCTCTAATTACTGAATCTAGAGTGCCTAGCAGGTCATTAGCATCTTGGTATTGCAACCGAGTTGATTCTAATTTAGCCCTAAGTTCATTGGAACTTTCTTGACCCGACTCAGACCCACCACCCATTTCTTCGATTTTTGCATCAATTTCCACAATGAGGTTCTGGTATTTTGTTCGAGAGTTAGCATAGTCGTCGGCGAGAGACGACATACCCTTTTCAGCTGCTGCGCCGATGTCACTTTGGTCAGATTGGACATAGGCCGCAGATCGTTCACTGTTTATATTCTGTAGTGTGGCTGAATGTTGTTCCTCAGCTGCTCTACGCCTTTCTTCCCGTTGAACCCAATCGACTTCAGAAGCGTCTTCTTCTGCTTCCCAAGCGACTTGGAGATCATTTTGGATATCCCTAATTTGATCATAAGCTGCGTTTCGAAGCCAATTATAATCTACCGATGATTCAGATTCCCAAACAGCTTCCTGCTGTTTATGAAGTTCTTCTAATTGTTCATAAAGCGGAGTTATTTGATCTTCAAGATCAAAGCTTCGCTCTTCAAGCTCCATATGTGCCAGCTGGATTCCTGACCGCATCTTATTGATGGCAGTCTCAGCAGCTCGCAACTGTCCGAACTGTTCTTCCAAAGCATCCATTTCGGGCGTCGAATTGGGCATGGATGAAAGTTCATCACGTTTGGCGTTGATCTCTTTCTCTGCCTCATCAAATATCGCTTGTGTTAGAACATCTAGTTCTTGCCACTTGACTTGATAGACTCTCTCTAGGTCTCGCATTTCCTTATCGAGAGCATCGAATTCGTCTTGTATTTGCTTCTCAAATCCTCGCCTTGCTTCATCCTCATCTTGATAGACCATCTGAAATCTATCTTCCATTTCACGCTCGAATTCATCTGCAAGATCCCGACCTTGGTCAACCAATGCATCCCGTTGTTCCTCTAGATCCTCGATTTCCTGTTCGAACGGTTCAATTTGAGATTGAAAACCAGACAATTCATCGAGTAGTGGATCCAGTTGTTCTGTCTGTATTCGCAGGACCTGCTCTTTTTGCGCAATGGCCTCACCGGCTGCTTCAGTATCTACGAGGCCACAGGAACTAACCAAAACTGAAAAAATTATTGCAGGTAATAAACGCTTGAATAACATGACTTAATTGAACCTAAAATTATTATGCATATTTCGAGAGAATACTTATATTACATTGAAATTTAGAGGTTCTGAAAGAGATGCGCGTCCAAACTCAATCGGGAAGGTTGAAGATTCGAGTTTCTGAAGCTGCAGAAAACAGCAAATTGCAACTAGTCCGGTGTGCTCAGTTTGCACTTATGGATTGACGAGCGAGCATCGTGCTATCCGCTTTTGAGGTTACGAACCTGACAGCGCGTATCAGCTTTGGAATATCTCTTCGGGTTCTGAGAATAATTCTTTGCCCTGGCTCTTTTACCAGATCGATAAATGTAAGGTTGGCTTCAACGTCCGCCTCAAGCGGATTGCCATCAGTAGAGAAAAGTTCATCCCCTGCCTTAGCTTCTAGCAATGGAGTGACTCCGACTGGCTTAATGAGATCTGTCCCGGCTATCAAAGTTTTGGACTCTGAACGAATCAGTGGCATCAGGGCCACATTGAGTAAGGCGTGTTTATCAGTGTTATTGAGTTTGTTAATGATCTGAAGATGACGATTGAACTGTTGATTGCGGAGTTGGAAGGGTTGGAATCGTTCGATGAATCCCACTCCAAAATGAGGTACATTTCGCAGTTCGTTTCTGGTGGTACTTCTCCAGTTCGCATCGTTGTCAAGCAGTGGGAATGAAGTGCGCCTGAACGGTGTTGGGGTGATAGTTCGTGCGAATCCCCAAGCTATGTAATCAAGACATGAACGCAGATTCTGGATCAACTCACCAATATCAAGGCTGAGTTCGATCCAATGCTTCTGATTACTGTCGCTCCGAACCCAGACGATCCTGCCAGATGAATCATCTATTTTGCGTTGGATAGGACTTTGATCTGAATCGAATTCAATAATTGTTTTTTGCTTGATTTTGGTGAATTGGATTTCAGCTCGCTCGAGCTTGGCCCAGGCACCTTGTAATAACACGTGTGACATCAGTAAAAGGATAGCTCACCGGTTGGCATATCCACCATGCTTATACTTGCTCGATGTCTACCGATGGATCGGCTTACTGCTTTACAAGCAGGAGGTAGAGGGTCCGAGTGGTTCTGTCAAAACCTGGACGGACTTATGTCGTTCGCAATTGAGCAATTCTGCACATGGTTACAAAATAGCGGCAGCTCGCAATAGCCTATTTGGTTACGCTGGGCTTTTGGGCTGACTTTTTATAGGGCGTTTTGGAGGCGTTGTCTTTTAGGTGTTCTTCGCCGCGTTCTCTGGAGAGTCGGATCTGGAGTTGTCGTTCGCGGAAGCGTGCTCGATCTTCGTTGGTGAGCGAGTCGTCGCAGTATGGGCAGCTGACGCCTAGTTCGAACATTGGAGATTTACGGTCGGCAGGGGAGATTGGTTGTTGGCAGCCGTAGCAGAGTTGGTATTCGCCTTCGACGAGTCCGTGTTTGAGCGAGACTCGGTGGTCGAATACGAAGCATTCGTCTTCCCAGAGGCTTTCTTCTTCGGGGACTTCTTCGAGGTATTTGAGGATTCCGCCTTTGAGGTGGTAGACCTCATCGATGCCTAATTGCTTCATGTAAACGGTCGCTTTTTCGCAGCGAATTCCACCCGTGCAGTACATGGCAACTGCGGAGGGCTTTTGGGGTCCGGTTGCTAGTAGATCGGCCCAATCGGGGAATTCGCTGAAGGTTTCGGTTATGGGGTCGATGGCATCTTTGAAGTGACCGACACCGAATTCAAAACTGTTGCGGGTGTCGATTAGCAGAACGTCGTCGCGCTTGATGAGATCGTTCCAGTCGGCGGGGTCGACGTAGGTTCCGGCATCGGTGTTGGGGTCGATATGAGGCTTGCCCATAGTGACGATTTCGTCTTTGATTTTGATCTTCATTCGGTTGAAGTTTTGGTTCTCGCTGTAGGAGTACTTGACTTCAATTACGTCGACATTAGGCCAACTTTTGAGATGATTGAGAACGGCTTTTACGCCGTCGTCTGGGCCTGAAATAGTGCCGTTAATTCCTTCTTCAGCGAGGATGAGTGTTCCAACGATGTTCTCGGCGCGGCAGAGCGCCATAAGAGGTTTTTTTTTCTGGTCGGGCTCTTCGATTTTTGCGAAGTGGTAGAGAGCGGCTACCGTGAACGTTTGTTCGGTTGAGGCGATGATCGCTGCGGTCTTTTCTTCGCTTGCTGACAAGTTGGCGTTGGAATTGGTCACTGAACTATTTTACGTTCTTGGAGACAATTCGGGTTAAGAGTATTTTGTGAGAGTTGCGTGTTGGACTTTGCGTTTTGTTCCATCGTCGTCGTACGACTCAGTCACTAGCTGCAGTTCTCCTACCCTAGCCCTTCCGTCTGGAAGGGGATAGCAGCACGTTGTGCGCTATTGGCCGTATGGCCCTTAAAATGAACCAGGGTGACATATATAGGAATTGTCGGCTGATCCGAAGATTTTTTGATTCGAATCAGCCGACGTGTTTTCGATCTCTCAGAAAACGTGCTACTGGCACCTAGCTGGTCGTTGCGCCGGTTGAGGCGGGGTTTACCAGTTTGATGTACTTGCTTAGCACGCCTTTGGTGTAGGGCGGAGGCTTTGGCTGCCACTTGTCGAGTCGTGCCTTGAGTTCGTCGTTGCTGATTTTGACATTGAGTTCGAAATCGTCGAGGTTTACTTCGATAAGGTCGCCATCTTGAACGGCCGCGATTGGTCCACCGATGGCGGCTTCAGGTCCGATATGCCCGATCATCGATCCGTGGGATGCACCCGAGAATCGACCGTCGGTCATCAGTAGAACTTTTTCGCCAAGTCCTTGTCCAACAAGAGCGGCGGTAACCGAAAGCATTTCTCGCATACCGGGTCCGCCCTTGGGTCCTTCATAGCGAATCACGATGGCGTCGCCTTCGTTGATAGATCGTTCTTGAAGTGCAGCCATAACGCCTTCTTCACCGTCGAAGACTTTTGCAGGTCCACCGAAGGTTTGACCGAACTGGTGTCCCGCAACTTTCAGGACGCAACCGTCTGGAGCGAGATTTCCGAAGAGGGTGACGAGACCGCCGGTGTTAGAAATAGGATCTTCAACCGAGTGGAGTACGTCGTTTGGTTCTGGGACTACCACCTCAGCGAGATTTTCAGCAATGGTTTTGCCTGTGACCGTCATGCAGTCGCCATGGAGTAGCCCGGCGTCGAGGAGTCGCTTCATTACGACAGGAATGCCGCCGAGTCGGTCGATATCGAGCATCAGGTAGTCGCCACCGGGCTTCATGTTTGCGATTAGCGGCGTTCGCATTGAGATGTCGTGGATGTCTTTGAGTGTTAGCTCGACGCCCATCTCGGAGGCGATTGCCGGGAGATGGAGCGTGGTGTTTGTTGATCCACCCATTGCGACAACGACCGTTACTGCGTTTTCGAACGCTTTGCGGGTGAGGATGTCGGAAGGTCGGATGTCTTTACGAAGCAGGTTCAATACTGCGTGCCCTGCTTCGCGTGACGAGGCGGCTTTGCGCTGGTCGACGTTCGGCTCGGATGCTGTACCGGGGAGGGAGAGGCCGAGGGCTTCGCCGATGGATGACATGGTGTTTGCGGTGAACATTCCGCCACATGAACCGGAGCCGGGACATGCGTGGTTTTCGATTTCAAGGAGTTCGTTGGCGTCGATCTTGCCGGTTTGGAATTGACCAACGGCTTCGAACACGTTCTGAATCTGGATATCTTCGCCATGAAGTGATCCGGGAAGGATTGATCCACCGTAGATGAACACGGAAGGTACGTTGAGTCGAGCCATCGACATCATTCCGCCGGGGAGAGATTTGTCGCAGCCAGCGACAACGACGAGGCCATCGTAGCGTTCGGCGAAAACGACAGTTTCGATGGAGTCGGCGATGACTTCACGAGAAACGAGCGAGCCGCGCATACCTTCCGTTCCCATGGAGATGGCGTCGGAAACGGTGATTGTTCCGAACGTGAAGGGGGTTCCATCAGCGGCGAATACGCCACGTTTTACTTCTTCAACAAGCGGTGCGATTCCTGAGTTACAGGGAGTGACTTCGTTGTGGGTTGAGGCGATTCCGACGAATGGAGCTGCGATGTCTTTATCGCTGAGGCCCATTGCTTTCATCATCGAGCGGTGGGGTGCTCGAATTGCGCCTTCAGTGGTCTCCCAGCTGCGCCATTTTCCGGGTACTCGCTTGGAAGCGCGCTTTGAGTCGAGTTTTTCTTGTGAATCGCTTGTTGTGGTCATGTTTGTTTTTTGTACTGGTTTATCGCCCTTCGAGACTCTCAGGATGACACCTAGAAGACCTTGACTGACGAACTTGAATCGCTGTATTTTGCGACCCATAATGTTACACGCGGATTCGAGCCTTTTCTGTGACGGAGTTTGTGTTGTAGGCTGGCGGTAGTTCGCTGCTATTGGCGTTGTTGCCTTGTCGTGTCGTCCTTCGACTGGCTCAGGATGACATTAGCGGTGCACGGCTGGGATTGGAATCAGCGTCGGGTTATTTGTTTGTCGACTAGGGAGATATACATGGTTACGAGTTCGATTGAATTGATTGCGGATGATCTGTTTTTTCCAGAGGGTCCTCGTTGGCGGGCTGAGGAGCAGAAGCTTTATTTCAGTGACGTTATGGCCGGCAAGGTTTCTCGAATCGATGACGAGGGTGCGGTTGAGACTGTGTTTGAGCCGGGTGAATTTCCGAGTGGTCTCGGTTTCTTAGAGAACGGCGATTTGTTGGTCGTTGCTACCGAGAGTAAGGCGATTGTTCGCTTGGATTCATCTCAGGTGCTAGCGGGTAGTGCTAAACGGTCGGACTCTACGCATCATGCTGATATTTCTACGGTATTCGGAACTGGTAACAATGACATGGTGGTCGCTTCGAATGGCAATGCTTATGCGGGTGCGTATTTGCCGGGATTGAGCGAGGAGGTTCCGCCAGGTCCTTCGAATTCGCCGCTATTTGGGAATATCGTGCTTGCACGACCGGATGGATCTTCTCAGGTGGTTGCCGATCGAGTTTGCTTTCCGAACGGCGGTGCGATTACGCCGGATGGAAAGACACTGATCGTTGCCGAGACTTTCGCTTTTACGTTGACTGCTTGGGACATCGAAGACGACGGCACGTTGTCGGGTCGTAGGCCGTTTGCGAATCTGGCAGCTCCTACGGATGGGATTTCTCTTGATGCTGAAGGCTGTGTTTGGGTGGCGTGTCCATACTTTTCTTATGGCGATTCTGGTGGTTGGGTGCGGGTCGCTGACGGAGGCGAGATTAAGCAGGTGATCGCGCTTGAGGATGCGGATAAGAGCGCATATGCGTGCATGCTCGGTGGGGCAGATGGTCGTGATTTATGGCTTTGTGAATCGACGGTGCTTGGACGAGAGCGGTATCAGGGCGACGGCAGGATTCGGCGGGTTCGGGTGGATGTGCCGAAGGCGGAGGCGCAGTTTTAGGGGTGGCGGTACCGAATTCGGTCGTCTAGGTTTGGCACAAAATAACTCCTCGGTGAAAGGATCTTCCGAGGGGCTTTTTTTTTGATCAAATTGATTGCAAATGCCTGCCACCGTGACACCGCCGAAGGTCTCCCCACTCCGCTTTGCTGTGGTCGAGAAATCATGTTTACGCTACCCGGGAGTGATGCGGAACGAACTTAGGTGTTGGGCGTCGAGTTCGGTGGCGTCGAGCCGGATCATGAGCGGAACCATGTGGTCGAGGACTACCGCTTGCGCGAGAGTGCCGCAATCGACAGGTTTGAAGCCGATGCCTCTTATTAATTGTTTGACTGCTTTCATAGCCTCTTCATCGTCGCCGGCGTAGTGGACTTCGCGTGGTTCGCCGGTCGAGTCGATAGGATTTTCAAATGTCGCTGCGAAATTGGTTTTGAAGGCTGCGATAACGAGGGCGTCGTCGCCAATAATCGATGCCGTTACCTGTGCGCCTGAGTCGCCGTTGTTTGGCTGGGCTGTGAATGGGTTTGTGATGTCGATGACGATTTTATTGCGAAGCGAATCACCGAACTTCCTAGCAGTGGCTGCGACTTCTTTATAGGGCAGAGTGATGATCACGATCTCGCCCGCGTCGATGGCGGCTTGGTAGCCGTAGATTCGCGATTCGGTGCCAACGGCTTCGTGGAAATCGTTTTTGGATTCGGGTCGGCGCGATCCGAAGGCGACGAAGTGTCCGGCGGCCAGAAGGGATTTGCCGAGGGCGAGCGCCATGTTGCCGGTGCCGAGGATTCCGATGCGGGGTTTTCGTGTCACGTGTGACTTTCTCTAAGAGTTCGCTTGTGATTGGCTGAATTGATTCGCCGAAGCTTCGGGGTACTTTATCTGGCACGGCGACAATTTGTTGTCGTTGGATGGTTGTACGCGACACCACCTTAGGTACCTCGGCTCCGATGACCCTTCGACTAGGCTCAAGATGCACTTCGCTCGGGAAATCTATCGTTGGCAGTCGTAAATTTGTGTACCGTTTGGGCGGCGTCTGGGGTAGGCTTCGTGTTCGCAGCGTCTGACTGCATCCACATGATTTTAAAAATGTCCCGCAGGACAGTGAGTTTGAACGTAAATGACTGATTACCTTCCATTGCCAGGCACTCCCGTTGAGGAGCTTGATACTCCGTGCATCATCATAGATCTTGACGTAGCTGAGTCGAATATCGCTAAGTTGCAGACTGCTGCCAACGAGATGGGAGTCGATGTTCGACCTCACTCGAAGACGAACAAGAGTCCTTATTGGGTTCGTAAACAGTTGGATGCCGGGGCTATTGGCGTTTGCTGTGCGAAGGTCGGCGAGGCCGAGGTGATGGTTGAGGCTGGTGTGCCAGAAGTGATGATTCCGAACCAAGTTATTGGTAAGCGGAAGATTGCTCGCTTGGTTGCGCTGGCTCGTTCGGCGAAGATCATCGTAGCTGTGGAAAGCGCTGGAAACGTTGACGATCTATCTTCTGCTTCAACGGCTGCCGGTGCTGAGCTTGGTGTGATTGTTGAAGTCAACGTCGGTATGGATCGCTGCGGAGTGGATGGCGATGGAGCTGTCGAACTAGCAAAGCAGATCGATGCTGCGCCCGGTCTTCGCTTTGACGGATTGATGGGGTACGAGGGTCACGTTGTTGCTGAGCGGGATTACGAGATTCGTAAGACCGAAGCCGAGAAGGCTATGGCTATTCTTACGGGTGCTGCTGATCAGATCCGTGGAGTAGGCATCGATGTGAAGCTTGTTTCAGCTGCTGGTACGGGAACTTACAACATCACGGGTCGAGTTGACGGTGTGACAGAGCTTCAGTGTGGATCGTACATTTTTATGGACGGTGACTACCTTGAAGTGTTCAACGATTTCGAGCCTGCGCTATCGGTATTGGCGACTGTGATTTCTCGACAGAAGCAAGAGGTAGCGATCGTCGATATGGGACTGAAGTCGATTTCGATGGATCGTGGATTGGCTGAGGTTATTTCTCCTGCATCTGCTTCGATCATCAAGCATTCGGAAGAGCACACGGCTGTGAATTTGCCAGACGATGCTTCACAGGCCTTGAAGGTTGGCGACAAGGTGCGATCACGTCCGACTCATGGCGACACGACGATCAACTTGCACGAGTACTACTTCGGTATTCGTAACGGCAAGCTTGAACAGGCCATCCCGATCCCAGGACGCGGCAAGTTCAGGTAAGCCATAGGCTGTAGTCGCATTCGTCATCGAATGCCCCGGCTTCGCGTCGCAATCTCCCCCTCTAACTACCCCAATTGCAGCGTTGCTGGAAAATCTCACAGGCGCCAGACTCTGGTCGCGGAGGGATAACTTGGTGTGAATGATCTAGGTGCTCGTCGATTGACCCTGAAAATGAATTCAGGCTGACTGCTGGGTGATGTCGACTGAATTGTGCGTAGCGCAGTTCGTGGCTTTCATCGATGAGTATTGGTTGATTAGGCTGAGCGCCGACCGCTTGGCAGTCGAAATTCCAAGCGCGTGGATCACTTGCGACTCTATAATCTCGGCAATCGTATTCGCTGCGGCGGAGGTCACTTGATCGATTGGTAGCGTTGCGTGGCTCATTGATTGCCACGTCGCAGTGCCTCCTCGTAATGACAGCGTGGCGAGCGTGTGCTTACTTGAGCAGGATTCCGAGGAAGAAATATGTACGAGTTGGATGGCAAGGTTGCGATTGTTACGGGTGCTGGGGGCAAGGCTGGGATTGGTCGTGGGATTGCGACTCGATTGGCGGCTGAAGGAGCGATGATTGCGGTTTGCGATCTGAACGACAGCGGGACTCCCGATTGGGGTGGTCTATCCACGGTTGTTGATGAAATCAACGCTGGTGGTGGTAAGGCAATTGGTCTTACTGGGAGCGTTTCTGATTCGGATGATGTGGCTTCTATTGTTGAGGGAGCGATTTCGGAGTTTCGTAGAGTCGACATTCTTGTGAATAACGCTGGCGCACCGGCGGGTCCGGATCGTGTGAACGTCGTCGATCTTCCCGAAGAGGTTTGGGATCAAGTGTTGAGAGTGAACTTGAAAGGTACATTCTTGATGTCGCAGGCGATTTCTCGTCACATGATTCATCGTGGCGGGGGAGGCAAGATTATTAATATGTCGTCGGTTTCAGGCAAAGTTGGCAACGCTAAATTTGCCGCATATTGTTCTTCCAAATTCGGGGTGATCGGGTTTACTCAGTCGCTTGCGAGAGAGATGGCTGAGTACAAGGTAACGGTGAACGCTATTTGTCCTAGCTTGGTCGAGACTGAGCGGGTGTTTGGCATGGCGGCAGCGTTAAAGCCTGACGAAGATACTTCGACTGAAGAGTGGCGCGACGAGATGGTCGCGCAGACGAACGCTAATAATCCGCTGGGTCGGATTGCGCAGGCTAAAGATGTGGCTGACGTTGCTGCGTTTTTAGCGTCGTCGCAGGCTGATTATTTGACCGGGTTGGCGATCAACGTAGCTGGCGGGTCGTATATGGGGTGAGTTGGGCTAGTAGAGGATGTGTTGGTCTGAGAGGTCTTTGCCGCCTGTTGAGCGGGTTAGGCCGCCGCCTAGGAATTCTTTTACTTCTAGATCGGCGAAGGCGTTTACTACTTGGTAGAACGTGGGGAGGTCTTCCCAGCGGGCTGGGTTCCAGCTGAGTTTGCCGTCGCCTACGAGGTCTTCGTGAACTACTGCGTGTGAGCCGTCGGCAGGGGTGATGACGGCGTACTGGGTATCGGCAGTTCCCCATTCGCCGGTTCGTGGCATGTATTTATAGTGGAGTTGGCCATCAACTTTCTCAGGGGATGCCGGTTCGGAGTTTGATTTGGGCTTGAGGTTGCTGACTTCCATATCGAGGAAGGTGAATCCGAGCCATGAAGCTTGTGTTCCGGCTGTGTCGCCAACGACTCGGATGTCGGGGAGCTCGCAGTAGATTTTCGAGAACCCAAGTTCTTCGCGACCCGTGATGATGGGGTCGGCGAGGTTCTCCCAAAGAACGGTTAGGAACGGGCCTACTGCTGTGTCTTTTTCGCCCTTGAATCGTGCTGGGATTGTGACTCCCAGTACCGAGTAGCCGCGACCTGCGAGCCATTCGATTTCGGTCATGTTGGTTTCGCTTACTGTGACGACAGGGTCGCCGTATAGCTCGAAACCGGGTGGCAGAAGGTTTTCTAGCTGTACTGCGTTGGATAGAAACGATGCTCGAAGTGATACCGATTTCGGGCTGTTTATGCCATCGAATTTGCGACCGTTGTGACCTCTGCGGGGTCCGGTCGCTGGGCCAAAGTGAGTTGGCATTCGGTACATTTCGCCGGGCTGGAACGTGTATGACATTTTGTGTATTTCTTGTGTCTTAGGGTGTGAATGGATGTGCGGTTGTTCAGATTCGGACTGATGGTTTCTAGTAGCTATATCGCCGGTTTGAACTTCCATACGGCTGCGTCTGAGACGGGTGTGTATCCGATTTGTTGATATATGGAATTCGAGGTTGGATTATCGAGATCAGTGTAGAGCACGGCGTATTTTTTACCTGAATCGAAAATTATCTGAGTCACAGAGGCGGTGAGGGCAGTTGCGTATCCGTGGTTGCGAAGTTCGGGTGGCGTGTAGACAGCTCCGACCGTTCCCCCATTGTCGGTTCCTCGTCCGAGTATGGCGACGCTAACAGGTTGATCGGTTGTCCATAGATACACTTGGCCGTTTTCGATTTGCGCCCGAATATGATCGTCGTCGGTCAACACGATTCCATCGACTTCATCTCGAAACGCGAGTCGCCAAGTTTTTATTAGCTCGAATTCTTCAATTGTTGCTTGCCGATGGCTTCCATCAGCGAGTTTCAATTCGTTGACTGAGGCGCATGAATAGATTCTAGAATTCATCTGAATTTCAAGATCGCAGTGTGTCAGGCATTCCCATTCGTCAGCGAACGCAAGTGCAATGCCAGTTGGTCCGCTCACTCCGGTTGGTTGTGGATTTTTTGGGTAGAAGAATCGGGCTAGAAGTCTGGCTGATTCTTCGGGGCCATCAGAGAGCAACGGGACAACGTTTGGAGTGAACATCGCTGGGAGAACCGACCGGCCGTCGTCATCGATAGAGAAAAATTTAGTCGACATCGCTGAATCGACACCTTGGGATTGCTGATTGGCGTATCCCAAGAGGATTGAGTTCGCAGGTTCGTTTTTCAAGAGCAAGTCGCGATTCGCGTCGAGGAACGCGTCGGCTGATTTATATTCGGTGACCTGCATATTCTTTTTGCT